>Ga0208629_100693_pt1 | contig 15336 bp, 9 predicted proteins | sample LakWasMet19_HOW5_2_FD_183865 | JGI IMG/M metagenome (GOLD analysis project Ga0208629, IMG submission 183865) | Freshwater sediment methanotrophic microbial communities from Lake Washington under simulated oxygen tension - Sediment Metagenome... | ecosystem: Environmental > Aquatic > Freshwater >...
CAATTCTTCGGGAGTCACGGCCACCACGAGTTTGCCGCAGATTTCATGCGCGATACCTTCCTCTCGGCAAAATTTTGTCATTTGCCGGATGCCGGTTACGGCTAATTTAGCTTTGGCCGAGCCGGGCGCATAATAGAGGCCTGCGTGTAATACGCCGCTGTTGTGCGTGCTCTGGTGCGCGCCGACGCCAGCCTCTTTCTCAAGCAAGGTGATGCTTGCTAGCGGGAATCGCTCCTGTAGCCGATAAGCGGTTGCCAAGCCGACCAAACCACCGCCGACAATGAGAAAAGATTTTCGTGTATCCATAGCGTTATGCTCAAAAGTTGTGGAGATGGCGTGTCTATGTATTCTTGGCGGCCTTCAAGGGAGTCTGATGCAAACAGTCAATAGACTGAAGCCGTTCCTTTATGAAAAAACCGAACCGCCGGACGATTGAATGGCGCGTGATCTATCCTACGTTTTTTCTCCTGACAGACTTTCATGACCATAAAGACCACCGTGCCTGGGTCAGGACGAAAATGGCAATCAGTGCGTTAGTCGTCATGTGGGCAATGACGGCATCGCCAATCTGTCCGCGGCGATAAAGGGCCAATGCATAACACATTCCGGCTAGGGTCCCCGCAATCCAGCGCTCATGCAGTAATCCGAAAAGTACCGACGTAAGCATGAACGAAAACCATGAGAACTGCACGAGCGGTACATTTTCGAAGTCTTTCGCAATCAGCTTACGGATTAGGTAACCGCGGAAGGCAAGTTCCTCGGCCAAAGGCACGGTGATTACCGAGCCGAGTACACGAAACACCAACCAGGCTGCCGCCGATCCGCTGGTAAGCTCCGCCAAGCCTTGCGATAGCGCTGTCTTGCTGCTGTCAATATCCGGTTCCAGTAATATCCATATTATGAATACCGCGGCCCCTATTGCCGGTGAATGCCAAGTCCATCGCCAACCGAGGCCGGTATAGGCCTTGCGAAAATAGTAAAGCGCTATGACGATAGCTACAACGCGTAGCGGATATAGCGTGTCAAAGCCGCTGGAGAAAGCCGATGACACCATTGAAACCGCCATCAGAACCAGAAAGGGAACGAGCAGGGCCGCGGCAAGAGGTTTAGCGGTTCTAACTGGAACGTCCGTTTGGGTAGCGGCAAAGAACTGTAACCGGTTCGACAGAGCAATTGCACCGAGTGCAATTAGGGTAAACGCTATCCAGCCGGCTTGCCTATGAAAACCCCATGCCGCTATCTCAGAGGAAAAAGATGCTCCGATCACAACCAGTATGGCGATGCGTAGGGCGTTGGCTAACCAGATAGTGATTACCCCGAGAGGAAAAAGCCAGAAAGCTTGCGGAAAGCGCAGTTCCTTGCGGAATAGCCAAAGATAGATTGCAAGAAATACCGTGATGAGGGAAATACCTTCGATACCCGAACAGGCGTAACTGATTTCAACCTGGAAATCGGCGGTGCCTAATAAGAATCTCTCCGGCTGATAGACGAGGTCGGAATAAACCCAGCCGAGCAGTGAATGGACGAGTTGCAGGGTAGGCACGGCCAGAGAGTTCCAAAATTCTTTTTGACCGAGGGGGGCTTCTTGCCGAACGAGCATTCCGATGAGTATCCAGGCGCATAGTCCCAGCAGGCATCCAAAGAACAATGACATCTGCTCTTGGCGAATCAGCCGCAACCAAAAATGGCCTGGAGCCAAGGCGAGCAGCCATAGCAGCAGTGTTGCGCTTGCCAACGCAAACCAACCTGTAAACCAGGGGGGCGACAGACGAGCGGGATTGGTGGGCGTTTCAAATATAAGTGCGGTGATAATCGCGAACGCAATGAAAGCGAGGATATGGAATGCCAGCCAAACCAACCAGCGATAATCGCTCGACTGCTCCTGTAAATTGCTGAGAATGAGCTTAAGTCGTGGGCTGACGATAAGGAGGCAAGCGCAAAAAATCCAGAGACTTAACGACCATATCTCTTTCGAAAAATGGAACAGCCACGCTGACCAATCGGCATTATTGACCGATAGGAGGGGCACTTCATATCGAGCGGTTATCACTATCAGTTCGAATGCCATGATCGCTAGAAGCGCCATCCAGCGAATAGCCAATCGTTTCGAGGTTACGAGCATGTTTACTGGCATCACATATTCAGAAATCATTCACTATTCTCATCTTGCGCAAAAAACGTTCAAATCAGGATGCGTTAAACCTAGTTAATTTTTTGAATAATAAGGGCTTGTCGATTTTTCAGAAGCTAGATGTTTTTTTTGCTAATAAGGGTAACTATTCGATTTTAGCAGTGAAAAATGACCTAGCGGTTATCGTCCTTCGGCGGCTCGCGTTCGTCCTGCATCCACCCTGTCGCATACTTTGTTTCGTTTGCACACGACAAGGTGAACGCAATGTCTTGACTCCGTGCAGCTACGCGGTGTTTTGCTAATGCTGCATTTTTGTATTCTTTCAGTGTTCTGATCCGGTTTTAATACTCAACATCAAGTAATGTTAAGAGCGTCGAGACCGAGACCTTTCACCCGCTAGCAATAAAGCGCCCGCCAGCAGGGCGATCGCACTGGTTCCGGATGCAGCATCAATTTCAGGGGCCTTTACATGCCCATGCCAATGCCCATGTCCGTGCCTATCTCCATGCATATGTTCATGCGCCTCTACATGTGGCCTGTTTTCTCCTCCACGTTCAGCCCAAACAGGACCCGTTGTTAGTAACATAATCGTCGTTGCGCCCGCTAATAATATTTGTTGAATTTTCATATAAATTACCTCAGCTTTTTATTTTGTTTGGTGAGAAAAAGAAAAGCCGAACTGCTGTATGTAACATTAATAATGTTGCTTGGGTAGTTAGCTTTTTTTTGGATTTAGGGCTCCTAGCCTTCTGTTACAACTTTTTAACAGGATTGGTTTTAATTTCGCCAATGTACCTCAGTCAAGCTCAAGTTTTAAAGCAGAGAGTGACACATACTGAGTCCTAATCCATAAACCTAAATAAAATCGTTGGAATGGCGGAAGCAAGATCATAGTAGAGGAAAAAAATCACCGGCACAATTAGTGGGAATACTTAGGGGACTGTTCGAGAATAGAAAATTAAAAATAACATATAGCGCGGCATGCCTGGTCTGTAAGCTACATGCTATATGCAAGAAATCTATAACGCTATTCTCGGACATGTTCCTAAAAGGATGCCTATCTTCATTATGAGAACCGATATTGCCGGCCCCGGCGCGACCAAAATCAAAGGCGCCAAACCCGAATGCCGGCCTGCTCCAGACTGGCCCGATCAAAACACGCTTTGGCATCGATAAAGTAACCGCCCTTGATCCGTTTTTTCTGAAAATCATCTGCCGATCGATGTCAGCTGCTTGTGGGAGACCATTGCTCTTGAGCGCGTCGATTACGTCCGCCACCTTGGAGTTGCGTAGATAGGCACGGTTTTCCTTGAAAGTAAGGCCGAGCACATTACATTCACTCGTGCGCTTTTGATGTAACTGCCCGAAGCAATCATGCTCTTGACAGTTTGTTCGGCGATAAACTTGCCCATACCCTCGTTGATGCAGCGTCCGGCTCAAATCACCTGCGGGTGATCGCCTTGTGCATAAAGTCAGGCGAGCAGGGTACGATCGAGATTGCAACGTCCATGATCGTAATAACGGCAGCTTAAGGTCAGTGTTTGCGACAAAAAAATTAAAATGGCTTGATATTGATCGACGATCAAATTCCGTTGTTTATCTTAATATGAAAAATTGACAGAAATATCTCAAGCTTCGACTCAATAGAATCCAATCCGGCCGACCAGTCAGCGCCCCGGTCATACCAATAAATCCACATGGAAAATAAAGCGCAAACCATGAATGCCAATATTGACCATTTTATGTCTGCAAATAGCTTGTTTTTCACAACTGAGTCGCTTATCGCGGTTTTGGAAATAGGTTCCAAGTCATTGAGTTCGCTATAACCAGAAGGCGCAAGACGGAGCCATTGCAGTGACTTTAGTACCGGACGCGGAATTCTATCCAGTGAAATGAGATTGAGGAAAACTTGAATCGAGTAAACACCGCTTAGTAAAACAGCCAGTGTACCGGCCCCCATCGCCAACAAAAATGGCAATGCATAGAAGCCGCAGAAAACGACTGCGATCAAGCCAAGAAACAGAAAACTTGTTTGCAAGTTCGCGGTGGAGCAGCGAAAACCGCTGAGCCGCCGAACGATTGCGTAGATCATAAACACATGAAAAACATAGGATCCAAAGAACGCGATACCGGCGCCCTTCAAACCGAAAGAGCTCACACAGACCCAGGCGAGACCAAGGTAGACGACAGTCCAGGCCAGCTCTGAAAATATCAGGAGATTTTGCACGTTTTTTACGACGATAATGAAGCCCATTGGCCAGGAAATCACGCGAAGGATCATGCCCAGACATAGCCAGCGCAAGATTTCCACCGCGCCTTCGAATTTAGGGGTGTAGAAGAGCGCGACGACCAGTGGTGCAAAGGTCAGGGTTGCTATAATGCCCGGTCCTGCTAACAACATGCTGACATGGGCCTGTTCATTCACCACGCGGTTGCATTCGGGATTGTCCTTGGCGATAGCGGCTAAGCGAGGATAGAAGTCCGCCCCCATCGCCTGCAAAATGAATCCGATATAGAGTCCACCCAGCGCCCAAGCCGATTGGTACAATCCTGCTGCGTCGAAGCCGACTTTGCGAACGACTATGAGGCGCACCGCATAGGCGGCTCCAGTCATCAACAAGCCGCTGACCATGAATGCGAAACCGAGCTTCAACAGGGCCGTTGCTTCCTGCCCCACTTGAGAAGCCGACACTGTATGCATTTGTGTCTGTATTTTTCGGCTGTACCACCATGATGTGAGGAACGTCATAGCTGCGACAAGCACGAGCGATATTACTACCCCCTCTTCGCGGAGAAAATATACCGTGGGGATGCTGATGAGCGTTCCGAAAAGCGCCCCCAATACACTCATCTTGGCGAGATCTGAGATTCTGCGCATGCCTTGTATCAATGCGCCCTGACCTGCGGAGACTAGATTGAAAAATACAGCAATTGACAGCAGCGCTACAGCAGTAGCATGTTGGTCGTTGCCAAAAGTCAGCTTCGACAGCGGCCCGGAAAACCCTATAAGAAAAACGGCGCCAAGCACTCCGAGCAAGATCGATATTCGTCGCAGCACTGCGGCAGTTCGTGCGATCCGCTCCGTGTCGTCCGAACCGACGGCCTCGGCAATCTGCCGCACACCGCTACTATTAATGCCCATGCCGGCAACGCTAATCGTAAGGTCGGTAATCGATCCGTACAGGCCCATCAAGCCGACCCCGGACGGACCCAGCAACATCGCCATAGCCTTGGTGCGAATGATCCCAATGATGATGTTCAGCATTGACGAACCGCCGATCAACGCCGAAGACTTTAAAATCTGTCCGTAGGTATGTTTTTTAGTCATGGAATTTCCAGATGAGTAAGATGCTAAAGCCGAACATGCTGAATTGCCACAACAAACGATCTTTTCCGAGATCTATTAGCGCCATTTTTCGCTTCTTCGTCGCCACTAACCCCCTAAGAAAGCGGTGTTGGCTCGAGGTCACACTGGAACGTAACCCAATTGCGCTCAAATGGGACGTCCTGGCTTGGTCCGCCTGATGAGTAAAGTCATTTCAATAGGCTACCTAACGACATATTGACTGTCAAATAGCACTAATACCTATGTACTTTTGTCTACGTAAAAACATGTAACTAATAGTACGTAATTTAAGCAAGCGTTAATGTCTGATCAATACACTTTAAGCGGGGTATATAGAAATATATAGCCAAATATTGCTCAAATGGGACGTCCTGATTTGAGCTGCCTGGTGAGTAAATTAATTTCAGTGAAGCGGCTAACGACATAGGGGGTGGGCAGCAAGCGTCAATAGTTACGCGCTATTACCTACGCAAAAATATGTAAGTAATAGTACGTATACTTAAGAAAACGTTAATATTCCAGCAATACACTCTAGTTGAATTATATAGAAATAATGTCGCATGGATAAAATGGAAGAGACTTCACGATTTTTGTGATTTTTCTACGTTACACTTTAGGCGGGTCTTATAGAAATCCTTTTGCATGGATGAAATGGATCATATGATTCTTATAAGTTTTCAATATAATTCAATATGATATAAAAAATAGACATCGAATGTCTCGTAAATTAATGGTCTTATGTATTAGAGGTAACATTATGAATAAATCGACTAAATTGGTATTTTTGCTTTCGCCCCTAATCCGCTTTTCGGAAGCGGTCTTTAGCTTGTCTCAGCCCCCTAGAATTACCCCCTACGTCTTTAAATCCAATTAAGAGGACTATGGAATCTATTATGAAAAATTATCTTACGAACACCTCCTTGCGCGAGCTGTTCCCTCATTTTTTGTTGGCCGGGCTCGCCCTGTTTTTATTCAGTGGCAATTTATTCGCTGGAAGTGCAAACCTCGCCTGGAATGCCAGTGTGTCATCGAGCGTGGGGGGATATAAAGTAGCTTACGGTCAAACCAGCGGCAATTACACCTCAACCATTGACGTAGGCAACACAACTACTTCCGCGGTATCCGGTCTACAAGCGGGTACCAAATACTATTTCGCTGTGAAGGCCTATGATTCGACCAAGACCGTTGAGAGCGCTTATTCCAATGAGTCCAGCATGACAGTGCCGGTCGCGACGACGGCAGTAACGGCGGATTTCACAGCAAGCAAAACCAGCGGTGTCGCGACTTTGGCGGTGGATTTTACGCCTGTCACAACGGGGACAGTTACCAGCTGGGCATGGTCTTTTCCCGGTTCCTACACGCCTTCCGTGACGAACACAACGGCTAAAGTTACCACCGTGTCCTATCCGACCGCAGGGACGTATAGTGTAAGCCTGACGGTAACCGGATCCAGCGGAAGCATCACCAAGACCTATCCGAACCTGATTACCGTAACAGCTCCAACGACTACAACGACGGGAACAACTACGGGAACAACTACGGGAACAACTACGACTACGGGCACCAGTAATACCGGCTTGGTGGCAGCCTATGGCTTTGATGAAGTCAGTGGCACTACTGTTGCGGATGCATCGGGTCAAGGTAACCTCGGCACTATTAGTAATGCAACCAGGATAACCAACGGTCATAGTGGAAATGCACTGAGTTTTAATGGTACGAATGCCTGGGTCTCAGTCAATGACAGCGCAGCACTGGATCTTTCAACCAGTATGACCCTTGAGGCATGGGTGTATCCAACATCCCTGACTACCGGCGGAAAAACTGTATTCTCGAAGGAAAAGTCCGGAGGGGCGGTCTATAACCTCTATGCCAATGAGGATGCCAATGTACCTCTTTCTTCTTTCAATGATGGAAGTTATCGCGTCATATCAGGTCCCAGCCAGTTGCCGGCAAATCAGTGGGCACATCTTGTGTCAACCTATGATGGGCAATATCAGCGGATTTATGTGAATGGTGTAGAGGTTGCCAAGCAAGCACAGACTGGCCTGATTCAGCAATCCACAGGCGCGTTGCGCATCGGTGGAAACAGTGTTTGGGGCGAGTATTTCCAAGGCTATATTGATGAAGTACGCATTTATAATCGAGCTTTGACCGCAACAGAAGTCACTTACAACTTAAAGACTGCAGTCAGTGTTTCAAATCCGCAGCAGTTCGTTATGGGCGACAAAACCAAAGAGCCTTGGGTCGATTATAAACCGCAGGGTACAGCGCAAGCATACCGGACGACACCTCAGAAGACCGGCGTAGTAACCACTGTGCAGGTTTATCTGGATGCAAGCTCAACTGCAACGGAACTGGTTGCCGGTGTTTATAAGGACAATAGCGGTCACCCTGGGGCTCTTGTCGCTCAAGGTAAATTGAGTACGCTTAAGTCTGGAGCGTGGAACTCGGTACCGGTTCCCGTAGCCTCTGTTACCGCAGCCCAGCCTTATTGGATTGCGATACTGGGATCGAAAGGGCAAATCAGATTCCTTGACCTATTGGGATCGGGAACGGGTGCTCTGGAATCGAGTGCTTCCACCAGCCTGACGAGCTTACCCGCTACCTGGACTGGCTCGGCATATAAAGCCAGTTCGAATATGTCAGCCTTTGGGAATGGCTATTAATAACGGGTCAATGACCGTTTAAACGGCATACCGATGGGGCTGGCATCGCATTGGGCGAAGCCAGTCTCCGTCGGCTACTTCAGATTGGTAAGTGAAGCTTGTTGATCTGTCGAGTATCGATAACCAACAAACTTCATGCGAATTACTAACTAATTGTTATATTACAAATAATATCTGCGAAATGGCATAATCTATGACACTATATTACGAACAACCTAAAATAAAGGCTCACGCTTCCACGAAGAAGATTACATTAATGGATATCTTTGTAGAGCGTCTTACGAGAACATCCTTTTTTGATACAACACATAGTTACAAAAAAAGGCAAAAAACTGTATTTCCATTGAAGCAGCTATCAGCATTGTTGTTTCTAAGCATATTAAGTTACGGCGTAGAAGCTGCGGACTGGTATGTACGCGCTGGTGCTGGAGGTAATGGCACAAGCTGGACAAGTGCATGGAGCAATGTAACTAATATCACCTGGACATCAATTAATCCTGGTGACACTATCTGGGTCGCTGGCGGGACTTATGGAGGCCTTGTTCCAGGTAAGAGCGGAAATGCTGACACAGCCGCCGGAAGAATCTCTATTAAAAGGGCTACTGCTGCGGCGCATGGTTCGGCTACAGGATGGAGCAGTGCTTACGATGCACAAGTAAAGTTGGCAAGTATTAGTTGGGATAATACTGCAAACTATTTTTCAGTCGATGGGCAGGTAGATAACGGTATTTATATAGCCCATACAACGGGTAATGCAATTAGTTTTAATGTACCCTCTACTTATGTAACTCTTAGGTATATAGAAACTGCCGGACCTGGAACGGCTACTAATTATCACCATACCACTGATGATAGAGGTATAGATATTACACCTTCTAGTGGCTCTAGTGCTTTTATGAAGCTACAGCATGTAAATGTGCATGGGGCATGTACCCTTCTATGGTTCATGGCCACTAATAATATGACTCTTGAGGATAGTTCTATTTACGATAGTCATGATGATAGTGGTTCAGTATGTCACCCTAATTTAATAGCCACTGCTAGTTCATCTAATGTAACTATTAGAAATAATAAGTTTTATAATTATGATGCTGAAGGAATCATGTTTCTATATGCTTCGGCTGGTAGATGGGATATTTATGGTAATGTATTCGATGGCGGTAATGGTGGTCCATATAATAGAGTAGTATCATCTGAGGGCGGTGGTGCTAATGGCCCTACTTATTTCTACAATAATACTGTAGTAAACCTATGGGGTACTATCATGGGAGACACCGGTTCATCCTACGCTTCTGGTTCATCTAGCTCGAATAATATTTTTTGGAATTCTGCCTGTGATGGTTCTAGCCCTACAATAGACACTCGATCAAATAATTATAGTAATAGTTCATGTTCTGGGACAGGCTCTATTTCCTCAGGAAGTAATCCATTCACTAATTATGCTGGAGCTAATTATAATTTAATCTCTACTATAGGAGCAACATATCCTAAAGACAAAGGGACTAATCTAGGCTCTACATATAATGGAGATATGAATGGAACTACCAGAGGAAGTGACGGTGCTTGGGATATTGGGGCTTATGAATATAATTCGGGATCTTCAGGAACCATCCTAACGTTGCAAGCGCCTCAAAACCTTATAGCTACTCCGTAAATAATACGAGTAACAATCGACGCAATTGATAAACAATAAACCAAGATATCTACGACGAGTTAATACTTTGTCAATAGATCTGGTTGGGCGGTGAAAGAAAGAATCAGACAAGCGCCAGTTTTTTTCGCGAAAACTAAAATGGGATTCATCCGATTTTAGCAGTGAAAAGAACTGGCGCATATTGCCTTCGGTGGTCTGCGTTCTTCCTGAATCCACCTTGTCGCATACTTCGCTTCAATATCAAACGGTATATCACCCAGGGCAATCACGCTTAAATTATTTCGATGATGCGAAATAAATAACTGATCTTTCCCTAATTTCACGGACATCTTGCCAAGAGACTCTTTTGACTTCAAAAGCTTCAGGACTGAGACAGCTTAATTTTGAGTGAAGTCTTTTGCGGTTGTAATACACTTCAATATATCCGAATACATGCTGTTTTGCCTCTGCGGGGGTTAGGAATTTCTCGCCATGTATGGCTTCAACTTTAAGGCTGCGATTCCAGCTTTCCATTGCGGCATTGTCGTAGCAATCGCTTTTTTTGCTCATGCTGCAGATCCGCTAATGTTCATCAAAGAGCTTTTGATAGGCTGCCGAGTAATTTGGCCACCATAAAGCCATGTTAAGTGCATCGCATACCCGTATTACTGTCATACGCTCAGTCATTACCCAGTCCATCACTTGACGCGAAAATAGTTCAGGTACGACGGCCAAATACAGCCAGCCTTCTTCCGTCCAAATAGTGGTAATATTTGATACCCACTTTGGGTCAAAAACATCCGCTTCAAAATTTCGAGCTAACAGATTCGGCGCAACGGGCAAGGAGTGATTACTGTTTGTCGTAGCCTTGTATTTCTTGGCCGCTTTCGCTCGCCAGCCGTTGTCCTGCATAGTTCGCCACTCAGTTGCGGTCTGCTGACACACCTTCATCTTGAAGTCGCCGAGTAATTCGGTGTGAACCGGCGCGTGCTTTCCCTTCATCAAAAATGCGCTTTATATTTTCCGATAGGGCTTTATTGGCTTGGTTTCGTTTGGAAAGGGAATGTCGCTTCCAATCGTAAGTAACCACTGCGTGATACCTTGGGGATACGGGACATCAGGGTCACTGAAAAAGTGCCTTTATTGATTGTAATCATCGCGTACTTCCCTTCTTGTCAGGCGTTTTTTGTGGTTATATTCGCGGTCAGCAAAATTGGTTTGATATGACATGCAGGTCTTAGGCTTGTTTATCCCATAATGGGGGATTTAATCAGCGCTGTCTTAGGTACTCATGCGTATAGCATTTTAAGGTCGAAATATTGTATTTTAAATCGCAACGGGAAATAGAAATATATTAGTAATTGTTGGTCAAATACTGTCGAATATTTCAAATCTTCACATTAAGTCTGTTCATGATGTATGCCGATTTGTTGCGAATAACTTACTGGGAGATTTAATGAGCGCAATCCCTAGGATGAGATACGAAAAACTACTTGCTAATTACGTGGCTACGCCGGAAATACTTTTCTATTTTTCGGCTTTAAAATCTCGGTAAGAGCAATCACCAACATCTTTTATGGATAGAGAAATGCATAGTAATTTTATTCTATTGACAGCCGCGAAAAATGAAGAAAAGTATATTGGTATAGCGATTGAATCGGTGCTGCGCCAAAATATTAGGCCTGTAGTGTGGTTTATTATGGATGATGGCTCTACCGACCAGACTGCGCAGATTGTCCAACGTTATATGTCCAAGCATTCGTTCATCCGGCTTTATTCGACAAAAAGTCATGGCAATCGCAGCTTCGGTTCTAAAGACAAAGCCATAAACGCAGCCTACGAACTGGCGAGGCAACTTGAGTTTGATTTCGTCGGCATTCAGGATGCGGACATCGCACCAAAGGAAAATAATTACTACGAAACAGTTTTAGGCAAGTTCGAGGCCAATGAGAGACTTGGAATTGCCGGCGGTTACATATATGAACGTTACAAAGGTGCTTGGGTTTGCCGAATAAGCAATTCCCCTGACTCTGTGGCGGGTGGTATACAGCTATTTCGCCGCAGATGCTATGAAGGGATCGGAGGATATACGCCACTTCATTACGGAGGCGAGGATTGGCTAGCTCAACTGGACGCAAAAATAGCGGGGTGGGAGGTGATGGCATTACCTGAATTACCTGTTTATCACTACCGGCCAACATCCAGCTCTGATGGGCGATGGCGGGGACTATTTCGGCAAGGAATGATGGACGCTTCCTTTGGCTCTCATCCGGTTTTTGAATTGATGAAGTGCGCACGACGTATTGCGGAAAGTCCCGTATTGATTGGCAGTATCATCAGCTTTTGCGGGTATGTCTGGTGGATGATTTCAGGACGAGAACCCTTGCTACAGGCTGAGAAAATTGTCTACTTGAGAAATGAACAGATTGCCAAGATTTTGAGGTGGTGGGGAGATTTAAATTCGAACTTAAGAATTTTTTAACTACGTAAAATTACATTGGCAGAGCTACCTAAAAGATGACGAACTTCAACGCAGCTAACACCCGTTTTTGTGATTTGTTAACACTTGCAGAAGATTGTTACCAAGGAGGGGATTTTTTAGCTGCCGCCCGGCTTGTTCAGTTTGCGGCATTTCACGCATTTCCTGCGAATGTCGGCCTTTTTGGATCCCCTCGACTTGAGCAGCTTCTTATTGATATTGCAAAGCGAATCCCCAATGCTTCAGCAGACTCTAAACCAGCAGCTGTTGAAAAATCCAGACATGTTTTGCATGTTTTGAGCTATGCCAAACCAATTGGTGGCGATAGTCGGTTTGTCTGGCGCTGGATGCAAGAGGATATTAATAGTCGGCACTCACTGGCAATTACTCTACAGTCTGATATTAAGGATACTTATGATGTCCCGGAGATTTTTGTTAAATCAGCTAAGCAGTCCGGCGGGTTTGTTAAAGTGCTTAGTTCACCCACGTCAAATCCTTTAGATCAGGCTCTTGAGCTTAGAATGTTGTGCCAAAATGTCGATGTTGTCGTTTTACACTTATATCCATACGATATCATTCCGGTGCTTGCACTAGGCGCGGGTTGTAATTCTGTTAGAGTTCTTTTTATTAATCATTCGGATCATACGTTCTGGGTTGGAGCAAGTGTTGCCCATTGCGTCGTGCATCTACGACAACAATGGTCGGATTTCCTAAGAAAGCGCCGTGGATTGCGTCTTGAATATAATCCGATTCTTCCTATTCCTATTGTCCCTATGCATACATCAATGCCACGCGTGGAGGCTAAACGTTTATTGGGCTATGATTCAGATGTTGTTCTGTTATTGACCATAGCCTCGCCGTTCAAGTATTTTGCAACTAACCACATTGCCTTTCTGGATTTAGTTGTTCCTATTCTTATAGATTTTCCGCAGACGGTATTAATAGCGGTGGGTCCAGAAGCCAAAGGCGCCTGGTTGTCGGCGAGTAGTCAAACAAATGGTAGAGTCGTTCCGTTAGGTCGTAGATGGGATAACGAAATTCTTTACGCTGCTGCCGATATATACCTTGATTCTGTTCCTTTTTCATCAATTACATCTTTATTGGAGGCTGGGAGTCATGAAATTCCACTATTGGGATATAGTCCGGCTAACCTTGATCTAAAGCTTCTCGGTCCTGGCGCTCCGGGCCTTGAGAATACAATGCTCATGGCAGATGACGCAGAGTCTTATAAAAGTATGCTGGTCAAATTAATTAGCGATGAGGCCTTTCGTTGCCAACAAGGCCGGAGTGCCAAAAAAGAAATCCTCTCATTGCACACCGGTATAAATTGGAGCAGAATCGTTAACGATTTATATCAAAAGCTAGAGAAGATCGATGACCGGGGATGTATTTTGGACAACATTGATACTTTTAACCCGGGGGAGTTAGATAGTGCGTTGGTTCAGCTTTATGAACAAGTACAAGGGCGACAGCATATTCGTCAGCTTATAGGTGATTATATTGGGACATTACCTTACCGTTCGAGATTAACATTGACATGGCAACTCTATCTTATAGGCTTCGACCTTTGCTATTTAAACCTTTTACCACCGGCAGTGGATGGATTAATTCGATTTGCTGGGCGTCGTGTCAAGAACACTTTACGACATATTTTTTCCTAGTGCGAATTCTTTGATTGATAGTCACGAAGCTCTCATGGACATAACTCAGCTACCGTATACCAAGTGTATTGGCCGAATCAAATTCGAAATGCAAATATCATTACTATAATTTTATCTAAATTATGACTCTATCTAAGAATAATATTAGAATCTTGGTTGTTATAGCCAGCTACGGTGTCAACAACGATCAGTACTTACACCAGCTAATTGACGAATATTCCAGCATGCCCTATCTGGTGGATATTGTCGTTGTTTCAAATATTCCAAAAGCACTGGGTACAGAAGTTGAAGTGGTTGTTGGTCTTCCCTCGAAAAATCCGTGGTCATTACCGTTCGCCCATAAAAGAATTTTTATTGAACGGCAAGATCATTACGATCTCTTTATTTATTCCGAAGACGATACTCTCATTACGCAACACAATATCGAAGCTTATTTACAAGCATCGGCAGTGCTTAATTCCAATGAAATACCGGGATTTCTGCGGTCGGAGCAAGGGCCGGACGGGACAATTTATTATTCGACAATTCATAGCCATTATCACTGGGATACTAGTTCCGTTTGCCGACGCGGTAATGACATCTTTGCTTTTCTCACCAATGAGCACGGTGCTTGTTATATATTGACACAAGACCAACTGCGCCAATCGATCGCTTCGGGCGGGTTTGATGTCAAGCCTCACGAAGGTAAATACGACATGCTGGTTAGTGCTGCAACAGATCCTTACACCCAATGCGGCTATCGAAAATTAATTTGCATTACCCGTTTGGAAGATTTTACGTGTAAACATCTGACCAACAAGTATATCGGCCGAACGGGGCTTGAAAAATCGCAAGTAGAGGTGCAGGTGCGCGCCATGCTCGATATTGCCAAGAATGGTGGGCCAGTTCCTGCCCCAATGAGTGTGGAAAGCAAGCTGCTTGGAACTCGCTGGACCAAATCTTATTATGAACCTTGCCGTAATGATCTTCTATCAATGGTGCCTGAAGGTACAAAAAGTGTTCTTTCTATTGGTTGTGGGTGGGGTAAGACAGAAGAAGCGCTTTTGAAGAAAAATATCCAAGTTACCGCAATACCTTTGGATACAGTCATCGGCAAGCTTGCCGAAACCAAGGGCATTCGTGTCATTCCTGAAACCATGGAAGCAGCACCAGAAATTCTTGCTGGTGAGAAATTTGATGTCTTGTTGATTTCAGGGTTACTTCACTTGATGGATAACCCCGTCGCTTTCCTCCGTAATTATCGAGAATTATTGATAGATGACGGGGTAATTATCCTGAGTTGTCCGAACTTAAAGCACTTGGCGATTCTGGTTCGACGATATATGGGGCAGCCGGATCTTCAAGGTCTTGAAGATTATCAAAAGTCTGGTGTTCATCAAACTTCGCATAGAGTGCTATGCAGCTGGCTCCGCTCGGCGGG
>Ga0208629_100694_pt1 | contig 15327 bp, 20 predicted proteins | sample LakWasMet19_HOW5_2_FD_183865 | JGI IMG/M metagenome (GOLD analysis project Ga0208629, IMG submission 183865) | Freshwater sediment methanotrophic microbial communities from Lake Washington under simulated oxygen tension - Sediment Metagenome... | ecosystem: Environmental > Aquatic > Freshwater >...
GTTGGCGCTGACGCTGCAGGTGTCACGGGAGCTGCTGGATGCGGCCCCTTCGCCGCCCTCAGCGCCCTCCTGGGTGCCGTTCTGGCTGACCTGGGCATGCAGACCCGCTGCAGCCACGTGCGCTGCAGCGCAGCCATCCCGGCGAGCTTGACAGCAGCGCCTGGGGGCAGCGGCGCGCCAGTGGAGAGCGCAGAGGCCGCGCCAAGCGCAGGGGCGATCGGTGGTCCCTCCAGTGTCCGCGACGCAGGCAGCGTCCGTGAGGACGGCAGCGGCACCGGTGGAGGCAGCGGCAGCAGCGGCAGCGGCAGCCAGGCAGCATCTCGCAAGCGGGGACGACGCGCCGTGCAGGGGGCGGAGGACGTGGCTGCGGGTGTTGGCGTCGCTGCAGGCGCCGTTGACGGCGCCGATACGGCTGAGCCCTCTTTTGCCACCACCGCCATCTTCGCTGCCACCGACCCCACTGCTGGTGCTGCAGCTGAGCCTGCGGCGGAGCTGCCGGCGCAGGCGCCCGCAGCAAAGCGGCCGCGGCTCAGCGGCCGCGCCGATAAGGTGCAACAGAGGCAGCAGCGGCGGCAGCGGCAGCAGGCGGAGGCCTCGCCCTATGAGGGAGTACTAGACACCGAGGAGGAGGGAGGGGAGAAGGAGGCGGAGAGGGAGTTGGGACAGAAGGGCGCTGCGACGGCCAGCGCTGCGGCCAGTGGCGATGCTGAGGGGGCCGCCCTCGCCGGCCCGCTGGCTGATGCCTTCGGGGCGCACGGAGGCGTGGCAGCCGCCTGCGCCCCCGACCCGACTGACGGATCCGACAGCCGCGGCGGCGGCGAGTCTGACAGCCAGGCCAGTGCAGCGCCGAGCGCCGGCGGCCGCCCCATGAATCGCAAGGCACGCCGCGGCGCCGCGAAACGCGCCGCAGCCGCCCAGCGCGCCGCCGCGGCTGGTGCGACCTCTGGGGCCGTGCCGCCAGCAGACGCTGACCCTGTGCGCCCTGCCGGGCTCCCCGCCGCTGAAATCGGCGCCGCAGGGGGCGCGGGCGCCCGCCGTCGACGGCGCAGCGACGGGAGCGGCGGCGACAGCAGTTCCCGCAGCAGCGCCAGCGTAGAAGTCGTTGAAGAGGAGGAGGACACCGATAAACCCGCACGGGCCCCCTCCGGCGCTTTCGCTGCGCCCCACCTGCCGCCCGCGTCTCTGCCCCTCTCCGCGGCTTCCGGCGCCGCTGCGGCCGCGATGACAGGGCGCCCCAAGGGGCGGAAGGCACGCCGCAGTGGCGCCGCTGCTGATGATGCAGCTTCAGCGCTTGCCAGCTCCGCGGCAAAACCCACCCCCGCGTTTCTGGCCGGCTTCGACGGCTTGGCCAGCCCGCAGGCGGAGGCGGGCGGCCTCAGCACGCAGACCGCCCTCAGCACGCAGCCTGCCTCGCAGACCGGAGGCCCCAGCCGCGGCGCGGTTCCGTCCAGTGGCGGCAGCGCCCACGCACGTGGCGACAGGAGAGGGACAGGCGCCGTGGACAGCGACACGTTAGAGCCAGCAGCACTGAGAACTGACGCAGCAGCGGCAGCGTCTGGCTCGGCGGCGGCTCGGGGCAGCAAGGGTGCGGCGCGGGGGCGCCAGCGGAGCGCGCTGACCCGCCAGGTCACGCACATCACTGACAGCGACAGCGATGGCGGCGGGGGCGGCGGTGGTGGCGGCCAGGCCGGTGATGGGGCGGGGAGTAGCGAGGAGGAGGAGAAGGAGGAGGAGGAGGGCGCCCATGCCAGCGGGAGGAGTGTCGGTGGCACTGATCACCCCGCTGCCGTCGCCGCCTCCTCCACTCGCTCGCGGGCGTCTCCTGCTGGCCGCAGGCCGAAGGGCAGCGCAGCCGCACCCGCCGCAGGCAAGCGGGCCGAGCGCATCGGCGCAGGAAAGGCCCGCGCGGAGGATGCCGGCAGCTGCGCCGAGGAGGGTGAGGACGAGGACGAGGCCGCCCTCGCAGCGGACAGCGCGGTGGAGATTGAAGACAGCCCGCCTCGCCGCCGCAGCGTGCGGCGGCACGCTGGCTCGGCGGAGCACGGCGGCGGCTCGGGCGCGAGCCGCCGACAGCGCGCCAGCATCGATGCATGCGCAGGGGGCGTGCTGCCCGCAGGTGCCGCCGCTGCTGGCGGCGACGTCGCGGCGGGCGTGGGGCGCAAGCGCAAGCGGGCAGCCGAGACCGCAGCCGCGACGGCAGCGCAGGAGGCGGGGCGGCGTCCCCGCCGCAGTGGGGCGTCGGCATCAGCAGTCGAAGCTGCCGCAGAGCACCAGGGCGACGGGGCGGGCGGGAACGGCATGGGTGAGGGCGGAGACGGGAGCGCCGCCGCCCCCTTCACTGTGGCGGAGAGCCCAGACGACACGGAGCGAAGCGCCGGAGGCAGCGGCGACGACGCAGAGGCTGCTGCCGGTAGCAGTCGCGTAGCAGCCGCATGCCCCGCTGCGACAGCCGTAGGCGCGATGGCCGAAGCCCGGGCGCCTCACAGCGGTGCTTTGCATGCGACCGGTGCGGTGTCGCCGGCCGCCAAGCGCTCACGCTACGCAGGTGCAGGTGTGGGTGGCGGGCTGCCTGCTCTCCCCTCCCCCGCATCGTTCGCGGCCGCGGTTGGCCTGCCCAGCCAAGGCAAGCGGAGTCAGGCAGGCGAAGGAGAAGCCGGGCTGCGTGTCACCTCGCATGCGCTGCCCGGCGCCGGGGGCCTGCCGCGGCTCCTCCAGCCGCGAGCCCCCTCCGCGATGGACGTCGGCGTCGGGCTCAGCTCTGGGGTGCACCCGCTGGGGCGCGCACCCGCTCACGCCAGCAGGGGAGGCGCAAGCCGCACGAGGTACGCTTCGGTCAGCGGCGCCCCCGCTGGCGGCGCAGCGCCGTTGGCGCGCGGTAGCGCAGGCGCTGCGGGCGCGGGTGCAGTGGCAGCGGAGCCACGTTCCAGCGGCAGAGGGAAGGGCGGCGACGAGCTGATGGCCCTGCGGTGAGCGTGCGCTGCTCCGTTCGCACCCACCCCACAAAAACTAGCCTGGCGCATATGCCTGCACCAATACGATTCGGCATTTGCCCGCCGATCTCAGAATCGAACGCCGCTCCGCGTGCACACAGCACCCCCACGACTTTCCATGCCAACGCTGTTTTCGAATTCGCTCGCGCCGATGTGTCAACGAACGTTGAACACCGGTGCCGAGAGGACCGCACGAGTTCTCGCGGTTGTCGCGTTGAGATGTCTGATCGCCTCCCGATTCCGATTGTGCTAGTAGCCTCAGCGTACGAATGCAGTATGACAGCGCACCCAACGTCGGCTTCTTGCCCCTCCACGCACGCATGTGAGGTTTTACGCTCCAGCTGCACCCGGCGGGGCCCGCAGCTGTGCGCATGCCATGGCTGGCCAGCTCCCGCTCGTCTCAAAACCCTGTGCCTCCACCTGCAACTGCCCACGAGCCACCCCAGCAACCGCTGCGGCAGCGTGCGACGCGGACGGCGCGTGCCACCCGCTGCCCTCACAGCACCTAGGCCTGTGGTTCAGCCGCGCGCATCCCGTCTCGGCCTGGGCGATGTGGCAGGCTGCCGGCGCCGCCTCAGCAGCGCTCAACTGCTCCAACAGCGGCCCTAGCGATGCGTACGCCGCCGCCCCCTTCAGCTACCAGGCTGAGCGACTCGGCGCGGACCGCTGCAGCGTCGGTTCAGCCCGCGCGGCTCGTGCCCGGGACGCTGCTTCCTCTGCGGCCGCGCTCCTTCGCCAGCTGCGTGCACAGGGCGTCTGTGTCCCATTCTAGCGGGAATAGGTGCGCCTCGCCTCCTGCAGACGCCTGTTCAGATCCCGCTCACACGAGTTGCGGCTGAGCAAGCGCCGCGCGGCGCAGCCACCGCCTGCGCAGCCGACCCTTGGGGGAAACCGACTCTCCGAGTCGTTGCCCGATTGTTGAGATTTCCTCCAGCGCTAGCATCCGCTCCGGCCGCCCTAATACCTCGTTGGAGTCCTTGCAGGCCTCCTGCCTTCCGTACCGGTGCGGCGAATGATGCGGCGAGTCCACGCGACGCGCAGCGGCGAGTCGCATGATGCCTCGCATCCCCGCTGTGACGGACTCCATGTGCAGTGTAATGCGGAGCAGTCTGTTGCCGCGGCCACCACTGCGCCACCGCTGAAAGCCTGTTATTGGCTGTGGCTCATTTCTTAATGCGGGAGGAGTCTGCGGATTTGCAAGCTGAGCTCACCTAGTGGCTTCCAGCTGATTGTTTTACATTTTGACTTGACATAAATATGTGGCAGTGCTTTTATGAATTTGCTCGGGTAGTTTAGTGGTAGAATGCGGCGTTGCCAATTTGATGGCACCGACCTCGCTGCGATCCAGGTTCGATTCCTGGCTCGAGCATCTCGTTTTTTACTCCTACGAGTGCATGAGTCAGATTGGAAGCTCACAGAATCCCGTCGTTGTTTCTTTTGCCGATCCATGCATAACCCCCCCCCCCCCCAATGACGTTGTACATCGAGCATGACTGAATGCGGTTGCAGCCACCAAATGCGCCGCTTTTTCCGTCCAAAACAAGATCATCAATGATTCTCTGTCAGTCCCAGGCTTGACCTTGAATTGCACTGCATAGACGCATCTGCAGAGCTATCAACTGCCCGCATGGTTGCTAACCCTAGTGCACTCACGTTGTGTCAGAGTTTTGCGTTGAGATCACGTGCATCCGTATCGAAATGCGCGGTTTTGCTGCTGTCCTGGGCTGCACTCAATCAAGTTGCAGTGGCGCTGGCGGCGCCGCAGCAACCGCCGGCGCCAACTGGAGAATGCAGGTGTGTGAGGCTGCGGTGGGGCGGTTGACGCTGTATCACTCTCTGAGTGAGCAGTCGCGACAACCCGGGTCAGGCGTGGTGTTGCCGCCGGCGCCGGCGACTCTCGAAACTTCCGAGTCGAGTTCAACAAGTTGCGGCGCGCACTGCAACTTGAAGCTCAAGTTGTTGCCAAGCAGTAGTGCGTGAACCACTCGTGGGCTCCTCACAACGATATTCCTTTCCTCGCATGCACAAATTCAATGCAGAGTTGACCGAGGATGTGGGTATCATGATGAGGTGAGATCTTCAGTGCCGGCGGTCCGCCGGCCCCGGGGGCGCTTGGGATGCCCACCGGGCGGCGCACTGCCCGGTCCAACACGGCAGTCGCTTCTGGTACCGTGCCGCGTAGTGACGCTGCCAATATTTCGGACCGCTCAGGCTGTGATGACGCCTGTCTTCCGGCACTGCATGGCATGCTACCGTAGTGACTTTGCAGTGTGTACCCTCAGGCTGAGGCTCTCGTCGCCGACGGTCGCAAGGATCCTCTGCTTTTCTTCGAGAAGCACGTGTACCCGGCGAACCCCTCCAACTCGGTGAGAGCCTTCTGAGCGTTGTTGGCGCGCTGGAGTGTGGAGTGTACGGACGTGTCTCGACGGTGTTTGAGAAGGCTGGGTCGATGCTTCCAACAGTACGATGCCACAGCCGTGCGTGCCGAGCTTGCGAGTCGTCAACGCCGCCAGCGGTTCAACTTGACGTTTACAACAACTTGTTTTTAGCCGACTCGGAGAAAGCCGCGCGAGCTTGAACACCGCCGCGACCTTCCATCGTTGCAACTCACTGCCAGTGCAGATCACCCCCGATGTTGCGGCAACTGTCATGGGTCTCACCGTGTGCGGCAGCGTATCCCGCTTGCACGGAGGCTCTGTGTCGACCAAGTTCGTCATCCCCGGCGAAATGGCCAACGTGGACTTCGTGAAGAAGGGCACGCAGACGTGCGCCGGTAAGGATACGAAAGTGTCCGTGAGCAGCAACACGCACAGCGCCATGAAGTGTGTCAAGGGAAACAACGGCTGGGAGCCCGAGTGCGCCAGGTTCAAGTCCAACGATATCTGCACCTGCGCATCCGGTCAGTCCCCAACCATCGGTTTCCACCTCGCAAGCTACGCCGACTGCGAGACGCTGCGCCCAAAGCCCAGCATTTGAGCCAGCCACTGCGCGTGATGGTATAAAATCTGGTGGCTAACCCTTTCTCGCTTGCTGACCTTGCTTGGTCGATTCTGCCCTGAGACTCGGGACTGGTTCGTCGGTTGGTGCGGTCTGACTGGGCTGTGCGCGTGCTCAGCCGCCATGATACCACACCAGCACATCGATGACTGCAGCGGGGTGATGGTTTGACGTCGGCGACTGACTGCATTGCACGAAATGGTCCGCAGCTGCTCTCGACCCAGCCTGAGCCAATCGGCATAGCAGTGGAGCCTCCAGCTGAGTCGCCAGGTCGTACCGGCTTGAGACGTCCCTGCACTTGGCAGCTTGAAGATTTGATCGCACATTTGCTTCTCTTTCATGCGTGCTCATGACTCGGACGCTGGTGACTGCTCCATAAATTGAGGGACTTCGACACGCGCACAATGACTCGATGACCAAGCACGTATGTCACACGGTGCTTGCAAGCACGAGGTGGAGAGCATGTCATATCGATTGGGTTCGCGCTGGTCTCTGGTGGTGCAGTGCGTTATGCGCTCACAAACACCACTGGCACAGGGGGCAGGCCGGCTCCAGCGAGCGTCGCCGAGTGGCCGAGCGCACAACCAGGCTAAAGGAGACATCCCTGGAGGCGTCGCGCAAAGGTTATTGGAACTGTCGCTGTGCTTAGCAGCACGCGTGATGCGCGCTGCAACGAATGCTATTGCGCCTTGCACAAAGACTGAGTGGCGCATGGGGACATAATTCGAGAGTGAACTCATCCACGCAAAGTCCACGCATGGAGCCTCTGCTGAGCACACTGTTGGCAAAGGACTGCGCAGCGCCAGGCGCTTCTTGTGTTTGAAGTCAAGCGCTTGCGAACCAGCCGCGCTCCGCAGCACCCGGGCCGCTGCTACCGGAAGCTTCGCAGCGCCTCGCGTGCACTGCAGCCCGGCGGGCCATCATGATTGCTCCGAGTCGCGATCCCGACAGGCGCTTTAACAACGTAAAAATTGCAAGGGCACACAGCCGCAGTCAAAAAGCGTCGGTCCAGCGTGCACAACGCGGCGGCCAATCCCAGCGTCATCCATGGTTCATCGGCGAACTTCACTGATGCCAGTGGCATCCGAGTCCGACGAGTCGCTGCCAGTGCGGGCCGGCCCGCCGGTGCATCGGCATTGCACTCGCACGCCAATGGTCCAAGCCGCACGGCTGCAGGGGCGAGGCTCGAGTCAGTGGAAGGGTGGGCCGCGCGTCGGCGCCAACGCCCATACGGCAACAACACACTGTCAGGCGACTCGGGCCGACTCGGCAGCCTGACTCGGAGAGCAGCTGATCATCTCAGCGGACAATGCCGAACATCCAAAACGTGGAGCCGCAGTGAAGCAGATTTTGTGGCCGTTTGCAAAGCACTCCGAGCGAGCCTGTCTTCTAATAGCCTTACTAACAGGAGCCTGAGACTGTCGCAAATGACAGACGACAGACAGCTTTCGAAAAGGTGGTTTTGCTGATTGCGCTGCCCGCACACATCTGTGGAGCAGTCCGCTCGATGAAAGAGTGCACCTCTACAAATAATTCTGCTTCTGGGGTTCCGCTACACCACACCGCTTCGCCGACAGAAATGCGCGTGCTCGCAGTCGTCCTGAGTTTCGCTGTCGCGCTGTCAGCGCCGCTGCGCAGCAACCGCCAACTGGAGAGCGCAGGTGTGTTACGTGTCGTACTTTGTCGTATGCTTGCTTGATTCGCCGGTGTGCTGGGCCCGTCGCTCGATTAACGTCGATTGACATCCTCGCCAACCTTTGCCTTCGTGTTCGTCGACGCGATACGTCATGGTCCCGACCCTGCTTCCCCGCACTTCGCCGGTCCGCTCATGCGATTGTCACTTCCGAACCCTCCGGCGGCCACACGGGCCCGGCCGGCGCTGCGCCTCGCGGAGGGCGGTGGTGGCGCCTTGTAAACCCTCCGCTGCAATGTTCCCCTTTTCCTCGCGCACGTGTGGCAGTTGCAGGCACGTCAGAGAATGTTGGCGTGAGGTTTGTGCTGCAGATTGGGAACTTGCCTCGTACGACTCGGAGTCTTCGCGTGCTTCGAGCACACACTGTGGCATCTGTGTTCACTCTCCGCCTGCTTTGACATGCCACACATCATTGCAGTTATGCGGCGCTCGGCTCTCGTGCCCGCAACAACATGCGAGATTGGCAGGCGTTCTTCAAGAAGCACGTGTATCCGGACAACGCGGACCCGAGAAATGCGGTGAGCGGGTGACCTCGGCCACGGCTCGCACATCGTCTGCGGAGCCTGGAAGTTGAAGCAGTGCGCGTGGTCACCCAACAACATTGGTGGACTTGAAAACGCCTTCAAACTTGCGCGTTGCTTGTTGGCAGCGCTCAATTCAAGGACGTGCGGCTACCGTCCCGCTCACCGCTTCATGTGATGATTTCGTCGCCCACACACACGTGCAGCTCTCTCACAACGCAGCTGCCGCCGTCACGTCGAGGGACGTATGCAGCAGCGTGACTCGTCCCGACGACGGCCGTGTGTCGACCAAGTTCGTCATTGTTGGCGAGATGGGGGATGTCGATTTCGACAGGAAGGGCACCCAGCGCTGCGACCGCCGTGACGCGAAAGTATACGTGAGCACTCAAGCGTACGACTCCATGGAGTGCAGGAGAGGTCATAACGGCGGCTGGTCGGCCAACTGGAATAATTTCCAACCTGAGCACATGTGCATCTGCGAATCCGGCCCCGAGGGCCGTATCGAGTACCACCTTGCGTCCACCGCGGAGTGCAACAACTTCGTCCAGCTGCGCAACATAAGATAAGACGACACCTGCGCCTGAAGAATTGGGCCCGCCGACCGGTCCAGCTGTGGCAGCGCTCTCCGATCTTTGCTCCGAAGCTCCGGACTGCGACAATGCTGCGTTCCGCCTGAGTTGGTTCTGACCGTGCTTCCTCGCTGCTACGTAGCGCCCTTCCGCGATGGGCTGCGAATCCACGAGCGGCGATGTTCCACCTGGACTGGTTGTTTCAAGACATGCTCGCTATGGTTGCGGCCCCTGATGCGTTCAACACCCCGCAGGTTGCACGGCTGCAAGCTTGGCTGCACTGTATGCTGCTTCAAGGTTGATGCGTGCATTCACCAGCTGTGATTGGCGCGAGCTGTTGTCGAGTCGCGTTGAGCAGGCGGTGTTGTATTCGCAGAAAGTAGGGCAAGCGGAAATGGCTTGATCATGAACACTTGCCACGCTTCAGCGTGTGGGCGTCAGCAAGTGGGCCCGGGAGGGCGTGGAATACGTATAGGGAATGGAATAGCACCAGCCATTTGTTGACAGACGTAGGTCGGATGATAACGAGTCATTCTCGCACCGAAGATACTGTAAACTGTAGTGTACGTAGGTGCCATTCAACTGGCGCATTTGATGCCTGCGGAGCGGTCAATAACCCCACTCAGGCACTTGAGCGTCACGCACTTGGGGGCGCAGTCTTGCAAGACACTTCATGTGGGATGTAGTTGAGAGAGACATGCACGTAGTCTTGCATGCCGCTGGATATGACAGACACAGACCGCCACAGGCGCATGCCGGGTGAACAGCACCCGGAAGTTCGCAGTGCTGCCGCAAGCGGAGGCCGATGGGCACGCAGTCAGACCAGGCATCGCAGCCGAAGTTGCTGTCAGCCCAGGCCCAAATTCGGAGCGGCAATACCAGACCGACCGACGAGGTCGCTGCGGTATCTGGGAAAGTGGAGGTGCAGATTGCGAGTGACGGTCGAGGCTACTGCAGGAGTTGTTGCGGAGGAGGCACCAATTTCGAGGTGTCGAGGATAGTGGAATGTTCAGACATACGGAGCCTGGAAATAGACGAGCCCATCGCGTTGCGCACCGCCTCGCTGAAAGAGCGCCGTAGCGCAGGCATGACGCACAGTCATCGCATGGTACCGACACCTGACGCAGCCTCTGCAAGATATCGCAACCACTTTCGGTCGTCGCTGATGGGGTGGTGGTGGTGTGTGTGTGGTGGGGTGGCTAAGGGTGGCCGGGGGGTTGTGGTCATGGTGGTGTGGGTGAGTGGTGGTGGGGCATGGGCAGTCGGTTTTCAGGCTTAGCACGCTCTGCTGGCGAGGTGCACATGTTTAGGTAGGAATCCCCGATGCGCGCGCACGCAAGCCCGCGCTCGCGCAGCAGAAAACATGCAAGCCCTCACATGCTCGCCCGTCTCACTTGTACGGCTTTCGGGAGTGACGGATGCAGATGGCGCGGCGAGGGCCACGGGACGCACCGAAAGCCGCTTTGTAACGGACGTCTTCGCCGCGCACAGAGGCAGGCGTGCCACGAACAGGGTAAAGGTGGCAATGGCATACTCCGTCCGTTGGTCGCCGGTTAGCAGCTAACTGCGGCGCTGCGAACGTGGTTGCCAGGAGCACTGCATCGCTGGATGTCATCCCCTCCGCAGCACTGATCCCGAGGGCTGCAACTGCGGTGCTGCCGTCGCTGCGCCGCAGGCAATACTCGCTTAGCGTGACGACCGCCTCTGTGCAGACCACGACACGTACCGCTGCAGTCACCGTGAGGGCGTACATGACCCCAGCAGGCGTGATCGCGAGGAACGAAGCGGGCTGCAGCGCTGCGGTGTTGCAGCCAACGGCGGCGGCCGCGATGAGGCGCCGCCAGGACACGGCTGCAACGGCTGCAAAACAGGCAGCTCTGAGGGACGGCCGAGATGCAGAGGTCGTGGGCTGCCCAGCACCCGCGACGTGCAGCTTGGCGGCGACAGCAGCAGCAGCAGCGAGCCCATCAGCGGCCCCGTTGCTCGGGGTGTTCAATGCCCCGCGCACAACGCAAGCGTACCAACAGGCGAATGCCAGCAGCCACAGCCCAAGCGCCGCAGGCGCCAGGGCCATTGTTACGCTGGATATTGTAAAGAGGGAGAGGGACGTGCATGCGAGGGGCACAGGGCCCACACCCGCATACTGCATCGCCCGCAGCGCGCTAAACTCGCGGCTGATGAGGGGCGGCACGTCTGCGGGCGCGGAGTGCGCCACCTGAACCAGCACCTGCAGGGCCTCATACGTGGAGGCAGCGAAAGCGAGCGAGTGCAGCATGCCAGCCTTGAGGGTCTACTAGTGTTCGGGATCTTCAACAGCCAAGAGGCACACGCATGCGGTGCAGGAAAGGTTTCTGGTCATGCAATCGGCCACGGATCGAGCTACGCCGTGTGACGGGCGCCGTTTTGGAGTAGCAGTATCCCGTGTGGCATTACTGAACCCGACAGGGCAACCCGTGTCGTCAGCAGCAGTATTCGAAAGCATGGCGTCCAGGAGCAGCGCTGCGAACGCGAGCTGCAACCAGCTGGCGCGGCGGAGGGACCGCACTGTGGAGGTTAACCTGGTTACGCGGTCTGTAAGCTCAGGCCAGCCAGCGGTTGGTGCTCAGAAACTCAAGATTCAACGTTTAGCTGAAGGTGGCGTTGTGGTCACCGCAGCAGTAGCGAGCGAGGAATAGTTCACCAAGTGCATTCATCCCAAATCTCAAGCACGACTTCGAATCGCCAGGTGAGGTGAGCGGCGAATGAAAAAGTAACTGTGCCGTGTTCTGCCGGAATTGACAAGTCTCCGGAGATTCCTACCAATCCAGACCCTTGAGCCTGTAACCATCCCACCGCTTCAACGAGAAGAAAGCTCGTAGTTGAGGCCCCGACAACAACAATGGCCTCGCAAGCAGCCGATGGCGCAAGCGCTGCTGCGGCCCTCATCGCGCGCCGCAGAGCGGAAAGCGTCGTTGTAATCGGCTCGCGGAAGAGCGATCTGGCTCTTTGGCAGGCTCGTAGAGTCCAGAGGCTGCTGTCCGACGCCTTTCCTAAGTTTCGCTTCGTCATTGAGACGGAAGCCACCACCGGTGACCACGTGCTCGACACGCACCTGGCGGTCCTCGCGGCAGCCAGCCCCGGCTTGTTCACAAAGGAGCTCGAGGTGGGGCTGCTGGGTGGCCTGTACGACATTGCGGTCCACAGCCTGAAGGACATGCCGACCGCTTTGCCGCGGGGTTTGGCCCTGGCGGCCATCAGCGAGCGCGAGGATCCGCGCGACGCACTGATTCTGTCTGCGCGCCACGCGGGCGCGGCCGTCGCCAGCCTCGCGGATTTCCCGCCCGGCGCGGTGATCGGCACGAGCTCCGTGCGGCGCGAGGCGCTGCTGCGCCGCCAGTTCCCGCACTTGACCGTCCGCAGCGTGCGCGGCAACCTCGCCACGCGCTTCCGCAAGCTGGACGCACCGCTGCCCAGCGAGGTTGAGGCAGGAGCACCAATAGCGGCAACTGCCACGGATGCAGCCGGCGGCGCTGCCGCGGGCGGCGTTGCGGCGGCTGGTGCTGCCGCGGCAGCTGCACCCTCGACAGGGGCGTCTGCCCCCGCACCGGAGCAGCACTACGACGCGCTGCTGCTGGCGTACGCCGGCGTGAAGCGCCTGGGCTGGCAGGCGCGCGTGACCGCCCTGCTGGACCCCTCGGAGTGGCCGTACGGGGTCGGCCAGGGGTCGCTGGGGCTGGAGGTGCGGTCAGACGACCCCCTCGCGGCAGCCCTCTGCCGGTCTGTCGTGCACCCGGCCTCGGCCCTCGTGTGCGCCGCCGAGCGCACCTTCATGAACCAGCTGCAGGGCGGCTGCCAGGTGCCCATCGGCATCGCAGCGGCCTTCGAGCGCAGCACGACCTCAAGCGTAGAGCCCGACAGCAGCAGCGGCAGCAGCATCACCGGTGTGGGTGGCATCGGCGGCGCGAGCCGCCCTGCCGGCACTCGTGTCGTTCGGCTGCACGGCGCTGGCCCGGCGGCTTCCGGCTCCGTGGCTGCACCGACTGCTGGCCGCGTGTCTGATGGCGCTGCGGGTGCGAGTGAGAGGGTTGCGGGTGTTGAGCCGGCGGCAGCGGAGGAGCGTGAGTGGTGCCACGCCGCCTACCCTGCCGCGGGCGAGGCTGCGACACTGACGCTGACGGGCACGGTGTGTGCCCTTGACGGCAGCGCGACGTACACTTGCCAGGTGAGCGCTGTGACCTCCATCCCACGCCGCCATACTTTGACAGCGGCCGCAGACTCAGCAGCGGCAGGCGCCGCTGCGGAGGCATCTCTCGCGGGCGCGGAGACAGCCAGTGCCTCAGAGCCGGCGGCTGTGCCGCACGCCACCTGCGGCATCAGCGCTGCAGACTGGCTGCGCCTGCAGGAGGAGGCGCGGGAGCTGGGGTGCAGGCTGGCAGCGAAGATCGTGGCCGCTGGGGCCACGAACGTGCTGGGCCCGCTCACCGCAGCGCGGCCCATCACGTACGGCAGCGCTGAGGCAGCGGGGCTCACAGCGAGCGCAGCAGCCGCCGCAGGCGCTGCATCAGCGGCAGCCTCTGCGCCTGCGATTGCCACAGCGGAGGCTGAAGCGTTGCCGCCGTCTGCGGCGCCCCTGAGCCCGGGTCTGACGTAGATAGCGTGCTGGCCTGATCGCGATAGCAGACCAGTATATTTCCTTTTGCCCCCCATTGCAAGCACTTCAAATGCTGTCACCCGTTCGTGTACACGTCGGGCTACCGATGCTTCGAGCTCAATCAGCACTTTGTCGATACGTATACCCATTCAGGGCCCCCGGTGCCGTCAATCAGAGTCGACGGCACAGCCGCTTGCATGCCACCGAATCAGGGCCACTCGACGGACCGCGAGAGCTGCGACCTTTGACGATTGTCATGAAAGAAAATATTGGTCGTGCCCTCGAGTGAGGACGATGGCGACGTTGATGCTGGTGCGACGATGGCACAGGGGCAAGACACAGTGTTCAAAATTGCAGCATCAACCAAGCGCTCGCGGCCAGTCACCGCGGGCAGGCCACCGCTCACTTGCGGTCCTTGCCGGCGAGGGAGGTCACGGGCGCGTGACTGGTGCCCAGCTTCTTGAGGGCCGCCTCGTAGCTCGCCTGCGTCGCGTTGATCTCGCGGATGCGCTGCAATAGGGGGAGCCAGACACAGGAGGGGAGGGCGAAGAGGAAAGCTCGGATGAAAAAACGCGGTTGTCGCGGTGAGGCTCCGACGAGGGTGGCTCGGCTGACGTGCACAGACAGCGCCCGCACTGGGGTGTCGGGGTGACCGACGACTCCCAGCTCGACGCATGGCAGCACTGCACCACCCGCGCACTGGCTGAACAGAAAGCTGCAGCATGGCATGGCGGCTGAGCTCAGCACCGGACGATAAATCTCCGCGTCGGCACGGGTACAGCGCCAGGTCACGATCCACGCGCTGTGAGTCAGGCCTCTGCTGCAACTGTCCAGCCACCGCACCCGGCCGCCTGCTGGACCAGCAGCCGCGTGCTGCACCCGCAGCCGCAGTGCAGCCGCGGCAGCAGATACAACGCATGCGCTCGGACCTGACTGCGGCAACGGCACGGGTGCCTGCTGTGCCTACTGCCCCGCTGCCCGCCGGCCCTCAGACGACTCCGCGGCTCCGCGAGGCGGAGCGACCCGTCCCCTCAAAACACCTGAACGCTCCGCACCACAGCGAGCGCTGGCGAGGTACGCGCGTTGCCGCAGCCAGCAGGAAAGCGGCGCTGCCCCGTGAGAGCTCGCAGTGGCGAAGCCACGTCGCCAAAAGCGCGCGGACCGAGCTGCCGCGGCCCGATCCGGGGCGGCACCCATCTGCCAATGCAGCGGCACTCCCTCCGGGCGGAGCAGCAGCTCCCTGGCTCACGTGTGTGCGTGTGTGTGTGCCCTGCCTGGGCCAGGGCGGCGGGAGGCGATGGCATCGGACAGCAACCCCCTCCTCGCCCACCCGGTCACTGGATCGGCTCCTGTGTGGCGTGTGCCTTTCTGCGCGCACAGCACGGCCCGCTGCCTGCGCACAGCACCAGTTCTACAGCTCCGCGTGCCTTCCCGCCGGCTGAATACCTGCGGCTCCCACACCGCAGCATCCCCCCACACCGCTGCATGCAGCCTTCCCGCCCCGCTACCCGCTACCCCCTCCGCACGACTCACCGCGTCCTCCACGCCGAGCGCCTCCGCTTGTTGGTAGGCGGTGTTGAAGGGCAGGAACTCGTGCGCGTGCTCCGTCGCGAGGTCCGCCGCCTCCTCCGCGTGCCCCGCGGCGTCAGCGAGCTCCGTCTTGCTGAGGTCGCGGATGAAGACGGCGGGGTTGCCCGCCCACAGCTGCCCCGCGGGAATGCGGCGCCCGGGGTGCACCACCGCGCCCTCCGCCACCTTGGCGGTCGTCTCCACCAGCGCGCCCTCCATCACCACCGCGTTGGCGCCGATCACCGCGCCGTCCTCGACCGTGCAGCTCTGCAGCATCGCGCCGGGGCCGATGCTGACGTGCGTGCCGATCGTCACGCCCGCGCTCACGTGCCCCTCCACGCTCTTGGTGGTGTGAATG
>Ga0208629_100697_pt1 | contig 15270 bp, 14 predicted proteins | sample LakWasMet19_HOW5_2_FD_183865 | JGI IMG/M metagenome (GOLD analysis project Ga0208629, IMG submission 183865) | Freshwater sediment methanotrophic microbial communities from Lake Washington under simulated oxygen tension - Sediment Metagenome... | ecosystem: Environmental > Aquatic > Freshwater >...
GCCTTCCTATCCAAGGCGCTGGGGGCCGCGCCCTACAGCCCAGAGCTGCACGACGCGCTCCTGCGGCAGGTGCGCGCGATGCGGGACGCGGCGGCCAAGTCCCTCGCGGTTGCCACGGCGCGCCAGGGTGCGCTGCGCGGCATGGCTGACTCGGCGCTGTCAGCGTCGGCGGCGCACCCGGGCGGCGCGCGTCTGCTGGCAGCCACGGCGCCCACCGCTGCGGCGCTGGCTGAGCACGACTTCCCGCGCGGCGAGGTCGGCAGCGGTGGCGCCGGCAGCGCGATCCACAGCGCCCACGGGTCGGGGCTGGGCAGCGGCAACAACCTGTTTGCCGGCGCCGCGGCGGCGGCTGCAGGGACGGGCGGCGGCGGCCTGGCCGGCTTCAGCGGCAGCGGCAGCAGCAGCAGCAGCCAGGGCCCACCCACCTACTCCTCCCTCTCCGGCCGCACCGGCAGCGGCTCGGGCGCCGCAGGCGCCGGCAGCGGTCTCCTTGGCCGGCACGCGGCGTCTGCGGCGGGCGGCCGACCGGGCTTGTCCAGCCCCGCCCCTGCAGCTGCGGCTGCCGCTCACCCCGCGACGCCCTCTGCAGGTGCCATCGCTCGCATGGGCCTCGCAAGCAGTGTCGCTGAGCCCTTCTCGCCGTCCGCCGCCGGCTTCGGCCCCCAGCCACTTTCCTTCGAGCAGCTGTACCACCAGCAGCAGCAGCAGCGGGTGCGCAGCGTGTCGCCGCCCAGCGCCTCGCGCTACGGGCCCGGTGGCTACCAGGCCCCTGATGCCGCCGCTGCCGCCGCAGCCGTGCAGCTGCGCCTCTTCGCTGGCGGCGCACCCGACCTCTTCGCAGCACCAGCCGGCGCTGCGGCGGCGCCCGCGGCTGCACCCGCACCGCTCGCAAGCTACGGCCTCGGGTCGCCGTCCGCGCCCGCTCAGTCTGCCGCTTCCGCCTTTGGCCCCACCCCTGCGTTCCACGCGAGGGGCGGCTCCGGCGTGAGCGCTCCCGGCGCGGGCGGCGAGTCGCTCACCACCACCAACCTGCGCGCTCTGATCGCCAGCAAGACGGAGGAGGCCCTGCGAGCTGTGCTGGGCGACAGCAGCGGCGGCAGCGATGGCCGGGGTGGTGACTTGGGTCGCCACCGCGCAGCTGATGCCTTTGGCTCGTCGTCCGCTGGCGCCTCCCTGCACCAGCTTGCAGCCAGCCCCGCGCGTCACGCCGGGGAGGCGGAGGCGGAGGCGGCGGCTGCGAGCAGCTGGGCTCGGCAGGCCGCGCCGCCAGCAGCAGCGCCGCCCGCGTCCGAGGCTGGACCGGGCTTTGAGGCGGCGCTGCGTGCCAAGCTGCGGGCCGTCGGGGAGTTACACGCCCCGCCGGAGAGCGACGGGCACGGGCGCGCGGCAAGCGGCGGCAGCCACGGGTCGCGGGGCCGTTCTGCGTCCCCCTTTGACGCGTCGCCGCACGCACGGGGCGACAGCCGCTCGGAGGGCCGAGCTGGCGACTTCGGCGGTGCGGCGCAGGCAGGCCAGCAGCGGCGCGGGCGCTCCATCCTGGACGATGACGACCTGGTGCCCTCGGCCGCGCCCAGCAGCGCCAGCCGCCGCCACGAGTACGAGGAGGCCGGGCTGCGGCCCCTGAACAGCAACGGCAGCGCGTCGGGCTCCAGGGGCACACAGGGCGGTGGCAGCGAGGCCGGCCGTGCCGCGCGTGCGCGCAGCCCCGGCGCCGCCCTGCTGCGCCACCATGAGCAGCAGCTCGAGGCCGCGCCGCGCGCGCGGCGCCACCTGCAGCAGGACGAGGGAGATCGGGTGGCGATGCTGCACACGCCTCCGAGCACGTCTGCGGGGGGGCCCGCGCGCTCTGGCGCGCGCGGCAGCAACAGCAGCTTCGGGCCCACGGCACCCGCAGGGGGGCCCTCGAGCGCGAACCGCGTGCGCTTCGACCTCGGCCGGACTCCCAGCCGCGGCCTCGGCGCCGCCCGTCGCTGAGGAGGTTGCGCGCCGAGCGCATGCGGAGGGGGCAGTGGCCCGTCGCCGCAGTGGCCTCCGGTTCAGCCACACCACTGCCTGAGACTGTTTCGTCTGCAGGCTCGTTTTGAGCTGTTATGGAAGCGCGCGGGGGGCCCGCCGTTCACTCGCTCGCGCACGAGCGGCTTGCATGCCCCCGGGCCGGTGCTTGCAGAGGGCAAGCTGCCCTTCTCGCTGCTGCATGTCGGCTGGCGCCTCGCCAGTGCCACATTCATCGGCGTACTCAACTTGAAGCTGAGAGTGCTGCACAATGGAACTCCGTTGGGTCTTGCCACAGGGTGGCAGTGCCGCTGGCAGTGCGACTGCCACCATCATGCGCGAGCAGCTACTAGCGCTAGCTCGAACTCGGCATTGCGAGTCGGCGACGTTAAGCAACCCAGAAAAAAAAGGCAAACCCTGTCCGACAGTATGCACACAAACATACCAGCCGCATTGATTCTGCATCTGCTGGGAGCGGTGACTCAATGAGTTGCGGCCGCGACATATACGAACTGTGAAACTTTGGAACTCAAATCTGGCCGATGAATCGTGCTTCCCACTCGGACGCAAAATGGCGCGGCAACCGGAACAAGCACGACAGAGCGTATCGACAGCCTGCTCGCCAACTCGGCCTCTTGCTTGCTACACATTCAGTTATTGCTGAACGTCTGTTTTTGGGATGCAGATGACCGAGGAACGTTCAGGGGTCGCCGGCTCCGGAGAACCGCACGTGTTTCGCGTCCGTGATGTAACGACGGGTAAAATCACCGAGATAGACACAACAGCAAAGTTGATTTTGAGTTGGCGAAAGTTGCCGCAGCGTCTACACCTCGGAGGAGGAGCTTTGCCTCCGCTGCTTTCAGTGCTGCCGCTGGTGGCTGAACTCGGGCTGCTCGACATCGATGAGCTGTCAGTTCTGACCGCCGTCTCCAGATCCACGCGACTACTCCTGCTGCTGCCTGAGCCGTGGGAGCACACACGCTGGGTGCAAACTTGGCTCGCGTGGCAGTGCCAGCCTGGCGTTGCCCCAGCTCCTCGCCCCGTCGTACGGTGCGTCCGCAACCTTCAAGCAGGCCTCAGGGGGCTTTCGCTTGCGTGGTACAATATTGATGCACACTATGGGCTGTCCGGGCTTGATTTCAATGGCCCTGCTGCACCCGAAACGCTCAGGGTTCTCGAGGAGACGTGGCTGGAAGGCTCAGCAGTCCCGACATCATTCCGGGCGTCGGTGATGCTTCGCGATGGCCAACCGACCGGGACACCACCAGGACGCACGATCTACGGGGCTCGACTTCTCTCGTTGCAAGAGGTGATTGGATGGCTGGAAGCGGTGCGGCGCGGCATCGCGCACGCCCCTTCGGACTGCGGAGTGGTTGTGGCAGAGTACCTGCGTCGCCAAGCGGAGGAGAGCGCGAGCTCTGGCCCCGCCCCTGCATCTGCTGGTGCGGGACGCAGCTCGGCAGTCACCGAACTTGCCATGCTTGCGCGGACCGCTGCCACAGGGGCAGTGCGCAGTGTTGAGGCGCTCCCGATCTCTGCTCCGTTCGGCAGTAAGCAGCTGTTCCTTCACGTGCCCACCGGGGTGGTGCTCAACATGCAAGGACTCAGCAGCATCGCAGTGGCCCCCAACTTTTACGCGTTCTTGGTGACGGCCACACGGTGAGACACCCTAATTGTCGTGCACATTAGATAGTTCAACAGCTGCCAGCAAAGACCGTGCTCGCGAGCGATGCCGCAACGGTCAGCTCTGACGCCGAGCTAGGGAAGTCCGCTGATGCGTGCTCGGCGGCGGGGCGATGCTGTGTGAAGCGGTCGGTCAGCGCTTCATTGCGCGGCGGCACCGCGCTGGGGCGCGTCCTGCTCGCCTCGGCCCCTCTGAGGCGTACTCGCCCCAGACTCCGCCGAAAGCCGCAGGCTCCTATCTTCGTCGGATACAGCGCGTGAGCTCTCTTGCGCGGCGTGTGCCAGGCGGGTGGCGTGCAGCTCAGCGCGGAAGGCGGCAAGGGCGTCGTCGGCATCCATCTCTGCGTAGCTCGCTGCTGGCCTGTCACCGCCGGCGAGGCCCTTCGTAACGTCCGGGTGAAAAGATACTCGTCGTTGCATCAAGCGCCTGGCGCCGTTGCCGCGATCATTACGACAGGCTGAGCCGCCCTCCGGTACTCCAGGTGCGCGCCCCGCTGCCGATGCTGCACCGGCACCCGCACACGCAGCACCGCTGTGGCCGGCCCTTGGAGGCGTGCACGCCCACCCTGCCCCCTCCAGCAGCCCTGCCAGCACTTCTGCCGTGTCTGGTTGCACATGGAAAGGCGCTGACGGGGATGGGTCGAGCTCCTCCGATGGGAGCGCTGGCATTCTGATGGCCGATTTCAACGGTGCAGGAGATAGTGCCTGCTCATAGCCCGCCCCTGGCCGGTGACAGGTTGAGTTTGCTCCGCGGGTGCGTTCTACACCCATGGCTTGACTGGAACGAGCGCCATCAGTGCGTGTGCTTACGAAGGCGCGGGTTTGGGAACCCAGTGAACTGTCTGACAGCACCCGCCACTCCAGCTCTTGCGTGGGTCGCCTGGGGCCGTAGCTCGTTGGCGCCTGCGCCATGCCGTAGCCCAGAATGGAACTGCCTGCTGCCACGAGCATGCAAGACGTCCGCGCACCCGCGGCCGAGCTGCTGTTTTGCTGAACTCGCGCCGACTTGGGCGCTACCTCGGCCCTCGGCCAATCTGTACTGCCGCCGCCGCCCCTGAGGGCGCCGGTCTGTTCGTAGAAGCTGCATCCACCGGCGATCGTGGAACTGCGCCGCGCTCGAGGCGGCTCGTCATCGCTTGCAGCGCCTTCCCGTCGCTGAAACGAGTCCGCTGAGCCGACTGCTCCGCCTCGGTGCGAAGGGCTGTGGTGAGGGTGCAAGTCATCGACGAAGCGACACGGCAGCGAGGACCGCCGCCTGCTCCGCGGGCTCATAGACGCCCGACCTGCATAGCCCGTGGGCGCATCGCAACAACACCTCCACGGCGTCGGGAGGTCCACGCAGTGCCGAGCCGTCGGTGCCGTCTGCATGCCAGCGGTGGTGTGGGAGCATCGGTGCTCCGCGCTCCATGCTGCATGCCTGTTCGCGGCGAGTCTCTTCTGGGGCAGCTGACGGACCTCGCAAAAATGCTGCCCACGCTTGTGGGCTCAAAAACACGTCTCTGGGCACCTCATCCTCAGAAGGGTCCGTTGCCGCTTCCGAGCGTTCGCACAGCTCTCCAGCTGCGGCCTCGGACACAGCGGGCCCTTCGCTCAGCCCACTGTCCCTTCGCCGCCTTGAGGACTGGATTGCCGGCGAGGCGTGCACCTTTCGCTGCTGTGGATTAATTCGCCGCATGGGGCTCCCTGCAGTCGGGCCCTCCTGACTGGGAGCTGGGGCGGCCCCAGCGGCGATGGCCCGCAGGCGGCACTCTACGCTGGCAAGCTCCGACCGCAGGGATGGCAGCGTCCGCAGCGGGCTACAGGTCACGCTGGCGGCTTCGGTGCGAGTGGGGGGCGATATCTCGCTTGTGTCAGCGAGAGCTCGCTCAGGGGCGCCGCAGGGGCCTGAGCGCCCAGCCGCTGCTGCCCGACAACGAGCGAGCAACACGGCCGTTGGTACGCCATCAATGGTTTCCAGCCACAGCAGCTTCGCAGCGCCCGTGCTCAGCTGAAGCTGTGCGACGAACGTGAGGGAGCATGCGGAGTCGGCTGCAACCGCACTCAGCCCTGCAGCAGCAGCGGCAGCGGCGTCGTCGTCTCCACCAGCGCCTGATCGTGCCGGACCTGCTGTAGCCTCCATACCGGTTCCGGCAGGCGCAACCTTACCAGATACCAATGGCTGGAGGGCTTTGACAAGCTGTGCTGCGAGTGCGGCCATCGCTGAATTGTAGGCAGTGGCCGCCGCCGCACTCGTGCTCTCGGGCGCACGCTTCTCCGTCTCCACAATGCAACCAGCGGACCCCATTGCGGTCTCTTCGTGCACTGCCAGCGAGTGCGGCGTCCAATAGCAGCGCAGAACTGCAACACAAGAGGAGCGGAAAGCGCGGGTGGTGTTGGGATGCAATCACCCAATCGGGGGGGCGGCGTTTCCTCGTCGCGATACGAGCCGTCCTGACGCAGAGACACTCACGCTTGCTGTCAAGCGACCACCGAAATAGCTGCTGTGTGGGGGTGAAACTGGATGTGTCGCACATCGCGCTCTTCATCGAGGCTCCAGCCACGCAGGCGCTTCCGCCTCGGGAGCCGAGCGTGGGCCTGGTGCCCAACGGCTGCGCGGGCGCCTGCCCCTGCTTGGAAACGCGTCGGATAATTGCGGTGGTCCACGTCAAACGGTCTACCGCCTCTTGCGAGCGCCGTGGCTCTTTGAAGTCCCGCGCGCCGATGGACACCGAGTCGGACTCGGAGTCCTGATCTATGGCGAGCTCAATAGACAGGATGAAAAGCGCGTGCCGCGAAAAAGCGCACGTCGCTGCGGACACATCCATTAAGGCGGGGGCTGCATTTTTCTGCAGTAGCGTGAGTTCCTTGCCCACGAAAAACCAGCGAGGTTGTGTACCTCCGTGGCGGCCGATCACCATCGTGTCTGCGATGGAAGGCGCAACAGTGGTCTGAAAAGATTTTGGCAGCAGGCGCAGCAGTTGCCATGTTGCGCAGGGCCCCGAAGGACGAGCTCGCGTCATAGCCCTGCGCGCCTCCATTACGCCAAAGTCGACATTCGCATTCGCAACATCAGAGCCCAACGGATGATGCCACGCAGAATGCACCGTTCATGGAGTCACGACAGCGGCTACGGGAACAATCGCTCAAATACGTCACCGTGCGCCGCAGGACTGCGGGGAGGGCGCTTGCTACCGTTTGTGCGCCGCGGTGACTCAGCCATAATGCCGGCGATTGAACACTCCAATCTCTGCGCAAGCGGTATTCTCCTGAAATAACGCAGGGTGCGAGGTTGCGCACGTGATATACGATGGACAACGCCCTGAAGTGCTATCTTCTGCGCAAACAGTTCCCGTGCAACGTTGACATCAACTGTGCAGTCGTTGTTCTCATCTGCTGTGCTCTCCCATGGCCGCCGTTCGGCACGCCCGGGTGGTGGTGACGCGTCGGCTGCCCACCGCGACGTTGAGCGCCCTGAACGCGCGGCCCAACACTGTCGTCAGCGTATGGGATTCTGATGGGCCGATGCCGCGCGAAACTCTGCTCGAGGAATGTCGCAAGGACGGAGGCGCTGCAGGCGTGCTCTGTATGCTGAGCGATAAGATTGACAGGCAGGTTATTGACGCGTGCGGCGCGAACCTGAAAGCCGTGTCGACGTTGTCGGTGGGCTATAACCACATCGACGCTGCGGCGTGTGCGTCGAAAGGGGTTCGGATCGGCTACACTCCAGAGGTGCTAACCGAGGCGACCGCAGACTTGGCAGTCACGCTGCTGCTCAGCACCGCACGGCGGGTGCCGGAAGCCACTGCAGCTGTGAAGAGCGGGGAGTGGAGCAGCTGGACCCCATTCTGGATGACGGGTAAGGCCGTCGGCGGCTCGACCGTGGGGATCGTGGGCCTGGGGCGCATAGGCTCAGCGGTCGCCCGCCGCCTGAAGGGATTTGGCTGTCGAATCCAGTACACGGGGCGGTCTGGCCCCAAGCCCGACTTCGAGGCGGAGGTTGGGGCGTCGTACGCGTCGCTGGAGGAACTGCTGGCTAGCAGCGACTTTGTGGTGCTGCTCTGTGCGCTGACCCCCGAAACACGGGGGCTGATGAGCTATGACCGCCTGAGGTCGATGAAGGAGGACGCCGTGCTCGTGAACGTGTCTCGCGGTGAGGTGGTGGATCAGGACGCGCTGGTCCGCGTTCTCCGGGAGCGTCCTACGTTCCGCGCTGGGCTCGATGTGACGACACCGGAGCCGCTGCCCACCGACTCGCCGCTGCTGAGCCTGTCGAACGCGGTGGTGTTTCCGCACATCGGCAGCGCCACTGAGACGTGTCGTCGGGAAATGTGCGAGGTGGCGGCGCGCAACCTCGCAGCCGGCCTTGATGGCGCCAAGATGGTGCATGAGGTGCCTGAGACACGGCATTTGGGACCCGCCGGCGCGGCCGCCGGCGCCGGTGCCACCGCATGAGTTGCGCGCTGTTTGAGGTGCTCTCAAACTCAGCAGCCCTCCAAGTGGAGGAGCTGCGGCGGTATGCGCCTGCGTTTGGCGGGGTCCAGAGTCACGGGGATTCCACCTTTCGGCAGCCCCGGTCGCCACCCACAAGGGCAGTTGACACAATCGGAGGCAGCCTGCCAGTGCTCTGTGCGGGGAGCCTCGTTCAGTAAGCCGCTTCGGCTGAGCTCCGAGTTTGTGAACGCGCCCGGCCACTCAGCTTGCCAGCGATCAGACTTGTTGAAGTGACCGACCATCCGCGGGCTGCCAATAGTGTCCGGGCCGACAGTGGCGGCCACGGTGGCCGCTGGCAACTTGGCGGCACCTTGCCAGAGAGAGCGGTTTGCCAGTGGTAAACTTGAGCCTGTTAAGTTTCGAATACGATCGATCCCGGGCCGTATCATAGGTACTCGGCGAGTACTACTCGCCGGATCCGATGAGTCATTGGGTGATTCACAAGTTCAGGCACAGCGTGCCGGCGGGCAACGGTCTCGCGCAGAGCGGCCAGCCGCCTTCGTCTGCATTGGCAATCCAAAATGCAAGTTGCCGCTGGCTGGTTCGCCAGGCAGAACTCTTCGCGAGCCCGATCCTCGCCTTCGAGCTTCCCAGAAGCGCTTCAGCAAAGTGCTGTCCGAATCTTTCTCCAGCCATCTTTCATCGCTTCACTGATACTCACCCGAGGGACAGGCATATTGTTCGCGACCAAAGTTTCGAAAACAACAAGTTGGAGGCAGACTGCATCGCGCCGACGCTGGTCTGCGACGGTCTTGTGACTCGTCGTGCTGAAACACTCCAAGCCAAACCCCTTGGGGCGAGTCTATACATTGACACAGCTTGGTTCCAAATATGGAAGGTGGAGATGGGGTGGGGATCCCTCCCGCTGTGTTCGTCGCGGGAGAAAGGGCGCTCCTGACTGCCAAGTGCAAGCTTCTCGAACGTGTGCTCCACGCCCTCAACGACGCCATCACTGTGCGTGATCGCTTCGGCGTCATCGTATTCCAAAATCGAGCGGCGCATCTCCCCTCGGCGCGGGTGCCCAACACAGATTTCATCACCACGCTGGCGACGGCGCTTCCGCCTCTACCGTCCTGCGATGACGAAGCGGTGCCTGGACATGCTGCGTCACCAAGTGATGGCAGCACCATCGAAGTCCGGTCGTCCATGTCATGGGAGAACCCTCTGGTGCACCGCATCCTTGACGGCGTGCCGCAAATCGCCTGGCAAAACCCGGCAAGCTCAGGGGCGGTTGACTTTCAGAACAAGTGGTGGTACAACTACACAGGCTTGCAGCCCGGGGCGTCTTGCGGCTGGGGCTGGGAGCAAGTGGTTCACCCTGATGATGTCGAACGCGCAAATGCCACGTGGTTGGCCAGCTTCGAGGCCGGCGAGATCTGCCGCGCCGAGGTTCGCGTCCGTGGCGCCGACGGCAGCTACAGGTGGTTTCTCAGCTGCGGCACACCGCTGCTCAACGATGCGGGTGTAGTGGCCCGGTGGATGGGCACCGCGATCGACATTTCAGCTCAGAAGGCGCTGCAGGATGAGCTCGAGGACGAACGGGCCCTGCTGAACACAGCGCTGGACCAGCTGCCTGTGAGCGTGGTCGTCGCGGAAGCGTCAACCGGGAGCTTCCGCTTCATCAATAAGAAGACGCACGAGCTATTTCAAATAGAGTGAGTTAGATCTCAAGGGCTGTCATGTCTTGCTGGTTGTCGGGGGAGTATGCGAATGCCTGGCGGGAGCCTGCCCTTGTACTTGGTGACCAAGTGCTGCGTGGCCACGCGCTACTTTGCACGCATGACCTGCAGGCCTGAGTGCCGCGAGATTCGCGGCTACGCACAATGGAAAGGGTGGGTAGCAGGGACGGGAACTCTCGCATGAATTGACTTTGGCCGGCCGACTGCCAGTGTCTGTGGCAAGGCGTGCGACGGATTCCATTTACATCCCCCCAACCATGGGTAGATTGGCCCGAGGGTGTCCGCGTTGCCGCAATTCACGGTAGTGCACGGCCTTTCTCGAACGCTTGGTGCTTGCAGGTTCCACCTTGACGGCAGGCCCTACGAAGCGACAGACTGGCCGCTGGCACGGAGTCTCACAACGGGTGAGATCGTGGTCGGCGAAGACATGCTCTTTGAGCGCAAGGACGGCTCGCGCGGCACGATACGCGTCTGGTCTGCCCCCACGCGAAACACGGACGGCACGATTGTGGCTGCCGTGGGCGTTGCCGAGGATGTGACAGGTACGTTCGCGCAGTCTTCCGTCGGCGAACGGCGGGCATGCCTGGCGTGCTTGCGTGGCATTTCGGATCTGCGGTCGCCGGAACCGGCTGCCCGTAGGAACGCGCATGCCTCACGACTCGAACAACAAGACACACGAGCATTGCCCAGACCCCACTTCGTCAAACCACCCGGACAATTGTCATGACTCTCCGCCGTCTGCAGATGAGCGCGCGCGTTCTGAGGAGCGAGCTCGACTGCTTGCCGCGGAGCAGACAGCACAAGCGACCACCAACCTGATGGCCAACGTCAGCCACGAGCTGCGCACGCCGCTGCATGGCATCCTAGGCCTGGCTGATCTGGCGCTGCAGGAGCGTCACCTGGGCATGGAGCCTCGCGAGTACCTGACGCAAATCCGGCAGAGCGGCAAGCTGCTGCTCGTGGTGATTAATGACGTCTTGGACCACAGCAAGATCGCCGCTGGCAAGCTCGAGCTTGAGCGCATCCCCTTTCGCACGCACGCAATCATCGCGCACGTCATGAGCCTCATGGCTGAGATCGCAAAGGCTAAAGGCGTGACTCTCAGGCAAGACATGGCCGCCAACCTGCCTGCCGCCCTGGAGGGGGATCCCCAGCGCCTGAAGCAGATCTGGATGAATTTGCTCTCCAACGCCATCCGATTCACACCTCCGGGCGGCGTGGTCACCCTGAAGGGGCAGCTCGAGGGCATCCCCGCCGACAACAAGGCAGTGCTGCAGTTCCAGGTGCAGGACACTGGCATCGGAATGAACGCGGAGACCCTCGCCCGCCTGTTCACGCCCTTCACGCAGGCAGATGCGTCCACGACGCGGCGCTTCGGCGGCACCGGATTGGGTTTGGCCATCAGCAAGCAGCTGGTGACCCTGATGAGCGGACAAATCGGGGTTACCAGTGAGCCTGGCATCGGCAGCGCGTTTACCTTCACTGTGCGCCTCCCGGTCTGCGATGCTGACACCGTCATCGCAGACTCGCCGCTGGTGGCGGCCGAGACGTCGTCCCCGTCCAGTCCGCTGACGACACACTGCGCAACACGACCCTCTCCCGAGGTGCCTGCGCCGCCCACGAGCGACGTGCTGGGACCCACTCCATCGCCCACGTCTCGCGCCCGGCGCGTGAGTGGTTATCACCCGTCGCCGCTCTCCTGCCAGGCGCACGCGGCCGCTCGGGCGGGGCTGCTGGCGGCTCATCTCGCACAAGCGGAGCCGCCTGTGGGACAGCTTGACTCGCCAACGTGCCGCGAATCGAGCTTGTCTTTTCAGCGGCACGCTCGTTTCGCTTTCGACGCCGGTCCGGGCGCTCACTCTCCCTCGGAAGGGCCACAGGCCTCAGCCCCGGCAGTGCAGCCGTCCCCAGGGATTCCAGAGGCCGGCACGCAAGGCGCTGCCTTCAGCACACCGGCCCCAGACGCGAATCGTGCACCAGCTGCTGACGCTGGCATGGGAGCCGAGAGCGGCAAGCTCGAGCAACCAGTTAGCGGCGTTGTTGGCGAGATCGCGTTGACGAGCTGCATGGTCGGGGCATCCAGCCGGCCCAATGCACGTGCGCCTATGCAGGTGTCACAAGAACTGGCGCCCACCACCGCAGGTGTGGCCTGCTTGCACGGACTGCGGCTCACGTCACCGCGCCTGCACCTCTCGTCGCGGGGCGCTCGAGACGCAGGCGGCGGCGCCTCCTCCCCTACCTCCTGTCGATGCCGAAGCACCTCAGGCCCCCACTCGGGCAGCCACTCTGCTGCCGGCTTCAGCCTCGTATCTGCTGCCCAGGCCATGGCGCGCGGCCTGGCTGTCACGGGTGCTGCCCTGCAGACTCATTATAGCGCGACGCCCGTGGAGCACCGCAGGCCCCTCCCCGGCAGCAGTGAGGCAACGTGTGCAGGCGCTGCAGTGCCAGCTCACCCCATTGTCTCGATCGCCCCGCCCGTGGCTCTGGCACCCCTCCAGGCGTTTCGGATGGCGGGCCGACATGGACCGGATGAGGCTGGCGCAGAGCATGGTTCCACGCACGGTAGCGATGCCACGTGCGCCGCTGCTGCCCCACCTCCTGCCCTTGTCGGGGGCTTTGGGGCAGAGTTGAGCTGTGCCGGGGCTGCCGACAGCGAAGTATGCCCACGCAGTATGCTCGCCGGTTTGGCACTCTGCGCTGAACCGAGGCACATCACCGAGCTTGTGTGCCGCGAGCGCGACGCGTCCTCGGACAGCTGCATGTGGGGTGCGGCAACAATGGAACCGACGTCCGCAGACAGCCGCAGTCCCGCGACCACTGTGGGCGCGCGAACACGGCGCACAGCCACTTGTGGCAGCATCGGAGGTGAAAGCATCCTGCTAGCCGAAGACAACGCAGTCAACACCTTGATCGCGAAGCGATTCCTGCACAACCTGGGGTACCGTTCTGTCACGCACGTTGAGAATGGGCGGGCTGCCGTTGACGCATTCGCCGCTGGCGAGTTTGACCTGGTGCTGATGGACTGTCAGATGCCGGTCATGGATGGGTTTGAGGCCACGCGACTCATTCGGAGCCTGCCCGACGAAGCCATGCGCTCTGTCCCAATCATCGCATTGACGGCGTCAGCGTTGAAGGCCGATGTGGACCGCTGTCTGGCAGCGGGCATGGACGACCACCTCAGCAAGCCGTATGACTCCAAGGCCTTAGGGGCCAAGCTGATGCGGTGGCTTCACCTGCTATCTAACGTTGCGTAGCATCGACGGCGGGCCTCCAGCGAGCTGCAAGCAGCGCTTGATGCCGGCACTGGAAACTCAGCACCGTGTGCGAGCAATCCCAACTCATGCAGTCAGCAGATGCGGCAAGATGCGATTTACCATCGCAGCTGAGCGGAAAGCAGCAGCCCGATGTTGATGTGTGTGCCAACACGCACTTCCTCGTCACACTTGTGCCCTGCCGTCAAGTGAGGCGACGCCTTGCGCTGCCAGCTTGGGCAATTACGGCTCCGCCGAACCAAATGGATCGCATGAACTCCTGACGCGGCTGAAAGCCCGATCTCCTCCGACACCTCCCGCCGCGGACGATGAAGTTCGTACCCAACATCCGCGGGGTTGCGAATCTGCCTCTCCTCTTGTCCACATGTTGTATGATAGCCTGCAGCTAGGGCGTCTCTCCTACATCTGTTGCGAGTCTGTCAAACGTTGGAGCCTTGTTGCCAATAACACCCGGAAGTTTGCGAAGGTTGTGGATTGCACGAGACTCTGTGGTGTCTTGTATTGCCCACGACGCTTCCGTTTCGTGTGACTGGCTGCTGGGGATTCTGTCCACGTTTCGATGCAGCAGTTACTGTTTGCACAGACAATACAAACCATGTCAGCACCACTAAGCGTGAATTCAGCCTCTTGTGGGTTTCAATATTGAAATTGCACTGCGACTGATGATCATAGTGATCATCATGATGCGCGGTGGGCTGTCCCTATGTCCTCGATACAACCGCATGCTGGGCTTGCTTCTCAGGTCCAGGATCCGCAGCCTGGGCCACGAGAGTTCGTGTCACACGATTAGCGCCGAGCAAGAGTGCACCTTGGTGTGCCAGTGGTGCACGCTGAACGTCACTTTGAGCTGAATCTGGACTAATTCTTTCACGGTCGATCATCCGGGTCGATGTCGTGGCCACGGGGTGGCGGTCGCAAGAGGCGCACGGCTCCGCGGGCGTTGCTTTCAAGTCCTGCACCTCGCCGACTCGGTCCGTCGTCAATATCATCGAATGATAGTTGGACACTGTGCGCAATCACAGCACCGCCTCTTCCGTCAGCCTGGCTAAGTCGTCGCTTCTTTACCAGTGCTGAAAAGCGCCCAATGCACGTTGGTGGGTAGCACCCCGGCCGCCACATCAGTGGGCAGGCGGGTTACCGCGATGCGAGCTCGGCCCTGCACACATGCCAGCATCAGCGACGCAGCTGCACTATCGCCACTGGCACACCTGGCGTTTGCGGTGCGTACTGCAGCTGGGCGATCGTACCCACCAGCAACAGGTTACGCGAGGCGCCCGTCTTGCATTCCGCAGCAAGCATGCGTCCACGGCTGGCACTCTGCTGCACGGACCGACAGCGCGCTGCTGGCAGTGCCGGCTTGCAGCCGCTGCGTGCACACGTCGATATCTTAGCGCTGCGACCCGGGCCGTCTTGTCGAGCGGCCGCACGAGGATTGAGTGCAAGACGCGCAGCGCCAGTGGCACTGGCAGACGCGTCTGCGCAGCAGGCACGCTGGCCTCTTGACGATGGGAGCCGCTGCTGCAGGTCACCACTGGCACGTGTTGGGATGTCGCGCATGGCCGCGTCCGCACTGCACTCAGGCCATATTGCGGCACAATGTCGCCGCCATCGTCTCGCTCCACTCAGGCTGGCCCCAACAGAACAAGACGCCGAGCATGACCAGCATTGCAGCGCGCTGTTGCCGCCACCAGGGCCAACCTGCAGCGTCTCCAGCGAGGTGGGCAGGCGGTCGGCAGTTCCGGTACAAGACGTCGAAAGGCCCCGGGTCCGCCGCTCCATGCAGCGACGGAGTGCGCTGTCACGTCTTAGCCAGCCTGAGGCTCCACATCCTCGACGGATCGCTCCTGACCTACTTCGATGCGTAGTATACGCCTGCGTAACGTTGAGCGCGAGGTCCACATCGATGTCAAGGCGCCACTGACCCCGGGCCGGGCCGGGGTGGCCGGCGCTTGCCAAGTGCTTGATTGTCTGTTGAGGGCCCTGTATTCTGCGAATCGCAACCGTGTCGGGCGACATCTTGCATCCGATGCCATGCATCGACACAATTGCGCGCACTGGTACACTGCGGCACTCTTTGACGTTCAAACAAGTGTCCCCGGGCCGCTCATCCTGCAGTTGTGCTCTCCCTGCAGCGGCGCATGATGCCGGGCGCATCATGATGATCATGGTCTGCG
>Ga0208629_100698_pt1 | contig 15263 bp, 6 predicted proteins | sample LakWasMet19_HOW5_2_FD_183865 | JGI IMG/M metagenome (GOLD analysis project Ga0208629, IMG submission 183865) | Freshwater sediment methanotrophic microbial communities from Lake Washington under simulated oxygen tension - Sediment Metagenome... | ecosystem: Environmental > Aquatic > Freshwater >...
CCTGCGATCGAAGCCGCTGCGTCGACTGCGCTGGCGTGCGAGGCGGGCCGTGCAGCCCTGCTGTCGCTGCTGGGGGCTGTGTGGCGCGCAGACGGGCTCTCGACGGGTGACTTTGCGCTGCCCTACGCCTTCGCAGCACACTACGCCACGGGGCGTGGGAACGACGGCAGCGGCAGCAGCAGCGACGCAAGCGCGGGCGGCTGGCCGGCGGGCTTTCTGCTCGCCCCGGCCCAGGCCGTGACGCTTGCCGAGGTTCTGCTGCTGCACGCGGCGGGCGCAACGCGCGACGGCGCCGCGTACTCGCAAGGCGCTGCGGCAGCCATTACCGCCGGCACATCTGCAGACGCAGCGGCCGCTGGAGCGTGGCGGGCTGGCCGGACAGATGCCCTGCGCCGCTGGCTCATGAGCGGGCTCTTCAACCGGTTCGTCACGCGCAGCGGCGGAGCCGCTTCCGCCGCGCTGCTGCTCGGGGATGCGGAGGGGGCCTCGGCGCCTGCCGCAGGCGAGGGGGCTGTCGGCGGGGGCGCGGGGGCAGCGGCGCATGCAGACGGGGCGAGCGCCCTCGCGGAGACGGCACGGTACAGGGGGGTCCTCTCTGCCGTCGGCGGCGACCGCACGAGTCGCGACGACGCTGCAGTGGGTGGGGCCTACGATGCAGACAGAGCCTACTCTGGCTACGTTCACACGGACGACATCGACGGGCGCGCGAGCGACGACGACGACGACGAGGATGTCGAGGGTGCATTTGACGCCGCTGTCGGCATCAGCCCCACCCGGCGCGGCGTGGGCGCTGGAGAGGGGGTTAGCGCCAGCGTCGATTTTCAGAGACATGCTCGCGCCTCCGCTGCCAGCGCGACGTCCGCGGGCGGCGGCGGCGGCGCTGCGGGCGCGTACGCGTCTGTCGTCCGCACGTACACGCACTCCCTCGCCGCGCTGGTGGTGGGGGCCTTCCTCAGCGGGGGCGAGGGGCTGTCCGTCTGCGACGTGTTTGTCACCCCCGCGGGTTACCTCTCCCTCGCGAGCATGACCCCCAGCGCTGCTGCTGCTGCTGCTGGCACCGCTGCCTCCTCCGCTGGTGGCGCGGCGCACGACACGCCGGGTACCATCAGCGGCAGCGGCAGCAGGTACGGCGCAGCAGCAGGGGCAGGAGCGGCGAATGCGCCCCTGCGCCTGGGCTCTCCTGCCCTCACCGGCTACTTGCTCTCCGTGCTGGGGCCGGGGGCGTCTGGGGAGCGAGGCGGGCACCCGCTGCCGCCCGGCCGCCCCACTGGGGTGCCAGGGGCCAGCGGAGGCGGTGGCGCCCCCAGCACCCCTGCTGCAGGCGCCGCCCTGCCCCCTCACGTGCGCCGGCTGCTGTCGCTGTGCGTTGCAGCGTTTGCGAGCGCCCGCGCGCACGCCTCTGAGCTGTTGGCTACGGCAGCGGCGGGTGCAGCCGACGGCGGCGCGGCCGGCGGCCTGCTGCGGCAGCGCCTGGGGCTGTCCAGCGGCGCCTCTGACGCGGCGGCGGAGGCGTCCTTTGCGGCGCACCTGCGCGCATTCCTGCACCTGCCTCCTGCGGCCGCTCCAGCGGCACCGTCGCAGCAGCAGCTGCGCCTGCAGCAGCCGGCCTCTCGCCGGCACGCTACCGGTACGGCGGCAGCTGCCAGCAGCGGCGGCGGTGGCCTGGCGTTTGGTGCCGGCACCGTGGCGTCTCGCGGGACGCCGCTCTCCGCGGCTGCGCTCGGCTCTGCGGCCGCCTCCTCCGTTGTGCGCTCCCGCTTCGACGCCAGCGGCGGCTTCCCCAGCGGCGGGGTCGGCGCGTACGCATCGCCCGGCGGTTTCGGGCCTGCGGGTGGCGACGCCTATCCCCCTGTCTCTGTGCTGGCAGGGACTCCCAGCTCCCTCGCTCACGTCTCTGCATCCGCGGCGACGGCCCTGCTGGGCAGCAGCGCGCGCTCGCAGGCACTGGGGCAGCTGCAGGACGCCAGCCAGCAGTGGCAGCAGCAGCAATACAGTGCACACGCCGCGGGGCGCCACGCCCGCGACGCTGCGGCCGCCGCCGCAGCGGTGGCTGGCCGTGTGAACCCGCTGCAGGCCAGCTACGGCGGTGCGGGCCCGCTGCACAGCCCTCCACCAGCCCCTCATGCGCTTCTGCTGAGCCCGCAGGTGCGCGCCCGTCTGCTGTCCCCTCACGCCGGCGGGTTCGCTGGCGGCAGCGGCGGAGGTGGAGGAGCTGTCGGCTTCAGTACATCTGCGGCCGCCGGAGCTGCTGGTATCGGTCCGTCTCTCCCCACGGGCCAGTATGCGTCGCCCGGGGCAGACTTCAGGCACTACGAGGCGCCCGTGCTCCGCAGCCACGACTACAGCCACGGCGGCATCACTGCGAGTGTCGTCAGCGGCAGCGGTACGCCGCACCGGCTGGCTGCCTCCCTCGCCCGCTCGGGCCTGCACCACGCAGAGGCAGCGGGCGGGCATGCGCCCCCAGGGCACGGGGCTGCTGGCCCGCACGCCGCGCACACCCCGGGCGGCAGCGGTCGCGGGGGTGGCATGCTCTCTCCGGGCATGCGGTCGGGGCTCCGGGGCCCCGGCTATTGAGGAAGCCGGCTGTTGAGGTAGCCCCACCTCACACGCCAGGCCCCAGGGCCGGAAAAGGGCCGCAGCAGCTCTCTGCAGCGTGAGGCACGGCCCTGGGACGGCGAGTACTTGGGAGCGTGAGGAGGGCCCGCGAGCACCCGTTTCTGGGTAACTGCGCGGCCGTCGCGTCTCCCGCACGCGTCCTCAGCGTGACGCACAGTCAATTCCAAGTTTGAACTCCAGACCGAAGAATTCTGCGGATGCCTGTGAGTGTGTATGCGCTCTGTCCTTTCGTCAACGACATGCTGGATTCCTTTCGTCATGAAAGGCAGCTCCGCGGTCGGTTTGCTGCGTATTCGCATGGTCGACGTCACCTCGAGCTCGAACTCCGCACGGCACGTTCAATCGTGATGATCGGATCGCATGGCCATGGGCAAGATTTCTAGAACTGACGCTGGTTGACGATAATAGGGAAATTGAGAGCAGCTGTGCTGCACTCAGCTCGGTATTGCGCTCAAGAGGTTATTTAATTGCAAAATTGTCAGTGAGGCGGGCTCAAGTGTTCACTCTCCCGCTGCCCGGCTCGGTGTGCGAGGGCCACCCTTCCTGGCGGCTGGCTTGTCGGCTGCGGTCCCCCTGTCACCGCCTCGCTTCGCCCCGCTGGCACCGCCGCTGCCACCGCTGCGAGGCCCGCCCCCAGAGCCCTTGCCTCCAGACGAGGCAGGGATCAGCGACAGCTGCAGCTCCCCGTGCACGCACTCAGCCCGCATCAGCGGCGCAAAGGCTGCGGCGGGCGCTGCAGCCGCTGCAGCGATCGGTGCCTCGGCGAGCTGCAGCGCGGCGTCCGTCCCCTCGCCGCTGTCAGGCACTGCAGCATTGGCCCGCAGCACCACCGCCGCCTCAGCACCGCTCAACGTGGCGCCCTCTGCCGCGCCCACCGCCGCAGCCGAGGCGGGGCCGCTCCGACTCCCGCCACCCCCTCTGCTGGCGCCCCGCTGCGCGTTCACGGGTGCCGCGTCCACGGGCGCCGTGGACAGCTGCAGGTCCCCGCGCAGCATGCGAAGCAGCTGCGCGTACTGGCTCGCCCCCACGGGCATGCTCACGACAGTGCCGCGCCGCCCGGGCGTCAGGCTGCTGAGGCGGCCCACGCGCCCTGCGCGATGCACGTACTCGCGCGGGCCGGAGGGCGCGTCGAAATTGAGCACGTGCGACAGGCGCGGGATGTCCAGCCCGCGCGCGCCCATCTCCGTCGCGAGCAGCACCTGCGCCTTGCCGGAGGACACGTCCGCGATGGAGCGGTGGCGCTCCTTCACGTCGTACGCCGACCCGAGCACGCGCGCCTGCACGCCGCGGCCGCGCAGGTACACCTCCGCGGCCTCCAGCGACTCCACGGAGTTGTGGAAAGAGAGCACCGCCTGCGGCTTCGCGGCGGCGAGCCAGCGCGTGAGGGTGGGATAAGCCTCCTCGGCAGACGGCACGGGCAGCAGCAGGTGGTGCAGGGTGGGCGGCATCGCGAGGCCGAGGGAGGCGCGCGAGAGGTAGTACGACTCGGAGGCGGACGCGGCGTCGCCGTCTGCTGCTGCGCCGTCACCGAGACCGACAGACGCGTCGTCGCGTCCGTCGCTGCGCAGGCCCAGCCCCGTGTGTATTCGGCCGGCGGCGTCAGCGTCTGCCCCGGCACCCTCGCGCCAGCTGTCGCGGCTGATGAACAGTGGCCGCGCCGCCGCGTCGCTGCTGCCCTCATCCTCATCCTCTTCCTCGTCGCGCCCTGAGGCGGCTGCTGGCCCGCGGCCCGCTGCGCCACCAAGCGGAAACGCAGACGCCGCCGCGCGCGCCGCAGCAGCGGCTGCTTTGCCGCCTGTGGGCTTGCGCCCACTGCCGGCCACGTCACCGCCCGACCCCACAACACCCTCCCCCTCGCCATCATCGCCTGAGCCTGCGTCAGCGCCGCCGCCTGCTGCAGCAGATGCGGCGGCCTGCTTCTCCTGCGAGCGCAGCGCCGCAGCGAGTCCGACGCGCGCGCGCGGTGTGGCCTCCAGCAGGTTCACCGTGCGCAGCGTCTTGGGGCGGGCGTGGTCCTGCAGGAAGGTCGCCAGCCCGTGCGAGGGCGTCGCCGACACGGCGATGAGGGCGGGGCGGTGCTTCAGCTTGGCGGCCCAGCGCGTGAGTGCGCTCACTGCGCCGATGTTGTTGTTGCGCACCAGCTCATCCGCCTCGTCCAGCACGAGGGCGGAGAGCTGGCCGCAGTTGAGCCGGGAGGGGATGAGGCGCGCCAGCGTCTGCGGCGTGCCGATGACGACGTGCGGCGCCTCGCCGCCGCCCTCCCCGCGCCCCGCCTGCAGCGCAGTGTGCGGAACCTCCCCCACCATCTTGGCGATGCGCAGCAGCGAGGCGGCGGAGGCGGTGCCCAGGTGCAGGGCGGGGTCGCCGCCCCCGCCGCCGCTGCCTGCAGACGGGGCGGCGCCCCCGCGCCCCTCGCGGGCCCGCACCCCTCCCTTCCAGCTCTCCGCCGCGGAGCCGCGCTTACGGCCGGGCTGGCACAGCGTCTCCGCGACCGTGTACACCTGGTGCGCCAGCTCGCGCGTGGGCGTCACGATGACGACGCGCGTCTTGGCGTGGTAGAGCCCCGACGCTGAGCGCGTCGAGTCGAGCAGGTGCGACAGCAGCGGCAGCAGGTACGCGAGCGTCTTTCCCGACCCCGTCTCGCTGTGCAGCGCCACGTCGTACCGCGACGCCGCCTCCGGGCAGCGCTCCACGGACGCCTCGATGACGGGGAAGGCGGCCGCCTGCACGGGCGTCGCCTTCGTGAAGCTGAAGCGGGCCTGCAGCTTCCCCGTCAGGCTCGAGTGCACGCCCGCTGCCGTCATGGAGCCCCACCGGCTGTCGTCGAGGTAGCCCGGCAGAGGCCCAAACACGGGCGGCGGCCCTGCGGCGGCAGAGGCAGCTCCCGAGGCCGCTCCGCGAGGCCTGGGCGCCGCCTTGTCTGAACTGTCTCGCGGAGCAGAGCGCTCCTTCGGCTGCCGGCTTCGCGGCGTTGCGGCACGCGGGGTCGCGCCCAAATCCACTGTAGACTCCCGCCCTGCCGGTTTCGTCCTGCCAGCGGCGTCTGGGCGTTCAACGGACGCGCTGCTGGATTGGAGCGCCGCCGTCCCATCAACGTCTGCGGCCTTTTCGGACGGCTGGCTGGCAGCCTCTCCGGAGGTAGTGTCGCTCCGTGCCCGCGGCAGCCGCCTGCTCCTTCCTTGCAACAGCACCGTGGAGGTGGCCAGCGGGCGCCCCCAAACTGAGGCTGGCACACACGGCAGCCCCAGCCTCCCTGCCGCGGCCGCACATCGCAGCGCAGCGGATGCGCGACTTGCTTGCCACATGGCGGGGAGCAACAACGTGCAACACAAACAAGGCTTGAAGCGGAGGGGGCTAGTGCCGAGTGACTGACTGACTGGGCCGACAAGGTTGAAAACGGGGGGAGAAAACTCGACTTGTTATCAGTCGATTGACGCGTCCGGGCGGTATCGCACCGCCAAGGCTTGTCAAGCCTCGATTTGGAATCAATATAGCCGCATACTGCTTCACCAGCACCTGCACATGATCTTCGACGAGACTATGTGTTCGTTGCAATCACAATCGAAAACGAAGAAGTCGAGCGAGCACCTACGTCTGTCGCTGTGAGAACAATACTCGACGTTCCACAAGCCGATCACAGTAGCAATGGCATAATAATGTAGAAAGCATGGCATTTGACGACCCGGAAAAAGGAATAGCCTGTACGCGCTCTCCTTTCATGTGATCGGGCACTTTGGTGGAACGCCTGTCATCTTCATGACGCGCGCCCAATTGTGGGTTACGTAAGAGCCTCACAACTTCGATACGTGAAACTCTCTTTGGGTGTGGGATGAAAGATTCGGCAGAACTCGTTTATCTTGCCGTGGTTGGCAATGCAGCATGCGTAGCTATTATTAATTTGCGTGTCAATCTTTAGTATAACTGAGCGGTAAAGGACCTCCGACATCAGCATTCCTGCGGACCTGTCGCATTGCAATGAGCGGCACGAGCAGCCCCGGCCCTGTGCTGGCGCCAATTAGTGCAACTCCGTTGCAGCCGCCTGTGCCGACAACTACCGCAGGCCTCCTCGCCGGAGCTGTCGTGAATGCAGCCCAGCCCACCAATGTCCCGGCAGTCACGGCGGGCGCACCGCGCAAGGCAGGTGTGAGCGTCGCGAATAGCTTCAAAAGGCCCGAGGAGATTGTGGCATCCATCGAGAACATTGCCGAGTGCGTTTGTAGTTGATGTGGCCGCCGAATGGGTGCGCCGCCTCCTGATGTCAGCCCGCCCCACTGCTCTCGCTCTCATGCGTACGACTATCATACCCCGCCGTGCCATGCGCCTACGCTCCCCGCAGATACAAGGCGGCGCTGCGCCCCGACAAGACGCTGGTCCTGGCGTTCATGGCGGGCGCGTACATCGCGCTGGGCACGCTGGTGGCCGTCATGGTGGGCGGCGGCTCGCCGGGCGTGGCGCTGTCGGACCCCGGCCTGCAGAAGTGGCTGTACGCCTTCATGTTCCCCTTCGGCCTCGTCCTCATCATCATCGTGGGCGGCGAGCTGGTCACGTCCAACATGTCCATCATGACGCTGGGCGTGGTTGCGCAGCGCGTCAGCCTGTGGCGCCTGGCGCGCAACTGGCTGGTCGTCTACCTCGGCAACTTCGCGGGCTCGCTGTTCGTGGCGGCGGTGCTCATCCAGTGTACGGACCTGGCGGAGGCGTCGCCGTGGCACAGCTTCCTGGTCAACGGCGCGCTCAAGAAGGTGCACCTGACGTGGACGCAGTCCGTGTTGCGCGGCATCGGCTGCAACTGGCTGGTGTGCCTGGCCGTGTGGTCCGCGCAGGCGGCGGAGGACATCACGGGCAAGATCCTGGCCATCTGGTTCCCCATCACGGCCTTCGTGGCCGTCGGCTTCGAGCACTGCGTAGCGCAGATGGCCTTCATCCCCGCCGCCATGATGCTCGGTGCGGACATCAGCGTCGGCCAGATGCTGGGCAGCGCCGTCATCCCCGTCACCATCGGCAACATCATCGGCGCGCTGCTGGTGGCGCTGCCTATGTACTATGTGTACTGGCTGCCCAACCACCCGGTGGACATCGCGCGCTGCGACTTCGGGCTCGACCACTGCTGGCGCCGGCAGCACCCGGCGCGCGCGGCCGAGATCGCCGCCGCCATCGCCGCCAAGCAGCGCGGCCAAGCGGGCGCCCTGTCGCCGTCAGCGAGCGCCACGTCGCCGGCGATGAGCGTGGCACGCGCCGGCAGCAGCATCACCCTTGGCGCGCCGTCACCGTCTTGCGCCGCGTCTGCTGCCACGGACCCCGTCACGCTGGCCCATGTGGCCGTCAGCGGCGCGCCTGCGGCGCCCGCTGCCTCCTCTGCGTCCGTCTTCACGCCATCTGCTGCCTCTGCGGTGTCTGTGAGCATCGAGGCGCCAGCCAAGCTGTAAGCGCTGCGTCCGCAAAAGCCGCACGGCGCCCGTAACCGCCCCCGGCTGGACCAAACTGCCCGCCCTGGCCTGGTGAGCCAGAAATGAGGTACCGAGCCATCACACAGCGCTTCTGGAGGTTGGAAGCTACTTCGATCTCGCGGGCGCGTCGTGTGGAAGCTGCACATTTGATCTTTTGACGATTGCAGACATGTACCGTTGAAGCAGCGGAAGTACGTATACCTGCCGTTTCGGCGGTGCGACCACTTGAATTTCTTGTATTGTATTGTATAGGGGCCCCGGTGTATACCTGCCGTTATCCCTGCCGTTTCGGCGGTGCGACCACTTGAGTTTCTTGTATTGTATTGTATCGACCCGCGGCAGGAGTGTGTTGGCAGGAGTGTGTTAGTCAAGTTGGACGTCTTGACGCTGCCCGTTGCTTGTGACCGCTGTTTCACAGAGGGGAACCCGACCATGAACCTTGAAGTCTGCACGATCCGTCGATGTGAATCGAATGCCAACGATTCGAAAGATGAGCTCTTGGCGAGCACGGTACGCTTCGAGGTGCATGGCAAAAGATTTCACGGACAACGAGTGGCGCAACACCATGTCCATGCCTGCAACAGTGACTGCATGGGGCTTAGGAGCACGCGCCTTGAAGGCCAGGCGCACCTGCGCGCGAAAGCCGGTGCAGTGTAGCTTACCGCGACCCATGGTCGTGCTGCAAGTGACGGTAGACACAGGAGTCCACGAATGTGCGCAGTCATTTTGTTGTAATTGGGTGCCGTGGTGTGGCCAAGGTTGCAGTTGCATTCAGCTCGCACCGACAGCGACACGAGAGACTCCTGCAAGGCGAGAAACAGAGAGGGCGACCGTGGAGCGCAAAGTGTCAGTGCGGATATCAGCGGCGGAAAATGGCCCGTGACGGCCATGGGTTGCACTCGGAATGACATCGGCCATTTCTTCGTGGATCACTCCGGCTGGGTATGCGCACGAACGGCGGTATTACAATAACCCGAGGCCCATACGAAGCCACTCGCATCCATACAGTTCCAATGGTGACCGTGGCGGCCAACCAGCTGGCAGGGCGGGCTGGCGAATGACCGCCGACCCACGCCAGGCCTCGTACATCGGGTTTCCACCTGCGCCCGCCCACGCTCAAGTCAGATGCCCAGTGTGCCGCCGAATCGCCGAGGGCAGGCTACAGCGCTCCGCTGACTCCGCCTGTCAAAGCAGCGTTGGCCGGCACCGCCACGGCACCTCCTCACATGCCGCAAAGTCACGCGAGGCAATCAGGAAAGCCGTTTTGGGAAGCATGACTTGTACAGCACGTGGCACCCGAGCGCCTTCCGGCAGGCTGCGTTTGTCGGGCCTCCACATCAGCCTCGCGTTGGCGTCTGCCGTGCGCAGGGCAGCGTTTGCCATGCCAGTGGCGCCAGGGCGCCCCTGCCATTGCGGCGGGATGTACCAATGCCCGGAGGCGCCAGATCTGTGGCGGTAGCAGCGCTCGCTGTCATTGTCATTGCGCGACGGCCATGCCATCGATGAGGCGCGCTTCACCAGGAACCCGCAGCATATGCGTGGTCACAGCGCGCACGGGCAGGCACAAGCTTCCGTCTCGTCCCGCGTCCTCTGTCAACACTTTTGCCGGCACGTACAGTGCGCGTCGTGAACACTCCACGCCCAGCCTCGAGGGTGCACGATGGGAAGACAGCCACTAGCCAGGTTGGAGGGTCGCCTCTACGTTCTCGCCCCGTCAGCCGTTTCCCACAGGTCCTTGAACTGTTCATTGCAGTGCTCTGTGTCTTTGCACGATGCGCGGGCAGTGGCCCGCGCCGCGTCACCGCTGGAGCACTGGCAGTTTTGCGACCTACCACAGAGCCCCTGGAGCAATGCAACTGCAGCCGTGTGCCGGGTCTAAACCGTGGTGCTGGCGTGCTTACCGCATGACACAGCTGTGAGGAGTTGTTGTTGAGGAGTTGCCTGCTATCAGTGACCCAAAGCTGAGGTGCTCAGCTGTACCACGCAGCGTCTTGCTCTGTTAGACTTGCCACAGCAGGGGCCTACCATTGTCCGCCGGCGGCATGACGCACGTGCACGCGGCGACGGCGAACTCGTCGGCCGCGTAGCTGGCCTGCAGCGCCGTGGCGCGCGCGCGCGTGCGCAAAAGCCCGGCAGCGCTTCGACCTGATCCTGAAACAGCCTCACTGCGGTACCGCGGCACCGCTTCACATCCTTGAAGTTCAACAAGTTGTAATCGTAACCTCAACATCAATCCACGACAACCAAACTCTAGTTCTCGCAACAGGAGGGCCCCTCGCGGGAGCCAACTTGTTGAACACGATTTGTCACTTTTGGGAGCAGATCGCAAAAGATATACTGTGCACTGCTGCACCTGCTGGATTCTGACAACGCCACGGTCCGACGAAGTCAGACACGCTCATACAACGTACGATGGCCCACATTTCGCGTTTCGAATTTTGTGCGCATACCAACTACTCGTTGTTAATGGCTGCTGCTTGAGGAGGGGCCGACTTCAAACGCAATCTCGGTGGCACGAGCCACAGCAGGTGAACCCGCAGCTAAGTCGACCGCGTTGCGAGAGCCAGCAGCAGCAAGCGACGGCAGAACCACCTCACTGAGTCACAGGCAACTGCAGCGGGCGGGGACAGCCTCTCCACCGCACGCAAGCCGCCGAGGCACCCCCCGCGGGCCTGGCATCTGCTTAAGCCCACTCTGTTGATCGGTGGCTCGCCTGCGTCATGGTGCCAGGGCGATACGACCGGCGTCAGGCGCCCACTCTGCATCCGCCATGACCACGGTAAGTCCATGCAGCACCCGGTGGGAGCTAACGCCGTCCGGCGGTGAGGGAATGGCCATCAAGCCGAGAGAGTGTCGGCCACGCTCTGGCCTTCCAGAACGAATTGAGCCCTGGTTGAAGCTTGAGAGAGCCATATCAAAGCTTCCATGGCCAAGGGCATGCTGAGGAGAGCATGTGAGGTTTGGCTTTTGTGCACCCAAAACTTGCGTACGAAGTGGGCATGGCATGATCACGCACCCTGAGCAGCCATAGTGGCAGGCACGGCGGTGCCAGCAGATCCAGGCGACATCACGAGGCGTGGTCAGGCGCGCTCCCGCCAGACACCGCGCACCAAACACCGGTAAGGTGGGCAAGAGCATGGCGTGTGCACTCTCCCAGCCGAGCCATGCCAAGTGATGAAGCAGGTAGGCGCCTACCGCTTGACTGGCTAAAATAGTCAGCGGCGGATGTGATACCCTTCCGCATACAGCAAGCCCGAACCCACCCGGGTCCGTTAGTAGTGCCTACCAACAGCCAGCTCGATACATATGCGGAGAGTGCCCAGCCGTGTTGATTGTACACGTTTACTCAGCAGCTGCAATGAAGCAATGCGGTATCGCGGAAATCCTGCGTCCGCTCACCCTTCCGCGGCTGCTTCCACTGTCGCTGCAGCTTCCCCTGGTAATGACAGCGCCGCGGTCAGTGCACTGCGCAGCTCCTCCAGGCTGCCGTCGTTGAACACGCGCGTGCCGCTGCCAGTGCACAGCGGTATCCACGCCGTTTCGCTCACGTGCGTCCCCTCGACCTTGCCGGTCTTGCAAGCCTCGTCCCACCAGACCGGCAGGGGCCCGCGGCTGAGCCACAGCAGGTGCGCACCCATCTTGGCTAATGACTCGATCTCGTCAGGAAACCGGGCGTCGCTAACAACAATGGCGCTGTCGGCCGGCGCATCCTGAATGCGTCTCTCCAACGACGCCGTGAACAGCTCAGGGTGGAAGCCGCGGCGCAGCACCTCGGTGCCAAGCTGCTGCAGCACCTTGCGCGGCGTAAGCGCTGGATCCCCGAGGCGGGCTGCCCATCCAGCATCGACCTCCTCCCTCCATGCGCGTGATTCTGCTGTGCGGCCTTCCAGCTTCTCGCGGTCCCACCCAAAGATGGCCGCCGTGGCATCCTTCAACGGCCCAGACAGGGTCATTCGAGTAAAGCCATACTCGCTGCAGAGCAGGTCAGCGGCGGTGTCCTTTCCGCTGCCTGCCATGCCGCAGAGGCAAACCACGAGGCGGGGCATTCTGGGATTTTGTCTCGAGTTTATGTGCAAAGCAGAATCTTGAAGGAAGTACACGATGCTGTGCAGCGCCCCTTGGTCAATGGCATTGCATTTGGAAGCCTGGGCTTGACGGATGTTTCGTAATTCGACCTCAACTGTGGCTCTCCTCAAGTCGATTGAACGTTTCTGTTGACGCAACTCGTGCAAATGCTCGTGCAATGCTTTCAACAGCTGTCGCTACGCAATGTATGTCGAACAAGTGTAAGGTCTTTAGCTATCTGCGGCCTCCTTTCTGGCCTCACGATGGCAGACCGTAAAAAATTTCGACGGCACGCAGACAGCGACAGCGATGACGGCGGTGCGCCAGTCAGCGTCATGCCTCGGCGCGGGCCGCTCGTCAAGGGCAGCGCTCCTCCTGCGTCGAAAAAGCCCTCTTGGGCGTTACCGACTGAGGAGGAAGACGAAGATGAGCGGCAACCGCCCTCGCTGCCCGCCCTGTCTCGTGTTGCTCCAGGGTTGCAGACCGGTAGCCTTCGTCGCGGGCAACCCTCATCAGGCGCGGTGCTTGCCGCCTCAAGTGCAAAGGCGGCAACTGAGGTCTCTGGGGCCAAATCTTCACCGATGGATGTGGACGACGATGGGCATGCCCACGCGGGTCGGACCAGCTTCCCGAACGAGCTTTCCAGCGCACCAATGAGTGTTCAGCCCGCAGAGACCGCTGACGGCGGGGCGATGGACGCAGAAGATGTGCTGGCGCGCAAGGCCGCGGCAGCACGCGCGCACCGCGAGCAACAGCGCAAGCGGCAGGCGTTTGGCTCCCTCGCAAGCGGCCAGAGCGCCCTGGCAGCCGCAGCGGCCGGCGCGGGCGTGGCGCGGGGCCTGCCGCTTGCAGGCGGCACGGCCGACACTGCGCGCGTGGCGCGGGGCGTGGGGCAGTATGACGGGGACAGCTACACGGGCGAGGAGGTCGCCGCGCCCGCTGCCGCTGCGGAGGTTGCTTCCCTGCGTGCTGCACTGCGCCGGGGCGGCCCGCTGCCCCTCGGCGGCGCTGCCCTGCGTGCCTTCGACGGTAGCTCAGATGCTGCTGCTGCTGGAGCTGGGACTGGGATTGCACGTGATGGGGCAGACAGCGCTGCTGCTGCCGCTGCGTCTCGCCACCCCTTCCTGCGGCAGCGCGGCGTCCTGGCATCCCACGCCATGGACACTGACGCGGACGCTGATGAGGGCGCAGGCGGGGCTCCGGTTCGAATGCGGGGCGCTGCCGCCAGTCTGGAGGCCGGCCGCAGGGGCAGCGGCGCTGCTGTCGCTGGCCGGCTCGGCCACCCGCAGCACGTTTCGCAGCAGCCGCCGCAGTTTGCTGACGAGTTCGCTGCAGAGACCCACGGCCGCGACGCAGGCGGCGGCGGTGCTGCCGGCGGCGCGGCTACAGCGCACGGGACGCAGCGTCGGCTTCCCCGGGCCATGCCCAGCTGGGAGCAGGAGCAGCTAGCTCGCGCGATGGGGGGCGGCAGCGCCGCTGCAGCGGTGCGCGCAGGCGCAGACGCGACGGTTGCCGCGGCCGCGGCGCAGGCTACCAGCGGTCAGCGCCGAGCGGCCGGTGCGGTTGGCGTCGCAGATGGCGGCGATGATGAGGGGCTGGGCGATCGCGCGTCCACGGCGCGGAGGGGTGGCGCGGGCCGCAGGGGAGCCGGTGGGGTCGGAGGCGGCGTCGGCCTTGCAGACCCCTCTGCCGGCCTCGACGCCCTCCTCGCCTCCTCCTCCAGCGCCTCCGCCCGCCGCGCGGACGACGCCGCGTCGTCGACTGCAGCTGCAGCGGAGGCGGCGCGGGAGCTCATTGGTGGCACCGGCAGTGCGGGCTGCCTTCGCGCCGCGCTGGGCACCGCTGTGGCCGTCTACGATTCATTCGCAGCGCTGCGCAAGCAGCTGGCGGGCGCGGTGGGCTCGCTGCGGGGCAAGGCCCCGCTGCTTGGCGATCTGCAGGCTGCCACCGTGGCGGTTGCGGCGCGCTGCGCAGCGCTGCGCCGAGCTCGAGCGCTGGCGGCGCTGCACGATGCGATGCAGACAGGGGTCACGGGTGCCACCCCGCACCCAGGCATCGTTCATGCTTCAGAGGCTGGACACCAATATGCCCGCACGCGTGCAGTGGCGGTCGCTGTGGGAGTCGGCAGCGGGGCACACCGCCTGCCGCCGCTGCCGCCTGCCATGCCGGTGCCCCAGCAGGCGGCGGAGGATGCACCGGGAGCGCCTGCAACGGAGGCTGAGGCGTCGGTAGCGGGGCGCCTGCGCGAGTTGTCTGCGGAGGAGTGCGCTGCCGCCATCCTACGTCTGTCGCCTGCTGACCGCGCGGCCCTGCACGCAGCTCGCCTGGCGCGGGTGGAGCCGGCGCTGTCCGAACTTCTTGCGGCAGCGAGCGCTGGCAGCGTGGCGTCGTTGCTGGACGCTCCCGCCGCAGGGCGGCCGCTGTCGGGTGCTGATGCTGGTGCTGCCGCTGCCCTCAGCGGCGGCGCTGGCAGCCGATGCGACGCGCTGTCCCTCTGGGATGCCTGGTCTGCGTGCGATGCGCCGGAGCGGATCCACGCTGCCGCATCCCTCGACCCGCTGCAGACGGCCCACGGGCTGGTGCTGGCCGACCTCAGGCCGGAGCACGGCGGCAGCATCGAGGGCCTGCTTGACGCTTTCACGCGCTGGAAGGCGGGCGCTGTGCTGGAGGCGGGGAGAGGTAGCACAGCTGCGGGCACGGCAGGCCAGACGCCTGCCGCTGCTGCGATTTCGAGCAGTGGCAGCGGCAGCGGCAGCGGCAGCAGCGGCGTGCAGGCTGCCGTCTCCGCTTCGTACGTGCGCACCTTCGGCTACATGTCGCTGCAGGCGCTCTGCGAGCCGCTGCTGCTGCACGGCTCCTGGCAGTGGCTCGTGCATCCCTTGCGTGTCGCCGCGGCGGCGAAGCCGGCTGGGTCAGCCGTTGCGGCAGCGCAGGCGCCAGGGCTCGGCTCCATGGATGTTGAGAGCTCGAGTGAGCCTGCGGGGCTGTCAGACAGCGCCAGCGGTGCTGCTGCTGAGGGGACCTTCCCGCCCATCGATTCGCTTCCGTGGTTCGGTGCGCTGTGGCGGTACGGCGAGGCGCCCCTTGCCGTCGCAGCGATGCCCGCGGCAGGGGAGGCTGCTGCTCCCACCAGCG
>Ga0208629_100700_pt1 | contig 15233 bp, 15 predicted proteins | sample LakWasMet19_HOW5_2_FD_183865 | JGI IMG/M metagenome (GOLD analysis project Ga0208629, IMG submission 183865) | Freshwater sediment methanotrophic microbial communities from Lake Washington under simulated oxygen tension - Sediment Metagenome... | ecosystem: Environmental > Aquatic > Freshwater >...
CACCCGTATCCACAAGCCTTTTTGACATTGAAGACGCACCACCCACGACACCCAAGCAAACCAACTACACAACCATTTCGACTTGGGCACAGTTCGATAGCTGGTTGGAAAGACTCAATCGTGCCGCGTTATTTGCCTTTGATACCGAAACCACCAGCCTTGACTACAGCAAAGCCGAAATCGTCGGCGTGTCTTTTGCAATTACGCCTGGCGAAGCGGCCTATGTGCCGTTAGCACACGATTATCCTGGCGCGCCTGAACAGCTTGATAGAAAAGAAGTCCTGGAAAAATTGCGCCCATTACTGGAAAGCCCGGCGCACGCCAAGCTGGGACAAAACCTAAAATACGACAGCCATGTACTGGCCAATCACGGCATTAACTTACGCGGCATTGCCCATGACACCATGCTGGAATCGTATGTGTTAAACAGCACCGCCAGCAAACACAACATGGACGATCTGGCCAAAGCCTATTTGGATTTGGACACCATCCACTATGAAGATGTCGCAGGCAAAGGCGCCAAGCAGATCGGTTTTCAGGAAGTGGCTATCGAAGAAGCCACGCCTTATGCAGCAGAAGACGCCGACATCACCTTACGTTTGCATGAGGTGTTGAACAGCAAACTGCAACAACATCCGAGCCTGCTTAAACTTTACACTGAACTGGAAGTGCCGTTAATCAGCGTACTGGCGCGCATCGAAAACCAGGGTGTATTGATTGATACCGCCATGCTTGATCAGCAAAGCCTGGAGCTGGCCAGTAAAATGATGTCGATTGAACATCATGCGCATGATCTGGCTGGACAAGCATTCAACCTGGGTTCGCCAAAACAGATTCAAGAGATTCTTTACGATCAGCAAAAACTGCCGGTATTGAAGAAAACCCCGAAAGGCCAGCCGTCAACCGATGAATCAGTGCTGCAGGAGCTGGCCTTAACCTACCCGCTGCCTAAGCTAATTCTTGAGCATCGCAGTTTAAGCAAATTAAAGTCGACTTATACCGACAAACTGCCGCAACAGGTCGATGCTAAAACCGGCCGGGTGCATACCTCATACCACCAAGCGGTCGCGGCGACCGGCCGGTTGTCGTCATCCGATCCCAATTTGCAGAACATCCCGATCCGCAGCGAAGAAGGCCGCAAAATCCGCCAGGCGTTCATTGCCCCGGCAGGTTACAAAATGGTCGCGGCCGATTATTCGCAAATTGAATTGCGCATCATGGCGCATTTATCGGCCGATGCCGGATTGTTAAAAGCCTTCGGCGAAGGTCAGGACGTACATCGTGCTACTGCGGCAGAAGTTTTCGGCGTCGCGCCGGATCAAGTTACCAACGATTTACGCCGCTCGGCCAAAGCCATTAACTTTGGCTTGATTTACGGCATGTCGTCATTTGGCCTGGCGCAACAACTGGGCTTATCCCGTAGCCAAGCACAAGCCTACATCGACTTATATTTTGCCCGTTATCCCGGCGTAAAAGACTACATGGATAACATCCGCGAACAAGCCCGTGCCCAAGGTTATGTCGAAACATTATTTGGTCGGCGCCTGTATTTGCCGGAAATCAATTCAAAAAATGCCCCGCGCCGCCAGTATGCCGAACGCACCGCGATCAACGCGCCGATGCAAGGCACAGCGGCGGATATCATCAAGCGTGCGATGCTGGCTACCGATCATTGGCTGCAGCAAACAACTCCCGATGCCAAAATATTGATGCAGGTGCATGATGAATTGGTCTTTGAAATCGCCGAACCCCAGCTCGAGCATTGTATCGCCAAGATCAGGGATATTATGAGTTCCGCCGCTGAACTCGCAGTGCCGCTTATCGTCGATATTGGTATTGGTAATAATTGGGATGAAGCCCACTAACATGCTTATCAGCCCTTAAGCGTTGTCGCCATGACCCAGCTAGACAACGACAAACTCATTGCTTGCGTAGACAGAATGCCCGCGTTTCCTAAAAGCGTGCAGCAAGTAGTGCATCTCACTAACGATCTGAATGCCTCGGCCAAAGATATTGTTAGGGTGATCGAATGTGATCCGGTGATGACGGTTAAAATCCTTAAAGCCATCAATTCGGCGTTTTATGGCTTGCCCAAAAAAATCACTTCCGTGCAGCGAGCTGTGGTACATATCGGCCTAAACACCATCAAAAATCTGGCCTTGGGCGTTGCCGCTATGGGTATGCTGGATACTCAAAATAAAGCCAACTTCAACACTGCCCAATTTTTATTGCACGCATTAACCACGGCCGCGATCAGTAAACAGCTCGCGGAGCATTTGAGGTTATCGCCGAGCGAATGTAGCGACAGTTTTGTGGCTGGTTTACTGCATGATTTTGGCAAAGTAGTATTCACTGAATTTATGCCGCTCGAATTCAAGTTGGCCCTAGAAAAAAGTAACGTGTTGCAGGTGCCTTTACATGAAACGGAACTTGAATTTATTGGTATCAATCACGCCCAGGCGGGTAAAATCCTGGCCGAAAAATGGGGCTTATCCGAACAATTGATTGCAGCCATTGCACATCATCATGATATTGGCAGTGCCAAATCAGCATTAGAGGACTGCGTGTTTGCCGCCAATCAAATCAGCAAACATTTGCGATTTGGTGATGGCGGCAACCCAGTATTAGAGTCGTTTTCGGAAGCCACGGCGGCGCGTTTTGGCTTACAACATGAGTTACCTGCCGATTTTGCCATGCAACCGCTGATTGAAAGCTTAGGCGATCTACAGGCGATAAAAACTGAGGCACAATCGTTTATTCACCTTTGAGACAAGGGGCAAGTAATGAAATTCAAATTCTGGGGCGTAAGAGGTTCTATCCCGACGCCAGGCCCTCGCACTGTTAAATACGGCGGCAATACTACCTGTATTGAAATCAGGACTGACGATAACGACTTAATCATTCTTGATGCCGGCACCGGCATACACGCATTGGCGCAGGGCTTGTTAAAAGAAATGCCTATTCATGCCAATATTTTCATCACCCACACGCATTGGGATCACATTCAGGGCTTACCGTTTTTCACCCCGATATTTATTGCCAATAATCGCATCACTATTTACGGCAGCCAGGATCCGGTCACTGGCGAAGGCATTAGCCGGGCACTGACCGTACAACTGCAATACAGCTTTTTCCCGATACGCGAGGCCCAGCTCAATGCGCGTGTCGAATATAAAACCCTCATTCCAGGCGTGCCGATTAACATTGGCAAGGCCACCGTGACGCCGATAGTGCTCAGCCACCCGGTACTCAATTTTGGTTATCGCGTTGATTGCGACGGACAATCGCTATTTTTTACCGGCGACTACGAGCCTGAGCTAAACATCTATAGTCCTGAAGACGAGGAATATGAGCAATTTCAGGTATTAATTGAGGAAAAATGGCAGGAAGTCGTCACCGCGATGGCGAATGTCGATGCGCTAATTGTCGACTCCTCTTACACCGACAGCGAATACGCATCAAAACGAGGCTGGGGGCATGGGACTTATACATCAGCGATCCAACTGGCAACAGCCGCCAAGGTGAAAAAACTATTTTTCACCCATCATGAACCGACCCGCACCGATGCGGATCTGGATACTGTTTATCAAACCTTACTACAGCAATATCCAGCGGTCGGCTTTGACTTCGAGTTAGCTCAAGAAGGGTTTGAAATTCCGCTTTGATCATCTTCAAATGGCTTAAACAAACGATCAAGTGCCGCATGCACTTCATCAATACCGGTCTTTTTTAATGCTGAAAACAACTGGATAGTTACGGGAAAACTGACATGACTAAGCTCACGTTGCACCTGTAATAAAGTATTTTTAGACGCGCCGTAAGCCAATTTATCGGCCTTAGTTAACAGCACATGCAACGGCAAGCCTGTGTGTTCACACCATTCAACCATTTTCCAATCAAACTCAGTCAATGGGTGGCGCACGTCCATTACCAAAATAATTGCACATAAAGATTTACGCTGGGTGAGATACGTTTCCATCAATTCATGCCATTTTTTCTTCACTTCTAACGGCACTTTTGCATAACCATAACCTGGCAAATCGACAAACCGTTGTTGCTCATTAATTTCAAAAAAGTTGAGCATTTGCGTTCTGCCTGGCGTTTTACTGATTCTGGCCAAAGAATTTTGCCGCGTCAGCGTATTAATCGCGCTAGATTTCCCAGCATTGGAGCGCCCGGCAAATGCCACTTCCAGCCCTTGGTCCGGTGGCGTGTCCTTGAGGTGTGGCGAACTATTAATAAATTTTGCTTGGATGTAGATTGGATTCATCGCTGTCTCGCTTAGCTGTGTCAATTAGAGTAGAATTCGGCCACAATTTGGCGGCCATGCATCGACACAGGCTACCATAACTGATCATATTATTCCGAAGGGGAACCTGATGAAGAACCATCTGCTGGCACTTTCAATCACTCTGGCACTGACCAGTGTATCAAGCCTTGTCCAAGCTCAAGGTAATATTGCCGCTGGCAAACAAAAGGCTGCCGCTTGCGGAGCTTGTCATGGTGAAGATGGCAATAGCTTGATCTCAACATTTCCAAAGCTTGCTCAACAACACGGTTCTTATCTAACTCAACAGCTGCGTGCCTTTAAAGAAGGCGTCCGTAAAAATGCCGTTATGTCGCCATTAGCCATGGCCTTATCAGACGAAGATATGGCTGACATTGCCGAATATTATGCTGCACAAAAAGTATCTGCCAATGCGGAGCCTACCCTTCCGCCTAGTGATGATGACGATGTCAAAGCGGAAGATGGCGCGGCTAAAAAACCTGCCACTATCGAAACACTATTAGCACAAGGTGGCAATTTGTACCGGAATGGTGATATTCCTAGAGCAGTTTCCGCATGTATCGCTTGCCACGGCCCTTATGGGGAAGGCAACAAGCCGGCTTCTTTCCCAGCGTTAAAATCACAGCATGCTGATTACCTCATCAAAGCACTTAGTGATTTCAAATCTGATGAACGCAGTAACAATCCAGAAAATATCATGCACATGATCGCTAAAAAAATGACGGATGAAGAAATCAAAGCCGTCTCATACAAAATATCGACCATGAAATAATTGTGTAGCCTTAGCATCAATCAACAGATCAGGAGAATTTAACAATGTACAAAAAAATTATCGCGTCGGCATTGTTCACCTTAATGCTTAGCTTTACCTCGATAATCAATGCCGAAACTCTCGGCTATGAAGCCGTAACACCTGCACAACCCACTAAAAGTACCGATAAGATCGAGGTCATTGAATTTTTTTGGTATGGTTGCCCGCATTGTTATAGCTTTGAACCTTTCTTATCGAAATGGGCCAAGACGCTGCCTAAAAATGTTGAATTTATCCGCCAACCGGCAGTATTTAGCGAGCTGTGGGGCAAACACGCCAAGGCTTATTTCACCGCCGAAGCGCTGGGTGTAGTCGACAAAGTCCATTCTGATCTTTTTGATGCCGTGCAAGCCAAGCAATCCCTTGAAACAGAAGATGAATTGGCTAAATTTTTTGCCGCTCATGGTGTCAAGGAAAGCGATTTTCGCACTAACTACAATTCATTTTTAGTCGATGCCAAAATGCGTCAGGCTAAAACCATGGCCGCCCGTTATGGCGTTAATGGCGTCCCGGCCATCATCATCAACGGCAAATACAGAACTAATGCCACGCTGGCTGGATCACAAGAAAAAATGATTGATGTCATCAACCAATTGATCAAACAAGAAAGTAGCGCTAAATAATTACTAGCGACATAACGATCTACTGTTGACGCTCCCGGATTTAATATGTTTTTCTCAAAAAAAGAAGTTGATGACAAAGACAAGTGGCGGGAAAAATACCTGGAGCTGCTGGATGATCAAGAACAAGCCGATAAAGGCCGTCAAGAGCATGAACAACTCTTGTGTCGGGCCATTATCCGCTTGTCGATTGCAGCCACTGGCTTTGACCGCCAACTAGATCCGCATTTAAAGCGCATCAGAGAACAGTTAAAAGTTGGCATTGATAGCCATAAACTCAAAGCTGAGCTGGAAAACTTTACCCAAGCAGTCGCGCAGCTACAAAGCACGCCGCCCCAAAATCATCAGCTGGATGCTGGATTGCTGATTGATTTTTTACTGCAGCAATATTCTTCTCCAACACATCAACACTTACTGCACAGCGCAAAAAAACAAGCTGAAAACAACCAGTTCGAAAACACCAATCAGCTTTTTAGCACCTTACTTAATGCACTGGAATCAGAGCATCAAACCAGCCCCATTGACGGTCTAATTAGTAGCCATATTGATACAGAAATTGTCAGCAGGCAATTACTGCACCTGCTTGAAGGCATCAAAATTCCTGGGGTCTTTGAAAGACAAGCACAAACGGTCAAACAATTATTAATTGAGTCGTCTCAATCCACGGAGATTTTTGAACCGGTACTCAATAAATCCGTCGATTTGCTATTGAAAATCACCCAATACAATCAAGCAGAACAGCAGGATGTCGACAAATTTCTGGGCGCACTCACCGATAAACTTGCGGAAGTCAGTTTAGCGTTGATTGGTGTCAGTTCAGTTGCCACGGAAACCGCAGAAAGTCGCAGCCATCACGACCAATCCGTCACTGCGCAAATGCAGCAGCTACAAGCCAATTCAGCAAGCGCTACTTCGCTGGAGCCTTTAAAAGCGGCAATTACTGAACGATTGACAACAATTACTCAAGAAATTCAGCGCCATAGTGAAACCGAACAATCACTACGACAAAGAACTCAGCAGCAACTAGAAGAACTAAACGGCAGAATTGCTAACATGGAATCAGAATCTTCCGAGCTGAAATCCAAGTTAATTCTCGCCAACAATCAAGCCTTCAGAGATTCACTTACAGGCTTACCTAACCGCACCGCTTACAACGAGCGCCTAGAAGCAGAAATAGCGCGCTGGAAACGTTATCAAGCGCCTCTTAGTTTGATAGTTTGGGATGTTGATCACTTTAAGCGCATTAACGACACTTACGGTCATAAGGCCGGCGATAAAGTATTGTTATTAATTGCCAGACAACTGTCTGCCCACTCTCGCGAAACTGATTTTATTTCACGCTTTGGCGGTGAAGAATTCACCATGTTGCTGCCGAATACCAACAAAGAATCGGCATTAATATTAGCCAATCAATTACGGGCAACGATTGAAAAAACCGGTTTTAATTCCAACGGCAGTGCAGTGGTAGTCACTATCTCTTGCGGTATTGCCGATTTTAATCCCGGCGATGACGACGAAAGCGTATTTGAACGCGCTGACAAAGCGCTCTATCAGGCTAAACAGCAAGGCCGAAACCAATGCTGTTTAGGGTAAACCAAACACCAAAACCGCTTACCAAATCAAATCATCTGGAATCTGATAATCCGCATAGGCATCTTCTGAGCCAGCGGCGGTATTAGTTTGCTGATTAAAAACGATAACGCTGCCGGCATCACGATCCAGTATTTTTTTTGCCACTTCGGCAGACACCACCTCATAGGCCGCCGCAAGCCTAACAATCGCGGCACGTCCCTGAATAATCTGCTCGCGCATCTCGTTGGCAACGTATATGGTTTTAATCTTGTTATTGTCGTTAAAATTGTAAGCCAGCCCATTCTCGTCTTTGGGCTGCCGATTCAGCTCAATCAGCTGTTTAACTTGGGCGGCTAATTGCTTTTGCTCATCCTGCAACTTGCGCAACTGATTAAGCTCTTTATCCCTGGCTATTTTTTCAGCTTGAACTTGTTCAGCCAGCAATTTCGTTTCATCCACCACAACGACATTGTTTTTTTGTTGCTGCTTCGTTTGCTTGTGTTTATCAGTTTTAATCGTCTTAGCTTTGGCACTGCTTACCAAACCTGACTTTAACAACTGATCTTGTAAAGATAATTTTTGCTTACTCATAAAAAGGCCCAAATACTGAGAAAAACAGCGTAGCTGCTGATGCACCATTCTACACATGACTATTACTAGATGGAAAAATCCGTAGCTCAAAGTTAAACCGGTCTGTACTGCAAATTTTAACTCGCTGAAGCCTTCCTGTTTTATTGGAAGAGCCATAACTCCTTTTAAATTCTGCGTTATTCGCATTCAGCTCGATCTATTAATTGCCCCGGAATTGTACTGCATATCGCTAGGCAATAAAAAACCCGCTAAGCCAAATAACTTGCGGGTTTTTAAACTTCTTTGTACATCTTAAAACGTTTTAAGTGGGGCGGCGTCAACCGAATAAAGGGCCGAAAGACGCTAAAAAACTGGCTTCTTCTTGTTACTTATTTTTGAGTTACTGTAAAAGTTACTGCATAAGTTCGCCGTGAATAATTTGTTTTCTAAAAATTAGCCTACTACGTCGAACCGTCAAAATAATTCCAGACTCGCCGCAACACTTGCCGAAAAACAGGCCGGTAATATCCAGTTAATTAAACACTGTTTAACTGTAACCATCGTTGCAACCTTGTTGTTCAGGTTCGACAAATTCCGACACTTTATTCATGGCGTGATTATTTCTTCACTAAATCACACTACTTTAGTGATTTGGTTCATTACATGCGCGGATGTTTTCAAACTGATTTTTTTGTTTAGTGTTTTGTTTAGGTCATACAACCGGCTGAATCAAAGTTGCCGATCTAATTAGTTTTGGCCTGGTACCTTTAAAATATCGCTGTATTACGCCTTGAACCGTTGCCGTAACCTTGCCCTAGTGTCGTTAAAATATCGCATTCATTGAAGTAAGCTGATCACAAATAACATGGGGGTAACCTCGGGTGTTTTTCATGCCGCTGGGATGTTTCTTTCTCGACAAATCCCGACAGTTTATTGATGAGCCTAGCTCATCGCGAATGTTTCAAGATGGCACTTAATGGCACTATGTTAAAAGTTGCGGACAGTTTTGGATTAAACCTCGTTGCAGACTCGTTGTTTTACTCATTGAAGCCTAGTTGTTAGATGGTTGTTATTACGCGAACACCATCACGAACACACAAACACCCTTGTACTAACCATGGGTATAACCTCGCCGCTATGTCACCGTCAGTCAGCCTTAAATAAGCCCGTTACGCCACGATAATACTTTTCTTGTTTTTTGTATGGGGTTGAGCTTGCAAGGCTAGGTTGCCCCGTGAACACCCCGTTCAATACGTGTTAAAACCTGTTATCTGGTAAAACTTAATCGCGGCTAACAATCTGATTTTGTTGGTTGAAAAGGAGCTGACTTATTTTTAATCAAATCCGTTTGATTTATTCATTTGAGGATATTGGTTAATTCTCTGTATTGAAGGTTTGTTAATCTTCGCACCACCAATGCCTCAAAAAAAAGCCGGTGTTACCCGGCTGTGATTATTTGAAATAGTGCCGCATTATATATCGGCATCGTTTTTGTCAAATTTTGGGCTTGTCGCTGCAAAGATAGACAAATTCCCACTGCGGAGTTACCAGTAACTTTCCTTCGATTATTTTGCATAATTTATCTGGTCTGTCTTTGGCTAAATACGCAGAAGCTACGTTAGAGTATCGCGTTTGGTCATCATCAGGATTTAATCCACCAAACGTAGCACCTCTTACAGCGCCATTTGTCATAGCAGACCCCAAGGATGCAGTTATCATAATTGTACTTAAATCCTTTCTATCAAACATGCGGTAAGATTCATTTTGATAATCAAAATCACTTCTTACTACCGGCGAGAAAGCTCCGTAATTCTCGATAATATGCCCAAAACTGCACCCAGATATTGCTAATGATGTAATTACGATAAGTAATATTTTCTTCATACTTTCACTTTATTTATTTAAATTGAACCGAAAGGGTACGTCATTGGTAATCAATTCGACACATAAAAACCGGTGTTACCCGGCTTGATTGATTTGCTGTTAATAAAGTTATTCAAGAATAATATTAACAATCTTGAGCGCTATTACCTTCTTTTGAGGTTACTAACCAACTTTGAACTTTTAACATAGAGTCATAAGTGGCTATGCCATTGCACGTTGCACTATCCATTACTGTTAGTTCCAAAGGCCATAAAATAACCTCGGCTAATGACAGGGTAAATACATCAGCCGCTAAATAGGGTAATGCACGTAATTTTGATGCTTGATGGAATCCTGATTGAAATTCAAATATATCTTGCTTGTTACCGTTCTTATCAGCATCTGCAAACTTTGGTGCGCCAAGCCTAGATATTATTTCTTCTCTCTTTGTTCCTACACTGATTCCTGATAAATCCGCTGGGCCTGGCTGCGTAAGCACTTTATAGACTGAACAACCATTTAGAATAAAAGCGAATGAAATTAAGATTAACTTCCCCATTTTTTTAAACATTCCATATTCCCTTGAATTTTGAAATTCAAGCACATAAATATAAGCGTTAACTTATATTTGCAATTTTAGTAAATCTTGATTTCGTAATCAGCTAACTCAATTTAACTTTTTTGTTTTTTCTGCGAGTGAATGACAGTAAGCCTAAGCCACTGATAAGTAGCCAGATTGTTGAAGGTATTGGCACTGGAGCAACATCACCGGAACGAACAGCCCATGCGTACAACTGGTCACTCTTAGTGCTTATGCTTCCCTCTACAGGATCAACGTCGACGTAAAAAGCTAAAGTAGTACCGGCAAACTCCGTACCAGTCCAGTATGCATAATTTTGCACGTTGCTGAATAGGTTGTAGTTGTTATTGTGGAAATAAACAAGGGAGCCTGCCTGATGACCGCCTAATCCCCCTCGAAACAAATTCATCAACTCACCTTCTGCCATATATCCGTAACCATAACCAGGTCTAGTGGTTGGCAATCGCCAGTCGCTATAATTTATATTTCGTACGCTGTCATGATAAACAAGATTCTCAGCCCAGGTTTTTGCAGTGAACCAATCCATTAGACCATCGCCATCATAACCACTGGTTTTGGCGTAGTTGGCATCTTGTAGCCAAGTGATGTTGAGGTCAGTGTCATAAATCAAACCACTGCCACGATCAATCAAAGCTGCTTGTGCGAAACTACCAAATACTAAGCCAGCAGCCAACAAAGCCACCGTTGCCGTTTGTTTAAATCCAATCGTCGCTTTATTCCTTAATGCTTTCCAAAGTAACAGCCACAAAAAAACCGCTTCCAGGTTGGGGAGCGGTTTGCTATTCGTGGCTTCTAATCACTGCCTCATTTATGTAAAGGCGGCTCGATTGTCACTTGCTTAGGGCGTTAGAGTCAATCAATAAGATTCGATAAGAGTCATTAAAAGTCAGATAGTAAAATAATTGCCGTTTTTGCCGTTTGGTTGAGGGGTAATTACTAGCGTTCACAATGCCGCCCATCAATCCTATCTATTCATCAAGAATAACGCTCATATTCACACAAGCCGAATGTAACGACTGCCCGGCATCGGCTAATAATTCCAGCGCCTTCAATTCTCTTTTGTCGGTCGGTACATTATCAAGCCACAATAACAACAATTGCTCTGTGAGCTGGTAAAGTGCGTGAATCTCAATTGCTGTATTCATATAATCAATTAATAGTATGGAAAGAGCACCCTAACCAAGTGATTAAGGTGTTATCTTTTGTTATGAATTACCAGTCTATTTTTTCCCAAGACTGATCAATGACTCGTTGGTGATAGTCGTCGTCGGACTCGTTCTCTTGTCGCGGATAGTTATAAAATCTAGGCTCTTGTAACATGGCTTCAAGTAGTGGCTTAGTGGGTAAGTGGTTTCGCTCACTTGGTAAGGCGCTTGAAGTGGGATTCAAAACAGGCTCAAGACCAAGTGTTTTAGGGGTCTGTAGCGTTTCTTCGTTGCCAACATTTTGCCAGCTTTTTGCCAGCTTTTTGCCAAGTTATTGCCAACATTCTGCCAATCCGTTGCCAACTCGTTGCCAATTTCAGGGGGCTGAAAAGTTACTTTTTTAGGGCATTTTTTCAGCGCTCCCGAAGGTGTCCACAATTCAGAATAAACCGGTTTAATGGGCTTGATCTCAGTTGCTTTAAAGTAAGTAGTCTTACCCGATGTTGGCGCGCCTTTTACAAGAAACCAATGTCCAGGTAATTGATTTAGTAATTGTTGAGCCTTGCTGTATTGATTCTTTGGGTTGGTGCCTTTGGTTAATCTCCAGGTCTTTGCAAAATCGCTATCATGCTGAACCGTGTAATTTTTGCCTTTATGGTGGCAATTAAAATATTTGATTATCGGCATGGCAAACGAATCACAAATTAGCTCAACAATAAAGACAGGTTTATTGCCGCCTTTGGTGTTGATCAATCCCATTCGTGTATCAATACATTCGGCGGTTATCCATTCGCCTATTTGCATTAGCCACCTAATACCTTAGCCTTATCGACCGGAAAGACTTCAAGCGCCTGTTTAATTGCTTGGTAAATATCCTTGTAGTGCAGATTTGCTGTCATGCCTTCGGTCAATGCCTGAGCCGCTGTCAGCTCGATTGTGCTTAAGGTTGATAACTGTATTGCGGTCATCAATTCCCTAGCTTCTGTAGCCTGTGGCGCAATAATATCAATTGGTTTTTGAACCAGCTTAGTGATGCATGAATAATACCTGTCGGCGTTACTACTGCCCTGAGTTTCAGCGTAAACAATAAATTCTTGAATGGCATCGGTCAGAATCCCGCGCATGTCTTTACCGGATAGGCGCGCCACCTGATATGCCAGCTGTGCTTTTTCTTTAGATTGTCGATCTATTAGCCGCCGCTGCGTAAAGAAGGCATTAACTAACCGCACCTGTCCTTCTTCAGATTTCATACCACCGATAAACGGCATTGCAATAAAGAATCCTTCTTCGCTAATTTCAAAGCTAGGGTATTCCCGGCCTAGTTTGGTGTACTTTCGTTCCTTGAATTCAAGGGGCGAAAGTGTGCCTCGATCTATCAAACCTCTGAGAGTTTGCAAAACGTTGTCGTGTCGTCGTCCAAACTCTTTGGCAATAACTCGACTATCAACACAAATCTGATTATTGCCGCCGTGGATGATCACGTTGGTAATCAGTGACGTTTTTGCAGTTGCCGCGGTTTTTGGCGCTATTTGTTTACTGTTAGAATGGCTGCGCTGTTTCTTATCTTCGCTGCCATGGTTCGCCGCCGTGGTGGTGCCTAATCTGCCCATGACTAAGCCCCCAGCTTTTCGATCAAATTTTTTATATCAATTGACCGCCATGCTACCGTTCTAGCATTAGGGCCGCCTAGTCTAACTGGTTGGGGATAGATTCCAGATTTCACGCCATTAAGAAACGATGTCCTTCCGATAGGAATTAACGCGGGTGTATTGGTTTTTGAATTGCCGACGATCTGCCAGATTCTAAGTAAGGCAAGTTCTTGAAGTTGTTGGTGGGTTGTATTGGTCATTTGTTGAACCTCGTTGATTGACAAGGTTCTGCATTGTATGCACATTTTTTGCTGTTGGAAGGGCGTAATTTAGGGCGTTTTGGCCCTTTATCTTTTGGTCGGTATATGTTGCTTGTGGTCATGCTTTGAACCTCGTTGATTAACAAAGTTCACTATTATTCACAAAACGAAATTCTGTATGTGACAGGGTTTTTCTTAAAACCCATAAATATATATTATTTTTCGAGTTGCATTACAAGTAACGTGTTAATTAACAATAACTTGCATTAAAAAATATTTGTTTTTTTAATTAGCACCTATGTTTCACAGATGTTCCACGAAAAATAAATATCATTTTTGGCGATTTATTTAGCCAGATTTAGCCTTAAAAGCTATCACCTGAGCGCCATTCTTTAGCCCGTCCAGGTAATCAGCCCAGGCTTGCATCATCTTATGACGTGCTGGTAAATGTGCAGTTCTGTTGTAAGCGCGTCCGTTGGGGTCTTTAACTGCGTGGGCTAATTGATGTTCTATAAAATCAACTCTGTGTCCTAACACCTCATCAAGAATGGTTCGGGCCATTGCTCTAAAGCCGTGAATAGAGGCTTCTTCTTTACCTATGCCCATACGCCGCAAGGCTGCCAATAACGCAACGTCTGACATGGGGCGGCTACCGTTTGGCGTTCTTGCACTTGGGAAAACATAGCGACCATGACCGGTGAGCGGCTTTATCGCTTCCAGTATGGCAATTGCTTGGTTTGATAACGGTACAATGTGATCAACGTCTGTTTTGGTGACATGAAAGCACCATTCTTTAGCGCCAAAGTCGATATGTTCCCATTCTGCTTGTTTTAGCTCGCCAGGTCTTACAAACACCATAGGCGCCAGCATGAGCGCACTCTTAACAATAAAAGTGCCTTCATAGGCATCAATAGCCCGTAACAATCGAGCGGCGTCTTGTGGCTTGGTTACGGCTGCAAAATTGCCACCTTTAGCCGTTGGCATGGCGCCTTTTAAATCCGGTGTTATATCGCGTTCTGCTAGGTTTTGAGTGATTGCGTATCGGAAAATCTGCCCACATGTTTGTAATGCTCTGTGCGCGGTGTCTTGTGCGCCACGTTCACCGATCCGCTCAACAACCTTCAACAACTCGAACGCTTTGATTTCGTTTATTGGTGTTGCTCCAATCCAAGGAAAAATATCACGCTGCAACATTGCCAGGGTCTTTTTTTGGTGGCTTTCTGCTTTGTCTGACATGTGCTTGCTGTGCCATTCACGCGCCACATGCTCAAAGCTGCCAATTATGGTTAGACCTGATTTAAGCCGGTTTTCGTTTTCATCAATTAGCTGTTGCTTTGCTTTGTCGTCTTTGCGGGTGTCGCTTGGGTCAATACCGTTGGCAACTTTGTTTTGTGCATCGGTTGCTTTTCGTCTGGCGTCTGTTAGCGTTGTTTTTGGATAGACTCCAAGTGATAAAGTTTTGCGCTTACCAGCAAACGAATAATCAAATCGCCACCACTTAGCGCCGTTTGGTTTGATCAAAAGATATAGCCCTTCACCATCATTAAGCCGTTTATCCTTAACATCTGGTTTGGCGTTGCGTAGCGTGACATCCAGCAATAATTTCTTAGCCATTTGCAGTAACTCTCAGTGCAGTAACAGTAACTTTTTGCAGTTACTGTAAAAGTTACTGCATAAATTGTCGACTGTTACTGCATTTCGTTGCATATCGTTGGACAATAAAAAACCCGCTAAGCCAGATAACTTGCGGGTTTTTGTACTTCTTTGAACTTCATAAAACGTTGTATTGGTGGAGGCGGCGGGGATTGAACCCGCGTCCGTAAGTACTCCGCTGTAAGGTCTACATGCTTATCCCACACTTTTGATTTAGCCGATGACTACCCGTTGGGCCAAGAAAATCATCAGCGATTCCGT
>Ga0208629_100702_pt1 | contig 15200 bp, 9 predicted proteins | sample LakWasMet19_HOW5_2_FD_183865 | JGI IMG/M metagenome (GOLD analysis project Ga0208629, IMG submission 183865) | Freshwater sediment methanotrophic microbial communities from Lake Washington under simulated oxygen tension - Sediment Metagenome... | ecosystem: Environmental > Aquatic > Freshwater >...
AGAGAGCAAGGCTGCTTGCACACTCGAATCCATCGCGGGTCAAAGTGTTGTGTAACCCGATGACCGGCCCCTTCAAGCGCGAGAGCTACGCGAATACGTGGTGCGGAAATCCCGCTGCTACGATTCATTGAGTGGCATGTGATTTGGAGTGTGCCCACTGGCAGCCATGCCGCGCTGGGACGACACATGCATTCGAGAGCTCCTGCAACTTATTAGCCGATCGCGTTAGAGCTCGACATCTAACCCCGGTTGACGTCGACTCAAAAACCGGCCTCGAGCTCGAGATCTCGGTCCTTTTCTGAATGTATGCACCGACGCAACGAGGAAGCATGTGGACAACAAGTACACGTGCACACTTCAAGCAAAAGCTCGTGTTCGCGTCCCATGGCGTGTGCTGCGGGCCTGCCGCACTATTCTGACCGTCGTGGCTTCTTTGTGCTCATACCTGGCGACGACATCCCCTCCTGGCCATGGTCTTGCACCTCAGCCGCTGCGAGGTCATCCCCATGCTCATCGCCCGCTGAGCCGCGGACACGCTTGGCCGGGCTGCCACGCGTGCCTGCGGTACTGGCAGCAAAAGAAGAGGCTGGCTTCGCAGCGGTGCTCGCTGAGCCGCGGCCACGCTTGTGGCCCGACAGGGTATCGTCGCTGGGCAGCGAGCCAGCAGCGGGAGACACCACTGGCAGCAGACGTCCCCGGCGGTGTGCGATTGGGACATCCCCGCCAGAGATAGACTCAGCATCGCCGTCATCGTCGCTGATATTGGTGGTGAGGGACGATGTGCTGCTGTCTTGCGAGTCGTCTGAGGCGTCGCTGTCGGACCACCACGTTGCATCCTCAGTGGGCTCGGCTGACGAATCACAATCTACATCCATCCCCTCCGCAGCTGCAGAAGTGGGGGCTCCGGCGGAGGGGTGGCGAGGGCCGCTTTCGTGAAGCTCACGAGTTGGCGCTGGTCGTGTCGCCGCACGTGCCGTCACCGTCGCGTAACGCTCGATGGTCGCCGCGGCGCGTGACAACTCCACGAGGCGCGCAAAATCAGCGGGGCTCTCCACAGCGAGGAGGGGGTTCACGGCCACCCGTGCCTGGCGCGGACGCAGCACCCAGCACTCGTTCAGCGGCAGGGATGCAGCCAGCGCAGGGCTTCCGCTGGCGCCACTGAAGCCGACGCGGCGAGAAGCGCCATCAGATTCTGAGTAACGATGCGTGCGGAGGGCGAGTTGGGTAGGTTCAGCCCCAGTGGCGCTCGCGGCGACGCGGTCTAGAAGCGACGTCGAGCCAGCGTGGGCGCTGCTTGCGTCGCTGTCGTCCTCTTCGTCATCGCTCGGGTGGTACGAATCGTCGCTGTCATCTCCGTCGGCACTGCCCACCCAGGCAAGCTCTGCAGCACCCACAGCCGTGCCCGGCCGCGTGTTCGCAAGAGCAGATGCGCTCAGCTGTGTTAGCGAGTTATCAGCTGCAGGCAGGAAGCGGCTGGAGCCTTGTTGGCTTGCAGTCAGCAGCGCTGACGCCTCGGGAGAGATCCGCAGCTGCACCGTGGCAGGAGCGGGTGCGCGCGGCCCAAGCTCCGAACTCCCAGCTGCGCTGTTGCGTGATCGAGAGATCGGCAACATGGCTGCCCCGGACCGAAGCACAGCTGCCGCGGACTGCCTCGTGGATGCCACCGGAGGTGCGGCTGTTGAAGCCGAGGAGCCCTCCGAGTCTGCATTATCCGCTGGCTGCATGCCGGCAGTTAGCGGCTGAAGCTGCTTGCGTAGCGCAGCCACCTCGCGTCGCAACAGCACCAGCGCGGAGGCATTGCTCTTGGCCAGGTCGACGTGCGTGAGGGCGTGGAAGAGGATAACCGCCATGCAGTACGCAGCCAGGCTGTTGCGGATGCCCTGGGCCACGGCGGACACGTCCCACTTCTCGGCGTGCCACCGGTGGAAGGTGAACTGCTGCAGCCGGTGCAGCGCCTGCACCTGCGCACTGTGCTGCCCCGTCAGTATTGAGAAGGCACCCGCCAGCTTGGACACCGCCAGCAGCATCGCCAGCAGCACAGCCTCCTGCATCCGCTGCCAGGAGGGGACGAAGGACGCGATCCAGCTGGACCAGCCGAGTGGCCCGAGAGGTGCCGGCTGCGAGTCTCCCGCTTCGGCCGCCTCGAAAGTGCTGCTAGGCGGGAGGGCCTCTGTGGAGACGCCCCGTGCCAGCTCCTGCACCATGTCCGCAATCGAGCTCCAGTTGAAGGCGACGTATACCTCGGCCATGATGGCGAGGGCAAACGCCAAGAAGCACCAGAAGCGAGCCTCCGCGGTGCGTGGGGTGGAGGTCAGCGCCCAGCACAGGCCTCCCATCAGCATGTAGAACACGGCGGTTTGAAACATGAGCATGTGGCTGCAGGAGGGAGGGCAGGCAGGCAGGCACGAGGGCGCGTGATGAGAGGCAGCGAAGACACGGCCACGCAAGGGAGCTCCGCCGGCAACCTCGTATCACCTGCGTCTGCATTCTCTCCGTGTGTGGGGCACGGATGACAAATGGCCGCAGGCGACTGCAGCCTCATGATCGGCGTCGCGCGCATCGCCCCACTCACCCAACGATGTAGCCTTGCAGGTGCAGCAGTACCGCCGCGTACTCCGCCAGCTGCCGCAGCACCGCGGAGACCTTCTCGTACCGGCCCCAGCTCTCAGAGATGGCGGCGCCCATGCGCTCCTGGGAGGCAAGCGCCACCTGCTGCGACACCTCGAAGGCGCGCACGACGGACAGGCTGCGGTTCAGGGCGGCCTCCTGCGCCACTCGCAGGTCTTCGCTTGCGTTCACGACCTCTGCCAGCGCGCGAGCCGTGTCGTTCGCGCCGAGGAGGAGGCGGCGGATGACGAGCGATGTTGCATCGTTGAACATCCTCGACTCGAGGTAGTAGCACAGATTATCCACGTGCGTTGTGTATGTAGTGTATGTGGCGAACGCCTCGCCGGACATGTTTCGTGTGCACTCCTTGAGGTCGCCAGAGGCTAGCGCCTCGGGCGGGCAAGCGGGCACAGGCCTGCCGGCATGGTCGATGTGACAACTGGCGAGCAGGAACGCCAGTCGTCGCTTCCCGCTCTCGCCCAACCCACGGCAGCCGTTTGTGACAACGGCGTTGTAGGCGCCATCAAAACACGCAGACAGGGCACGCTCGTCCTCGAATCTGCCACCCGACAGGCGCACAACGGGGAAGTCAGGCAGCGGCCCCGGTACCACAATATCGCTTTTCAGAGCGCCCCCTCGAGCAACCAGGGCGCTGGCCACTGCCAAGAGTACAGTGGTCCGCGAACACCTTGAGGCCATCCTTCGCAGTGCACACCGAGGAAAGGAGCCAGGTGGGGCGGACCTGCGAACCAACGACAAGAGTCAGCCAGATGGGGCCGGAACGAAGCCGGCTTGGGCGTTTGGTGCGAGACAGGATGGTCTCCCAAAAGATGGTGATCATCAAAGCCACATCACCAAGACGAGAGAAGATCCATCCCTGTCATCTCCGTGGAACGCCGTGTGACTGTTCGTGGCGTATGAATATGTTTCGTGAATTTGCTCGACAACGCATGCCGAGAAGGAGACACAGCACGTGAACATGCGTGTCGGGCGATACTGGTGCCGGGCGCTCGCTGAAACGAAGTCAGCCCGGTCTTGCATTCGTTGCAATTCCACAGAACTCGCGTGACGTGTTGTGAAGCACAGCGCAGTCGATCACTGGCGGGTGTACCAAACGCTGCATTTCCACATACTTTCTCAATGGCGGCAGAGGCGGAAGGTTGGTATCGACGCGCCATTGGTGCTGCGGTGGTGCGGGATGTTGGCTGTGTGCGGTCCGCTTGCGATCCGCGCTCGTGCCGGTGGAGTACATGCAGCGGCCCGACCCTGCCGTAGCCTGTGTTGCCAACAGCGCTCAAGCTGCGCGGGTGTTGCGAAATGAGGGTCGCGATTACACAGAACCTTGACAGATTCCTGGCCCCCACTCTCGACATCCTCTCGTCGTCCGCAGATTATCCGGAGCTCCGAGCGCTGGAGGAGCCGCTGTGCTTAAAAGGACCGGTTGTCAAGGGGTTTGGGCGAGGCTCTAAGGAGCTTGGCATTCCCACAGCAAATCTGGATGCTGAATTGCTGGGGGATGGTCTTGCAGATGTCGCTCCTGGCGTTTACTGTGGGTGGGCCAGTGTTGGGGCTGCTGTCGAGTGTCACAAGATGGTCATGTCGATTGGATGGTGAGTATCGCGAGGCGCGCGCTGTGCAGCAGTGTATTCTCGTGTCTCCAGTTCGGAAGTCCCCGGCCGCCCTCACGAGGGAGCCCCGATGTCCTCACATCCTCCCGTTGCAGGAACCCATTCTACAAGAACGAGAAAAAGACGATTGAGCCGCATCTTCTGCACTCCTTTGAAACAGACTTTTACGGCGAGGAGTTGCGTCTGGTTGTGACAGGATATCTGCGCCCTGAGAAGAACTACTCGTCCCTGGATGCGCTGATTGCTGCAATTCACGCGGACATCAGCCTCTCGCGGCAGCAGCTCGAGGTGCACCCTCAGAACGCTTTCGTGGAGCACGGGTTTTTGAAGCCCTCTACTTGAGGGGGGTAGATCATCCACACTGCCGGGCTATGTTTGCATTGTGGTGCTCTGAACTAGGTAGTTGCCTGCCGCCTCCTCCGGATGATGACTTGCCTCTTCCGCGGTGCACGTCGCCGGCTGGAGGCTTTGAGCCGCGTGGGAGAAAGCGGGAGTTCCATGGCGTTTCCGGCGCTTGGTCCGGGTACTCGCTTGGAAGTATGACTACGGGGTCTGGCTGCGAGTGCCGAACAGGTTGTTGGCCAGCGGACTTCAGACAGGCGCGATATCCCGTAGGGCCTACATGCTGGTGGCTGGCCACGCTTCTCGTCTGCTGCAAGTGCGCTGGCCGGCCCCTTTCGGCCGTTGTGACACTGAATGCGCAATTTTGGGGGACAAACTCTCGGGCGTCATTTGACCTCCTAAGCCCTCCCGGACCGTTCGACGTTGTGCTTCTGGGTTTTCTCGCGCGGTGGAGATCCGCAGGCGGCCGTCCGGTACCGCGTCGCAGCGTCTCGATTCGTCGCCTCAACGAGCACTGCGCACTCCGTCCACAACTTGGGCCGTCCCGGCAACCGCTGCTTCAAATTCCCGCGAAACTGCCCCGCTCCCCGCATGCACATCAAGCTGTGTACATTTGATGATTCGCGAAACTCCATGCTCTGCTGGTTACGATAACGAGTTCGATGATTTGATGCACATAAAATCTTTTAAAAAAATTTGGCGTTCGGAATTCGGTCCAGCCGTTGACGGGTCATGCGAATTCCTGCAGGCATGCTATCTGCATCAGGTGTGCATGTGCACGAACCTTCAAGCCACACATATTTTCCTGCATCTGCTGGTTCGAGTCTTCATGCCGATCCCTTCAGCACCTCCAGCAAAGCCAGCCGCACGACAGGCTGCTTTTCCAGCATCGCAACTGCGGCGGCCTCTGCCATCAGCGGGCGCACCATCCCGGCCTTCTGGCGGGCGAGCTCGTCCACGGCGAGCACGATGGCGGTCGGCACGATGTTGCGCTGGCTGCTGGCGTTGTGCACGTGATTGGAGACGGGGAGGGCAACCGCGTCAGCAAAAGGCCGCCCCTCGAGGTCGCGGCGGGTGACGAAGGCGCGGTCTCGGGCGGTGGCAGTCGGCGCCGGGGCGCCCAGCTGCAGGTGCGCTACGGAGACGTACCCGCCCTCGGGAGCAAACACGTCGTCGCTGTGGTAGATGGCGCGCAGCACAGAGCGGGTGGCGACCTCCACGGGCGCCCCGCTGGTGTCGGCCACGATGCCCACGGCCCTGTGGAAGAGCTTGGCGTTGGTCAGCATGAGGTTGATCATGCGGTTGTGGTAGATCATGCCTTTGCGCACGTGAGCGCCCACCGTTGTCGCGTTCAGCACCAGCTTCAGGCACAGCTCAGCCAGGCACGAGGGGGCAGCAGCTGTCTCCGCACCGAGCGCGTCGAAGGGGACCACCTGGGGCTTTGGAGCGCCACATGCCGCGCCGACACCATCAGCGGCAGCAGCACCATCTGCGACAGGTGATGCGGCGTCGCACGCGGAGGGTGTGGCGGGTGCGGCGGAGAAGGGAAGGTTCAGCCGCAGACGCACGGCCGGGAGCGAGATCACGACACCCTGGGGTGCGATGCGGCGAATCGCAGCTGTAACATCCGCAGACCCGCTCGTGGCGCAGCCAGCCGGCGGCGCCGTCACGACAACGGCATGAAGCACACGAGCGCCTGCCGCCTTGGCCAGGTCCAGCGCGGCCAGCGCCTCGGCAAGGTGAGCGGGCCCAGCGTCCTCCGCAGCTTCCTCCAGATACGTGAGCACCACAGTGTCAGCGGCGTTGACGGTGGGCAGGAAGTCGGCGGTGAAGGCCTCCAAACCGAGCCCGATGAACTCGGGCAGCGGGCCGGTGGGCAGGTGCGCGTCGCAGCGCATGTGGGGCGGCACGGGCAGGCTCTGCGGCCCCTGCTTGTTGGCCACCGTGGCCCACGCACCCGCGAGGAAGCCCCGCACAGAGTTGAAGAGGGACCCGTACGTGGGGTTGCACTCGGAGGCGTCGATCAGGCCCAGGAGGCCTGCGGTGCCCACACCGAGGTAAACGATGCGGCCGAAGCCTGTGGGGGACACGATCAGGCGGCTGCCCGTGCTGCCCGCACCCGCCAGAGCGGCGAGCGCGGCCTCTGTGGGGACTGGCGTCGTGATGGACGCGCCCGCGGAGTCGATCAGGGCCTCCATGCCCTCAGCCTGCGCGTATGCGTGCCGCACTGCCACCTCGTACTGCAGGAACAAGTCCCGCACCACAGGGTGCAGCAGGGAGGGGTCCGCGGCGACGGCCGTATGAGCTGCCGCACCGCCTGCGCCAAAAGCGAGCCCCGCTGCCACGCACGCAATCGACTCGATCAGAATCTTGGTGATCGACCCGCCCTTCATGCCTGCACGAGTGAAAATGGCACACACCAGCAACAGCTACAATCACCCACGCGCAGCAACCCGCAGCGGTAGCGGACATGGGAGCACGAGCAGACATTGCACTACCGCTTTCGGTGAAGTTCTACTCACGCGACGATCCAGCGATGGTCTCAGGACCCGCCACCGGGTTGATAACTACGGCGTGGCGGCTCTGCGGCCCCAGCATCTGCTGCAGGATCTCGTAGAAGGACAGCGACCAGCCGTCCACTCGCACGTGCTTGACTGCCTCCACGGGATTGAATCCTATCGCCACAGCGGTGAAGTGAGGGCGGGCAAGGGCCGCATGCAGCATTGAGGCGACGTAGGTGGCGGACAGGCCGCAGCTGATGCCGACCACTACGACTGGGTCGTCGGTGGAGATGTCGCGAGCCCGTTCCCAGGCGGCTAGGTCTGCCTCGCCAGCGTTTGATTGATCTTCGACCTGCTCCTGGGGCAGCAGCAGTGCGGCATCCCCGCCCGCGAGGAGGTATTCGAAGGGGTTGCGCTTGACCCCAAACTGCCTTTCAAGCCATCGGTTCAACCCTCGAGCGAAAAGATGTGCCAGTCGGCCGGACGTGCCGCAGCCACTGAACACTATGCGACCGCGCGGATGGGCGAGAGCAGCTGACGATGCCACAATAGTTCGCGCGACGGCAGCCACGACTTCGATGGCGTTCAGATGTGGGAGACCGGAGCACCCCGTAAACAGCATCGCATCGCTGCTGGCCAGGAGGCGAACCATCGCGGCCGTATCTGCGACATCGATGTCAGTCGTCAGCGGGTTCGGCAGCTCAGAGACACGGATTGACGAGGCCATCGCGACAAGTGAGTTTGGAAGGTGCCTGAACGATCAACAATGTATTCACAGGCAGCGCGCGGGGCTGAAACAATCAATTTGCATCAAGGTCAACTTGCAGCAACACACGGGCGCCAAATTTGGCTGCCATCAGCGGCGCGGTGCGCGCCGCGGCTCGCGAGCGAATATCGGCGTGATGGACAGATGCATTTTTTTTAGTTTCTCGCGATCGAGACCAGTGACCGTGAATTTAAGCTTTGAGATCAGCATATTTATGGATTTTATGTATACAGGGCATCTAATATCTCCCCCTGCGAAGCTGTAAAACAAATTCCGATACACCCGCACCCGGCCTCGACCCTGGCGGCTGCGCACCTGTCGTTGGCCGCCGTCAGCCATCACACATCCCGCCAACGCCGAAGCCTTACGCGACAGCCGGACATCGCGCGCGGGTTTGTATCAGAGATTTCACGTGCAAGGGGAGGCGTCCGGGCGTGTGGTCGTAAACAAAAGCTGGTATTACCGCCTGAGCCGACCAGCAATTCGCTGAGAATTGCCGTGGTGGCTAGGGCGCCCGTGCAATGGCGTTCCTGCCGCCGCACTGGCTGGACGATGCGCTTGACGTGCTCGCTCTGAATGCCGAATCGGGAGTATCGGTCGCAGCGCTTCGGAAGGAGTTGGAGGAGCGCTGGGGCACCATCCTAGACGGCTTTCAACTGCGCTTCGTGATTCGACAGCTGACATTGCATTCCGACATCCAGCTTTCGGGGCTGAGTGCTCGCGCTGCCTCCGTTGGTGGCGATGGCTCCGATGCAAGGCTGCACGTCACGGAGGCCCGTCGAAGGCAGGCTCTCGGCCTCACGGCCGCGCATAGCCTGCTGCCAAAGCAGCAGGAGATTATCGAGGCAATCGGCAAAACGTGAGTTACCGCTCAAGCAGCTTCGTCCGGCGACCACTCGCTGAAGCTGGTGATGCCTGGCAAGGCACACGGCCCTTCCGTGCGCCGCGACCCAACTACAAGCCACAGCAACCAGCTCAACGCGTGTCTTGTTTTATCTTGGTGGATTGCAGGCAATACAAAGGTATCATGCTGCCTGAACTGGCTGCGCAGGTTAACCTGGGCGTGAAGCCTGCGCACCATCAGCTGAAGGCGCCCCTCGCGTTGGGGTTGGTGCGCCGCCAGCTGGTCTATGGCGGGGCGGGCTACGGCGTAAGCAACAGGCTGTGGCTCGCGCGCTTCTTTCGCGGCGAGGAGGAGGGCTCAGATGTGAACCAGGCGGCAGCGCGCATTGCACGCCTGCTGGAGCAGGTGCCGGGCGGCCTCCTGCCCGCCGCGGAGGTGGGTGCTGCCCTGGGCTGGGGCACGCTGCGCCTCACCTCCGTCTGCAAGAGCGTCGCCGCGGTGTACGATCTCTATCACGCCGCGTATCGGGCAGAGGGGCTGCAGCCGCGCGGGGCGGTCGCGGCGAAAAGCGGCGAGGGTGAGGGCGATGCGGAGGCCGGGGGGGCCGCAGGCTCAGAGGCTGGCGCCACCGTCGGGGACCTTGCGGAGGGTAAAGCGTCCACCTGGCGCGCTCGCTCGGACGGCTCACCGAACGGCCTGCTGCCCGTTGGGTGCCCGTGCCCGCTGGACCCGCTTCGACCATCCGTCCGCCTCGTCAACGTGCCTGCCGCCTCACAGCTGCTCTCCCGGTTTGGTCGTAAGGGGAGGAGCGCTGTTTTGTCAGCTGCGACCGGCGCACTGGGCAGCAGCGGCTCGGCGGCGGAAGCCGCCTCCGATGCCCCTGACGGCTCCGCGCAGGTGTCGGGCCGGAAGCGCAAGTCTGCCGAGGCCCGTCCCAAGCGCGCACGACGTGATGGGTCGGCCTCTGGGGTCGCTAACGTTCCGTCCGACGACGCCACCGACGCCGAGAGCGAGCCGGGGAGCGAAGTGGACGAGGATGAGCTGTCGGATGGGGGCGAGACGGACGACGCTGCGAGCGATGCGCAGAGCGGCGGCTCGGAGGACGAGGTGAGCTCCCGGGCACCCGCTGGCAAGAAGGCCGCGGCGGCGACACACGGGCCCAAGCTCCAGCGGGCTCGTTCAGATGGCGACTCCCACTTGGCGCGCGTGCGGGGGGTTCGCAGCACAGAGGTCACGTGCTTTGAGCTGGTGGTGCCGCAGGCCGGCAGCGTGCTCCCGCGGGAGGACGGTCCCACGAATGCCTCCGTCCTGGCTGCCGCTGGAGCCGCGGAAGCAGACGGCGAGCCGTCTGCCGTGTTTCGTGCCGCTGCGGCGGCTGCGAGTGGGGCGGCGGGCTCGAAGGCGCTGTGGGAGTTACTGGGCTCGTCCGTCAGCAACCACGCGGCTGTTGAACACGCTGCTGCTGCTGCAACCATCGCTCCCGCAGTTCGCGAGGTCACAGATGTGTGGCTCACACAGCACTGCGATGTGGCTGCTCTCGTGGGCCAGCGGGGTCTCATGCACAATGCCGACTGGCATTGCATGCCCCCGAGACCCGCGGCGGACCCTCTGGTGGCAGCCACGGGGACGCTGCCCTGGGACGCGTGGTTCCCAGCCAACGCAGCGTCTCCGCAGAGCGAGTATCTCAGCTCCGCCGTTGCCTTTGACCAGGAAGAGCAGCGGCAGGGAGAGGCGGGGCGGCGCGACCACAATGGCGCGCCACCTGCCGCGTGGCATAGCAGCAGCGAGGCAGGCGCGTCGTGGCTCTTCTCCGCAACCTCCTATTCCGCGACTTCCCCCTCTGATTTCTTGCGCGCTGCGGTGCGGCAAGCGGCAGACGCATGGGGCGGCCTTCACAGCTCGGATATGGAGGTTGCGCCCTCCGCTTGCCTGCCAACGACGGACGACACGCTGCCGGGCGGAGCTGCCGAGCCCTTTCCCGCTGCCCATGCGCTTGCAGACACGCCGCTGCCGCTTCGCGCCGCGGCTGCCGTTAGCCCAAGCGGCATCGGCGGCGGTGCGACAAGCGGAAGCTGCCTGCCGCTGAGCGCAGCCGACATTGCGTCAATCGCGACGCAGGGGGCTGCAGCCGTGCTCGGCGCAGCAGCCGCCGGCGCAACCTCATGTGTGCGGCCGCTGTCGAGAGCATTGTTGCCAGTGCCGCCGCCGCTCGTGGGCCTGCCAGCTCGTGGGCCAGGGTCGAGCATCCCGTGCCTGCGGCTGGCAACGGTGGCGCAGGGGCAGCGGCAGACGTTCCGCGCGGCGCGATATGCACTGGAGCTGGGTCCGCAGGACAGCATGATGCGGCTCCTGATGCTGGCGGGCTCTGCGGGGGGGACCCGGCCCGACATCATCGCGGCCTCGGCCGAGCGCTCCAAGCGGGCAGAGCGCCTGCTGCGGGAGCTGCAAATCTACGCCTGCACGGTCGAGGGGCGCGTCGCGACTGGGCGCACGGCGGCAATCGGTGTGTTTGTCGACGCCGCCACAAGGGCGGGCGCGGATCCCGCGTCCCTGCTGCCCAGTGTGCTGCTGCCGCAGAGCCTATCGGAGACGGCCTCGGAAACTGGAGCGGATTTCCCGGCGCACCAGTCGGCACGCCTCCTCGCTGCCGCTCTGTTCCAACCTTTCGCGCCGCAGACAGAGGGACGGCTGCTCGCTGCAGGCAGCACCACGCTCGCCGACTCCTCGTCTTCCCTCACTGGGGCTGCGGCGCTGGATGTCGCGGCGTCTCTGCGGTCCCCTGCGGGAGAAGCGGCTAGCTCGCAGCTGGCCCGCCCCTCGTCCGTCCGTTGCACAGTGGCGGCGCTTGCAGCGTTGCTTCGAGCGCTCTCGGCCGAACGAGGCGTCTCAGCGGACTTGCGCGCGTGGCTGCAGCAGCAAGCCGCGATGTCTATCGGGGCGCCGGGAGCAGATGAGGGGGGCGGGGGCGCTGCGTCCAGCGCGAACACCGAGGGCTTGAGCCTCTCTGAGCTCCTCGAATCGCCTGGCGTCGCCCCGCACATCGGCACCGCGGCCTCCGCCTCCGCTGCGGCCGCCTCTTTCCCGGACCCTGCAGCGGGCCTCGCGCCGGGGGCCGTCGTCGTTGGGGGCTGGCAGCTGCACCTGGGCCGCGGCGACACAGCGCTGCGTCGCCTGCGCGCGTCCCTGGTTTGCCACCTGCTGGCCACGCAGCGCATCTTCACGCGCGCGCAGGCCCGCCGCTTCGTCGCGCTGGTGGAGGTCGGGATGCTCAGCAGGCGCCAGGGCCCGTTCGCGGACAAGCGCTCCGAGCCCTTCGCGGGCAGGATGGACCTCAACACCGTGCAGCGCATCCTCGAGGCGCTGCACGCCGCGGGCGCGCTGCAGATGCACGTGTTCGACCGCCACGGCTCGCACCTGTACACGGGCAACAACATCGGCAGCCTCGTCCAATTTTCCCGCAGTGTCGCCGCCGCGCAGGCGGTCGCGGCGGGGGCAGCCCCTGCGCCTGCGGTCGATGAAGCTGGCGCGACGAGCGCCCCAAGCCCCAGCGCCCGGCGCAGCGCGGCCGCTTCAGCTGCACCCGAAGCCCCCGACCGCCCCGCATCGCAAGCGGCAGACCCCGCGGCTCCCGCCGCACCGCTTCCTGCGCGCGGGCCGCGGGCCGCCTCCGCGGCAGCGGGCCAGGTCGGCGGGAAGCGCAACAGGCGAGCTCGAGACAGCGAAGAAGACGCGAGCGAGGGGTCGAGCAGCAGCGAGGAGACCGCGAGCGACCCCAGCGACTCTGGCTCCAGCTCGGAACCAAGCCGGGCAGGCGCCCAGGGGCGGGGGAAGCGGGGAAGAGGTGGGCGGCCGGGTGGGGCTCAGCGGCGGCCGACGCCTCGCGGCAGCAGTGGCGCTGGCGCGCGTCCGGCGGACTTCACCTCTGAGGCTGCCTCGTTGGCGCGTGCTGAGGTAGCTATGATGAGTCTTGTTGTCTCGCCGGCGGGGATGGCGGCTGGCGACCCGGCTATGGAGCCGCTGGTCAAGCGGCTGCGCGGGCACGCAGCGCTGTTGGCCACGTTCGACGAGGCGCAGGAGTGGGCCTCCGTCTACCTCGAGGCGACTCGGCCCGACGATCTCCAGCTTGCGGCCGCAAGCTCACGTGGCAGCCTCGGCCAGGGCAACGAAGGTAAAGAGACGGACAGCGCCAGCCGCCCTCTCGAATCACCTGTCGGTAACTCGGCCTGCACCCAACAGCCTCGAGTACGCGCCGGCTTCTTCTCTCCGCGCATTGATGCGTCCTCGTCCCTTTCCAGTGCGCTCGCCGCGCCGCAGCATGGCATGCTGCCTGGGCTGATGCGGCTGGTGGTCTGCAGGGCGACGCACACACCAGCACAGGCCGGGGATCCCTCGCCCTCCGAGCTGCAGCCCGCGCGGCGAGGGCCCGCGGGCCCGGACGGTGGCGGTGGCGACTGGATCTGCGGTGTCGTTATGACGCTCCGGGCAACCAGCATCCCCGTCCCAGCCTGCCTCGTGCCCAGCATGCGAGGGAACAGCTCCGTTGTGGCGCTGCGGCAGCTCCGCGAGTTCCTGGCACGGTCACCCTTTGTCGTCGCCGCGGCGCGTCTTCTCAGCATTCGATACTACGGACGCCACTTGCGGTGGACATTCCGGTCGAAGCAGGTGGCGCGGGCATGGGAGTCGCTCCGTGCAGCGGCGGCCACCCGGTTGGTGCTTCCGGCAGCTGGCGCTGACGCTATGATCCCGGCGATCGCCCACGAGGCCCAAGGCTCCGCAGGCGCCGCGCCAGCTGCCTCGACCCACACGCATGCCGCGGTGGCTGGCGTCGCCTGCGGCGTACCTGGAGGGACGCTGTGTCTCCGTGATCTGGCGCCCCTACGCGCACGTGCGGGCGCCGCTCGCCGAGATGTGAGCGGACCCGGGACGCTCGTGGCCACCGCGTTCCGTCTGCGTCTACGCGAGCCGGCGGGTGACGAGGATGAGGCTTGGGACAGCGAGACAGGCCTGTCTGCGCCGCTGCCCCCATTCAACGCCTGCCCCCTCACCTACAGCGGGATGCTAGACATGCTGAGGCGGGCGCGACGACCCCGTCGCCTCGCGGCGGCGGACCGGAGGCGCCAGCGGGTGCATCCCACTGCGGACGTGGAGGACATGCTGGAGGACGGGGATGAGGAGGAGGACGAGCACTGGGGACGCCGTGATGAAACCTGGGGCGAGCTCGCCGCGAAGCGGCGACGCCTTCAGTTGGCGAAGTCTCAGATCCCCGACCCCTTTGCGGGGCTGATGACCGAGGAAGCAGATGGCGAGGAGGCCGCAGGGGGCGACGAGCCCATGCCAGAGACCCCAGAAACGCCTCCGCCCGCCAGCCCGCCATCTGCCACAGCACTCGCGGGTGTATCGTTGGCGCCCGAGGCTTACACTGCCCCCGCAGCTCCACCGCCCTCTACTTCGACTGATGTGCCTTCCGGTCGGATGCGTATTGCGGCTCCTCCTGCAGGCTACGCTGAAGCGCCGCAGGAAATGCCGTCCCTTCGGCAAGAGAGCGCGCGTGCTGCTGAGGCGGCAACAACGCATCGCTCTACTGCAGCCGCCGCTGTTGCTGCCGAGTCTGCTGCGGCTGAGGCTGATGTTGTCAAGTCTGTCGCTGCTGCTGCTTCTGCTGAGGCCTTTCCCGGTCTCGCACCAGCAACAGCAGCTCGGGGAGCTGGGGTCGGCAGCAGCAGCGGCGGCGGCGCTGCCCTCGAAGATGCTGGTGCCTCAAGCGCGCTTGCGGCAGCAGCAGAGCCGGACGCTTCGTCCGCTGCTGCGCCTGCGACTTCTTCCGTGCAACAGCCGAACGCCTCGCTAGTTGCCAGTATGGACGCAGCCGAAGCGGTGGCTGCCCGGGCGGGCGCTCCGCTTCCGCCTCTGTACGTGGACGAGCCGGAGCTGCCGTACACGCCTGTCTCCTTCGCCTCCTCATTCTCCTTCGAGGTGAACAGCGAGAACAGGCGCCGCTACGTGTGGACGCCGGACGACGTGCAGAAGCTGCTGGCGGCTGCGGCGACGGACCAGGCGGGCAAGGAGCGCGGCTTTCAGCAGCGGTATCTGCACGACTTTGAAGTGTGGCGGCGGCAGCGTGCGGCGTGGGTGCTGAGCGGCAAGCCGGCGGCTGTGAGTGAGCGATCGGTGCGGCGTGCCGCTGGCAGCGGAGCGCCGCCCCTGCCCACCCAGACCTCGGCCCGGCACCGCTGGTCTCGTATCGCCGCTGCCTTGGGCTTGGACGAGGATACTCCCGCGCGCCGCCTCAAATCGCTGCTTACCAAGAACCCGCCGCTGCGTAGCACGTACGCACTTCTGCTGGCGGCGGCTCGTGCGTCCCTGCACGTGACCCTTTACAGCGGGGCCGGTGTCTGCCTGCTGCCCACGGCCACTGCGCAGTCTTTTGGTCTGCAGCACGACCCTGCCGCAGAGGTGGCGAGTGCGGAGGCGGCGTCCGAGCTACCGGCCGGAGTGGCGGACACGGTCGGTGT
>Ga0208629_100703_pt1 | contig 15156 bp, 17 predicted proteins | sample LakWasMet19_HOW5_2_FD_183865 | JGI IMG/M metagenome (GOLD analysis project Ga0208629, IMG submission 183865) | Freshwater sediment methanotrophic microbial communities from Lake Washington under simulated oxygen tension - Sediment Metagenome... | ecosystem: Environmental > Aquatic > Freshwater >...
CTCGTCGTACAGCTCCCACGCAAACCAGGGGCGAAAGGGGGCAGCGACGGCGTGCCACTGGTCGCGCAGCTCACGAAAGCTCGTCTTGCCCGTGTCCAAGGCCGCCATCTTGCCCAGGTCCGTGAACGTGACAATGTCCACCTCACGCGTGCGCACCTCGCGGATGATGTGGCCTGCCGCTCTCAGGCCGGCCACCTCGACCCACGGCTTCAAGTTGTCGGTCGTCAGCGTCTGCGTGCGCACCGACGCCAGGCGCGCACGCACAAACCACCCGCCGGCTCCCATTGCACTTGTGCTTTTGACGTGGAGCTCCCAAACAGCACAAAGTGTCAAATTGCGACATGAAGTGAAGGTTCGCACACTCCCAAGCACGAATTCTGAAACCGATGCGAAGATGCCGCTTTGACACAGAGCACCGTGACGGCCTGGTTCTTCGGCATGCGAGTCTGTCGGTGAGCTGGCGATCTGCACGCTGATCTGTGCGCTCGTCTTAGGCGCACGAGGTGGTGTCGCAAAGTGATCACTGTGGCACTGCGCAGCATGCCGCATGGCGGCCCTCACTGGCAGCCTGAGGCTGCTTCGCGACTCGCTCGGAGGCGGCGGCTCGAGCCTCTGAGTGGCGTGGCGGAGGTATCACTGACAGCAATGATTGCTGTGCTCGACGTAGTACGTCGATGTTCAGGGCCGGCTTGTGCTATTTGAAGGCTCTGGAGGTCCGGATCCGCAGCAAGAATGGTGTCCGTTCTACTAGCACGCTTTCCCCCAATCCGGTCTGGACTCGGAGCTACCAAGTTCAAGTTCAAGTTCAAGTTTGGGGTGCCCCCTTATGAAACAGCGGTCACAAGCAACAGGCAGCGTCGAGACATCCAACTCGACACAAGCTCCTGCCGCGGCCCGGGGCCGATACAACCAGACGACAGGCACTGCTGGCAGTCGCCCATTGCAAGATCATGTCACCGACAGCTACCACTGGCAACTTGAATGCACTCAGGCTGTCTACCCAGTGGAGCACTTCGACGTACAAGCGGCCCTTTGAGAGGAGTCATGCCCCCCATCGTTATGATCCTGACTGCCAGTGGTGTCGCCGAGTTGCCATCAGTGACGATCCCGACCCGCGGCCGTGCTGCAAGCTTGTCTATCCGGAGTCCTGGACCTCTTTGAGAGGCCTGCCAGTGAACGCGCTGGTACAGCCATGGTCACTGGCACCCGGCCGCGGGAGCGAGCGCCTTCAAGTGAAGTTCACAATGATGGAAACCATTGTCGTCTCTCGAAGGATGTACCTTCGCGACGCTACCGTATCCTCTGTGGCTCTGTGGCTCTGTACGTATCTGGGAGCCGTGCATATATATTCGCAGAGGTCAGAGCTCGAGTTGATCATGACGACGTGATGACGTCGACGCGTTGTACATCGGCGCACGCTTCAAGTGTTCAAGTAGCTTCACAAATTCTATTTCACTATTCGAATTCACCAATTCTATTTCACTATTCGAATTCGCACTGGCCGGGCACCCGTGAGCTTCGACACAAAAACAACGGAATCAATCAAGCCTTGGCACTGCCAACATGAAAGTTTCCTTCAAAGATGTAGTGGTTCGTCTACGCTAACATGTGGTTGGATACGCAGGATGGAGCGGGTGGAAGGGACAAGAACACCGGATGTTGAGACACGCGGAGTCCAAGTCGTGTAGTTATGGTGACGGGATGGAAGGATCAGCATAGCGCATTGTGCAGCGCCCGGAGCAGCTGTTGGTAGCGATAGCGTAGCCGCATGATCGACCGACAGCAACGCCAGCGCTGTTGAACACGGCATTCATGACGCTCGAGGCCTCAGCTACACGCGGCGCACACGCCCTTGCGACAGCAGATTGTTACAACTGCCACGGATAAACACCAGTGCCTGACGACAACCGGCAATCGCGCCGACAGCCGCCATCACTCGGCGAGCGGCGCGACGGCAGCCCTTGCCAACTTGCTCAATGCCCTCATGCCTGGATAGGAGCAGTCGGCTGCTCCGCGCATTTTCAGCCATAACCGGCGCACGATGGCCCAATAGTTGCTTTCCAAGAAGCACCTACACAACGGAGGCCGGCGTAGCCTGGCTGGGAGTCGAAGTCATGACAGCGCCGGCACGACGCTTGTGAGAGCGGCGCACTGCGACGAAGATGAGCGCACCAATCGCCACGAGAGCCACGAAGCCGAGGGCCCCGCCCACAGCGCCGCCGATCACCGCGGCGCTGGTAGAGCTGCCCGAGTTAGCCCCGCTCGTAGTTGTTGCAGGCCCCACGGTGCCAGCAAAATCGGTAAGGTGGTTGCACGAGCAGTTCACGTAGCCGGAGGGGCTGAGCTCGAAGGCGGTCGTGTCGCACCCGTCGGTGGCCCAGTCCTGTGCCACGTCTGACCAGTAGGCGCACGCTCCAACCTTGCCGGCAGCGACGCCATTGAAAGCCATGGAGATGGAGAAATTCACGCGCTGCCAGGGCGCCAGGTCTTGGATGTGCAGCTCCGAGCCGTTGCCTCGCATCATGCTGATGCTCAGCACATCCGTCTCAATTGTGTGGTTGTTGCGCGGCGCGCGGTGCGGGTTGCGCGGCAGGGCGCCGGAGGCGAGCACCGTGTCGTTGGGGAGGCTGCGCAGGCCGGGCAGCTGCACCCAGTGGTCCGCGACGCGCATCAGAACGCTGTCAGCATGATCAGACTCGGTCTCATTCAGTCGCTTGAGGGCCTTGAACACGAAGGTGCCGTTCGGGGAGGTGACCGACGTCTCCGGGCGCCCGTCGTCATCCACGCGAGACGCGTTGCGCGCCGCGGCGACGGCATCGGCGCCGGCCTTGAGCATTCCCTGCAGGAAAGAGACGGTGCGCTCGCGAGCAAGCCAGTAATGTAGAAAGCTGGGAAGGTCCGGCGGCATGGCGCGAACGTGTACCCTGTAGATTGGTGCAATCGGTGTGCGGCCCGCACCGCAAACCCAAACCCACCTCCGCAAAATCTTGGCCCCCTTTGTCCGACTTGCTCATCAAGTCATCCAGCTTTTGTCGCACATCATCGGGAATGAAGCTCGGCATGTCCGTCTTGTTGAAGCCCATGCGTGACTCGAAGTCGCCCCTTGCATCCCCGCCCTCCGGCGGCGCGAGGTCGGGGCGAGGAGTGGGCCGAGGGCTGCCACCTCGCATGCCGCCCTGTCCAGAGTCAGATGAACCAGACGGTGCATCACTTGCGAGAGTAGAGGCACATACCAGCGCCCACGTGAGGAGTGCGCCGCGCATTCTTTGGGAGTGAAGAGGAAGTGATCACTGATTTGCCTGATCCAAAGTAGAACAGCTGATACAAGCAGTACGATCCAAAACTGAAACAAAGAAATGTGCTACCAGGAGGGGTTTGTGCCAGTGAACAAAGCGGGTGGACAAGAGCATGGGCCAGTAGCTCGAAACATTGACGCGAAACGCCCCGCACGTTTCATCCGCCATGATGACATTGAAGCGTCTCTTGGGAGGACCACGCCAATCTCGACGCAACGGAGGCTTATGCGAGTACCGATGCTGACAAGCGGCCTGACATGCATACGGTATTTGTTTGCGCCGTGACAGTTTGCGGATGTGACGCCGAGGGGCCAGATGGCGGCGACAGAGATGAGCTCCGCAGAGCGGGCAGCGGCAGCGATAGTTCTCGAATTCATGCTGGCGAAAGGCGCGGTCGCCGCTGCAGAGGCGCTCGACGCGGCGATGTCTGCCGCTAGCACGGATTCTGAACAAGATACGAAAGCCTTCGAAGCCCTGCAGGCGGTGCTCTGCGCAGAGGACTTTGGATCGGATGCTGCAGCCACGGTGCTTGGCACAATGTGTGAGCGGGTCCTGGCGCGAACACCAACCGCAGGGGCGAAAGTCGTACCAGCTATTGAAGGGGCACGGAACCGTCCACACAATGGCGCCGTACGGTGACCGAGTCAGTTGCGTTACGGCCGAGGCGCTGGGGATACTTGCGTCAGTCCGCCCCACCGACGGTGGCGGTAATGATCGCGGCCTCTGCGTCAGCGGGTCCACCGGAGCGATACACTGCGCACATGCAGCGAAGGATGTGTACGTCGTTGGGCGCGAGTTGGATGGGGCATTGAAGCGCACAATACAAATGCCTTTGCGCCACACAGCCACAGCCGGCACGCCAATCGATGCACACAGCCATGCGAGCCCGACAACCGATACTCCATACACTGAGTTCCCAAGCAAAGATGGTGTGTGTGCTGTGCACACGACTGCCAACTCAGGATTGAGAGTCAAGGCGCTGCACGGAGCGCATCGTGCTGCGAGATTCTGGCGTGGTGCCTGTCTACAGCAAACCTGCGCGCGCTTAGCGCCCTCGCGCCCTCCGCAGCAGCTTTCATCTGTCGGAGGCTCGACCCTTTGCTTCGCGCTCCTGGTTGCCGGTTGTAAGTGCTGTCCGTTGCACCTCCCCCAGGGCAGAAGCTGTGCTGACACGCAGTGCCACACAGTGAAATATTGAGATGCGTCGCGATGGGCCGCGTTTTGGGCTACCATGGATTGCCCCAGAGGCTGCTAATGACTCCAAGGAGCTCGCAGCGCCAGTTGACGTGAGTTCCGGTCGGACTCGAGCACTCAGTCGGACTCGGAGCACTGCGAGTCCGACGAATCCGATGAGTCATTCGATCATCCGAGTCGTGCAGATTCAGGCGACTGCCGACGGCGGACTTGGAGTCGACTCGGATGTGCTCGGTTTCAAGTTCATCAGCGTGAGTGATGCAGGCCTCGAAAGTCACGTCAACACGTGAAAGAGCTTCAGGATTCGTCAACTGGCTGCGAAATCTCGACGGCTATTGAATCCTGACAATGGCTCTCGCGCGCGCAGGAGGCGCCGCTGGACATGAACGCAATGCGAACGCATCTCTTCAGCCCCCGCTTTGCCTCAGAGTCCATGGTACAGCCGCACAACGCTGTTGGCGTGCTCACTTGGAGCGACACTTTGGTCAACCGAGAACCACGATGCAGCTCCAACGCATCCCACTGCGCCTCAGTCGCATTGCGGCGGCACGAGCTCTGAGCACAACCACAGCGGCATCGATTTGCCAGCGAGCAGCCGTTGGGGCATCGGTTCGTGCATTTGGGTCCGCTCGCCATCCTGTGGAGGCAACCCGTCGCTCCGGCCCTCCCGCCGGCAATCGCACAACTTTCCTGAGCTCGAAAACGTTCGCGGACTTGCACCTTCCGGCACAGTTAGCGGGAAGCCTTCGAGCTATTGGGCTGACGCGTGCCAGCGAAATCCAAGCCCTCGCGCTCCCAACTGTGCTGAAGGGTTCGTCAGCCGTCGTGGCCGCGGAGACCGGCTCTGGGAAGACGATGCTTTACGTATTGCCCGTGGCAGCTGCCGCTGCATCTGCAGCGAAGAACGGTGACAAGGGCGGCGACTTTGCCGTGATCTTGCTGCCGAACCAAGAACTTGTGCTGCAGGTGTCGGCGGTGGTCCGGATGGTTACGGCCGCCTTTCCCTGCGAGGTTATCCCGCTCAGCTCTGGCATGATGCCGACGCCACAAACCCCGCAAAAAGTCAGGCCCGGGTTGACAGCGCCGTCCGCGGCTGGATCGGGTGGCTCCGCGGCTTCTGTAGACGGGCCTGCTTCTGCTGCAGCCGCGCCCTTCAGGGTGTACGTTGGCACGCCTGCTGCGTACCTGAACCACCTGGAAGCGATGCGCAAGCGCGGCGGCTCGCCGGACTCTAGCCAGAAATGGGCTCCGCGGGCCACAGCAGCGTCGACGCCGGCGGCATCGCTGGACAGGGCGGCCAGCGGCGTCCCACGGGCTGGCTCTGCCGCAGCGGTCGCAGCAGCAGCAGCAGCAGCAGCACCTCCCGCGCCGGCGACCACGGCCCCTGTGCTCGTCGCCTTCGACGAAGCGGACCTGCTGCTCAGCCCAACACACCGGTCGGTGGTGGAGCGCTGCCTGGTGCTGTGCGGGGCAGCGACGCTGGACGCGCCGCGCGATGCCGGGCCGCCTGCCATCGCTGTGGCGCTGCCCGAGGCACGCAGGCCCGGCGCTCCGAAACCGCCGCCCAGAGGGCACGGAAAGCAGAGCGCGGCAGTGGCAGCGGCGCCCCCTGCGGACGGCGGCAGCCTGCGCCTGCACGAGGGGGTGCAGTTCATCGCGTGTGCCGCCACGCTGCTGGAGCCGATGGCCAGCGCTGGCAAGAGCGCCGGCTCGCGGCAGCAGCACACCTTCGGCTCCTGGCTGCATCGCCACCTGAAGCATGCGGCGGTGTTCCGCTCCCCCGGCCTGCACCGCCCCACGTCTCTCGTGCGCATCCGGCTCGCATACGTCGAGGACAGGGACCTGGACGTGGCGGGCGCAGCGGCGGCTGAGCTGGGCAAGAGCGGCAGCGCGGCGCGGCGGGTCCAGAAGCGCGAGCGGGCGCAGGAGGGCGGCGGGCGCGATGCGCGGTCAAGAGGCCGCAGCGACGGCTCCGCGCAGGCGGTGGACATGGGTGCCGCAGGGGACGACGAGGCAGGCGGAGGCGACAGCAGCCGCAGGCGGGGTCGTGACGCAGCAGCCGCAAGCCTGCATGCATCAGAGGATGATGCTTATAGCGACGATGAAGACGGCGAGGCAGCGGATGCGCTGGATGTGCTGCAGGCACGGCGCCTGCGGTCGCTGGTGCGCGCGCTGCAGTCAACGCTGCCTCCGCCGCCCGGGGCTTCCGATGACGCGGAGGAGGAGGCGGCGGAGGCGGCAGCGGCGTCTGCTATGGAGGACGCCGCGGACGGCGTCGTTTCGTTTTCTCTTCGGTCGCCGAGGCCCCGGACGCCTGCACCGTCGCCAAGCAGGGCGAAGCAGGCGGGGGCTGCTCTGCCAGGTGCATACGGCACTCTGGGGGCAGGCGGTACAGGCAGTGGCAGTGACCCCGCGCCGGACCGCAGCGGGCAGGCCCTCGTGTTCGTCAACGACTTTGCGACCGCGGAGCAGGTGGCGGGGGCGCTGGAAGACCTAGGTGCGTTCTGCTGCTCATCGGGGAGCAGGCTGCCGCTGGATTGCTCTCTTGACGCTGGGGGGCGACGCTGGCACAGTGTCATGCAGTTCTGCTGCTCCCTTTCTCGCATCACACCTCCGCGTGTGGCGCCGTCTTCGCTTAACTCTCCTCCGGTGCAGCGCCGCACCTGACCGTCGCCGCGCTGCACAAGAACGTTCCCTCCAGCACGCGGGCAGCGGTGGTGTCCGAGTGGTTTGACGGCGGCGTGGACGTCGTGGTGGCGACAGACCTCGCTGCCCGAGGGCTGGACACGACACACGTGAGTGGGCGAGTGTGCTCTGCGGGTCTGGCGCGCTGCCATACCTCTGGTCCAGTGCCCACGCGCACGGACTTGGCGAGGCATCGAGGTGCCGCATTTCTACAAAGGCTGCGCACCAGCTGCTCTACACCAATCGTGCTGCCTGCTACCCTCGCGCCTCCTTCCGCAGGTATCACACGTGGTTCAGTTTGACCTCCCCGCGGACGTGCCGGCGTACCTGCACCGCATCGGACGCACGGCGCGCGCTGGAACGAAGGGGCTAGGTGAGGTTGAGACCTCGATTCTGTCCATCGCACAACTACGAGAGGGTTTTTCAATGGGCATCACGATCGCTACCCGCTGTGAGCAACAGCGCGGCATCCCACCATGACGTCTCTTTTCATGATGTGTGTCTCGACTCCTTGCAGTCACGAACATCGTGCTCGAATCGCAGCGGCACTTTGCCGGCACGCTGCACGAATTAGCGGAGCAGGGCCTGCCCGACGCGTTGCAGCTGCGCCGGAACGCGAGCTTCAAAGCCCGCCGGCTGAGCAAGAGCTGAGGCACTGCACCCTACAACTTGAAGCAGATGTGTCCCGCGTGAGCAGCTCGTGGCAGCGAGTGGTCGTGCAGAACATGCGGCCGGTGCACTACACCCTGCTGCCCGACACGGGGTCGTGCCGCGGGCCGCACACCTCGACGGCCTTCATCGGCCCCTCCAGGATCTTGTAGCTGTGGTGCGCGCCGCGCGGCACGAGCCAGCTCTGGCCAGGCTCCAGAATGAGCGTCTGCCCCTCAATCGCGAGCTGCACCTTGCCCGAGATCATGTACCCCACGCTCTCGTGCGACTGCACGTAGTCGCGCTTGAGTTGCGAGTCGTCGACGCTGCTGCCGACGTCACCTTCCCAGATGCGCAGCCCGAGCTTGTCGCCGTGGATCAGCTCCTTGGCGCCAATCCCCGAGGTCGGCGCCTCGGATTCGCTCCTGACCTGGGGCTGCGCTGCCGACGAGCTTGATCCCAACGAAGCCATGGTTGTGTCTGCACGGCACCGACCGAGAGGTGGAATGCTGGTGGATTGAACTCAGCTTCATCGGAATGTGCTGCGGTTTTTGTACTACCGCAAAGCACTCACGGGTTGAAAAAGAGAATCTAGGACGAAAAAATATGAGGCAACTTGATGCGATCAAATGTGAGCACGGTTCCCTACTGCGTGACACAAATGCGCCGAGAAAGTTCTGAAAATGGCGCCCGATTCGGACGGTTTCGAGTCCGAACAATTCGAGTTTCCTCATCATACCCACCCATCCCCAGCTTGCAGTTCGTGTGCGAGAACGGCGGCAACGCGGAAAAGTTCTGAGTTATGGTTGAACGCCGAGTGCTGCGAAAGTGGCTGACATTACAGCCCGCCCAAGCGCCCAAGCCGGGCCGATGCTGTCGGCGACGGCCGTCGGCCCGGCCAGAGGCCGCCTGAGGCCAGCGAGCCAGGCCGCCGCCCGCGGGCCGCCTCACTGGGTTGGCCCGATGCTCAGGCTCGTCGCAGACAAGCCGACAGCGTTGTACAGTGGCTCGCCCGCGCGGGACGCCATCGCGCAGGGTGTAGGCGCCGCAGCGGTGCCCCGCATCGATGGCGCGGGCACACTACCGCCACGCGCGCCAGTGCGCGCTTGCTCACACTCCCGCCACCGCACCCGATGAGACCTCAGTGGACGCCAACACCGCGCAGCAGCGAGGGCGGCGCATGAGCTGCCCTCGCCCTGCAGCTGCACGGTACGGCTGCCTCCTCAAGAAGCGAAGTTGCGCTTGCTGACGGCGAGCGCCTCCTCCGCGAGGCAGCGGCGCAGGAGCTCAGCGGAGACGGCGGGCGCGCCGCCCGACGCGTCGCTCCCGCTGCTGCTGCTGCCGGTGTGGGCATCCGCCCCGTCGTGGCCCGCCCCCGCCCCCGCGTCCGCGTACGCCTCCGCCTGCACCTTCAGCATGAGCTTGGCCATCTGGCGGCCGGAGAAGCCCTCCGCGCGCCGGCACACCTCCTCCAGCGCCCCCAGCGTCACGCAGGGGTCGATGTGCAGCAGCGGCGCCCGACGGGCCCGGCGGCAGAGCAGGCTGCTGCCGCTGCCCGCGTGCGCGGCGTCCCCCGCGCCAGGAGCCGCGGCCGCCAGCGGCAGGGGCTGGTGCGGCGAGACGGCGTGCGCGAGCTGCGAGGCCGAGGAGACGTACGCGTGGAAGTACAGGCGCCCGAGCCGCGCGCGCGCGTCCGGCCCCGGCAGCGGCAGGTGAATGCAGTCGTCCATGCGGTCCAGAACGGCCTCGTCCAGGTCCTGCGGCCGGTTGGTGGCCAGGACGAGGCTCACGCGCCCCTGCGCCAGGCCGCCCGTGTGCTGCAGCAGCGTCGCGAGCGCGTTCAGCTGCGTGGTCTGCTGGTCAGAGGGGCCGGGGCCCGCGCTAGAGCTCCCGGCAGCAGCGCCCGCAGAGGGCGCGTGGCTGCGGCGGGAGCCGAGGAAGGCCTCCGCCTCGTCGATGAAGAGCACGAGGCCGAAGGGCGAGGCGGCCGCCCACGCGAACAGCGCGTGCAGCTCCGCCACCGCGGCGGGCCCCAGCGCCGCGACGTCCCCGCCCGACATCACGGCGTAGTCCAGCCCGCACGAGCGCGCGATGCGCTGCGCGACGAGCGTCTTGCCCGTGCCGGGCGGCCCGTGCAGCAGCGCGTGCCGCAGCGGCGCGCCGCGCTCCTGCGCCGTGCGCGTGGCCGCGGCGAAGCGGCGCACGCGCGCCTCCACGGCGGCGTCGAGCACCACGCCCTCGAGGATCGGGTCAGACGCGGGGGCGGCGAGCGAAGCGGAGGGGTGGTGGGAGTGGGAGGGTGGCGCGCGCGAGGCGGCAGCGGCCGCGGGCTCCCCGCTGGAGAGGGTTGAATCGTCTAGGGCGGCCGCCTTGCTGCCAGCGCGAGCAGCGGGTGCGGCGGCGGCAGGGCCGCCCTTGACCGCTGTAGGAGGCGCAGGTGACGCTGGCGCAGCAGCGCCAGCGCGCACAGCGCTGCCGCTGCCGCGCCCGCGCAGGCCGCAGGTGAGGGAGCGCAGCAGCAGGCGGCCTTCCGCCCGCAGCCACGGCCAGGCCGCGCCGCGCTGCAGCTTGCGCCGCCGCGCCGCGTGCGCGCAGCCGCACGTCGCAGCGTTCGCGAGGCGAAGCGCGGCGCGGGCCACGAAGCCCAGCGCGCTGCTCTCCCGCACGAGGGAGGGCGTGCCCATCGCGGCCGCCGCGACGCGCTGCAGGCCCGCCACCAGCGCCCGCCCGCCGTGCAGCGCCGCCGCGAGCCCCAGCGCCGCCAGCAGCGTCGCGTGCAGGTGTGTGGTGAGCGCGGCCGCCGCCGCGCCCTGCACCTGACCGCTGACGGCCGCCACGACGGCGAGGACGCGCGCCTGCAGCGCTGCGGCGGCCGCCGCCGCCTCCGCTGCCCGCAGGTCCGCCGTCTGCCGCGCCTCCAGCGCGCGCCCCTCCGCCTCCGCGCGCGCCCGCTCGCCGGCCACGCCACCCTCCGCGGCGGCGCGAGCGGCGATGAGGCGCAGCGCAGACGCCTCCTCGAGCCGCACCCGCTCCGCGTCGCGGGATCGGGCGAGGGCGTCTGACGCCTCCAGCTCAGCGCGCCGCGCGGCGGCCGCCGCAGCCTCCGCCTCGGCGCGCGCTGCCGCGTCCTCTGCGGCGTGGCGCGTGGCGGCGGCGAGGCGGGCGGTCTCAGCGGTCGCGGCGGCGGCGCGCGCGGCCTCCGCTGCCGCCTGCGCCTGCAGCACCTGCAGCTCAGCGAGGCGCGCCGTCTCGCGCGTCTCCGCCTCGAGCCGGCCCTGCACGGACGTCGCCAGCTGCGCGGCGGCGAGCTCCACCTGCGGAGGGGCGGGGGAGAGGGGGAGGTGGGTGGCGTAGGGGAGAGCGAAGGTGGACAAGGGGAAAGGGGGGAGGAGAGGAGGCGGGTGATGTGCTGGGCTGGCGTGGTGGTGTGGCGGATGGGCATGGAACGGGCGACCGGTTGAAAGACGGCAGGAGACAGCAGAGAGCGGGGGACAGCTGACTGTGGGCAGGCAGGGTGTGGCAGCGGCCGCTGCGAGCGCGCTACCTGCACTAATCCGGTGCCAGCGCACACTCCAGACGTAATGCCCCCCCAGCTCAGCAGCGCGCATTGGGGACCTCCGAAGCACGTGTGCACGGGCCTCCGCTCAGGCACTGCATCCCCTGCCGCCTGCCCGCCCGCGCGTGCATGCATGCATGGATTCACTCATACACACCGCCCGCATGCAAACGCACACATGATCACGCACACACGCACAGCGCCGCATGCACATACACACGCACGCACCTCCAGCTGCAGCTGCCGCGTGCGCGCCTCCGTCTGTCGCACGTCCGCCTCCGCCTGCCGCAGCGCGAGCTCCGCGACCGCCTCCTTGCGCCCCAGCACCTGCAGCTCCGCAGAGAGCATGCTGCGCCGGTCCTCCAGCGCGCGCTTCACCGCCTCGCTCGCCTGCGCGGCGGACAGACGCTCCATCTCCGCGGCCCGCGCAGCCTCCCCAGCGGCGCGTGTGGCCTCCCTCGCCCGCGCCACCTCCGCCTCCGCGGTGCGGTGCCGCGCCTCCGCCGTCTCGCGCTCCGCCTCCGCGATGGCCTTGCGCTTGTTCAGGCTGTCCTCCGTCATCTTGGACACGGAGTCCTTCAGGTGGGAGATCTCGCTCTGTAGGTGCCGGTTGCGCTCCGTCAGGATCGACACCTGGCGCATCCACGAGCTGCCGGGAGCCGTGGCGGTCGCAAGCGGGGTTGGCGTGGGCGTGGGGGTGGGGCTGGGCGTCGGCGTTGGTGTCGCAGCGAGGGCTGGCGAGCCCTCAACTGCTGCGGCTGGAGCAGTGTCGCCCGTGACCGCCACGTGGACCTCGGTGCGCGCATCGCTAACTACAACGGGCTCGCCGCGATCTGGTGGTGGAACGTTGACACGGATACCGTCACTGGCGACGACACCAGCGCAGACGAGCACAATCAGGGCTATGGGCGACATTCGTGTGTTGCCAGTTTGCACGCGGGCGTTGGGAAGCGGCGGGCTTCAACTAGAATTGAAACACGACACAGACCCGCACCAGGGCTGCAATAACACTGTTTTCTGATATGGCATTGGAATGAAATTGCGGTACGGGGCTCGGAAGTGACTGCATTCTTGTCACAAGCCCACGGCAGCGGACGGACGCACACGTGTCCTTTCGCGGGCCCAGGACGCCTGCAGCACGATGTGCGCGGATGTGTTAACCCGGAAAGAGGTCAGCCACCGCGTATCGACGCTGAATTGAGGAGGCTGTCGAGCTATTAGGCGCGCGGGACTCCGCAATCCTTCGGCTGTCACCTGCGCAAACTCTTCATCAAGATGCGAACTGTGATGCGGGCTCTGCTCGTGTCCGCGTTGCTTTTGGTGGTGGCAGCGGTGCCGCCTTCGCGTTTCAATAAGAAGATTGATGACACGAAGCTGGAGAAGGTGCGGGGCGCGTCGCTGCACTCACGTCGACGTTGAGGTCACAGGGCCACGTGGAGGCTGTCTGAGCGGCGCGTGTGCGCTCCTTGTGCATGCCCCGGCTTCTATATTGCAAATACCTGCGCTGAGCCGCTTGTCTTTGGCTTGCAGGAGTGGCAAGACGAGGAGTCTGACGAGTGGCATGAGGATACTTTCGAATGGAAGCGGAAGGAGGCGCAGAAGAAGGCGGTACGTGCAATGCAAGCCTCAGCGACCCGAGCTTCTTTTTGCACTCGATGGTCCATACCGAAGACCGCGTCGCTATTGCGTGCTGGTGACCATTTTCGTCCTTCCGCTGCAGAAGCCGCTCGACCTGGCGGCCATCACAGCTGGCGGCATGACGGGCGGGGCGAAAGACATGCTGCTGCAGCACGAGGCGGGCAGCGGCAACATGCAGATGGCGTTCGCCACGCTGCGCAAGGGCGTCGCGAAGAACGACAAGGAGATAAATGAGCTCGCGGGCAAGTGGCAGGCGCTGCTGCAGACGAACGGCGTGAAGATCAGCTTCCACCCCATCGGCGGCGACGATCTGCTGCTGACGGAGGACGGCGGCCGCATCATTGAGGCGCGCGACTTCATCTTGAACCAGCCCGAGGTCGAGAAGTTTCGGTGGAAGGACACGGACTTCACGCCCACCCCCACCCCGCAGCCGGCGGAGCAGGCGGCGTCGCCGAAGAGCAGCGGCAAGGGGCGCACGGGCAAGGACAAGAAGGGCGGCAAGAAGGCCGCCGCGACGCCTAGCGCTAAGCCCAAGAAGGGCAAGAAGGCCGCGAAGCAGCAGAAGACCGCTGGCAAGGGCGGCGACGCCCGCGATGAGCTCTGAGAGGCTTCACGCCGAGCTTCCCCTGCTGCTTACACGCAGTGTGGTGGTGCTCTGCCGCCTGCGGTTTGCGCGCCTGCGCTTCTGACGCTGCTTGTATGCAGCGCATTGGCGGCTGTGTCCCGCGGGTGTCTATTTGATGTTGCGGCTGCAACCCACCTGCAGCCCCGGTTGCTGCGACACACGCTTACGGAGGAGGGGCTGGAGCAGGGCTGCTGCCCGTATGCACCCAGCGCCCCACCGATCTTTTTGGTTTCGCTCCTTTGAGCGCTCCTCTGATGCCGACACACCGCGGAGGGCCATGTGTGACGGCTCCGCTAGCGCGGTCACCGCCAAGCTGCCGATCTGTGCTTCCACAGCGCACATTGACGGCACCGCCGAATGCGTTGCATCGCCTCTAGCTGCGGCCGCGCACCACAAGAAGCCGACGTGGCAACTACCGCTGCTCCTGCTCTGGACTCCAGCGGCAGACCGCCAGTGCAGACGTCACAGACGGTTCCGTGGCCTCATCGGCGCCCCGATGGGCGCGCATCGTGGTCATACGACTCGGGTCCAGACGCAACCGCGCACCGTGGCTGCACAGAGGGCTGCCTCCCTGACCGCCATTTCCGCACGCAGCTTCGTATTTGCGGGATTTTGGGCTGCATTCACCCGATCGGGCGGGTGGGTATTGCGATGAGCAGCTGGTGTCAGTTGCAGGGTCGGTTTTGTTTTGCAGCGCAGTTCCCCTTCAAGTTGGCCCCCTGTCCAGCAACCTCATGCGGCGCAGGTAAACAATCTACAGCAGACGCAGGTGTCGATCGACTGAGCTCGAGCATGTCGTCGAGATCAAAACGGACGTTCCCACGGAACTCGACCTATCGGACGGTATCGGCATGGCTGGCGAAGCTACGCAATCGAACGACGACCTGAACGCTCTCACGTGGGACGCGTGTGCACCTAAGAGTAAGGTTCAAGTGCCGCGACACTCGATATCGAGGCCTAGGCGGCTCGCCGCGGCACGCATAAACGAAGGCCGCGTCTCGTCCAGTGTGCCTAGCGAGAAGCAAAGGTATCAGTAGTTCATGCATCAAATGCATGTGATCAAGCAAGCGTGCTCTCTAAGCCCCAGCACTATCGTACCCTATGAACAAAGCCGAAAACTACTACTCGCTACAAATGAAAGGCAGGCATCAGCTCCTGGCTCGGGCATTCGAACCACAAGTGAAAAGCACCTCTCAAGCCCCAGCTATCACCGCCTCAGTCGTTGCCGCTATGGCGGTCATGTCTTTCCGTATCCGTGTCCGGGTCAGCGGGGCCTGCCCCCCGAGCAGTGCCAGCGCCACCGCCTGAGCCCGCACCCGCCGGGGCGGGCGCAGCAACAGCTCCCCCCGTCAGCGCCTCAAGCAGTGCCTCGGCGCCTGCGCCCTGGCCGAGGAGAGCCCCCAGCAGCTGCGCAAACGAGGCACTAGAGTCGTCCCCCGATCCGCTGCCCTCTGCATCATCGTCCTCCTCCTCCTCCTCCTCCTCCTCCTCCTCCTCCTCCTCTGCATCTTCAT
>Ga0208629_100704_pt1 | contig 15138 bp, 7 predicted proteins | sample LakWasMet19_HOW5_2_FD_183865 | JGI IMG/M metagenome (GOLD analysis project Ga0208629, IMG submission 183865) | Freshwater sediment methanotrophic microbial communities from Lake Washington under simulated oxygen tension - Sediment Metagenome... | ecosystem: Environmental > Aquatic > Freshwater >...
GGGGGGGGGGGGGGGGGGGGGTCGGGGGGATAGCAGTGAGCAGTGGCTCGGAGCGATCACGGCCCGAGAGCTGGACGGAGCCAAGGTGCTGCTGCCACCGGCGCGCTCACATGCAGGGGCTGCGTCATGCACTCACCAGGTGCATCCATCTCAGCCAGGAGGTTGAGACCAGAAAACTTGGCCTTCGCAGTGAAACCGTTCGGGTACGGATAATTCACGGTTGGGTCCAGCGTAAACTGCGTGCCTACGTCGCCGTCGTAGCCCGGAATGGACGCGTTGGACATGCCGGGTTTGGTACCGTTGGGCAGCACGTTGTGGATCGCATCGGACCAGTCGGCGAACCAATAGCCGTGGAGCTGAGGGCTGGATTCGTTGGCCCAGTTCTGGTGGATGGGCCGCGAAGACGCAGTCCAAATGACGCGCCGGCCCTGGGGGTCTTTGCCCGCGTCTTGCAGGAAAATGAAGTTGTTCAGCCCGTCGAGGCGCATGTTCGGGTAGCGCGCAAGCACCATCGGCCGTGCGCCAAAGAACAGTTCGGCGTTGGCGCCAGAGGCGCACAAGATGCCAGAGGCGAGCCCGAGGCCGACGGCGGCGAGGGTGGCCGCGTTCCCGCCTGCAGCGACGACGGCGTCCGTCAGGTTCATGGAAAACGCTGTCACTTGACTGCCGGCCGCGTACGCGCCGTCGGCCGCGGGGGTCGGGGCGGTCAGCTGGCGGGACCGCCACAGGCCGCTGTCCAGCTTGAACCCTCCCAGCAGTCGCACGGTCCCGCCGCCCGAGTAGGGCTGATACACGATGGGGGCATCGGGGCTGCCGCTGTCACGGACAGGGTCGTTGAGGTTCAGTACGGGCAGCGTGAAGTCGAGCACGCCCTTCGCGGTGCGGGGGTAGCAGTCGCCGGGCAGGATCAGCACGGCGACGGGCTGGGCGAGCGGGCGCACAAGCAGTCGGATGAAGTCGCGAGCGCCGTTGAGGCTCCAGAAAGGGGAGGTTAGGGTGCCATCCGGCGGGTGCAAGTCCACCTCTGACAAGTTCAGCGCCCGCTTGCAGTCCACGTACACCCGCAGGGGCTGCGGATTGATGACCGCGGGCCTGGGCATCGTGATGTTGAAGGGGGTGACGGGCAGCCCACTGGCGTCGTACAGGGTGACCAGCGGCCATGTGCTGTAAGCATACTGCACTGCCGTGGCCTGAATTCCGACGGGCAGACGCTGGGGAGTGATGGTGAGCGACGCGCGGTCACCGTTGATGGTGCCGGTGGCGTTGTAGGTCTTGCCGTCGCTGCCCGTCGCGGTGAAACCCGCGCACAGGTTGCCTGGGACGCCCTCCGCAATCGGGCAGCGGACGTCCTTGGCGTCCTGCAGCGACGTCCCCGCGGTCAGGCTCACAACGAACGGGGTGGGGCCCGCGAACGTCGGCGAGGGAATGGGTGCCCGCGCCACCGCCTGGGCGCGCGGTCCGCCCCACGCCACTTGCTGACCGTACACGATCGCGAGAGCAGAGTCGCCGAGCCGCGTGCCGACGGGCCGCTTGATGCGGGAGTGGACGGAGCCGGACGGCGACTGCGGATCGCCCGCATCGATGGGCGACGCCCAGCCAATACGGGGCAGCACATCCAGCAGCGTCAGCTGGGCATCGCGGAAGGTGGGCATGAAGGTTGTGGTGATCCACGGCCCTGCGAAGACAGACGTTTGCGGCGAGAACGACACGCATCAAGCGTCAGCAGGAAGCAGCGCACACTGCAGAGCACACCCCGAGCAGCAGCGCTGCCAGCAATGCATGCCACGCATGCCCGTGTGCTGCCACGCATGACCAAGACCCACCGATCATGACAAAGCCGAAGTAAGCGGTTGGGTTGCGGAAGGCGTCGCGCCAGCTGCTGACCAGGGCCGGCTGGGCGCAGGTGTAGTACACCGAAGAGCCCGCGTTGGCCTCTCCCTGATTCCACGCAAAACCGGTGACGGCCATGGGGCCGACCGTGAGCGGCCGTACCATCTGCACGACCACGACGAGGCGAGCTCAACGAAGGGGATAATGGCGATGTAGGTAAAGGTCTGCACATGTACTGCAGGGCACAACGATGCAAGCATACCCAGCTCAGTCGCCATCACGAGCTGCCATGGCTCACCGCATTCCAGAGCGCGCTGCTGTTGGATTGGTCAGGAAACGCGTAGCTGGTGGTTGGAGCGCGCTGGGTGTAATTGCAGGCGGAGTTGGCAGCAGAGGACGACCAAGAGGCGATGGGAGTGCCTGCAGGAGTGAGGAATGAGAAGCAGTGTCGGGGCCCGCTGGAGGCTGGTTCTGGAGGTGAAGACAACGGCGGCTCCCGACGGCTCCCTTCGCCACACGAGGCTGCGAGTCCAGCCGCACACGCTGCGCCTCAACTCACCGCCCCACGACGTGTGAATGAGGCCGATCGGCACCGTGCGGTTGAGGCCGTCATACACCCGAATGCCGAAGAACCAGCAGACCGCTGAAAACCCGCCGATTGACGAGGGGCTGGCGACGCTCCATCGCAGCTGCGAGCGGAAGTCGTCGAGAGGCAGGGCTGCCGTCGTCATGCTGACAGCTGCGAAGCGCACCCCCGCGGAGTAGTTAGCAGCCAGCGCCACCTCCTGCGTCCCGTTGACCACTGCAGCGAGCGAGTAGCCCTGCAGTGGAGGAAAATCACAGGATGCGTTCGCCAAACCGTTGCGAGGCACCATCGCGAATTCACCCGCCGGCGTCAGCAATCACAGGCGCACGAGCACGTACCATGTTGGACTGCCCGCTGCACACGTACACGTCGCCATACGTAACAAACTTCATGGGTTTAACTGCCTCCCCGGACGATGGCGTGAACGTAAAGTTGTGAGGAGTGTGGGAGGCTGCCACCGCGGGCAGCGTTTGGCGCCACACGCCATCCAGCCCGACTGTCGTAACGAGGACCTGAGTGAAGGCTGTGGAGGCTGTGACCACTTGCACCCCAACCGTGCCGACGCCCCACACGACAGTCGCCGGAGAGTCGCGCTGCAAGACCATGTAGTCGGAAAACGAGCGAGCTAGCGCGAAGGGCACAGGCACCGCCCTCACACCCGCCTCGCTGAAGTTCCTCGGCTGGAAGCCTGTTGCAAAGGCGGGAGACGCCGCCTGCAAGCGGCCCAGGTCCTTGCCGTTCACTGCGAGGAAGGGCGGGGTGGTGGCGCTGACGTTCGCGAATAGCGGGTCTGCCGTGACGCTGCCGTTGTCCTTCCCCATTGTCACGTGCCACTTAGTCCATGGGTAGAGACCGCCAACGCTGCTTGTCCCGTAGAACGGCCACGACGTTACGTTGCTGTTGGCCGCATTCCAGTAGGTGTTGTTTGTCATGGTCATGTTATTGAAGCCGCCGGACCACGGCATGTACAGTTGCGTGTTGTTCGCATGGTCCACGAGAATGATGTTGCGGGTGAAGTTGAAGGAAGCGAGGTAGCCGCAGCAAGTGCTGCCCGGGGCGTGCTGCGAGCTGCGCAAGCCCGCGGAGTCGCAGTTGGGTTGCGTGCAACTGACTCCAGGGTACGCAATCACGTTGTTGGTAATGACGTTGTCTGCAGGAGCGGAGGGGTATTGGGCACCGCGTTGTGAATCATAGGCACGAAGAGCGAGCACCATTCACAAATGTACCCTAGTACGGAGACGAGCCACAAAGTTTGGCAAGCTACCTAAACGAGCGACGCTCCTGACTCACCGACGCCGTAGTGCTGATGAATGCCCGCCGACTCGGTCCGGTACACGACGTTGTCGCGCCACACCGTCTCAGACGTGCCCTCGTCCAAGTACAGGCCCCAGCCGCCGTAGCCGGCCGCCTCCACGTCATGGCACACGTTGCCGGCGACCAGCATGCCGGCTGCGCGGCCGTAGTTGTAGATGCAGGCCATGTCTGACAGCACGCCGCCGCCGATGTGGTGCACGTGGTTGTCTGTGACGAGGATGTCGGTGTTCAGCGTGACGCCGTAGCCGAAGCTGTTGCCCATGGCGATGCCGCTGTAGTGCATGTCCCGAACCTCCTGCAGGGGCAGATGCCGCAGAAATGAGGGAATTACGAGTGCGTAAGGGGAGCCCGCGCCTCAGAATACGAGAAAAAGCCGGCAGAGGTGCCGTTCGGCGACACAGCGAGCGCGGTGACTCACGTTGTGCGAGATGGTGACGTTGCGGGCCTGGTGGATCCGGATACCGCCCCCGTGCTCCAGCGTCTTGCTGCCGTCCTCGACGACGTTGTCAGACAGCAGGATGCCCATCGGCGTGTTGACCGGGTCCAGCGTGCGGTAGGCGGTAGCAGACCACAGCACACTCCCCTGGCCGACGCGCACGCCTCCCGCTCCCAGGTCGTGCAGGTGACTGTGCGTGAGCGAGGTGTTGTGCGTGCCATCGTGCATCCACAGCGCCCAGCCGCCCACGGCAGCCACCTCCAGCCCACTCATGTTCACGTCCCGCACGCCCCAGCCCAGCTCGATCGCAGCGGTGGTGAGGTCACCAGCGAGGATTTGGTTGCAGCCCATGGCGACCGCCTTCAAGGACATGCACTGCTCCTCAAAGAAGGCGGCTGTGTGCCGCACGGTCAGCCCAGTGATGCTGACGTGCTCAAGCCACTGGTCCGCCGCGGCGCTGCCGTTCAGGTTGAGCACTGTGGACAGACGGGGTGCGATGAGGGGGTGTATCCGAGGGTCCTCGCCCGCCAGGGCCCGGTACGTGATGTTTCGCGAGGTCGGGTCAAACGTGAATTCGCCCGGCCGCAACAGCATCACGTCATCCACGTTCATGAGCTGGTAGCGATTGAGCGCCCCGCCCCAGGAGTTAGGCGGAGGGCCGTGGAGGATGCGGAGGGTGCCGTTGTTGGGGTCGTAGCTGGAGATGCGGTTTATCGTGGCCGTCCATGACACGAACAGCTTGATGAACGCGTTGCGCAGCTGATAGGGCGTCAGTGTGCCCAGCTGCCCGGGTGGCACAATTACAACGGTTTCGGGCTTGTACGTGGCGTTGACGTACAGGTCGATGCTCGAGTACTGCACTCACAAAAGCAACGGGTGGGCGGAGGCGAGCACGTGAAGGCGGCAAAGCAGGGCCTGCAGGCAGGAGCAGCACTGCGCAGTCCAAGCTGCTCACCACGAGTGGTTGCGGCGGCTCGCGTCCGTCACGGGGCCTACGATCCGGCTGGATTATGCCGGTCGTCTCCTGGAGGAAACGCCTCGAGCCGTCCGCAGCACTCCACATCTGCCGCACAAACGACTGCGGGAAGGTTGACTGCGGCAGATTAGCGGTAAAAAGCGCCGAGTCGCCGGCAAGCTGCTGCCACCCCTTCACCACCGCGCCGCCGGACAACACTGCGCCGGGCTCAGCCACCAACGACACCGGCGCGTCGACGGAACCGCTGAAATTTGTCCCCAGCCGGACGGTCTCGCTGAGCACATATGTTCCGGTGAGCAACTGAACTCGCACGGGCGCTGAGAGCTGTCCGCCGCTGAGGGATTTGAGCGCTCCAATGGCAGCTTCCGCTCTCTGTAGCGATGCGAATGGCCTGGTTGCATTCAGGCCGTCGTTTGCATCGCTGCCAGCTGGCCCCACGAAAAAGGTCGCCGCTGATGTTGCTGAGACCGGGGCAATTGCGGCAATGCACGCAAGAAGCGCGAGATCCGCCCGCATGTTCGCGGCTGCGGCGCTGTGATCGGCGATACCTGCCGCCGCAGTCCCTCCGCTGGCGTTCGTGGAACTCGCTGCTCGCACCACGAGGTAAGTTTTTATTGTAACACAGATTCAACGGAGGCAACAAGCACACGAAGCCTCACAACTACCCCGGGGCGTTTGAGTGCTGAACGGCCAATTCTCAGCGTTGGGACGCTCAGACTGTGAAAAGCGGCGGCGTCACGGCGGCGATGTCTTTTCGATAAGACTCGTCAGAGTGATTTCTCAGCACGTCGAAGTGTAGCGCACTGGTCGCTGGTCAACCCTTTGGGCTCCGTTTGACGGCCTAATGAATGACGCGACGTGCCGGCTTTGTCCAACTGCCAGTGGCAACTGCCGGATACCGTACCGACTGCGTGAGCTCGCAAGCCGTGCCCGCCTGTGAATCGGCGCTGTCTCTGCGAATGATTTCGTGAACAAGATGCGCGTCGCGTGCGGCCACGTCTTGGCTTTACGAAAGGTTTCTCACGGCTGCCCCGACCGCCGGGCTCATTTTGGTGGCAGCCGCCGGCGGCTGGCTCAGCAGGCTGCCCCTCTCAAGCCTTCTCTGAGTCGTTGTTAGGCGTTCAGCGAAGCGGCGGCTGCACCCGAACATTGACCGGTTGGCCGCATTTCCATCATTGGCAAGCTCGTCCAGGGAGCGCACCCGACAGTTTCGCACACACCCCTCCCTTGCTATGAGTTTAGTTATGGAGGGCGCTGCGCGCCACTGATGCTTCTCGGTGACATCCAACCTCGGAGGGGTAGGTATGCGGTCGCTACAGCACGAAGCCGAACGAGACGAGAGCTCAGCAGACACTCGCATTACGGTACTGGCAGTGGCATGTGCCGCCATTTTTGCTGCAACATCAAGTATGCTGGGCATTGGCCGCTTGTGGTCACGAACGCTTCCACACTGCAGCCGCCCCAGACGGCGCGGCGATGCGGACGCCGTCGAAAGTCTGCATAAGCAGCAGCAAGAGAACCCGTTCTGAAACCCAATTTCGCACGAGAGACCCGGGCCGCAATACGACGGTGGATGTGGAAGATGGGCAGGGTGCTGCAAGAGGGCAACACCACCGACACATGGGGCAGCGAGAGCGAGGGCGACACGAGGCACATTGGCTAACGTAGAGAGTCGGTGGTGCTCGTGGAGTATTTGACCGGCCACGGACGAATGCCGTCCGCAACGACAGCCACCTGACTGGTGGCAGAGTACACGAGCTGCGGCGCACGTGATGCGTGTGCCCACAGCAACGCACACGGCACCTTGAGCGCTGCCCCTGACTGCTGGTGGGCGCGCCGCTGTAGCCAGCGGGATGGCAGCTGCAGCGCTGTGAGCTGGAGCTCGCACGGTCTGGACTCGCGCTGCCGCTCCAGCCGGCACGATTTCGATGGACGACTGGCTCGACTCGGAACTGATCAGCGCAATCGCGCTCAGCTGATTGGTTGCGCTTGCTACAGTCGGGCAGCCAGCCGCAGAGTTGTTTGTCAAGCCGTTTGAATATGCTGCGATTCATGTACCTTCAGCTAAACTATGAATTCGCGAGCCACCGGTACATACGTTCACCGAGCTCGAGTGGTCTCGTCGACGACCTGAATCGCGGTCCGTCACCGCCTACAACTAATGATGCAGTCAGCGAACGAACGTTCAACAAAATCGGTGAGCGTACGTGCGAGTTTTGCCGCTCACTGTGATGGAATGTCGTGCGGCCTTGCAATTCCGGCTTCCTCAAGAGAGGCACTCTCTCACGGAGACAGCGTCTGCTTGACCATGGAGGGCGCGAAGGCGCAGTCGGCGGACATGCACATGCGGTTGTACCCGCCGAACGCCCACTGCGACAGCTCCGCGTCGTACTGCGGCGACAGGATGACGCCGTCCTCGCCCATGAAGTTGACGATGGCGGACGAGTCCGGCGCGCCCATGTCGCTGATGTGACGGAAGGACGAGCCGTGGCTCTGCGCGAACTTGATGGTGGACGCGAGGCCCGCGTCGTCCTCGCCCGGCAGGTCGATGGATCCCACGTTGACGGTGTTGTCGTCGCCGCCGTGGGCGATCTGGCGATCCGCGAGGCACTGCAAGCAAGGCGGGGAACGCGAAACGGAAGTCACGGATATCGTGCGCCACAGGCGGACGCTCACCGTACACAACGCGCGGGAGCCAGCAGGAGCAAAGAGGTCGCAAAGGCACCGCGCCCGGGCTTCAAGTTCGACATACCTGCAGCGGGCTGCCGTCCAGGATCTGGTGCAGCGCAGTGGCCTGATGCACACCGTTGCCCCAGCCCTGCAGCTGTGCGCTGGGCGTGAGCGGGGAGCCGTCGGCGCCGAGCTGGTACTGGGTGGCCACGTCGTCCAGCACGGACGCAAAGTACGCTGTGCACGAGGGGAAGCCTGCAAGGACGACAGGGAGCGCAGCGGCATTGCAGTCAACGAATGCATGTCTCCGTAGAGTTACAGTATCAAAATCTGAGGCCGTAGCGTCCCAGCTTCCCCTGGTCCTGCGAAGCCCGCATCGTGCATTCATGACAGCAACCTACGATCCCCAACGTAACCGCCAGCTCCGCATCCAGAAAGGGCAGCCTTTCATGCAACTTCGGCGTAACGTTCTTGACGCACCTGCGTTGATGCATGCGGGGTCCGTGCCCGCGGGCGTCGCGTCTGAGCGCAGCGCATTCCACAGGAACACGTTGTTGCCCCAGTACTGCCCGCCCGTCTCCGCGGTGCCGAGCGTCGCGAGGCGCTGCCACACCTCCGCGAACAGCGTGGCGGTGCCGCTGCCGATGCCCATCTCGTGGTCCCACGCGGCGAAGCGCGCCTGCAGGCCCGCGCCGCCCGTGGTGCGGAAGGCGGACGCCGGCAGGGCCGCGGCGATGGAGACCATGTCGCGTGCAAAGTAGGAGGTGTAGTCCTGCTGGATGCCCTGCATGCTGGCCACCGTGTGCGAGCGCGGCGCGGCGGCCTTGATCATGTCTGTGATGCGCTCCGCCCTGTAGCCCGCGGAGGGCTCGTCCCAGTCCGCGGTGATGAACATGGAGTAGTTGACGGGCACCACGCGGTTGTTCGCCGAGGCGATGAAGCCCTCGGGCGGGTTCAGCGTGGCAGGCATCGCGTCAAAGGGAATGCGCCCGCGCCAGTCGAAGGCCGGCGAGCCCGTGCCCGGGGACGGCCACGCGCCCGTGTACCCGCCGCTCGCGTTGCGCACGGGGACCCAGCCGCTCATCTGGTACCCGATGTTGCCCTGCGTGTCCGCGAAGATGAAGTTCTGCGACGGCGCGATGTAGCGGCGCAGCGCATTGCGCCAGTCCGAGTAGTTGGTCGCCACGTTCATGTCCAAGAACGCGTCGAGCGTGGTGTCGGGGATGGAGGGGTCGGTAGACACCCAGCGCAGCGACATGGGCTGCGCGATGCCGTCGAAGACGCCGTTGTCTGTCACGACGGGGCCGTATGCGGACGTCCGGACGGTGATGACGACGTCTGCGGCGCCCTTCACCTTGATCACCTCCTGCCGCGTGTCATAGGGCACGTACGCGCCGTTGTAGAGGTAGAAGCTCGCGTTGCCGGGCTGCTCCTGCATCATATAGAGGTCCTGCACGTCCGCGCCCGTGTTGGTGACGGCCCACGCGATGTGCGCGTTGCGGCCCAGCACGACGCCTGGGATTCCCACGAAGCTGGCGCCGTGCACCTCATACCCCGCGGCGGGCGCGTGCAGGTGGTTCAGCAGCCAGATGGACGGCGCCATCAGCTGCAGGTGCGGGTCGTTGCACAGCAGCGGCAGCCCGCTCGCCGTCAGGTTGCCGCCGACGACCCAGTTGTTGGAGGCGCGCGCGCCGCCACCGGGAATGCCACGGTAGCGTCCTAGCAGCGTCGTGCCGCTGAAGCCGCGTGTGAAGAGGGATGGCATGTCGAACCCACTCGCCACCGCGGCAGCCACCTCCGCGTCAGCGGCGGACTCGGCGGCAGCGGACTCATCGGCCGGAGGCGCAGAGGCGGGCGCTGCCGCCGTCTGCCTGCGCAGCAGGGATGCAGCAAGGCGCGCGGCAGAGGCGGCGTCGCAGGCGGGCTGCGCAGCCGCACGCCGGGCGGCACGCGCGCCTGCCCCGCGGGCAGACGCGGCGGGCGCACGCGACAGCATGGCAGCCTCAAGCTCCCTCGCCTTCTCCATGGCAGCCAGCACGGGGTCAGCGATCGGAAGCTCACGCTCCAGCGCTGCCACGGCCTCCTCCTCCGCGCGCGCAAGCGAGTCAGCGTGCGCCTGGGCTGGCGCCGTCGGTGCCTTCGCGGTCACGCTGCCGTTGGGGAAGTATGGGGCCGCCACGTCCGCGGCGGACAGCACAGTCACGAAGCGGCTCGTGTCAAAGTTGGGCAGCAGCTGATACACGCGCGCCACGGACAGGTTGCGCTGCACCGCGAGCTTGTAGCGCGTCATCTCGCGGTCCATGTTGCCGGACAGAGAGTAGGACATGAGCTTCGCCCACACCGCGGAGTCGGCAGGCGTCCACGGCTCCAGCTCGTAATCCCCGAGCAGGTACAGCTCGAGCGGCTTGGCGTAGTCGCCGCGCGCCATGCCCGCCATGTACGCATTCACGCCGTTGGCGTACGACTGCAGCACGGCCCGCGAGTGGTTGCTGAGCGCGGGCAGCGCGGCCTGTGCGGCCCGGTACATGCCCAGGGTACGCATGGTCCGATCAACATCCAGAGCGGCAGAGCCAGCCACCTCAGCGAGCCGCCCCGCGCCCACGCGGCGCTGGAACTCCATCTGCCACATGCGCCGCTGCGCGTGGCCGAAGCCCTGCGCGAAGAACAGGTCGGCCTCTGTCTGCGCGGAGATGTGGAGGATGCCCGTGGTGTCCTCCCGAAAGAAGTACGCCTTCTGGCTGAGGCCCGCGCCCGCGCCGACGGAGAGCGGCAGCGACAGGTTGGGCAGCGTGTGGCTGCGCAGGAAGCCGAGCGCGCCCGCGGCGATGAACACGACGACGACGGACAGCACGCACACGGTGCAGGTGGCGATGCGGACCGCCTTCAGCGGCGTGCAGTCGCAGCGGCGGCCGAGCTGGGCGCTCGGAGATGCCTTCGGAGAGCTCATGAGAGCGTAGCCATCGTCCGCTACGACAGCCGCAGCGCCGCCGTGCAGGAGTGGTGCTGCGTCTGCGCTCGTGGGTGGTCGTTTGGTCAGCTCGGTGCCGTCGGTTGCTGGGTTGAGGGAGTGGTGGTCCGCCCTGGGTGTGTCCGCCCACGGCCAGGCATTCGTTTTGATGGATGGTGCCAGATACGCGGCAACGAGAAACCAAGAGAGTCCTCCGAAACCCAAGATGAGCATGGTTGACACCACGATTGCGCTGCACGCCCATGCTCCATGAGGGAAGGCAACGCCGATGTAGATCAGACACCCAATAGCTGCAACGACACTCGCTGTGGCCAGAGCCGACACGCTCCTGGGAGCGTATCGCTGGAGAGGTGCGCGGCAGCCCATCTTCCTGGCGTGCGGAGTCCAGCGCGGCTTTTATCGCCCGCTGCAAGCCACCACCAAGATGCCTTGGACTGAGAGAGCTGAGCACACAGCTGGGACCAGAACTAGTTTGTTTTGTGATTCTGCAGGGCGACAAAGACGTGAATCAACGCTCGGCCGCGGGACGAGGGACCGACGATCGTCGTTGTCGGGGTTGCAATGCTGCGACCATTGCGCGCATGACCCCGCCCTTCAAGCCGACAATAGCCACCAGTGCAGCGCTCCGATTAGTTGACGGGCGCTATTGTTGAGCGTGCCACCGCTGCAAACAACGCCACTCCGTGTGAGCGTCAGTGGCTTACCGTTGCGAGGTGGTCGCGATGGATGACGACTTCCTGGCCCACGCCCGCCGTTGGGCGGAGAGTAATGCCGCTGCAGAAGGATCAAGCGATGCTCATGGGGATGGACCTACCTCGTCCAACGATGTGTCACGTCGAATGTTTGACAGCGGCAGCTCCGAGACGACCGCGCCTTCTGTGACGCGACCCGCGACGACTTCGGCGCCCAAAGCTGTGCTTGAACATTCGTCTGTTGAGGTTGATTATCAGCGTGCTCGTGCGGAGACGGCCGAAGGCCGGTGTGACGCCTTGCAAGCCATGCTTGAACAGTACAGTCAGCAGTCGCGCTCCCTTGAGGCTCAACTTGAGGCGCTGAGCGGTAGCGTCCAGCAAGAGCTCAGACGGCTTACGGATGAGGCCGAAGCTGCTCAGACGCGCATGAAGCAGCTCGAGCAAGAGCTGTTCGACGCGCGGCGCTCATTGCAGCGAGCGGAAGCAAGGTCTGCTGCCGTCACTGAGGAGCGCGATGTCTTGGCGAGGCAGGCAGCGGGGCAACTGGAGCAGTTGCGGGATATGGAGGCGGCGTTGACGCGGGCGAACGCTGTACACGCGACCCCTGCCGATACCGCGAGTCTCAGCGCTGCCACCGACGAGATTCGTTCGCTGCGGGAGGAGCTGGGCTCGGAGAGAGCTCGCTCGCAGGCGCAGACAGCAGAGGTCGCGCGGCTGCGGGAGCAGCTTGCGGGAATGATGCAGGAGCTGCGCACGGGCGCCAGGCGGGAGGCGCTACTGCGGCAACAGGTGTCGGAACCGGGCCGGGACAGCAGCGCTGCGACGGTCGATCACAACAAGGCTGCCGTCTTACAGTCTGCTGCGCAGCAAGCCACGGCACCCACCACCACGCACCCGCTCATTTCCACGTCGCTCACGGTTGTGCGCACCGAAGAATCGGGGAGCGGCGTGCTGGTGGCGCCTCGCGCGGACTCCTGTCAGGTTGCCGTGACTGACCGGTCGCAGCAGCGGCTGTTCCGCTGTGGGGGAGTGGCGTCAGCGGCTGGCGACCACTTTGCTCGGGACCAGGCCCCCGTACCGCACCTCCGCTCGGCTGTGGCGTCGATACTGGCACTGACACCGGTGGCGCCTGAGGACGAGGAACGCTCAGATAGGGGAGGTTCGAGGCCCCAACACAGAAGAGGCGGCAGCGGCTTCTGGTCCGCGAGCGACGAGGGACCAGCCCCCCGCAGCTGCGTCATCGTGTCTGCAGCGGCCCCGTCGCTCTCTGACGCCGCCTTTGATGCGGTGGTCGGGCAGACGCTGGCGGCTTCGTTTGAGACACTGGCGGCGGCTAGCCCATTTGGTCTGACGTCTGGCGATGCCGCGCTTCCGCCAGAACTGAGCGTGTCCGTGTCTCTGCTCGATGTGTACGGCGGCGCCGTGAAGGACGCGCTCGCCATCAAGCGCGGGGCAGGCGGTGCGGGTGGCGGTGCAAGCGCGGGCGCAGGTCGGTCTCTCCGCGGCGATACGCAGCAGCAAGCGGGATACACAGCGCCCGTGCTCGCTGTCGCCACGGCGCGCGACACGTCGCTCGGGCTGCCGACCCCCTCCTCCAGCGCGGGCCTCGTGGCCACGCGGGTGCAGGTCACCAACGCGGGCGACGCTCGGCTGGTCATCCGTACGGGCCTCAACAGCCGGCGGCTGCTGTACCGAAAGCAGGACGCAGATGCCGGCGCCGAGGGCGCCGCCACGTCCGTGCCCTGTCGCGGCCACGCGGTTGCCGTGATTCACGTGGCGCTCAGTGGCGTCGCTGCCGCATACGGGAGTTTGTCGGCTCGATCGGGCTCCGCCGACGCTGCAGGCGACGGCGGGAGTGAGGCGACGGTTCTCGCTGCAGCTGACATCTACGTCGTTCAACTGGGCATGCCGGGCTGGGTGGCGCTCGGAAGCGCGCCCCTGGCGCCTGCAGAGCGGGAGCTGCTCGAGGCGGAGTCTCACCAGCTGAACACAGACTACAGCGCCCTGCAGGAGGCGCTGATACGCACGGCAGCGGAGGCGGCAGCCGCCTCGAGGGGCGTCGCGGAGACCGACGCCGCGTCTGTCTCTCACCACAGCGCGCTCGCTGCCCTCCTGAACTCCTCGGGCCTTGCCACCGCCCTGCTCGCGCCGCTGCAGCAGCGCGGCACGCGCGTGCTGCTGCACGCCACTGTGCCGACGCTCCTTCCCTATGAGCAGGATGCGGACAGCGTCAAGGCGCTAATGCTGGTTGATGCACTGACTGCTGCCGCTGCTGCAGCGTGGCCTGCCAGTGCCCGTTCGCCGCCGTCTGCACAGCTGCAGCGAAGCCCTACCGGCGAGCCGCGTTCGCGTGCTGCTACGTCCCCGCTGAGGCACGAGCAGCAGCCACATCAGCAGCCTGCGCGGGGCCTGCCATCAGGCGCTGCCGTTCGTCGCTCCTCCCTCGGCAGCGTCCCAGAGTCTGTGCTCGGCAGCACCACCGGATCCGTGCTCGGGGTAGGGTCGCCGCTGTTCGCACCGGCTCGCGAGGGCGGTCGGCGCGGCGCTGCCGCTGCACTGAGCCGCGGTTACTATCTGAGCAGGGGCGCCGACGCATCGGAACTGGGCTCGGTGCTGGGCGTCGGCGGCGGCCTGGACGTCAGCCAGCAGCGCAGGCAGAGCGTCGGCTCGCTGCCGGAAACCAGCGTGCTGCTCAGTGTGAGTCGCGCACACTCACCCACCGCTGCGCGTGGTGGCACTGGGTGGTTCTCTGCTGCCTCGGCGCTGGGGTCTACAAGCGCACCTGCGCATGCGAGCGGAAGCGGCAGCGTCGTGCTCGATGCTGCTACGAGAGCGGCCATCCTGGCGCATGCGTCTGCCGTGGCAGCTTCCCGCACCGGGGGCGGAAGGCCCTTCACGGCAGCCCAAGAGCGCGGCCGCCTCACGAGCCCGCTGCGGGGGCGCCTGCCGGCGACCGTGGTGGATGTGGATGCCGAGGCAGGGATTGTATCGTACGCTGACCCGCTGCAGCGCCGGGTTGAGCGGGACGAAGACCGTCGCCGCAGGGCATACGGCGACCGGCAGGCGCCGCCGACTGCAACGCACAACGCCGCAGCACTGACAGGCCGCAGCAGCAGCGCGCGCCGCTCCGCCCGCAGCGGCAGCCGGCAGTCCAGCGGGCGCGACGCAGCCGCAGCCGGGTCCGCGGGGCTGCTGGAGCGGCGGGGCAGCACTGCAAGCAGCTATGTGGCTCTTGAAGCTTACGTTGCGGCTGCGGGACCTGCCTCTGCCGCTGGGCTGGTGTCTCCTGAGGTCCGCAGCGCTGCAGCAGCCGCGCAGCACCGTGTCTCTCAGCGCGCAACCGAGCGTCGCGGGCGCGAGCAGCCGTCACAGGAGCAGATGCAAGGCACTCTGGGCGCAAGTGGCCGCAGCCGCATCGGTCCGGCCACCGGCGGGCCTCGCGTGTCCATGACTGGTAGCGTTTTCTCCGCCGTCGTGCAGGCTGCGACGAGCGCCGCCGCTGCAGCGCTCGCCTCCCGCGGCCGAGCGGCGTCCCGGGGCAGCAGCGCGGGCCGCGACCGGTCGCTCTCACGCGGCAGCGGCGCTGCGTCGTCTGTGGAGACGGCGGACGAACAAACCGGCGCCCGCGACCGCGCGGGCGCTGGTGCGGCACCGCAACGCTGGGAC
>Ga0208629_100705_pt1 | contig 15096 bp, 5 predicted proteins | sample LakWasMet19_HOW5_2_FD_183865 | JGI IMG/M metagenome (GOLD analysis project Ga0208629, IMG submission 183865) | Freshwater sediment methanotrophic microbial communities from Lake Washington under simulated oxygen tension - Sediment Metagenome... | ecosystem: Environmental > Aquatic > Freshwater >...
CGACGGCAGCAGGGAGAATCTGACGCGCCGCTTCGTGAGCAACAAACATATCGGCTGGCTGATGCTGGCTGGGCTCGTTGCGGGCAGACTGTTTCAAATATAAAGGTCAGAGTGCAGCGCCACCCAGGTCAACGGGCCGTCTTCCAGCCAATCGCTGTCCCCGGAGCCGGCCGTTGTCGGTGGGGTGTCAGCGCCTACTTGAGCACCGCGAGGCCTGTGCGATCGTACTTGAAAGAGCCGCTGGGGTCAGCGCCCGTGGAAAGGTAGTTGCCGCTTATGTAAGGACAGGTTGGTTTCACTGCCATGCCGCGAGTCTTGGCAAAGGCGAACGCAGCTGCTGCGAGCTGGCCGGCGATGCCCTTCCCACGCGCAGCTGGAATTGTGAACGTGTGATCGATGTCCATGATGGTCGCCCCTTGAGGGCCCCCTGGCAGAATCTGGTACGTGAGCTCGCAGTCACCCTCAGGCAGCCGGCATATGAACCGCCGGTGTGCCTCGTCATGCGTAACTGCTGGCGTCGCGAGCGGGAGTGCTGATGTCGAGCACATTCTCGTGCCAAGCCGTCGAGCAGCACACCTACCAAACAGGGTAGCTGCTTCGCTCCTCGCACGCAACATTGAATAACAACGCGAATGGGGAGTTTGGTACGCTCAATTCCCGCACGATCGACGGACCGTCGCTTCTTCCAGCTTCAAAGGCTCTGCTTCAGAACGAGCGTCGGGTTTGCCCGATCACAGCCAAAAAGCATCAGCGCGTGCTCACGCGGACGTGGCATCAAGAGAACACGCATAAATTTCTCGCCGAGTGCAGAAATCGCCCTCCCGTTGCGTATTATCGCCAACTGGCAACCTCCTACCTGTCTGTATTCATGCCCCGTTTAGTGGCACAGTTTCAAGTTGCCCGACGCGGCGTACGCCTGCCGCGGGGCGTCGCCAGCTACACGAGGGCGGGGCCACTTCGCGACATCCACAATCCAAGGTGTGACGATCATTACCACGCAACGTTGTCGATACACCATGGCGTCGCCGATTCGATTTCGCGGACGCTCGCAGGAGAAGCCTCGCAAGCTGCTGGAGGCGCGTTTTGCGCCATCCGACCTTATTGTTGCCGACGCTGAGACGGGCACACACATCCGGCTGAACACTCGCACAGTCGTCGAACGTGCAGAGGCACGCGGGGACGTTGGCATTGGCGGAGCTGCCAGCTCCTCAGCAGCGGTGCACGCGCTGCCGCGCTTGGCCCTCGACGTTGAGAAAAGCGCCGAGCTGCATATGTTCGTGGAAGCTCAGCGGCAGCGCATGATTGAAGCGGTAAAGCTCGCCGAAAAAGCGGAGGAGGCTCGGCGAGAGGTGGTTGAGTCAGAGCCCATGCAGTGGCGTCGGAAGCGGCTGCGCAAAGGACTGTTCGAAGAGCGCCTGGATGCGCACAAAACTCTCGAAAAATTGCGCTCAGAGCAGGAGTTGGAGTTACTCCGGAAAGCGCGCGAGCTGGGCTTGTTGGGCTAACGAGGTATAAACACGCGGCAACGTCGTGCAGCAGCAGCACGGGCAAAGCATTAATGTGTGAACGGTGAGGCTTCAGACTGCCGAATGGCCAACGGCATCCTCAGCCGCGACGGCTAGCATGGCTGCGTGTAGCAAGCTGCCAGCTTTACCGCCGTCGCCGTACACCCGTGGGTTGCGGAGGGACAGGAGGCGAGCTGAGGCTGGCACGGTCTCGCTGCCGGTGGGTGGATCGCGTCGCATGCCAACGGCCCGCTTCGCGCCGGTGTCGCCAATCCGCAGAGCGGATGCGGGAGCCCGCGTCGCGGCCAGCAGGGCGAGGCTGGTCCGGGCCGCCACGCCGGCGCCCTCTGCCCCCAGCCACGTCTCTTCCCGCAGCGGCTGCAGCCGAGCGAGCTGTGAGGACGCATGCATCGCTGGCAGCATGAGGGCAGGGTCTCGGGCTCGCAATACCTGGGCGGGCGCTGCCTCCCCGCCTGCTCCAGGTGCTCGCGGCATCCCGTCCGGTAGCCAGCCGCCGCCGCCAGTGCTCGGGAGGCCACCCGCTGAGGCAGCGCCCCAGTGGGCGAGAGATCGTGCGGCACGCATCGGAGCTCCGAAACCCACCGGCAGCGCCTGGGAAGTGGAAGGAAGGCCGGGGGCCGCGGGGGCGCAGGCAGAAAGTGCGCTGCGCACCCGCCCGGTGCCGCGGGCAAGCTGCAGCCCCGAGGGCGGCCGCTGCAGGCTCAGCAAACGGCCCTGCCGTCTGCTGTCTGCCTCGTCGACAGCACCGGGCGACTCGCGGCCGTTGGCGAATTGCGCTCGCATGCTCTGTTGTGCTGCGCGAGCCGAGGCGGCTGAGGCAAGTCGCTCCACCAGCGCGCTGAAGCGAGGCTGCCGCGGGCCGCCACTGGCGGACACCGCTCGGTCGGGATTCTCAAACGCGCTTCCCACGGCTGCAGCGCGTGGCGACATCTTCATTGCCCCCAGAGGCGCTACCGTGGCCCGTGGCACCTTGCTCTGGGTGCGCCCATCGCCTGACGAGGCAGAGGCGCGCTCGGGACCTGCGGGCTGCAGCTGCTGGGTGGACATCTGGCCGTTTGCGGCTGCCGCGCAGTCGTCGGAGCCGGCAGGAGGCTTGAGGGGCGTCAGCTGCCGCCTACCCTTCGCGCTAACGAGTGCCCGGGCTGAGCGGGGGGCCCTCGCAGCGTCCAGCGCGCCCCCCTCCGCATGCCCTCGGCCCTCTGTCGCCTCCGAATCATCGTCCGCGTCCACCACGCCCAGCGCTGCGTCTGACAGCTCGGTAAGCGCGTGCACTGTCCGCGCCGCCTCAGGCGCACCCCCACCCTGTGGGACCGCTGAGTCCGAGCCTTCAAGGGAAACCCCGGTCATCGGAGACAGCGGGGCACAGACTGATGCGTTGGGATGCAACATCAGCACCGCCGGGCCCGGGCTTGCGCTGCCCGCGGGAGCGGATTCGCCGCGCGCAGCGGCTGTGACCTCTGCGGCGCGCGCGGCGCTGAGGCGGGAACCCTGCGCCCCCCGCCGCTGCGGCTGGGTCGTTGCGTCCGCCCGCAGCAGCCGCTGCGCTGACGCCTCCCACGCCGCGGCTGCCTGCTGCACCTCTCTGTGGTCTCGCTCCAGACGCTGGGCGGCGGAGCGCTGTAGGTCGGAGCCGCCCCCGGCAGGGCCGTGCGAGAGGGCCCGCTGCACGACCGCCCCGTGGCTCGCGAGCAGGTTGCCCCACTTCTGGTGCTTGGAGAGGTGCTGCCGCACCTGCCAGCGCCGCAGCAGGGCGCGCAGGCAGCGGAGCACCACCGATGCCTTGGCGGCTTGCGGCGGCACCGCGAGCGAGGGGCTGCTGCTGCCGGGGCTCGAGGCGCCGCCAGCGCCAGACGCGTGCCCCGGCCGTGGGCTGCGGAGGGAGGGCGAGGCGGCTCCCCTCCGAGCAGAGCCCCGTGAGCCCGGCGCTGCCTCGGCGCTGTCATCGAAGGAGAAGCGGCCCCCGCGCCGTGCGCTGCCGCTGCGGTGCCCGGCGCCTGCACGGGGCGTGGCTGGGGGGCTGTGCAGTACCGTTGCGCTGCCGGCGCTGTCGCCCCGCGTGTGCTGTGAGGCGGATGCGGGGCGCCTGCGGGAGGGCGAGGGCAGCGGCGAAGTGGCTGCTCGTCCGCTGCCTCGCCGCGCCCCGCCGCCGCGACCGCTGCCGTGTGGCGTGTCGGTGAACACGCCAGCGAGGGCGGCGGCGGCGTCGTCAGCGGCACTCGCCGCCTCGCCCGAGAAGCCAGCCGCCCCCCCTGCGGAAGCCGCCGCCTCCTTCTCTGCTGCGCGCCGACGGGCCGTCGCTTCCCGCGCCCGGATGCCCGCACAGGCCTGCAGCAGCGCCAGCAGCTGTGCGTGCGCCGCCTCCGCGAAGGCCACCTTGGAGTACAGCGAGTTGCGCTCCACGAGGGCCCAGCACGCCGTGGGCACCGCCGCCTCGTACGTCTGCGCAAGGGCCTCCGCCTGCGCTCTCCTCAGCGCGGCCTGCGCTGCGGCGCCCGGGCCTCCCGCTGCGGCGCTGGCGGCCAGGCCGCTGCGTGAGGTGCCTGCCCGCCGCCCGTCCGCCCCGCCCACGCTTCGCCCGGTGGCGCTGCTGCGGGCCGTGCCGGCGCGGGAGCTGCCCGCTGCGCCTGCCCAGAGCCGCCCCGACGATGAGGCGGCCCGGCCTGCCCTGGGAGCGGGGGAGGGCGCCTGGGAGTCGCTAGCGGGCACAGACACTTGCTGCTTCAGCAGACCCATGCGAGTCAGCAGGGCGGCGCTTGCAGCTGACTTGGGAGTCACCACGGGCAGCTGGGGGTTCGCGCCCCCATCCCCGAATCGGACCACGGACGAGTGTGGCCTTCCTCGAGCAGCCGGGCTGCCCGCAGGCACTCGCAGCCGCGCTGCCTGCTCCCGCGCCTCGTCCCCGACGAACCAGGGCAGCTGATGCTGCTGCTGCGCGACGGGTTTTGGCGCCGGAGCCGACCCCGAGCTGCGGCCCGCAGCAGCCTCAGCGGGCAGGGCGCTGGTGCCGGCGGCGGCAGCGGAGCGCAAGCGGCGCAGGACTTGGAAGCCGCGGAGGGTTTCGAGCGAGACCGCCTGCGCCTCGTGCATGCCCTCAGACACGGCCGCGGTACCGCTGCGGCGCTGCTCCTCGGCCTGCGGGGAGCCGAGGCTGCGCAGCTGCCGCCGCGCCCGGTCTTCCGTTGCGGCGAAGGCGTCGGCGGCTGCGGCGAGGGAGCTCCCCGGCCTGGCCTCTCCGACTCGAGACCGGAGGGGGCTGCGGGAAGGGGAGACAGAGGCGGACGCGGGCCGCCCCAACCCTGCGGGGCGAGGCAGCAGCTGGGAGGGGGAGGCAGGCAGGGCCTGGCGGGAGACGCCGCCAAGCCCACGCAGGCCCCACACCCGTGCGCTGCCACCAGCGGCCTCGTCCCGCTGTCCAGACCCACCGACAGCCACCGGGATCATGGGAGCAGCAGCTGCGTCGCCGATGGCGTGGCCGAGGACCGCAGTTCGCGCCCCGGGCACGGCGCTGAGCCGCACCTCGGGGCCCTGGGCAGGCCACGCCTCTCGGAGGCGCACGCTTTGCGACGATGCAGGCCGCGCTGACCCAGCACAGGCCGCTGCCTCCCGTGACGCGGGTCTCCCGCTGAGCGGGGGGCCGGACGTTGTGGCAGGCCGGCTGGCGCCCCGCGCTTCGCCTGCGCCGGCACCCGCAGACGAGGCCGATGCCCCCGGGCGCCGGCCCGCTTGCTGGCGGTTGAAGGCTGCGAGTGACGGGGCGCACAGCCAGACGCGCCACATACCCGCTGCGCCCACCCGAGGCGCGTCGAAGAGCGAGGCCCGGCCCGTCTGCCGCACCAGCGCCGGGGGCACGTGCAGCCGCTGCAGCAGCGGCTGGGAGTCCCCCGTCGTCACGGGGCGGCCGTGCAGGTCTGCGTGTCCGAGCAAGAACCCGCGGAGGGCGCTGCGGCCGCTGTCGGTGAGGGGCGGTGCAGGTGGCGCGGGCGCAGGCGCCTCGGAGCCAGCCGCCTCAGCGGAGCCGGTCAGCCCCACGCCGGTGAGGAACGTCCCATCCTCAGGTGCAAGCACAGATGCAAGCCCTACCGCTGAATCCTGCTGCGCCATCCCCGCCTCTGGTGGCGCATGAGGCAGCTGCACACTGAGGGAGAGCGCCCGCGGCCGCGCTGGAGTGCCCTCTGCAGCCTGCTTCCGTTCTCGGGCGGTCCCGGCGCCGCCCTCCAGCTCTCGCAGCAGCGCTGCGGTGGCGTCCAGCGACGCATGCAGCTGCCCCCTGGCATCTGCCCGAGCGCCCGCAGCCCCCAGCACGCCCTCCCCGTCCCGGCTCAGCCCAGTCGCCAGGAGCGATGCGTCGAGCTGCCCCGTAGCGATGGATGCGGCGTGGGAGGGGAAAGCGAGGGCCCTTGCGTCTGAGCTCGCACCGCTGACCTGGTCGCCCGCGCTTGTCGGCTCTCCAGCAGCAGCAGTAAGCTGCTGCTCTTGCTGCTGGGGCGCCGCTGCCGCAGACTCGGTAATCGCCTCCGCAGCCACCACCACCTCGTACACGGGGCCCTGCAGCGCCGCAGCCGGGGGCTCCCCCAAGCGCCGTGCCTCCGTGGGGTGTGGATCTGCATGTCCGTCGTGGGGCGAGGCGATGTCGGCGGCTGCCTGCACCCGCACCGCCTGCAGGTGCCCCCAGTCAAGGCCCAGGCTGATCACCGCGAGGTGACCCAGCTCAGCACGAGGAGGCGGGCCCTCGGCCGGGAGCGTCACAGCCCCCGTGGACTGCGGCCGAGGCAGCAGCTGCTCACGAGGCACAAAGGTGAGCCCAGGCACCAGGCCAGCGAGCCGTCCGAAGGCGCGAGCGCCTGATGCCGCGGCACCGGTCGACTGTGGCCTCGCAGCAACGCGCGTGCTCGCGGACGTGACGGCGCCAGCCCCCCCGGCTCCGCCAGACCCTGGAATCAGGATGCTGACGCGCGCTTTGCGGCGCGGCGCGGCGCCCTCCGCCTCGACGCCTGCAGCGGGCGCCTCCTGCGTCTCCGCCCACTCGCCGCCACTCGCCTCCGTGGGCGCACTGACCGCACCCGCGACCTCACCTGCCGTGTGCAGGCGCAAGGTCCAGCTGCCGAGCGCTCGCGCTGCGGCCTCCACGTCCGCGCCTTCAGAGTTTGCCGCCTCCCCGCGGGCGCCTGCTGCGTTGTGTCTCAGCCGCCTGCGGCCGCCTGAGGCAGCGTACCGCCGCAGGGCCTCCGGCGCAGCGGCGGCATCACCCACAGCTGCTCCTCGAGCTGCCCCTGCCGCTGCCCCTCGAGGCGCGGCCGCCCCAGCGGCGGCGGCGTCATGCTGCGCTGGCCGGCCCGGCTCCCGGCGCAGGTCCTCTTCAAACTCTGCTGTCGTGTAGCTGGCGGCCACGGAGGGGCCGCCGTCGAGCTGGCCCGCAGGAAACGAGCCCCCTGCCGGCGCATCCTCCTCGCCGCTCTCTGAGCTGGCCTCGTCGGCTACCGTCTGCCCGAGAGCGGTCCCGGCCCCAGGCTTGCTCCAGCTGGCAGGGCCGGTGGCATGCACCGCTGCAGGGTGGGCAAGCGCACCGAACGCTGCCACGGCGACGGCCAGCATCTGCTCCTGAGTGCTGGGCTCGCCAGGGAAGCCGGGGAAGCGCAGCAGCGGCAGCGTGGTCGCGCGCCACTTGCTGCCCTGCGACGCGTGCGCAGCCCCGTCCTCGTGCACGGAGATGCTGACGGCCTGGAGCCGACGGCCGACACTGTCTTGCAGCAGCGGTTGCTGCGGATGCTGCTGCTGCGGCACGCTGGCGCTGCTGGCGCGGTGAAGCCGCACACCCGCACTGCCAGCGCGCCGGCCATCGCGGCCTCCCGCTGCCAGTGCCGCTTCCTGCTTCTCGTCCTCCTCCGCACTCGCGGCCGCGCCCGACACGCTCCCGCTCTTGGCCCGCCCGCGCTGCCTCGCAAGCTGGAGCGTCGTCTGCGCTGCCAAAGTCTCCTCCGCTCGGGCGAAGGGCGTGAGGCGCAGGACGCGGGCGAGACGTGCACGCATGTACCGCGGGTCCGCCTGTCGGTTCAGCTGCACCCTCGCGGCCACGCACCAGCGGCTCGAGGTCGCGTTGTTTATCAGCACCTCCAGGGCCACGGCATCGCCCTCCTGCACCTCACACCGCGACAGCGGGTCCGCCTGGTTCACGATGCGGAACACGCAGCCCCGCAGCAGGTGCGGAAGGCTCGCGGCGCCAGCTTCCGCAGGCGGGCGGCTGGCCGGCGCGTCGGTGCGCACAGGCGCATCGGCCGAAGCCTGCAGCGCGCTCAGCGTGTCTGGCGTCCCCACAGGGAGCGGCGCCAGCAAGGGGTTCGCTGCGTCTGCGCTGCACCACGCCAGGCAGCCGTCGAAGGGATGCTGCGAGTCCGAATGCGCCTCGCGTGCTGCCTCTGCCTCGTGAGGTTCTGCAGCCGCTGCCGCCCCATCGCGGGTGGCCGCCGCACCCGAGCGATCTCGCGAGCGCTGGTGCCGCGTGCGGAGGGCCAAGCCATCGCTGGCGTCCACACATATTTCCAGGAAGCGACTGGTCTCCAGAGATTGCAGCGCGATCACTGACCCGAAAACCACCCGGCTGCCGGGGAGCGCAACCCCCGCTGCTTCCGCTCGCTGCAGCTCCACACTCACCGCTGCCGCCGCACCAGCGCCGAGATTGCTCCCGACGGGCCGCCGACCGCGCGACTTGGCAGACAGTGGCGGGACTTCCCAAGCCGCGGCTTGGGTGCTCGTATCGCGAGCGGGCCTGGGCGACTCTGCACACATTGTCAGCACCCGCTGCCTATCCGACTGTTCAATGGCCTGGCGCCACACTTGGGCGACCTTAGAGTGCAGCTGCGCCATTGCCGTCAATTTCGAGCAGTGTGTCTCTGTAGCCGACACCTACTGGTAACCAGTACGCTCCAGGGCAAGCCAACCCCAGGCCCGCGATTCGCCCGAGCTCCGAGTCGAAGTTCGTCGGCGCAGCGGTTCAACTTCCCATTGCGGAAACAGAACGCGTTTTCGTCGGGTAGGTCTCCATTCAGCGTAGCATACGAACGAGGAGCTCCTGGTGGCGGAGTTGACAGTGTGCAATCCCTCGCGGCGCTCAACGTTGCGCTTGCGTGTCGCTTGTTGGGGCTGCACCACGGCCAGCATGCAGGCGCACGGGAACTTACAACATGCCCAAAGAATCACGCATCGCGCCAATTGTCGTGTTTCGTCCGCGGAAATTTGCGCGTGTGGACACAGCGGCGGGCGAATTCCCATTCAAAAGTCCGTCCGGCCGCGTGGACAACGGAAGTGCGCGTGCGACTTGTCAGTCTGGAAGACTTCACCACGCAAGCATTCGAGCTCGGCGTCAGCCGCACGAGTCACGTGCTGCACATTGAGGCGTGCTGCAGAGCGCTGTCTCCGAAGCCATACACGGTTGTGTCGGAGTGCTGAGCGCGGCAGCAGCCGCTGAGCAGCGCGCCTGTGGGGAATGCAATAGCACTTGCCGCCCTCTCACATCCCCCGTTGTCGTGCGCGTTTTCGCGTGGGTACCATGGCCGCGAAATTGAAAGATGGCTTGTTTCTTGGTGAGTGGCGGCCAGCCCGGCGACATGGCTGACTTCGCTGTCTCGCCAATGTCAAGTTTGAAGAGAAAAAGGCGCTTCGACCGGCGGTATGGGCAGTCGTGAAACGGAATGGTCTGACTGGATTGCTTGCAGGTGACTTTGAGACGGCCCAGGACCTCGAGTTCATTATCGCCAACAAGATCACGCGCATCATCAACTGCGCCGGCCGCGAAATAGCAAACGCATGGGAGCGCAGCGGTATCCGATATTTGACATTCTTCTGGCCTGAAGCGGGCAATTGCGTGATATTTGATGACAGCAACAGCGTGCTCGATGACTTGTACGCATTCGTGGAGGAGGCGCTCGATGTCGGGGAGAGCGTGCTGGTGCACAGCACTGACGGCCAGAGCCGGGCGTGCTTCTGCTCGGCGGTGTATTTCATGCTCAAGTACAAATGGTGTGTGCTACACGCGCATCCGTGGCGGGAGCCTCCTCAGTCGCAGGGGACACGCACTCTCTGCACTCGCTTCCCACCGCCGCGGCGTCTGCTGCACCGGCCGACACGTTGCAGGACGCTTCAAAAAACTATGGAGTTTCTGCAAAACAAGCGGCCAGACCTGATGCCCCGCCCAGGGTTCATGCGGCAGCTGCAGGCGCTGGATGCGTCGCTGCAGCGGGTCATCAAGGCAGGGGCCAAGGGGGCGCACGACGCCTCCATGCGCAGGTACAGCGACTGGGACCCAACCGTCATCGGTGCGTATGCGCCCTGGCCCGGCCCTGTCCCGCCCGCGCTGCGCCCGCCACGCGTTGCTGCACTCGCTTTCACGCTCTCTCGACCGCTCCCCTCTCCCTTCCCTGACCGCGGCCGCGCCCCCTGCAGCCCCCGTGGTGTCCGGGCCGATCACGGACCACAACCAGGAGGAGGAGGCGGTGCTGGTGAACACGTATGTGAACAGCCAGAGCGCCCCAGAGGAGGTGATACGCGCTGCCCAGAGCGACACCCCGCTGCCTCGTGAGTGCCTGCCACACCCCGCCCACACGCGAGCCCGACGCAGCTGATGTCGGAGGGAGGGCAGCGGGTTCCGATGGCAAACACAATGCGATCTTGCGATCTACGCCCACTGTTTCGCACCTCTCCTCACTGTCTTTTCCCCTCTTGGTATCGCTCACCGCCCACGGCGCGCGCAGGGTCGACTCTGCCCCTCTCTCACGCCCAGGGCTCCGTGCACTTCTCGACAGCGGCCACGCCCATCCCGGCGGGCGGGCGGCCAGGCCTCGCTCGCAAGGGCTCAGGGCCGATGGGGTCAGCGCCCGGGGGCGGCATCAGCTGGATCGACGACCCCAAGCGCACTGGGACGACGCACAGCGACGTGCCCGTGTCGCCGGGCAGCAAGCGCCCCACGATGGAGCGGCCCCCGGGCGCCTCCTACAGCTCCCTGGCGGTGGGGCACGGGTGGACGGCCGACCAAACGACTCCATCTGTGACCGTCACCTCCCCCGGGGGCACCACCCTCACAGCCAAGGTCGTGCCCACGGTGTCGGGCACGGTGTCCGCTGCCGCAGCCGCGGTGGCGAGGGGCGGGGCGCCGGTCTCCATCCTGCGTGGCGGGTCCAAGTGGGCCCTGCAGCACCGGGAGGCGCAGGGGGTGGCTGTTGGGTCTGCGGCCTCCGGGGCCGCGGCAGGCGGCGCTGCTGCCGCAGGGTCCGGGCCTGGCCTGCGTCGAGTCTCCTCCGGCGTGGCCGGCGACAGCGGGGCTGGAAGTGGGCTCGGGAGCGGTCGCGGCAGCGGAGCCCCCGCTGGCGCCCTTGCCATGCTCTCCGCTGGCAGCGGGCCTGTGGGGTCAGGCGTGGCTGGCCGTGGAGGGGTCGGGGGTGCCGGCGCGGTGCCCGCAGGGCCGGGCTTCCCCTCAGCGGGTCCGGCCCTCTCCGGCAGCAGCGCTGGCCTCGGAAGGCCGGGCAGCGGGCTGGGCCCTGCGTCGGCAGGCAGCGGCCTGGCGAGCGGCGGCGGCATGCGCCAGCCACTGCCTCGCGGTGGCCTCTCCGGTGCCGGCAAGGAGCGTGAGAGTGACGGCACCGAGTACAGCAACGAGGAGGACAGACAAGTCGCGGAGGAGAAGGCGGGGCACGCGGGGCGGGGCGGGTCAGCCGCTGCTGCCGCTTCGAGTGCCGGGCGGGGCGGCGCAGCAGCTGCGTCTTGGGGAAGCGGGGACCCCTCGTCAGGGCTGGCTGGCAGCCGCCTCGCGTCGGGTGCACTGCTCGCGCAGCCGGGGCAGAACGGCAGCGGCGCGGGCTACGGAGCGGCGCCGCGGGCGTCGCTCGGGGCAGGGGGCGGGCCGGGGGGCCGGGGGGTCAGCGCAGGCAGCCAGAGACCCCCGTCGCCCTCGGCTGGCGGCGCTGCGGCCTCCTCCTCCTCCTCCTTCGCCTCTGCGTCGCTCTCCGCCTCCGCAGCCCCAGGCGGCGGCAGCATGCTCTTCGCTGCCAGCCTTCCCTCCGCGGGGGCCGCGCGGCCGTCCAGCGGCAGCGGCGGCAGCTACTACGGCGGGGCGGGGGCGGGCGGTGCCGCTGCTGCGGCCGGCCCTGCTGGAGGCTACTACTACGGAGGGGCGGCGGGAGCGCCGGGGGCGCCACCAGCTGTCGGTGCCCGGGGCAGCAGTGCTGGCGGGGCCTCCAGCGGGTCGTTCGCCGCCACGTACGGCGGCAGCGGCGTGCCAGGGCGGCCAGGCGGCGGCGCGGTCCCCGGCAGCAGCATGCAACAGCACCTCAGTGCGACCGCCGGCGGCCCTGTCAAGGCGACTGCGGCGGCGCTGGGGTCAACCCTGGGTCTGGGGTCGGGGGGCGGCCTTGCCAGCACGCTGGGGGGCGCCGGGGGCCGCACGGGCGGCGGGGGCGGGGGCGGCGGTGTGCCCGCAGGCGCCTTGGCGTCGCTGGCGCAGGGCAACCTGGCCCGCAGCCTCGGAGGGGACGCCAGCTTCAGCTCCCTCGGGCTGCCGGGAGGGGACGGCAGCGGCGGAGGCGGGTATCCTGCCTCCGGCTACCGCCTCGGGGGCGTGGGCAGCGGAGGCGGAGGGGGCGGTGGGGCGATCGGCTCTGGCGGCCTGCCCCCGCACTCCTCTGGCGTCCCCTCCCGCACCGCCTCCTCCAGGGTGCGCGGGTACAGCCCCGGGCCGGGCAAGGCGCGGGAGAGGGCACAGCCCGGCCCCGCCAGCGGCAGCCAGGGCGGGGGGCCGGCAACCCCTGGCAGCGCCAGGGGGCTGAGCCCTGGGCCCTCCTCCTCCTCCTCCTCCGGCGGCGCAGGGCCGACCGGCCTGCTCCGGTCAGGCAGCGCCGGCTCCTTCGCCGGCCCTGGGACAGGCGGCGGGCCTCAGCGGACGGCAGGCCTCGGCAGCAGCAGCCTCGGGGGAGGGGCTGGGCCGAGCAGCGGTTACGGCGGAGGCACCCCCCTTTACAGCAGCGCACTCGGCGGCACCGGCTACGCTGGCGCAGGCAGCAGCAGCAGCGGCGCTGCCTCCCGCGGGCGAGCAGCCTCTGCGGGGTCGGCTGTCCCATCGGCAGCGTCGGGCGCTGCTTCGGGGGGTTACGGGGTCGGCTCCGGCGGCGGCAGGGGCGTTAGCCCTGGCCCCGCGAGCGGTAGCTACGGCCGCAGTGGCCTGGGCGGCGGTGGCGGGTACGGCGCTCCTGCGGGGGGCACGGGCACGACGCCGCGCCCCTCCTCCGCGGGCCCGCCTCGGGACAACCCTGTTGCAGGTGGCGGGGGAGGGGGCGGGTACGGGCAGCCGCTCATGGGCGGCGGGTACAGCCTCGGGGGCAGCTTCTCGCAGCCATCGTCACGGGGCGGCGGTGGCCTCGCATCCAGCGCCTTCCTCGCGGGGCCCTTGGGCGGGGGCGCAGGCCTCGGGGGCGCCTCTTCCTTCATGACCTACTCCTCCTCATCCTCATCTTCGTCACGCGCAGTTAGCGCGGGCCCGCAACGCGCCCCCTCCCCCATGACGCGGCCCGGCAGCGGCAGGCGATGAGCCGGGTCGGTCTCGGCTACGTGGCGCCTTGAAGATGCCGCCGGAGCGACACGATGACCTCGCGGACAGTCGTGTCTGCTGCAGAGTCAACCATGCCGATTCAAGGCGGTACTAACTTAAATCGCGAATGAGCTGTCGCGTGAACTTGAAGGCATTTCGTCACGAAGTCTTCATGCGGGGGCGATGCTTTGATTCTCACTTGCCCTCGGGCCCAGCGAATGCACTATCGGTACGCCCGCAGCTGCGCTGCAACGCCGTCACTTTCGTGTGCGGCTACAGTGCGGTCGTTAACGTTGTTTGGCGGTGGCCATTCCGGCAGCAAGTTGTGACCCCCGTTCTCCAAGCTCCCAGCGTGAACGGCCGCGCGCCTCCCCACACATCGCACACTTCGCCCAGTACGTCCCCGCGTATCACGATACCTGGTTCCTGCTGCGGCAGCTGCTGCGCCCTTCCGGTTGGCGATTCGGCGTTTCTGACAGCTCGATCCCCGCGCGTCCGAAATGGGCAATGCCGCCTCTATTTTCGACTGTGCCACGAATCCACTGCACCCGATGCCTGATGACGAGGCAGAAGACGCTGGCACGCGGCAGCTGGTTCTAGAGCACGAGACGCCGCTGCGCGACTCGCTTATCTGGAAGCTGCAGCGTGCCTTCTATGAGGACAAAGGGCTGACGGCGTGGAGCGATGCCATCGTTCCCAATTTTGTGACAAGCAACAGCTTCTTGGCCCGTGCTTACGCGCGCATTATATTGAGCACGCTGCATGACGTGTTTGGCGGTCCGCCGGTGGCCGGGGGTGCGCCTCGCTCGCTCGCGAGCCGCAATCCCGCCGCCGACTACACGCAGCCCGTGTACATCATTGAGCTGGGCGCTGGGCACGGAAAGCTGGGGTACCTGATCGTGGAGGGTCTGCTCCGGTACCGCGCCTTCTTCCCCTCCACCGACACGGTGTTCCCCTTCAAGTATGTGCTGACAGACGCTGTGCAGCGGGACGTGGACGCTTGGCTGCTGCACCCCGCCCTGAAGGAGTTCATGGACCTGGGCGTGCTGGACGTGGCGCTGTTCGACGCGGAGAAGGACAGCGAGCTGCGCCTGGCGCGCTGCGGGCACGTGTTGCGCCCAGGCAGCGTGCGCAACCCCTGCGTGGTGGTCGCCAACTACGTGCTGGACAGCCTGCGCACCGACGCCTTCCGGGTGGAGGAGGGCGCCCTGCAGCAGTGCTGCACCAGCATCTCCCTGCCCAGCCACGTGCTGGCCAGCGCAACTGCCGCTGCAGCTCGGGGCGGGGCTGACAAGGCAGAGGGCGCGGCGGCCGGAGGTGACGGGGCGGGCGGCTCCGCCGGCGGCTACTCCAGCGTCACCGTTCCAGTGCAGCTTCCCGACCGGGCAGAGAGCTCCGGCGGCAAGCTTGATGCCGGGGCCGCATCGGCCGGCAGCGCGGGCAAGCCGACCGCCCATGCTCGCTCAGTGGTGCAGGTGCCTCCCTCGCTGATCTCGCGCCTGCAGCTGGCCTGGTCCTACGCGCCAGTGCCCGCTGCCGTCGGCCCCGCGGAGCCCGGTGCCGGCGCCTCCTACCGCGTGTACGGCATCCCCCTGCTGGACTCCCTCCTCTCCGCCTACGCGGCCTCGCCCTCCCTGCGCTCCTCGGCCTCTGTGCTCGTCCCGGTGGGCGGCTTCGCAGCGCTCTCCAGCCTCCTGGCGCTGAGCGGGGGCAGGCTGGCGCTGCTGGTGGGCGACAAGGGCTACGGGCGCCTGAACGAGCTGGAGGGCAGCCGCGACCCTCACCTTGCCGTGCATGGCAGCGTCTCCTTCATGGTGAACATGCACGCGCTGCGACAGATCGCAAAGGCGTACGGAGCGCAGGGTGCGTGCGTGCTGCCGATCTCGTTGCAGACACGGGGATCAGCGTTGTGGGGTGACCGACGACTGGGCCGATTGACGCAAAGTATATCGCAGGGTATGATGGACGGCCAGGCGCGGTGCTCCGCAGCTCCGAACCCAC
>Ga0208629_100706_pt1 | contig 15046 bp, 4 predicted proteins | sample LakWasMet19_HOW5_2_FD_183865 | JGI IMG/M metagenome (GOLD analysis project Ga0208629, IMG submission 183865) | Freshwater sediment methanotrophic microbial communities from Lake Washington under simulated oxygen tension - Sediment Metagenome... | ecosystem: Environmental > Aquatic > Freshwater >...
TGTTGCCTTCGAGTGCATGCAGTCATTTCCGACACACACAGCTGCCCATTACCCTAATCAGCTCTCCGGAGAACGACGGCACACCTGGATGCTGTGCATTTTGTCGACGTTTCGTCGAAGGATCGATCACGCGGTGTGTGACACGGTGTCACTGACACCGCACATGACGCGAGGCTATCAGTGCAACGCTGAGCGCCGCACAGCCAACATCGCGCGCGATGCATACACACACATGCAGGAAGAGAGCAGCAGTTCGTACATTAATGTGTGGGGGTGCAGTGCCATCCCGGGCCGCTGGCTGGGATATCTCCTTGGGCAGCGATCAGCAGGCGTGCGCTCGTTTCGCCATGTAGCTCCGCAGGGACGCTGACAGCAGCTGACCGTCGGTAGCGACGACTGCCCCCTGCCGCGCTCCCGCTGACGCGATGGAGGGGCTGAGGCCCAGCGCCAGCGGCGGCCGCTCGAAGCCGACGTGGTGGCCTCTGCTCGCACCCGGGCTGCCCCACGCGCTGCCGCCGCTGCGGGCGTCCGCCGGGGTCGGCCAGCCGCGCAGAGCGCCCGCAAACACGGGACTCGTGCCTGGGCGCGATGCAGACGGCGAGGGGAGGGCCGAGTATGAGGGCGCCGGCTGCCCTGCGGAAGCAGCAGCACCAGCGGGCGACAGCATCGCACCAGCGGCAGTGAAGCCGAGCGGCCGCTGCGGCGTGCGCGGCCCACCCAGCGCGCGGCCGTCGCTGACTGTGCCAGCACTGGTGCCGCGTCCGCCGCCGCCTTTGGCGCTGCCTGCAGGCTCCCCGCTGAACGACAGAGGCACCTGCAGCATCGGCGTCGGCGGCGCCTGGCGCGGCGACAGCGCCAACACGACAGTTGTGTCGCCACTGAGGCCGTATCCGCCGCTGCCGCCGCCAGCGCCGCCGTCGCCAGCGCGGCGTCCGCCGGCGCCGGCGCCGCTTCCGTCGCCCCCGCGGGTGCCGAGGCCCACCGCGATCACGCTCGCTCCGTCGCTCTGCTCCGCCTTGGGCAGCATCCCGAAGGCCGCCTCCTGCGCGGGACGCTCGTTCAGGCCCGCCGCCGCGAACCGCATGCGCGCCGTCTGCTGCAGCGCCTGCACGCGCCCGCGGGTGCGCAGGGTGCTGCGGCTGGCCCCCAGCGACGTCCCGGGCCGCATGGCCGCGGCGTGGTCAAACGCCGGCGCACCCACCACGCTGCTCGCTGCCCCGAAGGTGCCCACGGGCGCGCCTGCGACGGAGGAGGAGGAGGAGGAGCCGGATGCCCATGGCTGTCGCAGGCCGCGCGCCGCCGCCGCGGCGCCCTCCTCCGCCGCGATCGCAGAGACGTGGCTGCCTGCGCTGCCACCCCCTCCGCTCTGCCAGGCGTCGTCGGCGGCTGCCGACGACATTAGCCGGTTGCCCATCTGCGGCGGGTGAGGGTGAGGAGAAGAGTCAGACGGGGTGAGGAGGAGGCGGAGAAATAGCAACGGGAGAGGGAGAGATAGCAACGTGGGAAAGCGGAGGCAACGGCATGTTGTGTGGGCAAATCTACAGTGTTCGTGAGCTTCGCAGCCAGCCGGGAGAGGCCACTGCACTCCTCCGCACAGCCTCCGCTTTCGCCCCTACCCCGCAGCAGCACACGGACAGACCCTCCGCAACGCACTGTGCCCACTGCAGCAGCGCCCATCAGCCCCCACGCAGCGCCCTCAGCCCCTCCGCAACGCACTAGTACTCACCCGCTCGCGCACCAGCCGCGTGGCGCGCACGTCCTCCTCCCGGAACACGCCCGCGAGGGAGAAGGAGGAGAAGAGGGGGGCCAGCTCCCCGGGCTGAACACGGGCCGCTTGCCCAGCTCGTCGAGGTAGTCCTCCGGCCACACGTCGAACGTCTCCTGCCCCGACCGCCGCTGCTGCGCCGTCCAGCGCGGGTGCCGCAGCGTCTCGCGCCCGAACTGGGTGACGTCCAGACCCAGCGCAGCCGCGGCCTCCCACGGGTTCTGGTAGACCACGTTGCCAGCGATGGCGTCGGCCGCCGTCTGCGCGCGGCGGAGGGTTGCGATCTGCAGGGGATGGGGGCGGGTGAGCGAGTGGGCGAGTCGTGAGAGCGGAAAAGGGCGGCAGGTGAGCGGGTCCTGTCGTGCGTCGTCGCTCCTACTGCCGTAGATGTTGCCATGCATTGTCATCGGCACCCCGGGCTCCGGCCAGCCGATCCCGCTCTGTCCCCTTCAATCATCGCCTCCATCCCCCGCCTCTATCCCCGTTTCTCTGTCGGGCTTCCTCGCTATCCCTGTGCCGACCCCTCTGCCCACCCGGCTGCCGACCCCTCTGCCCACCCGGCTGCCGCACCCACCGAGCCGTAGCGCGTGTGCAGCGCGTCGCGTCTGAAGTCATCTCCCTCCAGCAGCAGCGCACCATCTGCGGTCATGGTGTCTGGCAGCAGCCGCTGCTCAGGCGCGACCCCCGCCGCCACGCCCCAGGTCTCTGCTGCTCCGGGGGGCGGGGTGAGCGGCCCCACGCCGCGCCGGCTTTTGCGGAGGGGCGACCGCGCGGCGGTGCCCGGGCGAGCATTAGTGCCGCTAGCAATGCCGTGCCGGCGGGCTGCACTCGGGGGGTTGGCACCGCTTTCACCACCCCAGCCGCCCTCGTCGCGATAGCTGTCTGCGTCAACTCTGCCCCCACCAGCGCCACCGCCCCCTCCCCCTCCGCTGGTCTCTCCCTCTCCCTCGCCTGCGGAGCCTGCGCCGCCTCCCGGCAGCTTCCCCCGCAGTGCCAAGCGCGCGCGCTGGCTGGTGTGCGCCGCCTGTTCCCGCTGCGCAGCCTGCCCCTCCACGACGCCGGCGATGGCGCTGGAGCGCGGCAGCGGCGCGCGGCCGTCCACGCCAATCCCGCGCTGGGAAGGTGTCTTGGACAGGGTGCTCATAACCTCAGCGGTCATCCGCACCCCCACCTGCTGCGAGGCGCCGAGCGTCGCGTTGAAGCTCGCCTGCAGCTCATCGCGAGACAGCGCGGGCTGCGCGTCCGTCCGTCCCGCGAGCATTACGGTGCGCGAGGGGAGTCCAGACAGAGGCCCAGACAGAGGCCCAGACAGAGGTCCGTACGCACCGGAGGGCGAGCCTGCGGCGGTGTCGCTGCCGGGAGCTCCCATTGTGCTGCCGAAGGAGCCGCAGGCGGCGCGCACGTAGGTATCCGACGGCCCCGCTGCGAGCTGCACGGCGGCGGGGTTCGATAGAGGCACGAGAATGAAGCAGGAAGGGGGGTAGGGTGTGGGGGCTGACTGGACGCCGCGAGGAGGCACGCAAGGCATGGGCGGAGTGAAGGGGAGACATGCACGGCCACGAGGTGCAGTGCAGAGACAAAACGTCACATGCAGAGACCTGGAAAGTGCACAGCTCATGCTGCTCGGCCCGCGGGCCTGCTGGTGTGCTAACAGCGCCGTTTAGCGCTCCTTGCACTTCGATCCCCAGCTGGCCTCAGTCTGCCGAAGCAGCAGCAAAGTAACTTGAGCCTGCATACCGCTGCCAGGCCCCGTGGCTGCTCAATAGACGAGTGTATACAACTCCGCGCCCCTCCCACAGACTCAGGCGGTGGCAGCACGCACCTTGACAAGCGTCTCAGGCAGCAGCACAGGGTCCTCCAAATACCGCAGGCTGTGGCCGTGCCGCAGGCCTAGGCTCTCCTCAGGCGGTGGGGCATAGGGTGCGTGCGGCGTCGGACCTCCCCCAGCCCCGCTGCCCTTCTGTCCGCTCACGAGGGCTGTGCCGTACGCGAAGCTGGTACCCGGGCGCGTGAGCAAGCCCTCGTTAGCAATGCTACGCTGCAGGGAGCGGGTCTGCGTGGCAGAGGTCGCATCGAAGTGAGCCGACGCGTCGAAGCCCTCTCCGGCGGGCCGCGACGGCTCGTGGGCGCCTATGCCGCTCATCGACATGCTGCTGCTGGCTTGCCGATGCACATACGTGTCATCTTGCCCAAAACTGCCGGCGGGCAGCCTCAGCGATGCTGGCAACACTAGAGTGTGGCCGGCGCTTGCAGCTGCTTCAGCACATGCCAGCTGTCGTCTCATAGTATCCAGGTCGCTCTTACGACGGAGAGTGCCGAGTGAACTCGGATTTGTTTCACACCTCCCTGATGAGACATCCCCGAATCTGCGGGCATCCTCGGTTGTAGACACGGGCAATGGCGACATCCCTTGCTCTCGCTGCCCTTGCAGCCCGCGTGGTGGTGGCTGTGTGGATATAGCGTCGTCAAGCCGCCTTTCTGCATGGCTGTGCTGCTGGGTGCGTCGAGCCTGAACAAGCGCAGTGCGAGACTCATGACCAGGGCTTGCCGTCCAAAATGGCGGCGGTGTGGTGAGTGCTGCAGATCCAAGGTGTTGTGCGGGACCAGCACGAAGTGGGGTGCGTACAATGTCGCTGGTCCCAGGAGCAACGCTCTGTGCGGCTGGCGTCAGCGAGCTCATCCGAATCCTGTGTTGCGGGAGCGTGCGTCGGCAGCGAGCCTCGATGACGAGCTTACGTGGACATGGCAGCACAAATGTACACGTGATTCATTGCACGAGTCGGACAGCCCACCCTGCCTCATTGAATCTGGCAGCTGCAGCGTGCCGCTGGTGTATTACCAACATAATTGAGTCGGACAGATGAAAATCTTGGTAAAGGTGTAGGCGTGCGATTCTCCCCAGCCAGCCGTTCTTCGCGGGTCACCACCCCTTAACCACACTTTACCTGCATTCTATTTTCCATATTCGCTCGCGTTGTATCCTGTGCTTGGCACAGCCGCCCAAGGGGGGTCGCGATTCTCTTTCCGCTCTCCGCTGCAGGGCGTTTCGTCTTCTAGCGCAGGGACGCTGCCTGCCATGGCCCGCGTATCTCTGCTGCTTGCTGCTCTTGCAGCTTGCACAGCGCCAGGCGCTGCGCTCTACAACAACGCCAAAACATGTCTGTGCCAATCAGCGTGCGTCCCCTCGGCGACGCTGAGTAACAGCTCGAGCGCGTGCACGGTGACGGCCGGCAAGCCCGCGACTTGCTCAGCTTCAAGGTAAGTCCAACGTGACGTCGACACTCCTGCTGCCGCTGGCCCTCGCCCTGCAGCTGGCCTTTTGTTTGGCTCAGCATGCGGCTGGTGCGGGATTCGGGTTTCACTGCTCCCTCCATCAAACTGTTACTGTGATTTGCAGCTCCACCGAGCCGTGCACGCTCCCTGTGTTTGCCCTCACCACGCGTACGACGACGGTGGCCCGCGGCCCCAACGGCGTTGTCGACTTCGCGTTCTCCTCCTCTGACGCGATGGTCTCCGCAAACGTAACGCTGTGGGAGGTGTCGCCCGCCGGCGCGCCGCTCGGCGACCGCGTGGGCACGTGGTTCGTCAACGGGACGTCGGTAACCAGTACTGTGCCCACCCTCAGCATCCGCTGGCCTGTGGCGATGAACGGCTCGGGCCTCTTCGCCTTCGCGCTGGATACGACCGCCGACGTCGGCATTCCGCTGTCGTCCGTGCCCGTGCGCAGCACCGCTTTCTCCGTCGTCTTCCCCATGCTCGGCTTCAACCTCACGTGGCCCGTCGCCGCGGCGTGGGTACCGCTCAACGTGAGCGCGAAGGTGTCGCTGTCTTGGACGGCGGTCAACTTCACCGGATATGAGATGATCCGAGCACGCTTGGAGGGGGTCCCCGCTGGCATGCCGCCAGTGTACCTCACGGGCCCCGTGCCCGTCGCCTCGGGCGCCGTGAATGCCACCGTCCCGTGGGGCGTGGCGCCTGGGCTGTACGGGATTGTGCTGGAGGGTGCGAGCGCCGAGCTGCAGGGCTGGCGCAGCCGCGAGTTCCCGCGCCTCGTCAACATCAGCGCGCCCGCGAGCGGCTCCGGCTCCTCCTCCTCCGGCGGCGGCGGCAGCAGCGGCAGCGGCGGCTCAACGGGCCCCGCACCAACCCTCGTCGTCGTTCGCCCGACGCCTGGCGCGAGCTGGGCCGTCGGCACCAACGCAACCGTCTACTGGACCAGCACTGGCCTCGACTGCAGCGCGGGCGCAAACGCCACTCTGCTCACCGCCTCTGTCACGACCCCCGCCGCCGTCGTGACCTTGATGGAGCGTGTCGCTGCCTGCACACCCACTTCTGGCGGCGCGGGCTACATGAGCTTCGCCCTGCCGCCCACCCTGGTTGCTGGCTCGGTCGTCACCTTCAACTTGCGCGTGGCTGCCGGTATGGGCTACCCGCTGGCCGCGGCCGCCGTGCAGCAGGTGATGATCATCGCCGGCCCCACCACCAACACCTCCGCAGGCGGCGGCAGCGACTCCGGCAACGGGACCGCCATGATGATCACGATCCTCGAGCCCTCTGGACCTTCCCAGGGGACCATCAACGCGACCTACAACGTGACCTGGGCCGCCAACGGCCTGGACTGCAAGACCGTGGGCGGCAGCCGCGTCGGCGTCTCCCTCGTGCGCGCAGCATCCACGCTGAGCAACTCCCTGCCCCCACTGACGCTGTGGCTGGCCATGGACGTGCCTGCGTGCTCCGCGGCGAATCCTGCAATGGGCTGGGCGACTGTGACCATCCCCGCGCTCGCGGGCGCCGGCAACTTCACCCTCCGCGTCAACGTCACGGCAGGACTCGGGCTGGGCGCCAACCACTGGGTGGGGCCTCTCACCTTCGCAGCGCCGTTCACGTTCATGTTCATGCAGCCTGCGCCCAGCAGCGCCGGCGGCATGGCTTGGACGGCCGGCTCCAACGTGACGGTTGCGTGGATGGTCGCCGACCTGCCGTGCGCGGGCGCAACGGTCGCCATTGAGCTCCGTGACCCAATCACGAACATGCGTTCCCCCCTGACGCGCAGCAACGTTCCTGCGTGCGCCCCCGGCAGTGCGACCATGGGCTCCGCGGCCCTGACCCTGCCGATGGACCTGCCGGCGGCCTCCGGCTACGTGCTTGTGGCGACCGTCATGCCCGCCTCCGCGCAGCCCATGCCCTTCCCGCTCGGGCCCATCGCGATCCTGCCTGCCAGCGGCGGCGGCGCTCCGTCACTGCGCTTCCTAGACGTCCTGCCGGGCAAGGTCGTCACCGCGGGCTCCCCCTTCTACGTCTCCTGGGCGGCCGTGGGCCTGGACTGCGCGAGCGCGAGCAGCGCTGGCTCGCGGCTCGCTCTGATGGCCGTGCGCGCAGATGCACAGATGGGGACGTCGAGTGGCATGCCCCTCACGCTCGTCGCCGACGCGCCCGCCTGCACCGCCGGCGTGAACCCCGACGGCGGCCGCGTGGCGGTCAGCTTCCCGCCCGACATGCCGGCTTCGCAGGTGTTCATGGGTCTGGTCGTGGTCGCCGGCAAGGGCGCGCAGTTGGTGAACGCCACCGCCGGGCCCGTGTCTGTGATGGCGATGCCCCCGCCCTCAAACTCCACTGGCGGCAACGGCACCAACACAGCCGGCGGCAACGGCACCTTCACAATGCCGCCTCGTGTCGTCATCATCGCGCCGGGCCCCGGCGCGGTGGCGCTGCAGGAGACAGACCTGCCAGTCAGCTTCGTGGTGCAGGGGTCCGCCTGCAAGAGCGACAGGCTGTCCGCTGCCGTGTGGACCGCGGCCGGTGACATGCTCGGCGCGCTCATCATGCGCGACGCGTGCGACGGGTCTGGTATGCTCAGCCTCCGCATCCCGCTGTCTGCGGGCGGCCTCGCGATGATCTCCCTCTCGCTGTGGGCCGCTGACGGCGTGACGCTCAAGGCAAACGCGTCTGTCCCCGTGCAGTCCGTGCGCCCGATGCTGGAGATCACCGGCCCTTCTGCCGGCACACGCTTCGCCGCAGGCTCCCTGGTGACCGTGATGTGGCGTCAGGCCTACCTCGCCCCCGCAGACATGGTCAACATGACCGTGTCGCGCCCCAGCCGGCCCGGCTGGACGTGGGTTGCAGGCGTCTTCCCTGCCCCCGATGCACGCGGGACGTTCATGGTCCCGCTGGATGCCGCCGCCTCGGATGACTACGTCATCCGCATCACACTGCTGCGCGTCCCCGCGCTGCTGGCGAACTCCCCTGCCTACTCCGTCGTCGGCGGCGCCAGCGTCGGCCCCGTGTGGCTCAACAACCCCATGACGGGCGCCCAGATCGTGGACATGCTGCCGCAGGGCGCCGCCGTGCGCGTCTCGTGGGGCCTGTCCGCCGTGCCGCCCAACATGGACCAGGCGGTCTGGCTGTGCGCGAGTATGCCCCTCGCGACATTCAACAACATGCCCTGCAGGCGCGTCGCGGCCGTCCCTACACCCGTCAACACCACTGTGTTCGCGGTCCCGTGGGATGTCCCCCTGTCCTCGGCCGGCGCCTATTACCGCATCAACGTCACGGCTTACCTGTCGAGCCCCAACGCGCCGACGCGCGAGCTCTCCGCCGCGACCAACACGCTGGCCGTCACGGCGGGCAGCGCAGACAGCGCCCGCCTGGCTGTGGTTGACCCGGTCATGCCCATGACCCTCGCCGTCGGCGCCATGCTCAACCTGTCCTGGGTCACTGTGGGCGTGCCAGAGTCTGCGCCGCTCAACATCTCAATCTGGCCCGTCGGCGCGGCCGCGCCGCTGCCCATTTTCATGTCTACCGTCCCCGCGGCGGCCTTTGGCGGCTGCACCCCCGACGCGCGCTGCAGCGGTCAGCGCCGCTTTGGGGCGATCCCCCCCGAGCTGCTGCCCGCGGGCGTCCCCTACGGCGTCTTTGTGGCGTGCGCGGCCGTGTTTGGCGCCCCCTCCGTGCGCGACTGCTCCGCCCCCGTCACCGTCTACGCCCGCCAGGACCCCACGCTGAAGGCCATGATCGCCTGGCCGATGGCTCCCGCCACGGGCTCAGATGCGCTGCCCGTGGCCAAGGTCGGCTCCGCGCTGGAGCTGCGTTGGAGCTACGCTGCGCTGCAGGGCAACGTGAGCGTGTGGCTCGTGGCTGCGGACGACAGCACGGCGCCGATGCGCCTGCAGCCCTGGCAGGTGCCCGTGGAGCGCTCGGGCGCCGTCGTGATGCTGCCGCCCGTCAACGTGTCCGCTGCCGGCAGCCTGTTCTCGCTGCGCGTCACCAGCCTGAGCACCGGCATCTCTGCCGACACGGGCTTCTTTAACGTCGTGCCCGCGCTCGGCAGTCTGTCGGTCCGCTACCCTGTCGCGGGCGCCGTGTTCACCGTCGGCCAGCGCATGAGCGTGGCGTGGGCGGCCCTCGGCGTGGATGGGACTGTGGTGGCCGACCTCGTGTCCCCGACGGGTGCGCGCGTGACGGGCCTGGGCAGCGCGCCCGCCTCTGCCGCCTACTTTGTGACCGACGCGCTGGCCGATGGCATCCTGCCGCCCACCCTGGCCAGCGCCATGTTCATGCTGCGCCTGACGGCATCGCCCTCCGGCGGCGCCGCGGCGGTCGTGGCCATGAGCGACGCCTTCACGATCCAGCGGCCCAGCATGGGATTCACCGCCCTGACGCTGCTCGACTCCACCGGCGCCCCCGTCATGAACGCGAGCGTGGGCGCGCCCGTGCGCGCCGTGTGGGCCTCGTTTGGCTTCCCCGCCACCACCACCGTCATGGTTGGAATCATGATGGCTGACGGCTCCGGCAGCGGCCCGGTCGCGTACGCGGCGCAGGCGGCCCCCATCGCCGGCGACGTCGCCTTTGCGCTGCCGACATCGCTCAAGGAGGGGGCCTATCGGCTGGCCATTGTGCCCAACGGCTTCAACGCCGCCCCGTTCGTGTCCCCTCGCACCTTCACCGTCATGCCACCGCGCGGCGGCCTGGTGGCCAAGCTGGTTGGCAGTGCCAGCAGCGTGGCGATGGTTGGCGGCTCCGTGTGGGTCGAGTGGATGACGTACAGCGCAGGCGCCGTCGTGACGGACGCGGGCGGCTACACGATTGCCCTTGGCAACATGTACCTGCCGTCAACGTGGATGATGAATGTGGCCACGGACGCCGACGCCTCCGGCAACGCGAGTGTGCCGCTGCCCGCTTCCCTGGACCTGAGCCCCGGCGTCGCCAGCGCTTACTACGTCCGCGTGTGGCGCAACTCGGGCGGGCTGGCCGCGCAGACGGGCACCTTCACCGTGACTGCCCCGCGCGCCTACCTCACCGTCAAGTCCCCGGTCGCAGGGGCCCGCTACACTGCGGGCGCGAGCCTGCAGGTGTCGTGGGATGACGGCAGCACTCTGTCCAGCCTCTCCGCGGCCGCGAAGGTCAACATCACGCTGCGCAATCCCTCCTACCCTGAGGGCTTCTTCCCCTCGCAGCAGGCGGATGCCTCCGCCGGCGGCGCGGGTGTGTCCATCGCCATCCGACAAGACTTCAGGCCCGTGGCTGGCAGCGAGGGCGCCTTCGTCGTCGTTGTGCGCAGCGTCGACTTCCCCTCCGTCGCTGCCGCCTCCGCCGCGTTCACGCTGCTGGCTGCGAATCCCCCCGCGAGCCTGATGATCACGTCTCTCGGCGGCTCCGCTGCTGCGAGCACCACCACCACGACTGTGAGCGCTGACGGCAGCACGCTGGCCTCCACTGTCCTGCAGGAGACCGACATGCCCACCCTGACCTGGAAGGCGGTGAGTGCCGGCCCCTTCAGCCTCAACATCCGCCTGTGCAACAACGCGCGCAGCAACGACCCGTGCAAGAGCCTCGTCAACCCGCCGCTGGCCGCCTCCGCCCAGGCATACACGCTGACGGCAGGCCAGCTGGCGGGCTTCGCAGGCGCCGCGGCGCCAGGCGCCCGCGACGCCTTCTACTACTCGTTCGAGTGCGTGACCGCGACCACCGTCGTCTGCCCCTCCGCCATGTCTGTCCGCTCTCCCTTCTTCACCATCTTCGCGGCCTCCAACGCGTCGGCCGCGACGGCCGTCGTGCGCATCCTCAGCCCGCAGCAGCCCATGAGCGTCGTGGCGGGCGATGCGCTGACGGTGGCCTGGGCGAGCATCGGCCTGCCCGCCAGCGCGCAGGTGACGCTGGAGCTCGTGAACGACCTCCTGGGCTACACCGCCACGCTGCAGGACGGACAGCCCGCCTCCGGCTACTACGTCGCGAAGCTGCCCGCCGACGCGCCCGCGAACTCGTCCGTCCGTTCCGCCTTCTTCGTGCGCGTCCGTGCGTCTGCGACGGTGTTCGCGGTCAGCCCGCTGCTCACCATCCTGCCGCCCGCGATAGCAGGCGGCGTGCAGCTGCAGGTTGCGGCGCCCACTGCGGGCACGTCCGTGCTGGTCGGACAGACGCTCGACGTGGCGTGGCGCAGCTTCCCCGAGACGGACTACAACGTGAACCTGTGGCTCGTCAACAGCGCGGACGCCTCCATCGCCGTGCTGATCGCGGACTCCGTCGCCGCCAGCGCGCGCCGCTTCTCGTGGGTCGTGCCCGCCACCGTGCCCACCGCCCTCGCGCTGCGGCGCCTGTACCGGGTGCGCTTGGACGTCCGTCCGTCCTCTGCGAGCTCCAGCTCCGCTGCGGTTGGCACCTTCAGCAGCCCGCTGTTCACCGTGGCGGCCATGGACGCCGTCGTCGGCGTGTCGGCGCCCGCTGCGGGCGCGGCGTTCACGATCGGGGACGCGCTGGCCGTCGCATTCAACGCGCGGGGCGCGAAGGGCCCGTTCCGCGTCGCCCTCGTCAACCCGGCGTCAGGCTTCCTGCGCGCGCTCGATTACAACGCCAGCGTGGCGGTCGACTCCGCGACGGGCGCTGTCTCTGGGTCTCTGAGCTGGCGCATCCCTGCCGACACGCCCATCTCCCCTGCGGCGCGCAACAGCTGGTACGTGACGGTGACCGCCGGGGACGCCTCCAACGCCGCCGGCCGCGCTGGCCCCTTCTCAATCTCCCCTCTCGCGAGCCCCTACACCATCCTGGCGCCCTCCGTGGGCCTGGTGGCCAACAACGGCACGCAGATCAAGGTCGCCTTCGCGCTCTCTGCTGACGCCGCCAGCACGTCCGGCGCCTCCGCCGTCAACATCACGCTGCGAAACCGCCTGTCCACGGCCGAGGTGCGGCTCGCCTCCGGCGTGACGGCGGCGTCTGGCATGTACGTGCTCCCTGCAGACCTGCCCGTGGACGGCGCGGTCCGCGACGCGTATTACGTGCGCGTGGGCCCGGCGGTGCCCGGCACGGGCTTCCTGCCCGCTGACAGCGACCTGTTCACCATCACGGCGGGCGCCAACTCGCTGCGCGTGACGAGCCCGCTCGTGGGGACCTCTCTCACGCGCGGCGACCGGCTGCAGGTGAGCTGGACGGCCAGCAAGGGTCTGGCGGGCAGCACGGTGCGTCTGGAGCTCGTCAACCCGCTGCAGCAGAGCCGCGTCTTCCTCGCCTACGCCGCCGTGGACGCGGGCAGCGATGCGGGCGCGACGGATGCGAGCGGCACGGCCGCAGGCAGCATCACTGGTTCCCTCACCACCATGATCCCCGCATCTGTCATCCTGCCGCAGTCCGCGGACGCGCGCGCGGCCTTCGCTGTGCGCGTGACCTCAGCGGCCGACGGCAGCGTCAGCGATGATTCCTCCGCCTTCACCATCACGCCGCCCACGCAGTCCATCCGCGTGCTGCGTCCATCGCCCGACTCCGGCGCGCCCATGGCGGGGTCGACGGTGGAGGTCGCGTGGGTGGCCGTGGGCGTGATGGGCGACGCCCGTCTGTCCATTTACATGCGCAACACGTCCTTCGCAGCCGACGACAGCCGCGGGTACGCCGTGACGACCGCCGCCGCCTCGGGGTCTGCAAGCGCCTGCGCTATGCTGCTGAGTGCTGCCTCCATGCCTGCAGGCGCCGTCTGCGGCCGCATGAACGTGACTGTGCCCTCCACCGCCTCCGACCCCTCACTATGGGGGCGGCCCACGGTGTGGGCGCTGCGCATCCGCTCCAGCGAGGACGCCACAGTGTTCGGCGAGTCGGCGCTCTTCGTCGTGCGCCCTGCGATCGCGCCTCTCGCCGCCACCATTACCGCGGCGGGCACTGCGCTGACGGACGGAAAGTACGTCGCGGGCAGCGCCATGGACATCGCCTGGACGGTTGCATTTGGCACCCCCGCGACGGCTGTGCGTGTGGAGCTCCGCTGCGCCGCCGCGGGGGCAGGCGAGGTTGTGCTCGATGTCATCAGAGAGTCTGTCGCTCTGACGGACGGTGCGGTCGCCGGGTACGCGCTGCCCCTCGCGCGCCTGGGCACGATGGAGGCCGCGGCGTACTGCTTCGTGCAGCTGACGTCTGCTGGCGGCGCCGTCGCTGGTTCTGTGCGCTCCCGTATGTTCAGCGTCGTGCTGCCCGCCCTCGGCGTGCAGCTGCTGCAGCCGGCGGGCCTGCGCACCAGCGCCGTCGCCAGCACGCCCGCCACCATGCTGTCCGGGGCCGCGCTGGACGTGTCCTGGGCCTACACCCCTGCAAGCCTGCAGGTGGGCCGCCTGGATGTGGTGCTGCTGCGTCTCGGCGGCGCAGCGGGCTCCGACACCGCTGCCGTTCTGTTCTCCTCCGCGACCGTGCCTGCGGCCAACGCGAGCGCGGTGGCCGCAGCCAAGATGCTGAGCACTGCCATCCCCGGCACCCTGCCGCTCGGCACCTACGCCGTGCAGGTGACGGTGGGCGTGGCGGGCACCTCCCGCGTCGTGTCTGACCGCTCCGCCCCCTTCCTCGTGCGTCCCAAGGACCCGAAGATGGAGGCGCTGAAGCCTGCCGCGGGCGCGAGCGTGATGGCGGGCGGCCTCCTCGAGTTTGCGTACCGCTCCACCGGCATCGCGGCCTCCAACCGCGTCAAGATCGGCATCCGCGAGCCGGGCGCTGCTGTGAACACCGCCATCGTGGTGACGCCCGGCGCCGAGGCCACGGGCGTCTTCCGCTGGGCGGTGCCGCCGATGCTGCTGCCCGCCTCCGTGGCGTCCAAGGCCTTCATTGCGCGCGTCGAGCTGCTGGAGGATCCGTCCATCTTTGCGGAGACGGCTGCCTTCAGCATCGCCAACAACCCGTCCTTCGTGGCTGTGACGTCCCCGGCCCTCGGCCCCAACCGCGCCGTCCCGACGTGGCGCGCCGGCGACGGCGTCGCCGTCAACTTCACGCTGTCTGGCTTCCGCAACGTGAGCACCGTGCGCGTGGAGCTGTGGCAGGACCGCTTCTTCCTCGCGGGCGGCGACGCGCTGCTTGCGACCCTCGGCTCTGCGGTGCCGGTGGAGGCTGGGTCCATCGGCTGGACGGTGCCCTCCGACATCGACTCCAGCATGCAGGTCTTCGTCAAGGTGACGGCCAACGTGCCCGTCTCCACCTCCGCAACAGGCACCCTGCTCGTCAAGAACTCGGGCCGCTCCGCGAGCTTCAACCTCCGCTCCGCGCGCGTGCCGGGCTTCAAGACGCTGCTCGACAACCTGAACTGCGCCGCGCTGACCGCCTCCCCGCCCACCGCGCCGCCGCACCTGGCGGCCGTCAAGGCGGTCTGTGCCTCCACCTGCGACGCGTGCATTGCCTGGGGCGGCCGCTGGATGCCCGCCGCGGGTCTGGCGCTCGACTTTGACCTCCCCGGCTGGGCGGGCGGGCAGCTGGACCTCGCCCTCTTCAAGAACGCGCTCGGCGCCTTTGTGGCGACGGGCGTCAACCTGTGCTGGCCCGCGGAGCAGCTGAACGTGACGGCGACGGGCGGCGGCGGCTTCCGCCTGCGCATTCCGGGCGTCCCCTCCTACAACGCCACCGTCGTCGCGGCGAGCAACGCCTTCCTCATGAACCCTGTCGTGCGCCTGACCGCCAGCGGGGTCGCCAACGTGCTGGACACGTGCGCCGCAATCCGGCCCGCCGTGACGGGCTCGACCGCCCTGCAGAACCTGGACCCCGCGACCCTCACGCCCGACCAGATCGCGGGCCTGGCCGCGGACCTGAAGGCCAAGCTTGCGGCGCTGCTGGCGGCGCAGGGCGTGAGCAGCCAGGACGTCTCCGTGTCCCTTAACGGCGGCTCCTCGGCCACGAGCGGCGCCAGCACGACCACGAGCGTCAGCGCCTCGACGGCTCGCCGCCTGCAGAGCGACGGCAGCGCCAGCACCAGCGCGACATTCGTGATCAACACAAATGACGACGGGTCCGCGCAGGCGGCGTCCGACGCGCTGGCAACGTCCACTGTGACCG
>Ga0208629_100707_pt1 | contig 15045 bp, 5 predicted proteins | sample LakWasMet19_HOW5_2_FD_183865 | JGI IMG/M metagenome (GOLD analysis project Ga0208629, IMG submission 183865) | Freshwater sediment methanotrophic microbial communities from Lake Washington under simulated oxygen tension - Sediment Metagenome... | ecosystem: Environmental > Aquatic > Freshwater >...
GGGGGGGGGGGGGGGGGGTGGCCGAAAAGTAGAGAACGGCACTTGGTAGAACAATGCCCCGCTGGAATCTGAACTGCTGGCGGACGCGGGTCTTCGGGGTTAACGGCTCACCTTGGCCTCATTCAAAAGAGCCACAATCTTGGCCTCCAGCACCTCGAGATCAATCTTCCCGCCGCTCAGATCTGCAGTCGCGTGCAGATGGAGCGGAAGCCAGGTGTGATAACTGACGGTGTGAAACAAGGTGTGCGCACGAGCGGCCGAAGCGTCCAAAAAAGGCAAACCGCCCCACTAGTTAGACGCGCACACGCACATTTGTTGGCCGCCGCTATCACCGCGCGGGCGTCATCGCGCTTGATCGCTCGCGCGACCTCTGCCAGACCGCTGTCCGCCATTCTCCGCGACGAACGCCCAGCGAGGACGCAAGAAGCACAGAGACAACAGAATACACGATGCGTGCTGCAATGGTCCACACTGCTGCAGGTATCGGTCATTCTCGCACGACAAACACGTCATCGAAACGCAATCGACCCGATCCCTGAGACACGTGCTCCGTTGCGAATTCGACTCCCTTAGAGCAGGATTGTTTCGTCAATGATGCGCGGGTGCCATTTCCGGCCGATGCCGGCTTCTCCTCGCAAAATTCAGAGCTTCGGAGAGCAGCGTCAGTCTTGGATCGGCGCGATCTCTTGCTGCGAGCCCATTCTGCGTTCCACTCAGCCACCGCCCTGTGCGGCCCGGGCATTGGCTCCAATATCGCCGGAAATACATTGCATTGAGCCGTGCTTGGCAACTAAGCTCGCTGGCGAGAATGGTGTACGTGGATGCCTCCGGGAAGGTGGTGCACTCGAAGCCACGGTCGAAGAACCCGCTCGTGTGGCTGATCAGCGCCTTTTGGGCTGTGTTCAACTTCGTGTACGTGTTCTTCACGAGCATGTGTGGTTCGAAGGGCCCCAAGCCCGTGGGCTCATCCATTGGCGGCGTGATCAACCGCGGGCGCCCGAGTGGGAGCTCAACGGGCGTGCGACCCGGAGCCGGCGGCGCTGCTCCGCGTCCTCCAGCTAGCAACATTCGCGGGGTAGGCGATTTTAAGCAGACCCCTTGCGGTCCCTCGGGTGGCTGAGGCGCGTCCAAGTAAGCAGGGGGCGCCCTCCTGCTTACGTCGCCTGGTCCTCCCGCTTCAGGTCTTCGCTGCGCGCGACACACTGGCCTCGGCATCTCTCATGGCGTCGTGAGCTAACAAATCCCACGTGCACGAGAGTTTGCCGCTGGCAGGCGCAGTCTGAGACATGCGGCGGGAGCACCGGCAACCCGTAAGATACCTCTCGAGGCTGTGCATGATGACTGCTCTGGCAACCCAGCTGCACCTCCAACGCGATGAAAGGGAGGGGCGCCGCTGTGTCCGCCCGCACTAGTGCGCGGCAGGCACTGGCGCCACTTTCTCATCATCGCGTGCAGATGCCGAGCAGTCGGAATTTACAGCAGCTTCAATATGATAGGACCGTCGGTGCGCGGGTGGCGCGCGATCGGCAAAAGGGCGGGGGCAGCTCTCCGCGAGCGCTGCACTGCGTTCGGGAGGCCGTGGCTGCAGTATCAGGCAGGCAATCGTTGAGCCTCGTGCGTCAACATCTGATCTACTTGTGCGGGTGCTGAGCTTCGGGGGGCAGGCCAACGAGCCCTCATGCCTCTGGAGCGGGTGATGGGAAGCCAATGTATCGGAGGGCCGCGGAGGCCTCCCCGCAGCCCCGACGCGCACTCATCTGAACGGTGCGCAGCGAGCGTCCTCCAACACGCTGTCGCTTGAGCGGCTGCCTGCTGCGGCGGTGCATGCGTGCCGCAGCGCCAGGAACGCAAAGTCTGAGCCGCACAGGAAGAGTGTGGAGGTGTAGCAGATGTGGTGCCACATGTGGCTGTGGCCGACTATGTCCACGAGGCGCAGCTCCGGCAGACCGAGGCGCGCCAGCAGCGCCGAGCCACCGTGCTGGGCAGGCTCGTTGGGACGCAGCTGCGCGGCATCCGTGACAGATGTGAGCGCTGCAGTCTGCAACCCGCGGCTGTCGTCAGCTTTTGAAGTTCCATTTTCTGTTGTATCGCGGGGTCCCAGCCACCGTTCAGGAAGCTTTGCCGCAAAGAGCGCGCCTCCTGTGAACAGAAAGACAGCGCTCACGAATGTAAACGGCCTGGGTGCCGCGATCGTGATATCGAGGACATTCCACAGCACCGGCAGGAAATTGGCGGCGAGGAGGGGGAGAGGGGTCTCTGTGGTCGCGAAGATTCGACGGACGGCAGCGGTCACGCCGATCACCAGCACGTATACCGTGAGAGCCGCGTAGCAAACAACCCTGGTGTCCAGGTGTCCGCCGCCAGTCGCTGCCTGCACCAGCGGGCCCACGCCGTATCGCAGGAATTTGTACGCTGCGTTCGGCTCCGCTGCGCCCATGTCCACTGCGTCCAGATAGCCCGCAAAGGCGGATCCGCCCGGCACGAAGTGGGAGATCGCCTGCGCCGCGAGAGCGATGAGAGTGATCGCCCACAGGTCCATCGCAGAGGCGAGGCCGTACCACTGCGGGTAGGGGCACAGCAGATGGTACAGTGCGACCAGCACCGCGTTCAGCCCACAAGCCCACCCGTACACGTGCAGCAGGCGCCAGTGCCAGGCATCCAGCAGGTCTTCGTGGGACGACGCGAGGGAAGTGAGGGAGATCGTGGTGAACAGCCCGAGCAGCGCCGTCACGATATTACTCGTCTCATTGTGCAGTGTGAACAAGTCCCGGAAGGCGTGAGCCGGGCTGCGGTACGCGCGATAGCCCGTCAGAATGTGTTTGTTTTTGCGGCTGTGCGGGAGGTGCAGCACTTCATGCCGATGAAAGTGCCGGACCCGGGGATTCGTATCCTGTTCCAAACGGTCTCCGGGACTCTGCGGCTGCCCATGGGTTGATAATTCTGCGAGCCTGTGTTTGAGCGGCTGCTCGGGGCGCACGGGTGAACTCAAGGCAGCAACTGGGGACAGCAGTTGGGATTCGCCAACGCGTTTCACAGCTGTGTTGCGCCTGCGGCTGGGGCTGGAGGCGGCACGCCGTCGGCGCGGTGAGCGCGAGCGCGCTGCACCGGTGGTAGCCTCCATGGGAGTGATTGGCGAAGCAGGCGCTGTGGCACACGCGTGAGCGCGACGTCCAGTGTCAATGCTTGCGCTTCCGAAGCGGCAGACTCGGATGGAAAGTGTGGCAACCGGGACGCCAGCGACGATCGACGCGCGCTGCAGAGGGCAGCCGCTCGCACAAATGCATGCGAAGGCCGGGGCGTTTCCGTGCGCCGACGGGAGCGCCCTGCAGCACTCGCAGCGGTTTCGAGTTGTGCGTCCAGACAGCGGCGCGCATCACCCCGAAATTCAACGCAGCACGGATTTTTTTGGGTCCTGCGGTTTAGCTGGTAGCAAGCGTCGCAATCATCCGCGGGCTTGGACAAAGCTTTGTCGGTTGCTGCGGTTCCTGTCGTGCTTTGCAGTCCGCGACAAACCTGCACCATAAGCTCGCACTTCCGGGCGATCGATCATTCGCAGGCAACGACAGCAGCATGACAGCAGGCAGCGTTTCCCCTCGGCCAGCCGAAGGGCGTAAGCGGCGCATTTCCAGCGAGCCCGCGAAGGATGCCGTCGTCAATGCAACAGCGGTCGTTCGAGGGTCAGGTGGGCTGCCTGCAGCGCCCACGACGCCGCCTCCCTTCACGCTCGGACAAATCCGCGCCGCCATCCCTGAGCACTGCTTTGAGCGCAACTCCCTAACGTCGCTCTACCACGTCGCCAAGGACCTGCTCATCGCGGGCGGCATGTTCTACGCCGCCACCTTTTTGCCGGCGCTGCCGCTGGCGCTTCAGGTGTTGCTGTGGCCGGTGTACTGGTACGCGTGCGGGGCAGTGCTGACAGGCGTGTGGGTGATCGCGCACGAATGCGGGCACGGCGCTTTCTCTGCCATCGGCTGGCTCAACGACCTCGTCGGGACAGTCCTCCACTCGCTGCTTCTCGTGCCGTATTTTAGCTGGAAGTACACGCACGCGGCGCACCACATGAACACGAACTCGTGCGAGAACGACGAGGTGTTCGTGCCCACGAAGCGCTCGGAGCTCACGAGCGAGATGCTGCACGACTCCCCCCTCGCGAACGGCCTCGGCCTCTTCGCCATGCTGACCATCGGCTGGTGAGTGCGGCGGCGCGACCGAACGCAGGTGGAGAGCTCGTTGACCGGTAGCGGGGTGCTGATGGACAGGTCCCATCCCGATTGGTCGTTGGGTGGTTGCGGGTTGCTGCTGGGCTGAAAAGCTCGCTGACACTTTGCGCGGTACACTGGAGGGTTGTCTGCTGTAATGTCGCCACGAGCAAGTCTTGTGAACCACAAGCCTGTCACGTGTGATTCCGTCCCGCTCTCCCGCGCGCAGGCCTGGCTACCTCATCTTCAACTCCTCAGGGCCGGCCAAGTACGCCAAGGCGGCGCACAAGAGCCACTTCCACCCGTTCGCCGCCCTGTTCCGCGACAGCCAGCGCGTGTGGATCGCAGTCTCTGACGTCGGCTTCTTCGCGATGATTGCAGCCCTCGTCTGGGCGAGCCGCGTGTGGGGCTTCGGCAACGTGTGCCTGTACTACGGCGTGCCTTACCTGATTGTGAACGCGCACCTGGTGCTCATCACATTCCTGCAGCACACGGACACCTACGTGCCGCACTACCGCGAGGCGGAGTTCACGTGGCTGCGGGGCGCCCTGTGCACGGTGGACCGCTCCTACGGCTGGCTGCTGGACGCCGCCTTCCACCACATCACCGACACGCACGTGGCGCACCACCTGTTCAGCCACATGCCCTGGTACCACGCGGAGGAGGCGACGGCAGCGATGAAGGACATGCTGGGCCCGTTCTACCTCAAGGACGACACGCCGATCCCCGCCGCCGCCTACCGCGCCTGGTCGCAGTGCCGGTTCGTGGAGGACACGGGCGACGTGCTGTTCCTCCAGAGCCCTGCGGCAGCGCGCAAGTCGCAGTGAGCATGGGCACCGCAGAGGCTGTTCGTCTGCCCAGCTCCATTCTTATCGATAGCCGTTCCGCGCGCAGCTCTAGGTAGATGAGCCAGCGCCGTTGCGGCCATGACTGCCAGTCACGCCTTTGGGCGCTTCAAGCTCCCGTGCAATCGCACGAAGTTAGGATGGAGCCCACACAGAGTCAAAGTCACCGATTGGCCGTCGAGCCCTTCCTGCGTTGAGCGGGGTGAAACTCCGAGAAGGGCTGTATAGATTGAGTTTCAACTCGCAAGAACCTCAAGGGGCCCAAAGCCTTGATGGGTCAGTCAGATTCATCGAAATGGACGCGATTTGACGTCACAACTCGCGCTTGCGCAATCTTCACAGCGGGTGCATACTCCACGTGCCAACCGTGTGCTGGTTTTGCTGTGTCTGGCTTCGCTCTCGTTGCGTTGTCGTCGAATCTCGATCGGTCCCGAGCCGCCGACACGCCGATCGATCGCGCCGCCGGCGACTTGATTTGCTTCCCGGCGTGCATCTCCGTCGACGTGTACCATGCGAAAGCTCGCACTTGTTGGTGCTTTGTGGGGCGCGTGCCTGCTGAGCCATGCTCCGGCAGCCGCGGGGAGCAAGCATCGAGAGGTCGACGTGTCAGCGACAGGCGCTGCAACGTTCTTATCCTCCGACGAACTGGATGGCAATTTCGATTCGGAGAAGGGCAACGACCCAATTGCAGCAGCGCCGCTCAACATTGGCGGGCTGGCGGCGTTCGCGACTCCGATGTTGCAGCCCATCCTGAAGCCCAACTCCGTCTTCCAGCTGCCAGAGGCCACCGAACCCCGCAGCATGAGCTTGGGCGCCAAACGCCGCGTCATCTACATCACCGATGGCAAGCTACACAACAAAGTTGACGTTCCATGGTGGCAGTTCTGGGCGTCCGCCCCCGAGCCATTCCCGTACGGCTACATCATGAAGCCGTCCGGCGAGATGTTCCTGAAGCTCCTGTTCAAAGGCCGCACCCTGCAGCCGTACGGCATCGCGGAGGGCGAAGACGGGCGCGTGGCGGTGACGTTTTACCAGGGCCCGCAGCTGGAGGTGTGGGAGGATGACCTGAGCATGGCGTGGAGCTTCAACGAGCAGTCCATCCACCCCACGCTGCCCTTCTTCCTGCCCAAGGCGGTGACGGGGGCGCTGGGCTACCCCACAGGCACGCTGGCGGTGCCGTTCGACATCATGGACGTCATGAACGACAAGGATGCGGGCACCGTGCAGCTGTGGCTGTACCACAAGGATGCGGGTAGGCGCGTGGAGCTCTTCCGGCGGCGTCAGTTCAGCGGCATGAACCTGCCGCACTCCGCCGCAATCATCGTGTCCAAGCCTACGGGTGCGAAGAACAAGCCCACGGGCTACCTGTACGCCGCAGGCCTGCAGGAGTGGATCTGGGAGGAGGGCCGCGGCCGCGGCATGTGGCTGGTGCGCGACAAGTGGCGCAACGAGACGTCGCCTGTCCGCCTGAACGTGTACCAGATGGTGAACGACCGCTCCGCGCCGGAGATCGTCGACGAGACGGCCGCGCGCTGGAAGCAGGACAACCCAGACAAGCCGCAGCCGCGCGGTGCAGCCGAGATCGCGCCGTACACGCCTCAGCTGGGCCTGCGCAAGGTCGCCTCCTACCACTTCTCGGGCGTCTGCCGCTGGCCGCTCTTCTCCCTGGTGCAGGCGGGCAGCGTGCAGTACGCCGTCACCGGCTGCTACGACGACGCGTGGGTGGAGGTGCTGCGCCTCAGCGATGACAGGGGCGTCCTGCTGCCCGCGGCGGAGTCTGTCTCTTACGTGAAGCGCCCCTTCGGCATCAGCCGCCTGGGCGCCATCTCCGCCGACCCCGTCACCGGCACCACCGTCGCCCTTCTGGACCGGGGGCGCAAGCGCGTGTACTCTGCGCCCTTCCCCTTCCCTCCCGGGCGGCACGAGCAGGAGCAGCGCACGGCCGCCGAGGCCGCCGTCGCTCCGATTCTCGGCGACGGGGAGGGGTTGCACACCGTGAACGCAGCGATCCCGCTGCCGTGAGCAAGAGCGATACCGCTGCCGTGAGCAAGACCGATACAACGGTGGCTGTCTCCCGGCGGGTGCAGGCGGGTACGTGAGCGCGGGCTGCGGAGGCGCGCATGAGAGCAGGCAGTGCCACCCACTGGGGCAAGAGTCGTCCTGCATGTCTTGAAGTTGTCGTTAACCCGCTCATCTGCTCCAGGCACACATGCTGGCTGCAATTCGACGCATCGTTTTGCACCGTTCTGACATACGACAAGGTGTAGAGGCGGCACCAACCACTTCAGGCGACCCGTGAGCACCACGTCGTCGACTGCACTGCAGCTGAGACCTCCTAGTAGGTTTTCAATTGGTAATGCGATTCACGCTGGAGCTGCATTGGCGTAGTTTCGATGACGCGTCTAGAACACGTACTAGTAGCGTGGCTGGCGCTGGCGGCTCAAGCTTCGATTTCGTTGTCAAGTGTGCCACGTGATTAAGGAGCTTCGCATGCATCTGCATCGGATCCGGAGCGTATCAAGGCCAGCGTTTCACCCACGATTCTTACAGCGACCGACCCGGGTGAGCCTCCGCTCGAGTCTGACAAGACTCGAGCGGAGCCGGCTGAAACTACGGCCATGGAATTCCGCCTTCGAAGTCTTGCGGGAGCGAGTTACTTCTGATTTCTAGCGCCCATGCGATGCGTACCGCATGCATGTGACGCTCGCAAGGATACTCGCTTGAGATGCACTCTGCCCTGACAGCAACGCTGTCAGTGATCTTCAAGAGACTACAGCCACTGCACGCTCGAGGCCCGCTGCTCACTGCCGCAGAGCGGGTGCATAAGGAACTTGCATGTGAATGCCCTCACGTGCCTCGTTTCCGCGCACGTGACTGCTGGTGGCCCTGTACGGCATCAACAGCGCGGAGCAGTGCTGAGCCCGGCAATTGACAAAGCAATGCGCCCAGAAGGCTGGGTTTCGGCGCACTCTGAGCGCTGCCACCGCGGCCTCAGATGTGGTGCAAGTGGAGGCGCCTCAGGGCTGAGGTGGAGTGCACACTCTGGAAGGCGCCCCGGGCCCCAGTATCGGACCCAACATGGGAGGTTTCTCCCAGCGGCTGAAGGCTTTTGCCCCGGTGTTGCCGCGGTGACCGTTGCCTCATTGACGGGACCACATCCTTGGCCGCACGTGGGGGACAACCGACTGCAAGGCCCCGCTGCACCACCAGCGAAACTCTTGCCTGGCGCCTCAACGGTCTGCCCAGGGTTTTCTTCTCAATGAAAGCGGCGTCGCGTTGTCGCCTCATGTCGCGATGAGCATGGCGGGATAACCAGTGCACCCGGCCAACGACGGCTACAAGGGCGTACCAGCATGCGCCTACACAGCAGAGCCTGCTCGGCATGGCGCTGCAGCACATGCAGGGCAGGTGTCCGAAGGTACTCCGACGCTGGCAGCTTGGCCCAACGACAAGCACGGCGCGCCGTTGACAGTAAGTGCAACCTCGGCGGCGCTGGCCATAACCACCGAGCAAGCTGTGCTCTTCCATCGCCAGCGTGTCATGTATCCCTGCAGCACGCCAGGGTCCCCAGCCTGATGCTCTTCAGCCGCCACGAGCCAGGCCCATCAGCCACACCCTGGAAGTGGGCCCGCTCCGTTTGTCACATGCCGACCTAAAGCACTCAAGCGACGCCGTGCGTTGTTGCTCGAACAAGCACAGATGCGATCAGCACAGCTGCGTCAGCAACCTGGGAAAAGTCAACCAGAACTAACAGCAGCAACATCGCAAACCACCGCAACAGTGGAGCACAGGGAGCTCACGCCGTTCGCAATGGCGGCGTCACAAGGATCACCGAATCACCGCGCAAGAAAAGCATGGGAAATGAGCGGGTCTCCTCCTGCAAACAAAGAGAGCGGGCGAGCCGCCGCAGGGTAATGTCCGCAACTGCCATCCAGCCTGTTTCGCGCGGTGGCCGAGCCGCCCACAGCGTGTTCTTACCTTGAAGGATGACGCGCCAGCCGCATCTGTGATTTGAGTAATGTGCTTCTCTTCAACGTCACCCAGAACCATGTTCAAGTGCTCATCAAACGCCTGCATTGGTCTTGGTGGCGAGAAATCACGATGGAGCTATGCGGGGTTCTCCCCACGGAGCTGGCGCTCGGGCATCGCACAAGCACATACATGCAGCTTCCCGCGGAGCTCTCGGTCCCCCTTCGTCTTGACAAATATTCTTTCGTCCAGCGACAAGCGGATGAGGTCCAGGGGCCTCTCGACAGCAGTGGATGCCATTGTGCAGGGCAGCAACACAAGTGACAACGGGCGCTCAGGGGAAATTCCGCGAGAAGCGAGCAGTCACACCTGACAGCGTGATGTAAAGCATCTTCCTTGCGTTAGAAAACCGATCGTGGATGGTTGCTAGCTTCACATTGCGGCAACAGCTCAATCTTTCACAGATGGACGACGCCCGTTGTTGTGTTCGCTCACGATTTGGCGGCACAGATTGCTCGACAGCCTGTGTTTGGAGCATCGATCGCTTGGCATGTGTTGCATGCTGCCATTTGTCAAAGCCGCGAATCGATACACATTACGCACAACAATCCGCGCCAACAGCGCGCACCTGCAGGCTGCCGCAACGGGATGTCGACCTTGCTGGGCAGCGAGCTCGTGGACGAGGTGTTTGAAAGCGAAGGGCCGGACGCTTCAGAGGATGTGCTTCCGGTGTCAGAGGGCGTTGTGCACGAAAGAGATGTGCGTACAGTTCAATCCCTCCCTCAGGATCCTGTCAGAGTGCGTGAGCAGCCGCTCAACAGCACACTCCGTATCGCCTACCTCTTGCAGATCGATGTACACAACGGCAGCCTCTCAACAGCGCCGCTGAATGCCATGCGCTCCTTTGAGGTGTTTCTGGGGCGGCGGTTTGACCCCGCCGAAGGCGAACTGTTGACGAGCGATGGAGGTGAGGAGGGCGGCTGCCGTGCGTACCTGCGAACAACCTCGGGAACGTCAGGCCAGTCCACAAGTGCTATCTGTGACTTCGCTGGCATTCTGCAGATGGGGAGCTGTCGTCGCAGCCCATCGTCCGGCCATCACAGAACACAACTGAGGTGCTGGCCGTGGCAGCTGCAGTCGAGCGCGGATACGGGAAGCGCGCGCTCGATGGCGCCCAGCGGGCCGCGATGGAGGCACTGGAGACGCCGCTGCAGCGCTACCACCGGCTAGCCAACGAGCTCGCAGGCCTGGAGGCGGAGCTGAAGGCGGTGGCAGCAGCGGACGCACGGAGGCCGACCAGGGCGACTCCCGTTGACCCGGCGGTGGGCGTGTGGCGCACCCTCACTGCGGGGGTGACAGACCTATCTGCGCGACTGGATGGCTTGCGACCCGCGTTGGGGGCGTTCCCGAGCGGGGAGGGGGCCAGCGCTGCGGCAGAGCACGGAGAGACCAGCGGGTCGCACGGATCGCGTGGGACTGAGGCAGCTGGCGCATCCGCTGCGGTGTCGCCGCTCGATGATGTCATTGCCAGCCTACGACGCATGGAAATAGAGCTCTCGGCTGCGCCGCCGTCGCCCGCCTCCGCTCCAGCAGCGCACGCAGCGTCTGCCTCTGCTCCCGCAGCCGCAGCCGCTGCAGTCGATCTGGAGGCTCGCCTCGCCGCCGTGGAGACTGCGCTGCTCGTGTCTGAGGACCCGGTGGCAGCGGCCGCGGGCAGCAGCAGCAACCGTCACAGCTCTGGCGCCGCGGCAGCTCGCGTGGCCGCGCTGGAGCGGCGAGTCTCGCTCCTCCAGGAGCCGGAGGCGCTGGAGGGCGTCACGGGCAGGGCACGCGCTGCCGCAGCCGTCGTAGCGGCAGCAGCAGCAGCAGCAGGGCCTGCCTCCCCACCGAGCTCGGCTGCTGGGCGCGTGGGAGCCTCGCCGGCGTCGAGCGGCACAGGCACTCTGTCCGCTGCCGCTGCGTGCTACACGCTGGTGTCTGACGCCCGTCTGTCCGGCGCCGTGCAGGCCCTGGAGCGCTGGGACGGGGTGGCCGCAGCGCTGCCGCACGTGGCGGACCGCTTGCAGAGCCTGCGCGAGGTGCACCGCGAGGCTCGTGCGGTGCCGGGGCGGCTCACGGCCCTCGAGGCAGCGGTGCGCGGGCTGGACGCGCAGCTGGGCAGCGACACGGCGCTGCTGCGCGAGCTGCAGGCGGGGCTGCTGGACCTCGCCCATACGGTGCAGGCCAACCTCGCGCTGCTCACGCCTGCTGGGGGAGCGGGCTCCGGCAAGGCATAGTGCACGTCCACCGACCGCCGCAGCCCGGCGTGCGCCCTGTGCAGATGCGCCCATGGGAATGCACATGCACATTCGCCTCAGCGGTCGATCACACCGGATCGAATGTGCGCTCGAACTTCGCGTGCATTGGGGCTCTACGACTTAAATAGATTACTAAGCGATCGCCAAATTGCTGCGCGGGGAAATGCAAATCGTGAGAGGCGGGAATGGCGACGACCACAATGCCGTGGCGCGCGTGGCTGGCTTCGCACGCAAAATACCTGTCGCTGTCAAGCAGCATTTGCGCGACGATGGGTTCCGAGCAAAAGCAGTAGGAGAAATAACCCCTGGTAAACAGCCCAACGGCATCGACGACGACAGGGACAGTCGCTGATGGCCGTGGAATCCAAAGCGCAAACCTTCCAGCCGGTCAACACGAAGAGGCCTTCGTTGAGAGCGGTAGCAGTGTGCGTCATTCGGCTTCGATCAGCGTATCCCATGTGAGTTGTGTCGAGCGTGTAGCTCATCAGCGCCCGACTCGACAGCAGCCTGAGGCGCGCTCGGCGCGAGCCGGCGCAGGCTGCCCGAAGGCTTCCGCCGCGCAACCCAGATCCCACCATCCTTGCGCAATGATATTGCAGAGCCTGATCAATTTGACGGCAAGCGGCTGCTTAGCGCGCGAATTAACCTCACGACGAGGCTGCTGAGGTCCTACCGGCCGCTCAGAGGCTCGTGCCAAAGCAAGGCCGTTTGGAAATGTTGCCAAGCCCTACTACACTGTTCTATTGCGTTCCTGCGCCACGCAACGCCACAGCCCAGCGGATTCCCCTGCATTTCAAACGCTTTTGCAAGATTACAAGACCGTCAGACGCAGAAAAAATTGCGTTATCTCACCAAGCACGCATCCGCTCAGTACACACTGCGGCCGTCGGAGTCCACAGCTCGACGAGCTGACGCTGGGTGGGTCCGTGTCGCACGGTTTGTGGCGCATCGCCGCTCCCGATTCCACTTCGAGGCGTGCCTTCGCCCGGCTTTTTGCGTGTCGCGCACGGTGAGTTCGCACTGTGGAACGATCATATTTTCGCGTGACGTTTGCTGTGGAAGGTTTGGGGCTGCTTCCATGGCGCGCGCATGCCGAGGTTCGGGGGCGTTCGCTCCGACGGGCATGCGTGTGCTGCCCTTCGTGGACGAGCCGCGCGAGCGGTGGCAATCGACAGAAACTCGATCTCCGACTGCCCGCGCCCCCCGGTTGTGGAACTGGGGCAACTGGGTCTGTTTTTCCACTTTGCGCGCTCCGACCAGTCACTTCTGGTTCGGGCTCGGATCGCGGTACTGGTTTCGTTCAGTTGCCCACCCACGCTGATGTGCTGTATCACGACGAGAGTCCCTTGTGCGAGACCGCCGTTCATCTTCCTCTCTCCTCTCACTCGTTTTGCTTCTGCAGTCACGCCCTCGCTTCATTTCGTCATGTCTCGCGCGGTGTCTGCGGCCGGCGCCGCTGGCGCTGCCGGCGAGCACGAGCCCGCCGATGTCTTCTGCGTCTTCTGCCAGAACCTGTACCAGGACCCCGTCGTGCTCGACTGCGGTGACAGCATCTGCTTGGGCTGCGCCAGCCTGATTGGGGCGTGGTCCTGCGTGCGCGGCAGCTCCGTGTCCGCCCTCACCGCACGCATCACGTGCCCTCACTGCCGCAAGGACACGCGCGTCTCCACGGGGGGCATCGGGGCCCTGAAGAAGAACCACCAGCTCGCAGAGCTGACGGCTGAGTACGTGACGCGCGCGAGCACGCGGCCGAGCTGCGCCGAGTGCAGCGCTGCGGAGGCGCAGGTGCACTGCACGCAGTGCGCGAGCTACTTCTGCGACACCTGCGCCCGCAGCGTGCACGCGGCCAAGGTGTTCGCGAGCCACAAGATGGTGCCCGCGGGCGACGTGCCGCTGCCCGCGCGCCCGCGCGGGTGCGCCGACCACGGCAAGCCCTGCGACGCCTTCTGCCGCAAGTGCGAGGTGCTGACCTGCGAGCAGTGCGTGCGGTACGGGGCGCACAAGGACCACCCCACCGCCAGCATCGGCGGGCAGGACGAGGCGGCGCGCAAGGAGATCACGGGCGAGATCGTGCGCCTGACGGGGTTTGTGGAGCGGGTCAGCGGCGGCCTGCAGGCGGTGCGCGCGCACGCCTCCGCGGTGCAGGACCAGCGGGCCGCCCTGCTCGAGAAGGTGACCGCAGCCTTCGCGGGCATCCGGCGCCGCATCAACGACAAGGAGACGGAGATCGAGCGCGCGGTGCGCGACGCGGTGGACGCGCGGCACGGGGCGCTGGAGGTGCAGGCGCTGCACCTGGCGGACGTGCTGGCTGGGTACCAGCGCCTGCTGGGCCTGGGCGACGCCGCACTCGTGTCCCGCGACCCCGCCCGCGCCCTGATGACCCACACCGCCCTGCGCCGCGCGAGCGTGGAGCTGTCCGCCTTCGACGTGACCGTGACGCCCGCCGCCTCCGCCAACGTGTCAGCCACCTTCGACGACAGCCAGATCGAGCGCGCGCTCGCTGCGCTGCTGGGGGTCTTCAAGATCGAGGTGCCCGCTGACGCAGCACCGACTGCGGGCGCTGGGGCAGGTGCTGCCGCTGCTGCAGCCGCCGCAGCCCCGGCCTCCGCCGCGCCCGCCCCGGCTGCCTCCTCCTCCCCCGCCTCATCTGACGGCCCCGCGCCGCCCCCCAACACCAGCCTGCCCACCCCTCGCCCGCCGACGGTGCGCCCCTCAGGCGACGGCCGCGTGGCGCTGTCGTGGGCGCCCGTGCTGCTGCCCCCCGAGGCGGAGCGGGCGGGCATGCGGGTGCGGTACGAGGTGGCCATGAACGGGGAGCGCGTCATCTACGCGGGCAACGACACCGCGCTGGCCGTCGCGCTGCCCGCCCCCGCCCTCGGCATGGCGTCCTCCTGCGTCTCCCTCGCGGTGCGCTACTTCGTGGGCGGCCAGCCGTCCGCTTGGTCCCCCGCAATGGACATCCGCATGTCCCGCAGGCCCACGGACGGCTCCTACGTCATCGACGCCTCCGTGGCGCCCTCGCCCGCCCCCGCTGCAGCAGCTGCAGCTGCACCCTCGCCGGTCGCAGCCGCGGCTGCCAGCGCGGCTGTGCCCAGCACCCCCTCCGCCGGCGACCCCTCCGCGGTCTCGGGTGCGGGCGCGATGGCGGCCCCCTCCCCGCCTGCGCAGGCCGCAGCGCCGGGCTCTGCGGCAGGCACGGCCGCCGCCGCTGCGGCGCAGACGAGCGTGAGCAACGCGCTGAAGCCCGTGGGCGGGGCGCGCTCTCGCCTGCTGCGCGTGCTGCTGTGGGGCGCGGGCGGGGCGGGCGGCGGGCAGGACATGGGCGAGAACTGGGGCGGCGCGGGCGGCTTCGTGACCGCCGTGTACGAGGCGGAGGCGGGGGAGCGGCTCAAGGTGACGGTGGGCGGGGGCGGCCGCGTGGCGCACTACGCCCCCGCAGGCCAGCCCAACGGGGGCGGCACCTACCCCTCCACCTCACCCGGCTTCGTGGCGGCGGGCGGCGGCGGCGGCTCCACGCACGTGCAGAGCGCGCGCCGCGGCAACGAGGTGCTGCTGGGCGCAGGCGGGGGCGGCGGCGGCGCGGGCAGCCACCTGTACGCCGGCACTGTGGCGCCCGGGGGAGGCGGCGGCGGCGGCACCTGGGAGGGGAAGATGGGCCTGGGCGGGCAGGGCGCGGGCCCCGCCCCCTCCCAGCGCGCCACGGCGGGCGGCAACGGGGGCGGCGGCGGCGGCGCA
>Ga0208629_100708_pt1 | contig 15039 bp, 2 predicted proteins | sample LakWasMet19_HOW5_2_FD_183865 | JGI IMG/M metagenome (GOLD analysis project Ga0208629, IMG submission 183865) | Freshwater sediment methanotrophic microbial communities from Lake Washington under simulated oxygen tension - Sediment Metagenome... | ecosystem: Environmental > Aquatic > Freshwater >...
CGCCTCGCACACCGCGCGCGTGCAGGCGCTGGAGGAGGAGCTGGCTGCCGTGGGAGCGCGCCTGGCGGGCAGCGAGGCGGCGCTGGCGGAGGCGCAGGCGGCCCTCTCCGACCGCAGCGCCGCGCTGCTGGCCTGCGGCGCGGAGCTGGAGGCGGAGCGAGGGGAGGCGGCAGCCCTGCGCGGCAAGCTCGCGCAGGCGCAGTCCGCGGCGGCGGCTGCCTCCTCCTCCGCCTCCGCCTCGGGGGATGCGCTGCGGCGGGAGGCGGGGGAGCTGGCGGCTGCGCTGGCGCGCTCGCAGGCGCAGGCGGCGCAGGTGCAGCGGGAGCTGGCGGCGGCCCAGCAGCAGGCCGCGGCGGACGCCGAGCGTGCGGCCGTGCAGCGCGCGGAGGCCTCGCGGCAGCACGCGGCAGCGGTGGCGGCGCTGGAGGGGGAGGCGGCCGCCCTGCGCGCGCAGCTGGCCGCGAGCCAGGGGGACGCGTCCGCGGCCCTCACCGCCGCGCGGGCTGCGGAGGCGGAGGCGCGCCGGCTGTGGGCCGAGGACACGCAGCGGTGGGAGGGGCGCGCACGCGAGGCGGAGGCGGCGCACGCGGCTGCGCTGGCCGCTGCCGCAGCGGACGCGGAGGCGCGCCTGCGGGCTGCGGCGGCCGCGGCGGCGCGGGAGCTGGAGGCGGCGCAGGCGGAGGCTGCCGCAGCGCTGGCCGCTGCGCGCGAGTCCGCCTCCTCCTCCTCCTCCGAGGAGCGGCAGCGCCTGGAGGCGGCGTGGGCTGCGCGCCTCGCAGCGGCGCAGGCTGAGCTGACGGCATCGGGCCTCGAGGCGCAGCGGGCGGCCGAGGGTGCGGCAGCGCAGGCCGCGGCCCTGCAGCGGCAGCTGGCGGAGAGCGCGCAGGCGGGCGGCGCCACGGCGAGGGAGCTGCAGGCGTCGGAGGCGCGCTGCGAGGCTCTCTCCGCGCAGGCCGCCTCGCTCTCCGCCCAGGTGGCGGGCCTGGAGGGACGCCTCTCCTCCGCGCAGGCGGCGCAGGGCGACACCTCCGCCCTCGCAGACGGCCTGCGCGCGCAGCTGGCGGAGGCGCGGCGGGAGGCGCAGCGCGCTGCCGCGGCTGCGGAGGCCACGCGGCGGGAGGAGCTGGCGGCGCAGGCGCGGGCACACGAGCAGGCAGCGGCCGCTGCGGCGTCGGCTGCCGCGGCGGAGCTTGCGAGGCAGCTGGCGGCGCTGCGGGCAGAGCTGGGCGCGCAGCTGCAGGGCGCCAGCGCCGCGGCGGGCGAGGAGCAGGGCAGGCTGCAGGCGCAGCTGACGGCGACGCGGGAGCAGCTGCAGCAGCTGGAGGCGGCCGCGGCTGCGGCAGCGGCTGCGGCAGCGAAGGAGCTCTCGGGAACGGTGCGAGCGCACGAGCAAGGTGAGCCATGGGGCGCAGGTCCGCAGCGGGCGCGTGCTCGGGGGGCTGTTGCAAACATTCATGGATGGATGACGGCGCCTCCCGCCTGTGCCTGTGCCACCCGTGTGCCCGCTCCTTTGTAGCACGCCGCCTGCCGCTCACCTTGCCCTCACCGCGCCTTGCCCCACCCATGGCTTTCCCTCCACCCACCCCTCTGCAGCGGTCTCCGCCCTGCGCTCCGAGCACGAGGCGGCGCTGGCAGCGCTGCGGGGCGAGCTGGAGCGAGGCCACGCCGCCGCTGCCGCAGCCGCAGCGAGTGCCGCCGCCGCAGCGCTGCAGGGGGCGGCCGCTGCCGCCGCGGCAGCCCTCGCTGAGCGCGTGGCGTCGCTGCAGGCGGAGGGGCAGGCCGCGCTCGCTGCCCTGCGCGCCTCCCTCACCGCAGCGGGCCAGGCTGCGCTGGCGGAGAGCGAGGCGCAGCGGGAGGCGCAGGCGGCAGCCCTGGCGGCGCAGCTGGCGGCGGCGCAGCGGGGTCTGGAGGGGGAGCGGGCTGCCCGCGAGCAGCTGGAGGCGCGGCTGGCGGCAGCGAGCGCGGAGGCGGCGGGGCGGGCTCGCGACGCAGCAGCGGCCCTCGCGGCCGCCGAGGCGCAGCACGAGGCGGCGTCTCGCTCTGCGGCGCGGCGGCACCGCGAGGAGGCTGGCGCAGCGGCGGCGGCGCACGCGGCTGCGCTGGCCCGCCTGGAGGCGGAGTGGGGCGCGGAGCGGGCGGCGCTGGGCGGGGAGGTCGAGGCGCTGCGGGCTGCCGTGGGCCAGTGGGAGGCCAAGTATGCTCAGCGCGAGAGCCGCCCCGACGACGTGCTGCGCATCCGCAAGCTGACGCAGCTGGTGAAGGGGAAGGAGGAGGAGCTGCGCAAGGCTGCGGAGGAGATGCGCTTCTTCAAGCTGGAGCTCATCAACAGGGAGACCAACTTCAACAAGATGTTTGCGCGGGCACCGCAGGTGGGGCTGCTCTCGCCCGCCACGGGCGCGGCCGTGATGACCCCGCTGCAGGGCGCCGGGGCGGCGGGCGGCGCTGCCACCGGGCTTGGCGCAACCTCGTCCTCGTCCTCGTCGGCTGCGGCTGCTGCCCCCTTTGCCTCTGCCTTCTCTGCTGCCGCGGGCGGAGACGTGCTGTCTGCAACCGCCAGGGGCGCGGTGAGCGGAGGCGGGCCGCCAGGCCCCTCCTCGGCGCGCGGGGAGCGGCGCAGCGCAGGTCGCGGCAGGGACGGGGAGGGCGCGCCAGCTCTGCTGCCGCCCGGTGTCGCGGCGGGCCCAACAGCCGCAGGCCTGCGGGACCGCGGAGGCTCGGGGTCCCGCGACAGGGAGAGGCCGCACCAGGCACCGCAGCAGCAGCAGCAGCAGCAAGGCGGGGGGTACGGGGCCGAGGGACCCATCGGCGGCCGGCCTGCGGGACCGGGCAGTGCGGGCAGCAGCCGAGACGGCGCCCCCTCTCGGCCACCGCTGCCGCACACTGGGAGCACCTCCTCAGGGCTGTCCGCCGGACCAGGCGGCCCTGCTGCGAGCGGCAGCGCGGGCGCCGCTGCCTCGTCGGGTGGCAGCAGCTATGGGACGTCGCGCAGCCTCACGGGAGCTGGCGCCGCCGTGCTCGCCTCAGCCGCTGCCGCGGCTGCCAACGGCTCCTCTGCAGGCGCGCTGCAGCGAGCGGTCCACGCGGCCTCGCTGCAGCCGGCCCCCTTCGCCTCCGCCTCCACGCTGCCGCAGCACCCCGGGGCGGGTGGCGGGGACCTCGGCCTGCACAGCCCCACAGCCCTCGCAGCGTGGGCCGCCGACGGGCGCGAGGGCGCCTCTGACGGGGTCGACGGCGCGGAGTCGGGTGCCGCGTTCGACGGGGGCGGCTTGACCCCCGCGGGCACGGCTGGCGGGGCAGCCGCCTCTTCCGTGTTCGAAGCAACGCAGGGAGGCGGCAGGCGCGCAGACGGCGCCAGCACCCCGGGCAGAGGAGGCACAGGGCCAGGCCGGCCGCAGTCAGGGCGGCCACGCACGGGCGCCGCCGCAGCGGCCACGGGATCGGATAGATGAGAAGGTGTTCGCGTGTGCACACACTGGAGAGGGGCGAGTGCACGCGCCGACCAGCCGTCGAGCGGCCTTGGATAATGCGGCACATCGCACCAGCTGCAGGCTGCCGCCTATGCAGCAGCTCGCCCTCGCAGTGCGGCCCTCCCGCTCTTGCGTCCGCAGCGCCATGCAAGCTGCATCCACACATGAGTGTCGTGCGAGTGCGCCCTGGGAGTGCTCGCGTACCTGCGCATGCATGAGGCTTCATCGCTTTATATCTGTTGAAGCCTGTGCATGCGTTCGTACGCGCATGAGTATGCTCCACGAATCCCGCGGACTACGCAGCCGGGACGATAGCAACATTTTGCGCGTCCTCAAACACTACTGTCAGTGATAGGCGGCAACCGATTATTTTTCCGACTTCGCAATCGGGATCCCCGGAGGAGCTCGCTGCGAGCGTCCGATACATGACGGCACACCGTACAAATCACTGAAGTCAGCTGTATCAAGAGCCCTGACCTTCACAGGTATTCGAAAAACGCACGATTGAGCCACTGGCACACATGACAGCGCCCCTTGGTAATGCCGGGTCATGATCAGTGCAGTCGCAAGAACGACTAGTACCGGTCAGCGCACGCAGCAGGGAGGACAGGCTGCTGCGTACCTCAGTGCGACCGCTGGAGCAGATCGAGCGGGACACTGTGAATTTCTAGGGCCCCCCGCCGGTGACCGACGCAACTTGCAGGTGCACTGGCAATCAGCAGCGATTCCGGTATCGACACCTCGAGCCGGGGCTTCAAATTACGCCATGGCAAGAGAGACAAATCAGCACAACCCAGCAATTTTGTGAGGCGTGTGGGGGTTCCCGGGGCGTCGCATTGAGCCCCAAACCGTCCGTGCGAAGGGTGGAAGCAGCAGAACCTGACTCGGAGGCGCTGCCAGCGCTCGCTACCCAGCCTGGCTGAGCGCTCACTGGCAGGCACTGCTGGCAGTTCAGCAGTGCGCGCCACCCAAGCCTGTCACAGTTGGATTGTCAAATCGAACCCAACTTGAAGATAACCCGGCTCTCAGGCCCCACTCCCGATTTCGGCAGTACGCTGCACAAAGGGAGCGAAGGGTTGAGGCACCAGGAAACGTTTGTCCCATCAGTCGGGTCGGCACTGCTTTCGGACGGCAAAGCAGTTTCAACAAGGACGTTTCCTGAAACTCTTGGACGCAAGACAGGTTTCTTCGCTCTTCGCGCTTCGGTTGCGTTTCCCGGCGACGCTCACAGGCGCCCGCCCTGCAGGTCGCGAGCTGGCAATCGTGGAACGCCCGACTGATTTGTGCGTTGGTGCGGCTCAAATGCAATGTCCTCTTGATTTGAGCGGAGTTCAGTCCGACAATTAGATGCGAAGGCGGACGGCCGCGGCGCTGGCCGCGGCGCTGCTCGCAGTGGCGACGGTTGCGCCACAGCCCCAACCATCCCCGGCACCCGCGCCCGGGCAGCTGTGCCCGGATGACGTCTCCCTCGAAAGCGTCTGCACCCTGTTTGGCCTCAACCTCGAACTCTCCAACAGCTTTGCGCTCGTGCTGAATGGCAGCTTGGTGCTGAGCAACTCGAGCATTTCCGTCGCGCCATGCGTCGATACGACTTGCAGTGCCGGGCTGCTCGCGCTCAGCACCGGCGGCAACATCACGTTGCAGAACTCTAACATGGCGGCGCCGTCCACCATTCTCTTCGCCGGCGATTCGTTGTACGTTGACGGCACCTCTTTCATTTCTGCCAACGCCATGGGTCCCACGGTGACCGATCTATCACTGAGCGCGGATGGCTATGCTGGCAAGGGCGGCGGGCACGGCGGAGCTGGTGCTGACATCGCCAGCTGCGCCGGCGCGAAGACCTCCGGCGGTGCCGCCTTCGGCTTCTCCAACTGGACGATGCCCTTCGCATTCGGCGGGGCCTCCTCGGGCATCGGTTGGGCCTGCGACTCGCACACGGTGGGCGGAGGGCGCGTGTGGGTGACCGCGCTGAACGCCATCGGGGTGGACGGAAAGATCACGGCAGACGGCGAGGCCTCCACCTCCGCCTTCGGCTGCGAGTTCGTCGCTGGGGGCGGGGCAGGCGGCAGCGTGTTCTTTGGCGCCGGCGGTGCCATCACGCTCGGCGCTTCCGGGTACGTGAGCGCAGTGGGCGGCAGCGCCTTCAGCACGGGCAGCGGCGGGGGCGGCATCATCGGCTTCTCCAGCGCCTCGCTGTTCGGGGCCACGCAGACCAACGTGAACGTGTCGGGCGGCTACACGCAGTCGCCGTACCTGGTGACCTGCCCGCTGGGGGGCACGGGCATCTGGTACCACGGCGCAACGCTGGGGCGCACCCGCCTGGCCGTGGACTCGCTGGGGCTGGCGGTCGAGCTGCAGCGCCGCCTGCTGCACGCTGCCGGGGGCTCCGCCTCCGCAGCGGCGCCGGCCTCGGTCCTTGCCAGCGTATGGGAGGGCGGCAACAGGGTCGTGGCGCCGGGGAGTGGGGCGTGGCTGCTGTCCGCCGAGGAGCTCTCGCAGCGCCTGCGGGCCCTGCGGCTGCCCGCAAGCTTCGTGCAGCGGTACCTGACGCCGCAGGCAGGCCACGGGTACTCCGCCCCGGGCTCCAGCGAGAGCGGTGCAGCCGACCGGGAGCTAGCAGACGCCGCGGAGACGCTGGCGCGATGTCTGCACGAGGCTGCCCCCATCCGGCTGCTGCAGCTCCGGAGGGCGGCGCGAGAGTGGGAGCAGCAGCAGGGGTCGCCTGCGCCTGGGGCTGGCCTCCGACCCGCGCTGGAGCTCATCCAGGACCACGCCGTGTCCTGGTGTCTGCTGGCGCACCCACACGTGTTCCCGGACCCGCAGGGCCGCGCACACGCGCCGGCAGCTGCTGCGCTGCCGCCCCTGATGCGGCGTGCGCTGCTGGAGGCGCAGCTCGCGGAGCGCACGCAGGCTGCGCTGCAGCTGGCAGGGGGCCCCGCCGCCCGCGTGGCGGCCTCTCTTGACGCACCCCGCAGGCGCACCGCAGCGGCCGTGGCAGCGCTGACCAGCAGCAGCGCCAGCGCCAGCGTCAGCAGCGCCGCGCTGTCTGACCCTTCCGTCTCCACCTCCGTCATCTGCGTGTCGCAGGCGGTGCACTCGCCACTGTCCCCACTCACGCTCACGGCCGTCACCGCCTGGCCCACGCGGAGCAACGTGGCCATGACGGAGTGCGCGTGGGCGCTGGACCTGCGCTCCTTCGGCCCCGCCCTCCCCTCCGGCCTGCCCGCCGTGTCCTGGCGCATGGCCGGCAGCAGCGTGCAGGTGGAGTCCAGCGACTTCACGCTCAACGTCTCCTCCAACGTGCTGCTCACCTCCTTCTCCCGCTTCTCCGCGGCGGACACCAGCACGCGCCTCAGCGTGAGCGCGGGCGGCAACCTGACCGTGCAGACGAGCGTCATCAGCGCGGGCACGCTGTGCCTGGCCACGCCGCAGCAGATCAACGTGCAGGTGCAGGCGTACATCCGGTTCGGGTACGGCGCGTCCTTCAGCGCGGGCAGCCTGCTCATCATGGGCACGGTCAGCCAGATCGACCTGCCCCCCGGGCCCACCACCCTGCTCATGTACTCCAACAGCACGCAGGTGGGCACGGACGCCTCCGTGGTGGCCAACACCATCGTGGCCCTGGTGGCGGGCGACCTGCTGCTGCAGGGCTCCGTGCAGGCGGTGCAGACGGCCTTCTCGTCGACCGCGGCCACCTGCCCCGGCGCCGGCCAGCCTGCCGCCCCCGCCGTGGACGTCAACATTAAGTGCAGCACCGACCCGAGCACAGACCCGGGCGTCGGGACGTCGGGCTTCTCCGTGTGGCTGGCGGCGGGCAGCCTGGAGGTCAACAGCGGCGGCCAGGTGCTCGGGGCGACCATCCGCGTGTGCGCGCGGCAGCTGCAGGTGGCCGTCAGCGGCGCCATCTCGTCGCAGGGGCTGGGGTGCAACTCGCAGACAGGCCAGGGCGCGGGCGATTCGGGCGTGGGCATCGCCAGCTCGGGAGCGGGCCACGGTGGGTTCGGCGGCTCGGGCGTCTCCGCGGGCGGCGCGGCCACCCCGGGCGGCGTAGCGTACGACAACGTGTCGCTGCCCCTGTTCCTGGGGTCCGGGGGCGGCGACAGCAACCTGGGGGGCGCGGGCGGCGGCTTCATCTGGGTCGAGGCTGTCTCCTTCGACCTGGACGGGGACCTGGTGGGGTCGGGGGCGCCGGGCAACCCCGCCGTCCTGCCGTCCGGCCTGGGCGGCGGGGGCGGCAGCGGCGGCAGCCTCGTGCTCGTCACCGCCAACCTCACCGGGGCCGGCATCGTTGACTTTGGTGGCGGGGCCGGCGGGGCGCCCGGGGGCGGTGGCGGCGCAGGCGGCGTGCTGCGGACCCTCTGGCTGGACGCGGCGGCCTCCCCCGAGCACGCCGCCCTGCTGGCCGGCCGCGTCGCCTGGCACGAGTGCGTGCAGCGCACCTGGGCGGAGCGGGCGCAGGCTGGCGACCTCGCCGTGAGCACGTGTGTCTTTTCGGGAACAGCGGGGCCTCGCCTTCCCTCCGCCTCGACGCTGACGGCCCCCGCGGCGGCCGGCTCGCCCTGGGCGGCGTGTGGCCGGCAGCTGGAGCTGGCGGCCGCGGCAGCAGCGGCCCCCGCGCCCATCGCGGTACTGCAGCCCCTCGCTGTCGTCTCCTCCGCTCCCCGCCTCGGCGTCGCGCCCGGCAATGACTTCAGCGGCCTGATGGGCAACGAGGGGGGCAGCGGGGCGGCGCCGGGTGAGGCGGGCAGCCACGGCGTTTCCATCAGCATCCCCAGCTGCAGGGCGGGGGAGGGCGGGGCGCTGTGCCTCGCCTGCCAGCCCGGCTGGTTCAAGGCGGAGGCAGGCTCGAATGCGCCCTGCCAGCAGTGCCCCCCGGGCACCGCCTCCAACAGCAGCGGCTCCATGGCTTGCTCCTCCTGCAACGCCACCTCCATCGCGCCGCTGCAGGGCACGGCCATCTGCAGCGTCTGCGCCGCCAACTTCCTGCCCAACCCGCAGCGCACCGCCTGCGACTTCTGCGCGCTGGGGCACGGTGGCCCCGGCTGCACCCCCTGCGCGCCCGGCAGCTCCAACAACGACTCCACCACCAACCCCTGCAAGCCGTGCCGCGCAGGCTACGCCCAGCCGCTCATCGGACAGACCGAGTGCAGCGCGTGCGGCCCCATGACGTATGCCCCTGCGCAGGGCGCGTCGCAGTGCGAGGCCTGCCCCGTGGGGGCCGTGTCGGGCAACGCCTCCGCCCTCTGCGCCTTCTGCGGGCCCGCCACCTACGCCGACGCAGGCTCTGCCTCCTGCCAGGCGTGCCAGCCCAATACCTTCTCCGGCGGCAACCTCAGCGTGTGCACGCCCTGCCTCCTGGGCGAGTACAGTTCCCCCGACGCGTCGCACTGCCTCAGCTGCCCCGCCAAGCCAGAGCACTCGAGCTGGGCCCCTCGCAATGGCAGCACCTCTGCGATGTTCCACGCTGTGGACGCTGGGCTCGGTGAATCAGCCGGCAGCTCGCGGATCGCTGGCGTCCACCGCGGCTCTCCTGTGCCTGACCTGCAGCTTGACCTGCAGCTGGGCGCGGACGACCCCTGTGCCTTCCGCTGCGATACCGGGTTCGTGGCTTACCCGCAGTGCGTGACGCCTCTGCTGGTCAGCTACACGACCCTCGGCAGCTGGCCGGGCCTGGTCGCCTTCGCAGGCGCCCTCCTCCTCGCCACGCTCCTCGCGCAGGCAGCGTACGTGTCGCTGCGGCCGCAGCGGCGGGTGGGAGTGGCGCACGCTTGGGTACCGGACTCGGAGGAGGAGGCGGGCTCGAAGGGCGGCGTCTGGTGGTGGCTGCCCCGCTGCGGTGGGGGCTGCTGCGGCAGCGGCGACGGCTCCGCTGCGCAGTCCAGCGTGGAGGCTGACGCGTACTGGGGCGTGCTCTCCTACGAGGAGGCGCTGCGGCCCACGCGACCGCACCCCGCCTCGTTCGCGGGGCTTGCGGCGGGCCTGCGCGCCTGCCTCACCTGCTCCTGCTGCCGCAGCGGGCGAGCGGACAGCTCGGATGCTGGGGCGTACGGGGCTCTGCCAGGCGGCGAGGAGGGCGCTGCCTCGGCTGCTGCGGGGGCAGCGGGCATGCCCCACAGCTCCTCCTCCGAGTCACTGACCTCCGCAACCAAGCCGCAGCGCGCTGCCCGAGGCTACACGGGCGGCGGGCGGCAGCAGGGGGCGGCCGCTGCGGCAGCGCGTGCCTCTCTCGCTGTCGTGGGCTCCCCCGCAGGGCCAGGCTTCATGCTTCGCACCCTCTCCACCACCCTCACGCCCCTGCACCCGCTGCGAAGCGGCGGCGGCGGCGGTAGCGTCATTTCCGCAGGCGCAGCCGCGCCCGGCCCGCTCCCCGGGTATGCGCGTTACGGCCACAGCCGGGGGCGCACCTTGCCTGCGGGGGCGGGGCACCATCATCGGTACTCCGCCTCCGCAAGCAGCAGCAGCAGTAGCATGGCTGCCGCCGCCCTCTCGCCGCTGGGGCCGGCCGTCACGGGGCGGGGCCGCATCAGCAGCGGGACCTCCTCCTTCCACCCCACGCCCCACCACGGCCGCGCGAGCACCTTCGGGATGGGCGGGGGCCTGGACGAGCTCACGCCTGGGGGGGCAGCTGCAGCAGGGTCGCGCAGCCGCAGCGGCACAAGTAGCGGGCCCGGACAAGGGCACGAGGCCTTTCTGGTCACCCCGACAGGGGGCCACGGCTTGGGGGCAGCGCACGCGGGCGGGCCGGCCACGCCGGCTGCGGGGGCAGCGGGCAGCGGGCACGACGCAGGCGCCGCCTCCTCCTCCTCGGCCGCCGCTTCCTCCTCCGCGTCCACCTCCCTGCCCGTGGCTGACCTGTCTCGGCACGTGCACCGCGTGTACCTGCAGGGCAGCAACACGCCCTTCAGCCCCCTGCAGCTGGACCCCCGCGTCTCGCCCGCCCTCGCTCCCCTCGTGTACGCAGCGGAGTGGGCGGAGCACTGCCGCGAGGTGAACGGGCTCGCGCGGTGGCGGGAGTGGGAGGTGCGGGCTGCGAACTGCCTGCGCCTCGCCTGCCTGCCCCTCGCGCTGCTGTGGGAGGGGCAGGCGCGGCGGCGGCACGTGACGCGGCTGCGGGCGCTGTACCGGGAGCGCGACGCCAGCTACCTGCGCAACACACGGGCCCGCGCCCTCGGCAACTGCGTCGCCTTCGGCCACTCGCAGGACTGCACCCTCGCCTGGGTGGACCTGCTGGTGTCTGACCCCGCGGAGAGCCCGCCCGGCCTGCCCGTGGGCGCGCCGCAGCTGCCCGCCGTGCTGCCCTTCGCGGGCGACGGCTCCTTCGCCTGCCCGCTGCACCTGGACCTGTCGGACTCGCTGTCCGTCGCGCTGCTGTGCCTGCTCGGCCCAGACTTCGCCGCGATGGCCATCGGGCTGGGCAACCAGCTGCGCGCGCTTTCTGGCCCGAGCCTCGACTGCGGGCTGGTGGGCAGGCGCGACGGAGACAGGGCGGAGCGGGGCGGCGGCAGGCGAAAGGGCCGCTCCGGCAGCCACTCCCGCAGGCGCAAGGGCCAGCACCCGGGCGCTGCGGGGCGCGCAGTGGGCGCCACCGACACCGCCTCGGGCAGTGCGGCGGAGGGCGGCACTGCGCGCTGGGCGCTGCTGCGGGAGGACTCGCGGTACGAGGAGGGAGCCGAGGGGGGCGAGGGGCAGGGCAAGCAGGGGGAGCGCTGCGCCCCCATGCGGGTCGTGGACGCGGTGACGGGGCGGGCGGGCAGCGTGAGCGCCCTCAACCCCGGCCAGCTGCAGATGTCGCCTGAGCACCTGCGGGGGGCCGCGGCAGGCCTGGGCAGCCCGCAGCAGCAGCTGGCCCCCGCCGCAGCCTCACTGCTGTCGCCCACTGCGACGGCGCAGAGCCGCAGCGCGCCCGCCGCCTCCCGGCACGGCGGGCAGCAGGGGGCCGACGCCGCTGCGGGCGCGGGCGACGCAGGCTTCCTCTCCTGCTCGCACGGCGTGTGCGGCTGCGCGGTGACGGCCGCCAACGTGGCCCGCCCCGTGCAGGCGCAGCGCGCGTGGCGGCGCGTGTACGAGTTCTGCTGCGTCGTGAACGCGACGCTGGCGGCCCGCTCCGAGGCGGCGCGGCAGGCGCTGGACGCGCTGCAAGCCATGCAGCAGGAGGTGGCGGCGCGGCAGGAGCAGCGCGCTGCGGCGGCAGCAGAGCGCGCCGCCGCTGCCTCTGCCCCCGGCGCGGAGCGGCACGCGCCCTCGCACTCGCGCGCCGGCTCGGCCGTCGAGCGCAGCCGGCCCAGCGATGCGAGCCTCAGCTTCGCAGGCGACCCGCTGGCGGAGGCGGAGGAGGCAGCAGCCGCAGCGGCGGAGCGGGAGGCGGAGGAGGCTGCGCTCGGGGACGCGGAGGAGGCGGTGCGCGAGGCGCTGCGCTGGGTGCCCTTCGGCTTCCCGGACTGCGAGGTCACGCTGCACCTGGGGGTCATCCCGCCAGCCTCGGGAGCGGCGGAGGCGGCCGGCGGGGAGTGGGGCGGCCTCAGCGGGGAGGGGGCGGAGGATGCCGCGGGCGGTGATGCCGAGGGGTCGCCGTACGGGGAGGCCGCCTCGCCCTCCGCCAAGCAGGCGGCGCTGCGGCAGTGGCAGCTCTCGGGGCAGAGGCCCTGCCTCGTCCTCGTGCCGCGGCACGCGCCCCCGCCTGACGACCTCGGCCGCTTCCCCTTCCCCCTGCCCTACGGCACGGTGTGTGTCCGCCCCTCCGCCCGATCCCCTTTTGACTTCCTCACCTCGGCGCTCAGCCGGGCGCGGGTGGCGGTGCAGGGCGGCAGCGGGGGTGTCGCGGGCAGCCCCGCCGCCAAGGCGCCTGGGGGCCCAGCCTCCATCGCCCTCGTGGGGGTCGGGTCTGCGGCGGGAGCGGGCCCGGGCGCGTACGGCATGGGCCGCGATGACCCCGGGGCGCCTGGGCTGGCGGGAGAGCATGCGAGCGGGACAGCGGGCGCCGGCAGCGGCGCCTACGCCTACGCGGATGAGCTAGCGCTGTCCGTCGGAGCTGACGCGTATGGCCTCGCCCCTTCCGCAGCAGGAGGCGGCGGCGGCAGCGTGTACGGGCACCCCCTCGCCCAGTACGGACAGAGCGCCTACGGGCACGCGGGAGCAGGGACGCTCCCCTTCGCAGGCGGCAGCTCCGCCAGCCTCAGCTTCTCAGGCGCTGCGGGGGGTCGCGGTCTCGGGGCTGTCGGGGGTGTGCTCGGCCGCCCCCTCAGCCTCGCCTCCCCGTCCTACCAGGCCCAGCAGCAGCAACAGCAAGGCCAGCAGCGCACCAGCAGCGTGGCGGGCAGCCTGCACGGCGGCAGCAGCGGCGTGCGAGGCAGCGGCAAGTGGGCTGCCGTCGGTGGCGGGTCTCCGACCGCCGCCGTCCGCCCGAGACGCCGCGGCGGCTGCTGCAGCGCCACCTGCGCGCTCGCGTGCGGCGCCCTTAGCCGCCTGAACTATCACCTGCCCACCCTGCGCAACTCACCCGCAGCCGGCAGCCCCTCCCTCAACGCCGCGCTGCTGCTGGTGGTGCTGTGCTGCAACACCATCGCCACCGCGATGCTGCTCGTCGGCTACTGGCGCCTGGCGCGGCACATGCTGTGGCCGCTGCTGGCGGTGCCGCCGGGGGCGCTGCCCCTCGCCCCCGTCGTCGGCCACCTCGCCTACGCCTTCGGGCGCCCCCGCCTGCACCGCACGCACGCGGCGCTGGAGCTGCTGGCCCTCGTCTCCTGCGTGCTCTGCCTCTGCTTCGGGGCGGCCATGCTGGCGGCGGGCACGCTGGACTGGGAGCTCGGCCTGGTGGCCCCCCTCGTGCTCATGCTGGCCAAGGTGGCTGTGCTGCGCCTGGGCAACGCGCGCACGGCCCTCATCGACCTGCAGCACGACTTCAACAGCCACGACACGGCGGCCGTCGCCTTCGTGCGGGAGGGCGGCGTCTCCGCAGGGCTGCGCGGGCTGCTCCTCCTGCAGCAGGGCGCGGGCGAGGGGTACGCCGAGGGGGCGGACGGGCCTTCCCCCGCGACGCCTGCCGGCGCAGGCTACCGGGGCCACGCATCCGCTGGGTCCGGCACGGGCGGCGAAGACGCGCACTCGTCTGCGCTGGCGGAGGGCCTCGAGGGGCCGCTGCCGGGCTCCGAGGACCGCGGCGCGGTGCTGAGTCCGCAGCAGCAGCTGCGCGCGCTGCACGGCGGCAGGCTGCCGGTGGGCGACGCTTCCTTCGCCATGCAGCACGCAGTCCTGCGCAGCCCGCGTCCGGAGCACACGCATGGCCTCTCGAGCGCCGCCAGCGGCCGCCCAGCTGAGCTGGCAGCGGCTGCTGGCGTGGGTGCGGGCGGCGCTGTCCCCACCGAGCTCGCAGATGTGTTCGGCGAGTCCACCTACGGGCAGTGGTAGCCGACGCAGCTCGCGGTGCCCGTTTCGCTCCCCCATCCACGCCTGTTCAGTTCCAGGCAGCACATTGGCGCCTCCACCGTGCCAGGCCACCACTCCACGCAGCTGAGCGGCACCTTGCGCGCACGGTTCCTGGCCTGCTCCCACCTGCTGCTGCGACCGGTGCGGCCGCGAGAGGGCTGATTCGCTAGTTAACGTTCGGAAGCTGTCAGGGAGAGTTCCCTTGCGTAGCTGGGCACACGCTTTCATTCAGTCTAGATCTCTCCTCGAGCTTCGAGCGATAGCGATAGCAGTGTTGGTACCGGTGGCCATAGCATGGCCGGCGCAGGCCACCTGTGCCTGGCCGATTTCATGATCCTCTGAAGCATGAATATTCGTTCGTCGAATCCGCCAATTGGAAACCCGTGGTTCGGATGAATCAAGCCTGAGATCGAATTCGCGGCAAGGCCCCTGCGCATGCAGCTGGCGGTGAAGGAACAGCTTGAGCTCGGGCCTAAGCCTTGCGGTTCCGACCTTGGCCATGGATATCGATTTCCGTCGAGAGTTCGCGATCGCTCAGTTGAAGAGGTGTCGGTCGAGTTGCGACTCGACTGCCGCAAGTGAATGGAGCTCGAGAGCGCACACCCGAGCCCACACGTGCAATACCGCGGTCGCGCTTCCGCTGGGAGGGGGGCAGCGTTACACAGGACGCAGCAAACACAGCACCCGCCGCGCGCAGGAGACACAAGATGCAGGGGAGAGGCCCGGGCAGGCGAGGGGGGTCGCAGAATGTGCATGCAAGGGCGCAGCGCGCGGAGCGTCCGGTGCAGGGGCTCCGCTCGATCGTCGCCCCCTGTGCGCGCTCAGTGGAAGTCCCGCTCGTGCGTCCACGCCTCGCTGGGCTTCTCGCGCGCGTAGAAGTCGAAGAGGGTGGTGGGGTGCAGGCCCACCATGGGGGCGCGGGCGTTCTCCTCCAGCGCATCCGCCAGCATGCCCAGCAGGTGCACGTTGGTCAGCAGCGGCACCGCGAAGTCGCTAGCGGCGCGGCGGATGAGGAAGTTGCCCTGCGGCTGCGTGGGCTTGTTGCCGTGGATGTTGACCACGAGGTCCACGGCCTTCTCGCGGATGCGGGACAGCAGGGGCCAGGACGCAACGGCAGCGGGGGAGTACTCCCCGGGGTACGCCAGGCTCT
>Ga0208629_100709_pt1 | contig 15006 bp, 9 predicted proteins | sample LakWasMet19_HOW5_2_FD_183865 | JGI IMG/M metagenome (GOLD analysis project Ga0208629, IMG submission 183865) | Freshwater sediment methanotrophic microbial communities from Lake Washington under simulated oxygen tension - Sediment Metagenome... | ecosystem: Environmental > Aquatic > Freshwater >...
GAGGGTGATTGTGGGGCGGTGCTCGCACCGTGGTGGCACGCCAACACCGTCAACGGCGGCGTGGTCGAGCCGTGATACTCGATAGAGCTTGCGGAATCGTTGTGGAAGTCCATGACGGTACTCGGTGCGTCGTACTGCGCGCGCCCCGATTTGGATGCGGCTCGGTTGGTGCTGTCACTCACGCCGCGCATCTACATCGAGGCGCCACCGCTGGCCAGCCATGGCCGGCGGTGGTGCCCGACCGGGCGGTATGCACAAGCTGCGTGACGTGCTGCAACTTGAAGCTCCAAGCCAGAGCACCCATGGCCATCGCCGTGCTCGGCGTTGACATCGACACTTGAAGCTATCGTTCGCCTCTGTCGAGCCCCGAGGGCCCGGGCTGGTTCCCGCCATGCATATGGCCACACATTCATGATTTATCGTTGTGGTGGACTTATATACAAGCACTGCGCATGCCGGTATACGTACCGGTATGTACGTACATGTCGTCACCAGAAAGATACCGGCACTTAGATCGAAGTTAAGAGGCGCTCAGTACATGGTCGAACACATGGGAATGGCCCTCGATGGCACTGCAGTTCCGCGCATAGCAAGCGTACGGAGCGCAGCTGCGCATGCAGCAGCCGACAAACGATAACTCGAGAAAATTACACTTGATCAGCTCAGCGCTTCGAAATGGCCGACCATGGCGAGTCTCACAAAATCAGCCTGCGAGTTATGCTGTCCGCAGCAGTCGCGCGCCAACCCTCACGCGCTGCTCGAGAGGCTGCGCAGCTCTGCAAGCGCCAGCTCGTGGGTTGACTCCAGCGCGAGGGAGATCGCCGGGTCGACGGCAGCGACGCGCACCCATGCGTCCCCGCGCCACGGAGCGAAGGCAGCGCGCTGCAGGGACCACTCCCGACGCGGCGCGAGCAGGTGCGAATGCATGCCTGCCCCACCGGCGCCAACACCGGCCCCGCGCGCGCTGGCGCCGTGCACCGAGTCGCCTCGTCCACCGCGACCTGTCCGTCCGCTGGGCACGCCCGGCAGAGCCACCCCCATGAGCGCCTGCGCCCACGCCTCGGCCGCCCGTTTGCCCGCGGCCTGCTGCGCAGCGTGCTGCAGCAGCGCCGCGACGTCGTCCTCGTCCAGGCACGCCTGGGCCCCTGCTGACCCGCCTGCGCCTGCATCCGCCATCGTGAGCACGGTCGGCACTGCCGCCGCGCCGCAGACACCAGCGTCTGTCCGCGCGCCCTCCTCCTCGCCTTCTGCGCCGGGCGTCGGTTCCTCCTCCTCCAGCGCACTGCCGGCCTCGACCTCCCCCGACGCCTGCGGCGACCGCGCTTCGCCGGGCGCTGCAGCGGCGCCACGAGAAGCGGTGGCGGCAGCGCCGGCACTCGCACCGCTCGCGGCAGCCTGCTGCGCAGCCGCAGCCGCGAGCCGCGCGGCGGCGCTGTCGAAGCCGCGCACGATCGCGTCCGCATCAGCGACGAGCTCCGGATCCCCTGAGGCCAGTGCCTCTGCAAGCAGCAGGCCCCGCAGGGCGTACCCGCGAGGGTGGCTCCGCGGTACGCCGGCGGCGAGGAGGCGGTACAGATAGACAAGTACCGCAGCGCCGTCGGCACTCTGCCCGCGCAGCGACGCTAGCAGCGCTGCGCTGGGGCTCGGAACGGTGGGCGGGGCGGGTGCCGTGCTGCTCGGCTGCACTACAGGAGGGACTCCAGGCGTCGCGGGAGCCGCCACTGTGATGGGGACGCTCCCAACCATAGCCGCCACTGTAATGGGAACGCCCCCAGCCATAGCCGCTGTCGCCGCGTCACTCGCAGGAACAGGTGCGGACGCACGTGCAGCTCCAGCGGCACCAGCGACAGCGTTAGTATCCTGAGCCGGCGCCGCGGCATCGCCGCCGCCGCTGTCGAGGCCGGTGCCGCTACTGGCCGCCCGAACGGACTGCGTTGGCGGGCGCGGCGGCGCCGGCCTGGGCCCTGGGGGCGGAGGAGGGACGGAAGCGGTGGCGGGAGCCGTCGAGGCGACCGCTGGGGCTGCCTCGGCAGCCAGAGCAGAGTCGCGCATGGCAGGTGGCGCTGCGGGCCCGGCAGCTGAGAGCTCAGCGGGGGCCGCAGCGGCTGCTGGCAGGGACAGCCCGAACTCATGGAGCTGTGAGAACAGGAGCCACCGCGCTGCAGGGGAGTTGCGCAGGGCGGCAGTCACGCGCGCCTGCAGCTGCGCAGGTGGGAGCGCCAGCAGCGCAGCTGCTGCCTCCGCCGTTTGCACGTCGCTCAAGCCAGGCGCGGAGCCGCGCTTCGCTGCTGGGGCCAGCTGGATGGGGAGCCCGACAGCGTGCAGCGCTGGCAGCAGCGCGGGGGCGGCAAATACGGCGTCTGCAACGCGGTGCGCCTCAAGCCTGGCTCGGCGCGTGCTGCTGGACGACGCTTGCGCCTCCTCCGACGCCTCCTCGTGCAGCGCGCTGTGACTGTCGAGCACGCCTTGCAGCAGCAAGCCGTCATGCGACACGGCTTGCGACACTGCATGCGTGGCATCGCCACCACCGTGGCTGCCTACGAAAAGCTGGCGCAGGGCTGGGGCCGCCAGGCTATGCGCCACTGCACTTGCGAGTGCAGTGGCAGCAGCTGCGACGCCGGCGCCCCCGTCGTCGCCCTCTTGCTGCACCTCCGCGAGCGAGAGCGCGTACGGCAGCGCGCGCCAGACCCCGCTGACGCCGCCTACCGCCAGCATGTCCCGCAGCAGCATCACTGCAAAGGGCAGCTGCGCGGCGGCAGCGGGGTCGCTGGCGCCGCCGTGCGTCGCCTGCCCCAGCAGCGCGTCGACGGCCGCGGACGCTGCCGCCGCCGCGGCGTCAGCGATGACGGGCGTCAGGTCCGCGTGCAGCTGCGCGAAGGTGCGGTGCGGCAGGCGGATGGCAGACTCCCAGACCTCCGCCTCCGCAGGCGCCTGCAGCGCCGCCGCCGCCGCATCCGCCGCAGCAGCTGCGTCGTCCGCGCTCGCGCCCGCGCCGGCCGCGGCCTGGCGAGCCGCCGGCGGCAGCAGCCAGCCCGCCTGTCGCCGGTACGCGGGGCCCGCCACGGCAGCTGCAATCGCCTCTTGCAGCAGCCCGTCCTCTGTCTCGTCGTCGTCCAGCACCTCGCTGCTGGCGACTGAATCTGCGCGGCTCGGGCGGCTGGCGTGGCCGGGCCGCAGGCCCAGCGCCGCGGCGGCGACGCGTTGAAGCTCTGCGGGCCCCAGCGAGCCGGCGGGCGAGGCGAGGGAGCCGAGGCCGCTGCCCCACGTCACAGCGTGCCCGTGCCCGGCACCCGGCGCCGGCGCTGAGCGGCCGAGGGGCAGGGCCGCCTCAGGCTCTGCGGGGTGCAGGGACGCATCGAGACCGACGGACACGCCGAAGCCCTGCAGCAGCGCTGCGTTCACCGCCTCAGCGCGCAGGCGGCCGTACCAGGCGTGCGGCGGCAGCCCCGAGAACGAGGCTGGGGATGTGAGCAGCCCCGCCCCGGGCGTCAGCGACTCCCGTGCGGCCTCCGGCACATCCCCACCCGGCAGCCAGTCGTGGAGGGGCACATGCACGCACAGCAGCTCGTGCCACAGCAGCATCGCGAGGCAGCGCACGCCGCCGCACGGGTCCTGCAGCGCCACACGCATCGTCAGGGCCGAGTCCTTGGACAGGGCGAGGCGCGGCAGCGGCGGCAGCTGGGGCAGCGCGCTGCCCCCATTGCCGCCTCCCCGCCCGTCCCAGCCGCCGGCCAAAGCCGCGCTGCCTCCCAGGCCGCTGAGGCCCCGTCCGAACCCCGCAAAGCCGCCCAGCGTCAACAGACGGACGGCATGCATCGCCACCTCCTGGTCCTCGTCCACCAGCAGCTGCTGCAGCTGCAGGTGCGTGGACACGGCGGCTCTCACCTCCAGCACGCACTCATACGCTGCGAGCAGCAGGCGGTACCGTGCCGCCGCCGCCATGGGCGCAGTGGAGGCAGCAGCAGCAGCTGTGCTGCCGCGGCGCAAGCGGCTTGCTGAGGTGCAAAGGGCCTGCAGGCCGGCAGCTGTGGTGAACGCTTCCCGCAGGCCGGCACCGGCCGTAGCCGTGGGAGGCGGTTCCGTCGTCGCCGCGGCTGCAGCTGAGGGTGCAAGCGGCAGCAGCGGCACCACCACGACGCCGGCGGCACTCGCAGAGGGGCTGCCGACGTTGAGCTGAGAGAGCGACCCCTGGCGCAGCGACAGACGCCGCGCCGGCCGCGCCGCCTCCGCTGCCGCACTGACAGACGTGGGACGGACAGCTGCCGCAGCCTCCGCCTCTGCGACGTCTGTCGCCTGCTCTCCGTACGCTGTCATAACCTCAGCCAGCAGGCGCAGAGCCTCCTGCGGGCCCTGCAGCTGCCGCCGCAGCTCGCGCAAGGCCGCCATCGCCAAGATTGGGGTGGTCACGACCCCGACCCCAGCCACGCTGCACGCAAGCGCAGCCGCGCCTGCGGAGCCACCCGCACTCGCACGGCCGCTGGCGGCGGCGCCGGGCAGACGAGGCACGCTGCCGGCGCCGCCAGGCGTGGCACCGCCACGCTGGGCGGCCGCTGCGGCGCCCGCAGCCACCCCCATCATATGCCGAGAGCTCGCGAGGGAGTGGCGGCCTGCACGCACGCCTGCACTGCGCGGCGCTCCGCCGCCGCCGCCAGCTGCGTGCTCACCGGCACGCAGGCCCAGCGTGCTCGCAGAGTGTGTCGAGGTGCCAGGGACGTGCAAACTGAGGTCGCCGCTCTCTGCGCCACGCGCACTGCCAGGCGGCCCTGCGGCAGCACCGGTTGCCGGTGCGGAGGCGGCTGGCGCGTCGTCCTCCAGCAGCAGCTCGATGAGGCTCTGCGCCGCCTCCGCGAGGTGAGTGCTGAAGGCAGAGGCGGGGGTGCTCGCCGCCGCCTCGCGGATGAGGGGCAGCAGCGCGCACATGACCCCGAAGCGCCAGCTCTCAAACTGGGTCGTGATGGCCCGCAGCGCCCCCTCCAGCGACCCCTCCGCGGCGGCCAGGTAGATGCGGGCGAGGGTGTCCAGGTGCGCCGCATCCTCCGCACCCGGCGCTGCAAACGCGCCGTCGGCAGCCGCGCCAGCCAGCGGCGCGCCCCCGGGAGCAAGCCCCACGCGCGTGAGCCAAATCTCGAGCGTCGAGTTGTGCGCCGCTGCCGTCCACAGCGCGGGTGGCGCGCTGCGGGCGGCGGCGGCAATCGCAGCCGCGCGCGCCGCGGCGGCGCGCTGCGCCGCCGCCTGGGGTCCGGCCATGCCGGAGCCTGGCGTGCAAGCGGAGACACAGCTCCGGTACCAGCCGCCACAGGATGCGGCAGACGCCGGCGGACGCGCGCCGGCGCTGCCGTCTCGCCGAGACCGGCTCAGACGCAGGCGCCTCAGGCGCAGCATCCGCAGCCGCCGTCGGCCCCTGTCGGCACCGAAGGGCACGACGCCGTCCCCTGCGGCTGGCGGGGCGGGCACGCGCGGCACGGGGAGCGACAGCCACGCACCTGTGCTGCTGTCGCAGGGCAGCTGCAGCAGCGCTGCCTCCTCTGTCGCCGCGGCGCCTTGCAGCGTGCCCGAGGCGGCTCCAGCTCCAGCTCCAGCGGCAGCTGCGGTTGCTCCGCCTCGCACCGCTGGCAGCTCCAGCCCTGCAGCACCGCCAGCGGGCGACGACGCGGCCACGCCTGTCAAGTATGCACGCGGTGACACGCGGCCGCCACTCTGCGCTGCCGCAGCGGCGGCAACCGCGATGCCAACGTGCTGGGGCGGGGACGCCGCACCGCCTGCACCCGCCGAAGCCACGCTGGAAGATGCAGACGAGGAGCTGGCGGCAGTGTCTGTGGCCGCCAGCACGGCATTGCACAGGTCAACGCACGCATCCGCCATCTTCCCGGCGTGGCGCAGCAGGATGAGGAAGAGAGGGACGGACGACAGGGCGTGGTGGCGCTGCTGCTGGTACAGGCCGGCAGCCGGCGAGCGCAGGCCGCTGGATGCGGCCGCCTCCCGGCCGCCGCCTGCCCCTGCAGCATACTGCGAGGCCTGTTCGCCTGTTGGAATGGCCCCCACGCCACCCAGCACGGTGCTGCCCCCAGCGCCCACAGCGACGCTGCCCATGGACAGAGAATGCCCCCTCGCGAGGCCGATGGCCCCACCGCCGCGCGCCGGCGACGCGCCGTACCCAAAAGCATGTGCCCCGGGCCCGAAGCCCACGCCAGGGCTCAGTAGCGAGAGACCCCCCTCGCCCACGCCCGGGCTGTGCAGCGCCAGCGACTGGGCGTGCGCCACCGACGCCAGCGGGGACATCATCCCGGCGGGGCTCCACAGGTTTCCGAACGTGGCAGCGTGCCGGTGGCCGGCCCCGACCCCGCCTGCAGCGGCCCCGACCCCACCGGCACCCGAAGAGGTCCAGACATGCGGACGCGCCGTGGACGCACCACCGGCAGGCAGCAGCGCCAGCGCCTCACCGCCGCCAACCCCGCCACCGGCGCCTGCCCCATGCCCTGCCGAGCCGCCGCCGCTCTGCAGCAGGAAATCGGCCACGATACAGACGGGCGAGCCTGCGGGCACGACCGCGGCAGCGCCGGAGAGCACCCGCAGTAGGTACAGCGCGACCGGCAGCGGTCGCCACGCCTGCGCGTCGCAGTACTCAAGCGCCGGCTGCAGCACCGCCGCGAAAGTGGCAGGCGTGCACAGGCGCGCGATGCACGCGAGGACGGCGTCGAGGCTGCGCAGCAGCGCCAGCAGCGCCGCAGTGTTCGCTGCGGAAGCGTCGGCCGGGGCTACAGTTGCCCCTGCAGCCCCGGCAGCCGCTGCCGAGGGCGCTGAGGCTCCTGATGCAGACGCAGGCGCAGCCGCGGGCGGCGGCGCCTGCCCTAAGTCATGCAGCACGCGGTGCAGCAGCGGCAGGATGACTGGCAACACAGCACCCGCGTGGCGCGGCAGGGACTGCGGCGTGGAGCGCTGCAGGATGCGCCCGATCGCGTCGAGGGTCGTGCCCAGAGCGCTGAAGACCGCCTGCCGAGAGAGTACACCCGCCGGCCCAGCTACCGCTGCCGCAGCAATCGCTGCACCTGTGCCTGCCGGCGTTGCGCCGGGCCCGATGCCACCAGTACCAGGCGCGCTCCCTGCAGGCCCCGGCCCGCCGTGCAGCGGGGCGGCGAAGCGGGCGAGCAGGTCGGTGAGACGGACGAGGAAAGCTTCGAGCCGCACCTGGTCAAACAGCACGTCCTGGCCCGCCACAAACTTGCCGCACAGCCGCACCGCCGCCACGCGCACGCGCGCCTCCCCGTCCGCGGCGCTCGCGATGGTGTTGGTGCCCGGCGGCGCCTTGGAGGACACAGGCCGCAGCGTGGTGCAGCGGTACTGCATGCCCAGCATGAAGCTGTTGATCGCATATTCCTCAAAGAGCGTCAGAATGGTGGTGTCGGTGGCGGGCGCGCCGCCAGCGCCGCCGCTCGACGACGACGCGCACGCGTCCACGAGCTGCTCCAGCGCCGACAGCGATACCAGCGCAAGCCTGCAGCGAGCAGAGGTGAAACGAATCGGATGCGGTGAGTGTCAGCCGTTCGGCGCGGCGCAGCACCGCCCACCGTGCCGCCAAGAGGCGCAACACGTCCACTCACTTGATGTTATCGCGCTTCAGCTGCGCCTGGAGATGGCTTGCCAGATCGCTCGCGATGATGGGCAAGACTACAGGAACAGAGAGCGCGTACTGGACCAGCTTGCCCGCGTTTGCGGGTGCCGTATCTGGTTTCGTCTTCGCATCCTGATACAGTGCAGTCACGAATCTCTTGTGTGGCGGCTGCCGTAAGCAAACAAACAGACAACAGTCCGCCATGGCGGAGAGTGTCACGGATCACCCTGCTTTCGCCTTCAGGAGTGCAAGGTCAACCATCCGTTCCTGCAGCCCACGCCTGCTGCCATCTCATAAAGTTGAGAAGCCGTGGCGACTGTGCTACATAAAATTTCACAATTTGGATGTGCATGGTTGCTGGATGTTTCAGTGGGGCTGAGGAATCTGTGCGCTCCTTCTGTCTGTTTTGGCGGATCTCCCGATAGTTCGCTCCGCTACCATTGTCCCGCAGCGCCAGGCATGCCAATCGAAGCCCAGCGCACCCGTTCCCGGGTTGAAGCCCTGGTAGCGCGCTCTGCGGTGCGAGTTGGCGAAAAATCTGTGATGCCGGTGTGAGATCTCATCGATGTCAACTGCCGCCTTAAGCTGCAGGTTATCGCCGCTGCGCTGCGCGCCACAATTTCTGCTGTGCCTGTCTCGCTCAGTGAGTGCTTTCAGTCGACACTCGGCAGGTGCTACCCTGCATTGCGCGACGCATTGCTGCAATACATTGAGAGCCAAAATGGCTTCTTCCACTCCAGCGAGCACAGCCGATGGCACCTCTCGCATCCACGCCAAGGTGCTGCGCGCCGAACCCGCGGCGGAGCTGGCGACACTTTTGCAGGCAGTGTTTGGGATGGACCACTACAAGGGCGTTCGATACCTTCGAAAGCTGTCCGACGATGACCTCAGCGACCTGCAGTCACTGCTGGCGGACCGCTTGCGAATGGTGGAAACAGCCCGATCGCTGAACCGCAGTAAGGTGCACGATGGCGCAGGACCCGTGGCAGAGGCGCCCATAACGGATCTGACCAAGCATTTGAATCCGGAGCTCCTAAGCGCACTGAAGCCTGCCGCTGCACTCGCTGCAGGCGCAGGACGATCCCGTGTAGCTGCTGCCGCGGGCGGGCTCCCGCCCCGCGTTCTGGCCGGTATCATGCGCCATGTGACGGAGGAGGTCCCGGGCGTGTATTCCTTCGACCTCTTTTCCCCCGAGCTGCTGGCTTCGACTCTGGCGCTCTCGGCTCAACACGCCGCGGCCGCTGGGGAGGGTGCGCTGACTGCCGGCTCCGACCGTAGTGCCGTGGCCCTGCGAGCCGTCGCGGGCCTGCGAGAGCTGGAAACCGCCTTGCTCCGCCAGATAGTGGCGCCGCTAAGCGCGGTGCTGTTGCCGGAGTTCTCGCAGCTGGACTGGTCCTACGCTTATGTGATCGGCTACTCTGCGACACCGGAGGGTTCGGCAGGCGGAGCACCAAGTGCAGCAGCTGCAACCGTCGAGGGGCGTGAGGGCAGCTCTGCACCAGGCCCTGCTCCGTTGGGGGAGGCGCCGTCCGCGACACCGTTGATAGAGGTGCTGCCAGCTTCTGCGAGTGAATCGGCCGCGGAGGTGCCTGTCGGACCACAGCCAGGAGGCAGCCTTCGTGGAGCAGTGTCGTCTGCAGTTGCATCCAGGGCACCGGGGGGCGTGTCTGCTCCTGACGCCAGAGTGAGTGCCAGTACCTCCGATGGGCCCCCTGCGATCCCTGCCCTGCTCACGCGGCGGGGGCTGGTCCCGCATACCGATGACTCAGAGGTGACACTGAACGTGTGCCTGGGGACCGATTTCAGGGGCGGGCAGCTGGTGCTGCGCGGCCTGCGCAACAGCGCGGGCGAGGGGTCGACAGAGGTGGTGATTGATGTGAAGCCGGGGCGCGCAGTGCTGCACCTGGGTCAACACCTGCATGAGGTTACTCCCGTGACGGCTGGGGAGCGGTACGCGCTGATCCTCTGGGCGCGTGACAGCGGGTACCGCGCACGCACGTGCCCGTGCTGCCTCATCAACCGCCGCAACGTGGGGGCAAGGCGAGGAGGCGCCAGTGACGACACGTGCATCTGTGACGCAGCCTTCAACTGATCAACCGCGTCACTGCGTTGTCAGCAGCTGCGGCGAGCGCGCTCAAAATATGCGACTATTACGCGGCAGCTATTCCGACAGCCTTGGTACGTTGACGGCCCTCGAGCCGTCACCTACGCTGCAGGTAGAGTGCCCGACTTTGCTGACGCATCGAATGCTTGGCGGCCGAATGGGCTTAAAAAGCTGAGCCGTTCGATGAGACAGCTGAGCGCGGCTATCACATGGGATCGAGGGGCCAGGCAAATAATATGCTTCAAGTGGGCGGGCTCCTCGTCGGTGCAACGCTCATCATTGTGGGGCAACGCGTGCAGCGACGCAAGGTGGCAGGCGGCAGCGCGTCAATACTCATACCCAACGCCGGCAACGGAACTCTATGAGCAAGCTACGCAACGCCAATCCAACGCGACGGGATGCGTCGGCAGAACACAACAGCAACGGGCCAAGAGGCCTCACTGGGGCTGTGGGAGCCGGGCCTGAGCGAGGTGTGCCGTGGCACTGGCTGCGGCACCCGCCTCGCAGTGCAGCTCAGCATGCGCCAGTGGATGCGCCAGTGGAGCACCCACCGCCTCAACCTATAACAGCTGCAGACGGCACACGGCTCCTCTTCCGCCCCGTACTGCCGCTCCCGCTCCTCCAGTGCCCCCTGTTACCGCTCCCCCTCCCGCATCAGCCCCAGCAGCTCACGCTCCTCCTCGTCAAACAGCTCGCCCTCGCCGCTGCCTCCACCGCCCCCACCCGCACCATCCGCGCCGCCGCCGCCGATGCGCACGTCAGGGGCCAGCGCCCCCTGCACCACCGCCTCCCACGCCGCATTCCCGGGCTCGCCGATGCGCCGTGCGGCGTCGATCAGCGCCGAGCGCCGCGCCTCCTCGCGCCGCAGCTCCAGCGTCGACCGCAGCATCAGCAGCGGCCGCGCCGCCTCCGCCTGCGCGATGCGCGCCTTCTGCTCCGCGAGGTTGCGCGCCGCCGTGCGCTCAAACTCGCGCCGTGCCAGCGACGCCGCGTTCGTGACGGCGCCGCCCTGCCACGCGAGCGGGATCGGATTTCGCTCCGCCTCCAGACGCGTCACGATGGGTGCAATGGCGCGCGTGGCGTCCCGCACGCGGCGCGCGCGCTCCTCGGCCGCCTCCGCCTCCGCCCGCTCCTCCGCCTGCCGCTCCCGCACGCGCCGCTGCACCTCTAGCATGCGCAGCTGCACGGTGCGCGTCATAGCCGCGGGCGGCGCCTGCGCGAGGGATAGAGAGACAGAGGCATTCAGCCCGCCGCCTCCCCCGACGCCGAGCAGGCCGCTGGCGTTGGAGTGGCGGCGCGGCTTGGCGCTGGAGGGGCGGGCAGACAGGGAGCCGCCGCCCCCCGCCGCGAACGCGGACGCCGCGCTCCGCATCGTCATGTCGAGCTCAGCACCCGCAGCCCCGCTGCCGCCTCCGCCGCTAGGCAGGCCACCGAGGGAGCGCGTCGCACTGACGCCGCGGCCGCGCGCGCCCGCGCTGGCGGGGCGCGCGGTTCCGGGCCCGAGGCCCGCGCCGCCGCGGCTGCGCAGCACGAGGCTGGGCGAGGTCGCAAGCTCCCACTCGCGCTGGCGCGCCTCCTTGCGGCCCGCCTCCGCCGCCAGTCGCGCCGCGGAGTCGAAGCCGAACGGCTGCGGCACCGTCGCTGCGAAGCCCTTGCGCGTGTCGCGCAGCCCCGCCTCCGTGACCGCGTGCAGCTGCCCAAAGTCAGGCAGCCCGTTCGCCGTGAAGCGCGCGAGGCGCCGCTCCGCCGCCGCCTCCGCCTTCACGCGCGCCTCGCGCTCCGCCGCCCGCCGCTTCTCCGCCTCCTGCGCCAGCGCCATCCGCGGGGGCAGGCTCGCGCTCGCCGCCAGGGCGCGCGCCGCGGACGCGACGCGCTGCGGTCGCTCCGCCTCGCGCCGCTGCGACTGCACGTACGCGCCGTCGGGCGCCGTGGTGGTGGCGGGCACGGGCACGGCCCGAAACCGGCGCCCCTCTGCGAGCTCCTTCTGCGCCGCGAGCTCCAGGCGCGCGCGCGCCGCGGCGGAGCGCGTGCGCATCACCTCCTCGTGCTCCATCAGCTGCGTGAAGGGCTTGGTGGAGGAGGCGAGCTCCGCGGTGCGCGCCTCGTGCTCCAGGCGCCGCTTCGCCTCCATCTTGCCCATGATGAGCGAGAACAGCGGCAGGCGCGCGGAGGGCGGCACGGGCGCCGCCTTGAACTGGAAGGACAGAATCGCCTCCTCCGCCTTCTCGCGCTCCCGCCGCTCCTCCTCCGCCCGCCGCGCCGCGATGCTAGCGGAGTGCGGCCGCCGCCCGCCGCCGCCGCCCACCGAGTCGTCGCCACCGCCGCCGCTACTGCTGCTGGCGGCTGCCATGAAGGAGAATTCCTTCGGCCGCGTGATGCTGATGCTACGCCCCTGGCGCGGGCGCCGCGCAGAGCTGATGCCGCTGCCATCCCCGCCGCCGTCCCCTCCCGCGTGCCCCTCGCTGCGGCGGTCTCCGCCCTCCCGCTCCTCGTCCTCCGCGTCGCGAAACGCGGCCTCTGCGGCGGCAGCGAGCGACATGCTCGGCTGCAGGAGCGCGTCCTCCTCGCTGCCTGTCTTGCCGTCTGCAGCGGCGAGGCCGGACACGCTGCTGCCTCGCCGCCGCTGCTGCTGCGATCGGCCGCCAGCGCTTTCGGCGCCGTCGTCCCGCTCCTCTTCTGCTTCCTTGCCGCCCCCGAGGCTGCCACCCGACGCCGCACTGCCAGCAGCGCTCCCAGCGGAGGGAAACGATGCAACGCCGCCGCGGCCGCGCGACGTGGCCCCGCTGCGCACTGCCGCTGAAATTGCAGCGACGCCGGCAGGGGAGGGCGGGGCTGTGCCGGGGTACGCGGAAGCCGGCACTCCCAACGTTGGCTTGCCCGTGCCGCCGAGGGTTGAGGAGAGTCCCCGACTCGCAGCAGCGAGGCGGCGCTTCGCCTGCTCCAGCGCCATCACACGCCGCTCCGCCCGATCCCGGTCTGCGAGCGCCGCGTCCACCGCCTGCGTCGCCTCGCTCGCCTCCGCTGCGGAGCCGTGCGCGGCTGCGGCTGGATGGCGGGTGCCTGCATCCGGCAGCGTCACCATCGCAGCAACAGCTGCCGCACCCACTGCAGCGCCGCCAGCGCTGCCCGGTCTCCTGCTGCCGCCGCTGGCAGCGCCGCCCCCCTTCTTCGTCGGCTCGCTCTCTAGCAGCACGCCGATCGTCTGCCGCAGATGCGCCACCTCAGCCTCCAGCTTCGCTACCATAGCCCGGTGGTTCGGCGGCCGGCCCTCCCCTGCCGCTGCGGCGGCCCCGGTGGCGCGCTCGCCGCCGGCCGTTGAAGGGCGCACCGGCGTGCCTGCTGCGCTGCCGGAGACCGATGCGGGGCCGCGGGAGAGTGCCGCAGACGCGGGACGGCCGCCGGCCATGCGCCCAGGCGACGCGAGCGATCCCGGCCGCTCGCCCAGGCCAGCGGGCGCCAGCATCGCCGTCGGTGGCAGTCCGTACTCGACGGCCGCGGCCTGCTGCCTCCGCTCCGTGCTCAGGCTGCGCGCCGCCACGGTTGTGGGGGACATGACCGGGTGCGAGAGGGAGCGGAGGCTCACCTCGCCGGTCACCTTCGGGGCGCCCCACGCCTTTTTGCTCCCGGAGCGCTGCTTGGCGTGCGTGCGGATCTTGTCAAGGATGCGCTGCGCCTCCAGCTCCTGCATGCGCTGATCTGCTTCGCTCAGAACGTGTGCATACCGACTGTCTTCGACGTCTTTGCGGAATGGCCTGGGAGGCGATGCAACTGCCGTGGCAGGGCGAGGCACTCCGTGACCCGCCATTTGGTACAGCGGGCGAGTGCGCTGGTTTAGCAAACCTGTCTTGTGCGTGCCCTTGTGCAGTCAGGGGAGGAAAGCTTGTCGGGCCGAATCCCGCGTTGCGCGAGGAGCCTCGCAGGATTTCGTGGTCGAGTTGAAGATTACTGGTGAAACCAATACATCAGGCACCAATGTCGTGATTGGAGCCAGCTAGAAAGTCGACGTCACGTGCACTCGAAAGTCTGGATTTGTGAACGCGTCTTCGACCATTCGGCCAGACAGACGGGATTTCAAGTCAACACAAGAAAATCTCTCTGAGGGGCCTGGGGATATACCCGACAGGTCCGGCCATGTTTTCCACAACATAAGCTTCCAAGGATATACCTTTAAGCGCGTCCTCGGTCTCTGTACCTCACTTCCGCGCAGCCGTTCGCGGGGCTCAACGTCTGCCTCCCGCAGCACCGCTGCGCGTGCCACTGCGTCTACCGGCGGGGGCACCGCAACTAGGCACACACGATGTACATCCAGGAGATTGTCATCGATGGCTTCAAGAGCTATGCCACGCGGACAGTCGTCAATGGCTTCGATGCATCGTTCAATGCGATCACAGGCACGTTGCCGGGCGAAAGTCGCGCATTCCGACCCTGATGCAGCGGTTCTCGCGTTTCAAAAGAGGCGGTTGGGTGTGCCGGGGAGCTTCTCTCCGATGAATAGCGGCATCTGCCAGTTAACGCTGAAATGGCAAGCAAAACCTCTGTGGCCGCCGCTGCAGGCCTCAACGGGTCGGGAAAAAGCAACATCTTGGACGCGATCTGCTTCGTGCTGGGCATTACGAACCTGAGCCAAGTCCGAGCCAGCAACTTGCAGGATCTCGTGTACAAGCAGGTGAGGCAGAGTGAGGTGGATGCTTGGAGACGGCCGACACGTTGTCGAGCTGCAGGCTGCTAACACGGCTCCCGCCACACTCCTACGTACCGTGCTGCGCTGCAGGGTCAGGGCGGCGTGAGCAAGGCCACCGTCTCCGTCGTGTTCAACAACGACGACCCGCGCCAGAGCCCGGCGGGGTACGAACACTGCGAGACGATCACTGTCACGCGCACGATCGTGATCGGCGGCCGCAACAAGTACCTCATCAACGGGCACGCCGTGCAGGCGAACACGGTGCAGGACTTCTTCCACAGCGTGCAGCTCAACGTGAACAACCCGCACTTCCTGATCATGCAAGTGCGTGACACGGCGGCGCCGCCCCCGCTGCCGAGTGCTGGGATGCGACCTGCCGGCCTGCCTGCCTGCCCGCCGCTGCTGGGCTGCGATTCACGCATTGTCAGCAGCAGCAGTTGACGGTGGTCGGCCGGGCCGCAAGTCGGCTGGCCCGCTCTACCGAGGGCGGCAGCGCCGTACGTGCCGCCCTCAACCGTTTCAAATGCTGCCCGGCGCGACCCCCTCGCCGGCCCCCAACCCCCCTTGCCGTCCCCCAACCGCCCTTGCCGTCCCCGATTGCGCTCCCCTCCC
>Ga0208629_100711_pt1 | contig 14963 bp, 7 predicted proteins | sample LakWasMet19_HOW5_2_FD_183865 | JGI IMG/M metagenome (GOLD analysis project Ga0208629, IMG submission 183865) | Freshwater sediment methanotrophic microbial communities from Lake Washington under simulated oxygen tension - Sediment Metagenome... | ecosystem: Environmental > Aquatic > Freshwater >...
CGTAGGCTCGTTACCGAGCTCAGGGCGAAGCACAGGTCGTGCAGTCATTGGCTTCTCATTGCCGGGCCATTGTTTTGCGCAATTTCTTCCCGTGAGCGCGACAAGCATTGCTGCTTGCGACAAGAAAGGGCTCGAGCTCGACTCACTGTTCGCTCATCGGCAATGAGTCACTGCGGCTGTGGTTGATGCTGAACAGATGGCGAATGAGGACACGCCTTGCAACAATGATGTCGCGCCAGCAGCATGGTGTCGTGCGTTCCTGCGATTTCTCCCACGCTGTCAACTCGCCCTTGCTGCGGCTCAGCGCTCAGGCTCGCCCTTTTCCAGTAGTGCTCGTGAGCGCCATTCACCGATGAAACTACATTCTACCTCCCATGGGCTCCCACGACGAACCGACGTTGGCGACGCTGGATATCGATCGCCCCGCACGGCAGTTGGCGCCATCGACGCACGGCGTGACATTCAAATGGGCTGTTGATCAGTTGGCTTTTGAGAGAGTCTGTTCGAAGGGTTGAGCTCAGAGCGTGGCTCGGTCTACACTCTGTTGCCCACTACAACGGCGGTTGCATGGCCGTCTTGCATGCAGCGCCGCCAAGCTCAGTCGGCCAGCTGCAGCTGAGCCTAACCCGCATGTGGAAAACATGTCGACGAGAGTGGCATTGAATGCGCACCACTCACGAACAAGGGACGCACAAAGTTATCTCTACGCCTCACTGTGTTCGACACACAGTGTCGCAGGCTATGAATAACAATTGCCGCTTGAAGCTCAGAAGCGTGAGCGCGTGCGTCGCGGATTGTCGGGCATGCGCTGACAGCGGCAGCAATGCATCATGAAACGGTTGCGCGTGCAGCCACAACGCGCCCGCTCACGGATGCCCGCTCAAAACTTGCTGCTGATTCAAGTAACTGTGCGCTGTGCAGATGGCGCAAGCCCCCAGTCTCGCAGCGCCGGCATCGCCATGCTCACTGGGTCGCTACCGCTGCGCGTCAGCCCTCGCCCTCGTCGTCCCCATGCGCAGCGCGGTGCGCGTGCACCACGTCCTCCGTGCCAAAGGTCAGCAGCGCCTCGCGCTGCAAGCGTTCCATGGCTGTGGCGATCACTCGCAGGTTGTCTGCATCCGCCGCCTTGCGAGTTTCGGCCTCCCCCTGCACCTCAGCGTTGAGCTCTGCGAGCTGCGAGGTGAGCAGGGGCTGTAACCGTGTCGCGTCCTCTTCTAGTCGTGTCATCTGCAAACCAAGCAAGCATAACACCAGGGAAACGCAAGGTTGACACCCGCCAGCATGCGAGGCGCGATGACACAGTCGCCACCCCGAATTCAACCGCGAGCATGTGACATGAGGCACCGTGCCTGCAAGCGCGCACGACATCAACAGCTTGGCCACGCGGTCGACGTGCGTCGCCGCTGTAGTGGCCCGCTTCGGCAGTGTGCACGTGACACCCAGCTCTCCCAGGCGGTATCACGCACCTGCTCCTTGATCGCCGTCGCCACCCGCCCGTGCTGCGCCCGGCGATCCTCCGCCTCGACGACCGCGCGCGCCTCGTGCTCCGCCACGTGCCGCTCCAGGCGCTGCACGATGCGCGCCTCCCGCGCCTGCGTGGTGGTTGCGTCCAGCACCAGTGCCTCGCGACGCGCCTCCATCTCCCTCACGTGCGCCCCCGACAGCCGCTCGATGGTGTCGGGCACCGTGGCGGCGTAGAAGCGCTCCTCGCGGCCCTCGCCCTCGTCCAGGCGGCCGTGCAGCGGCCCGAACGCGGCGGCGGAGCGCTCGAAGGTGAGCTTGATGGCTGAGGCGAGGCTGGCCTCCAGGTCGCTGAAGGCGGCGGCCATCACCTCCCGCATCTGCGCGAGCTGTGCGTCCCTCGCAGCCGCCTCCTGCTGCAGCTGCGCCGCGGCCGCCTCCGTGCGCTCCCGCACGTGCCGGTACGCCTCCGTCACCTCCGCGTTGCGCTCCACCGTCGCGATGCGCAGGTCCTGCATCACCCCGACCATGCCCTCCTCGACCTGCATCGCCCCGTCCATGTGGCGGCCTTTCATCTGCACGGCTGCCGGCGCCAGCACTGCCGTGGTGACGGCAGCGGCGGGTGCGGCAACGACAGCCAAAGAGGTCCGCGCGAGGAGCGCGGGGCCAGGGTCAGCTGCACCACCTCGCGATTGCATTGTGAGCAAAACAAGAGGAAGAACTGCCGAGCCCACAGACTCTAAACGAGTGGGTGATGTGCAGCGAGCGACGCTGAAGCAATAGTAGTGAATTGAAAGGAATCGGAGTTGTCGGACGTTCTCGCAACGAAGTTGCCTCGCCTGCTGCCAACTCCGGCTTCGAAGTCAGCCCAACAGGCTTCGCAACTGCCAGCATGGTCTCATTTCGAGCCTGCTCCGCGTTCTCATTCTGCCTCTGGGGCTGAAGTCGGTGCGAGGTGCGAGGCTCGAGCAAATGGAGTGGCTGATGAAAAATGGCAACCCAAGTTTGAAAATTGAGTCAACTAAGCTGAAACCTTGGTACGTAGCTGCTCTTGTCGCTGCAGCGGGGCAAATCTTGTAACGAGGCAACATATCGAACCGAGGTCACCGTGCGTTCAGCACAGGTTGCGGATTCGTTCGGGCCCAGAAGCCTCCGGCCGCCTGCGGCTGCGTTCTGATTCTCACAGCCCCGGTACGGCGCCGCCATGGCGTCGGAAGCATCGACAGCTGCTGCACACTCGTTGGGAGATGTTGCGACATCGGCACTGTTGCCGTCTGCGTCTGCAGCCTCACCCGACGCTGTGGCTGCCGCCCGATCCCGCGCAAGAGCTGCCGCGTATGTCATATGCAACCCAACCGCTGCAGCTGGTGAGCCCGATGGCAGCGCGCTCAGTGCTGCCCACAGTGGAGTGGAAGAGGGCAGTCGTAGCGAAGGGGCGGGCGAGGAAGAGGGGGGCGAATGGGAGGAAGAAGGCGAGGATGAGTCCGGCGAGGATTACGGCGATGAGAGCGACGACAGTGAGGAGAGCGAGGGTACTCGCTATTTCCGCGCGCTGGCCAAAGTGAAAGGGGAGGACATGGAGGAGTATGACCGACAGATTGCTCGCGATAAGGCTCGCGCCAGGGCCCGGAGGAGGATGGTCGAGGCGATGCTCACAGGGTACGGCAGGGCTGCCGAGGCTGTCCCTGCCTATGTGTTACCATCCGATCCGTCAGTTATTGTGAGGGTTCCGCCCACCAGCACGCGACTACCGCTCGACGATGATGAATAGGACCGCTCAGCTGGCGAGCACCGGTACCGGCAGGTTGGCAACATAATCTCTAGACCAGCGCGGCACGCTGCTGTTTTGCTGCCCGATGCGCGTGGTGGCGCCACAACGACGCTTTTGAATGCCGGCGCCGATACAAGTGCATGCTCTACAGATGGCAGGACTTTTCCGCTTGTTGTCTCACCAGCACGGACGATTCCAGGGATTGCTCAGGCGCTAACGTTGGTCTCACAGGCGGGGCCGGGGGCAGAGGCGTCGTCACATCCAGACTGGGCCCGCGTTACACCACCAAACACGCACGTCGCATAGGCAGCTTCTGACCGCATCGCTGCCGATGTTGGGATGCCTCTCAGTTGCAGCACTGGTCAAGCGTAGGGGCTGTATCCTGGCGAAAGGTCGAGGACATCGTATCAAACCTGACAAACTTTGCATGAGGTGGATCCGAACGTTGCGTGCGAAGCTGAATTGAACTGCCACAGCCAAGTACTGTAGTGATACTGACTAGTTGGGTGCGCATGGTGGCACCGGCAATCCCACTAGTACTGACCAACGCCGTGGCGAATCGCAGTCATGTGCAACGTTCAGACTCGTTCCTTATCTCATGATTCTCACTGACACGGGTTGCATGTGCAGCGAAAGGACGTCGATGAACAGCAGCCAGTGAAGCCATGCCCTTCGCAATATCTTGACTGATCGCAACCTTACACAGCTTATGGAATATGGTGGGGGTGGGGGTATACGCTTGTGTTGTAGCGATTCCATGATTGCACAACGTCTCCTGCGAAGCGACACCGTTGCAGTCTACTTCATGTTTACAGCCAACTCTGTCAGCAAAATGTGTTGAGCGGGCTCGCACAGCCACAGCCCTCCATGCATCATGCAAGCGAGCATGTGGTGCTGGGCATGCGACACCCCTCGCATTCATCTCCGCAAAGCTTCATTTTGCAACCACCGTTCTCATCCAAGCTTCCTACCGCTGCACTGGGAAGGCACTGCTCGCCGTGGACACGACGCTATCTCGACGCGCTGCTGCCGCAGTCACTCCGCTCTCCGCTGTGGCCCCTACAGTCCTAAACATCCCGGGATGGCCGCCGCCAGCCGAGCCACCTCCAGCAGGCTGCATCGCATAGAGGGAGACAGACGCTACCGGCGTTGGACTGTGCGCCGCCACACTTCGAGTTGTCTGCTCGCCAGACGGCGTCACAACGGCTGCAGGCGACCGGCCTGACCGTGTCGAAGCCCCCAGCGCCGGAGCAGTCGCAGGGTTGGGAGGGCTCGCAAGACGGGCACGCGAGCTTGAGGCAGGCGCTTGCGGCGGCGGGGCCGGAGACGAAGCCAAACCAAGGCTGGATGCGACCACGGCAGCTCTCCCCAACCTCGCGGCGGGCGCCGCAGCGCTGTCGGACGAGTGTCGCTGCAGCGTCTGCAGCTGCCCCTGTGCTACAGCGCTAAAGGTCGCTTCCGCCCCAACCGCAGCGGCGGACGCGCTGCTGGCTTCCTCGCCCCCGCTGCCCTGTCCATCTTCATGCCCCAGCATGGCCAGTGTGGGCCGAGCGCCGCTCGCGGGCGAGCGGGGAGCCGGGGCGCGGAAGTCCGGCAGCGAGGCGGTGTGCGGCAGGTGGAAGGGGACGTGTCGGGTGGGCGTCAGAGCGTCGGCAGAGGCAGCGAGGGCAGCGGCGCGGCTGGCCGCATAGTCGGGCGGTGCGGCTGCATCGACGCCAGCAGAGACTGACGTAAACTGGGTGGGGGTGTAGCCCGCGGTCAAGCGCGACGCCCCAGCCGACGAGGAGGAGGAGGAGGCCGCGGAGGCGCCAGCAGGCGAGGCGTAAGAGCCGAGAGCTCCATGCGCCACTCCTGAGCGGCCCGCATGAGCACCGCTGCTCGCGGGCAGGGGATACGCGTGCTGCGGCTGCTGGTGATACCGGGCGGATGGGAGCTGGCTGCTGACGCCGCCAGCGGCGCGGGCGGTCGCAACGGCGTTGTTGCTGCCGCTGCTGCTCCGCACACTCATCGGGCCGAGCGCTGACACGGCAGCCGCGGCGGCGGCGGACTCGCGAATGCTGGCGAGGTCGCCCTTGACGGAGGCGATGCCGGCCTGGATGGCAGCCGAGAGGGAGCGCTCAGCCTCCGCCCGCACGCGGGCCGCCTCGTCTGAGGCGGCAGCCAGCCGCTCAGCGAGGCGGGCGTTCTCCGACTTGAGGGACAGGTTGTCTGCGTGCAGCGTGCCAGACCGGGCGCGGCAGGTCTCCAGCTCCCGCAGGGCATAGGAGAGGTCTGCGGAGGCTGCAGCGCGCCCCTCCGCGGCCGCAGATGTCCCGCGCCGCGCCGCCAGCAGCGCGTCGCGTGCCCTGTTCGTCTCGTCCATCTGCTCCTGCAGCTCGCCGCGCAGGGACCCGATGTTTCGAGACGCCGCCGACAGCGCTGACTCGAGCTCCGCCTGCTTGGCTCGGGCATCGCGCAGCTGCGACTGCAGCGTCGCCGCCGACGCAGCCAAGCCGGCGGCCTCCTCGCGCCCCGCCGCAGCGGCCGCCCGCAGCTGCGCCACCTGCTGCTGCAGGGCCTCGGCGTGCGCCTCCGCCTCAGCCGCGGCCTGCGATGCCCGCTCACGCTCAGCTTCGCAGGCCGCCAGCTGCCCCGCGAAGCGGTCACGCTGCGACAGCGCGGCAGCGACGTCCACATGCCGCGCCGCCAGCGCGGCACGCGTCTCCGCCGCGTCGGCCTGCACGCGTGCCGCCTGCTCGCGGTTGCGCTGCATGGCCGCAAACAAGCTGTGCAGCCGCTCCTCCAGCGAGCGGGACAGCTCTGCGCTCGACAGCCGTGGGCCCAACGGAGAGCCGTGCGAGGAGCTGCCCGCGATGGGGGAGCCCGCCGCGCCGCTGCCCTCCAGCTGCTGCACCGCCGCAGACAGGTCCAGCTGCAGCCCCTCCATGGCCCCGTGCAGGCCAGCCACGAGGGCCTCCGCGGCCTGCAGACGGCGCGACGCCTGCTGCAGCTCGAGCTGCAGGCTGCCGTTCTGAGCCTCCAGGTCCAGGCAGCGCTGCAGGCGGCGCTCCATCTCGGCCCTCAGGGCGGACAGACGCTGCCGCAGGTCGCTGCCCTCCCAGCTGCCGGCGGACAGCTCAGCGCGCAGCTTGCCGTTGTCCTCCGCAAGCGCGCTGCCCTCGACCCGCTGCTGCCCGAGCGCGGCCAGGGTCGCCGTCAGCTGCGCCGACACGGCGGAGAGCTCCTCTTGCAGGGCGGCGGCCTCCGCCTGCGCGTCTGCGCGGGCTCCCTGCGAGACGGACAGAGACGCCTCGCAGTCACGCAGCCGGCGTGCCGCGGCCGCCGCCTCGCCTGCTGCGGCGTCCCGCTGTGCGGCACACGCCTGCAGATGGCTCGCTGCGGTGGCGGCCCTGCCCTGCAGCGCGTCCACGAGAGACAGCAGGGAGCGGCTGCCGCCGGCTGACAGCTTGGGAGAGCCGGTGGCAGCAGCCTCCTGCCCCGCCACAACTGCTGCGAGGCGGTCATGCGTGGCCTGCAGCTGCCGCGCAGCAGCCGCCAGCTCCTCCCCCGTGCCCGCAGCAGCGCTCTGTGCTTCCGCCAGCGCATCCTGCGTGTCCCTCAGCTGGCTCTGCAGCGACGCAACCTGCCCGCGCAGCAGTGCCGTCTCTCCGTCCGCCCGAGCCGCGTGCTCTGCCGCCTGCTGCAGCTGCTCCTGCAGCTGGGCCTCCCGGGCTCGGCTGCGCGCTACAGCAGCGGCATGCGCCTCCCGCGACGCGGCGTGCTGGGCCGAGGCCTGCGCTACCGACGCGTCGCTGGCGATCGCTGCAGCCTGCAGAGCCGCACGCAGCGCTGCAACCTCAGCTGCAGCCTGCTGCTCCAGCTGCGTGCGGGCGGCCTCAGCGTCTGACAGCGCACCCAGCGCCGCCTCAGCGCGGGTCGTCTGCTGCTCCAGCTGCGCCCGCAGCGCGGCGGCGGCTGCCTCCCGCTCCGCTGCCTGTGCTGCTTGAAGCGCCAGCTGCTCCCGCTGCTGCGCACGCTCCTCCCGACAGCCCTGCACCTCCGCCTCCAGGCGCTCACGCGCCGCCGCGGCAGCCGCTGCAGCCTGTGCCCCCGCAGCGTTGCTGGCGGCGCAAGCCTCCCGCGCCGCTGCCAGCTGCCCTACCAGCGCCTCCGCTTCAGTCGCACGCAACGCAGCCTCCGCCTGTGCGGTGCGGCACGCCGCCTGCGCCTCCTCCAGCGCCCCCTGCACGCCGGCACACTCGCTGCGGGCGGCGGACAGCGCCCCCTCGGCAGCGCTCAGCTGCCCCTGCAGCGTGCCCAGCGACACGTGCGCTGCCGCCGCCTCAGCCGCCAGCGACTCAGCGCGTGCCGCTGCGGCGTCGGCCTCAGCCCGGGAGACGCGCGCTCGGCCTGCCGCCTCGTCCCCGCGGCTGCGCTCCTCAGCCAGCTGAGCGCGCAGCGCGGCTGCGTCCCGCTCTAGAAGGGATCGGGCGACCTCCGCCTCCTGCAGCCGCCGCGCCTGCGCCCGACCCTCCTCCTCCGCCCGCTGCCGCTGCGCCGCCTCCGCCTCGAGCTGGCCGGTGAGGTCGGCAGCGCTGCGCGCGTGCTCAGCTGCCGCGTGCGCAGCCGCCTCCTGCGCCGCAGCTGCCTCCCGCTGTGCCGTAGCCAGGGCTGCCCCCAGCTCCTGCACCCGCCCGCGCAGCCCCGCTGCCTCCTCGCGCAGGCCCCGCGTGACCAGGAAGTCACCCGCAGCGCGGTCGGCGGTGGCGGTCGCCTGCTCCTGCAGCTCCCGGTAGGCCCCCTCCAGCTGCGACAGCGCGTCGGCGGAGGCACGGGCCTCTGCGGCAGCGGCCTCCGCCTCCGCAGTCTTCGCCGCCAGCGCGGCTCCCTGGTCCTGCACGATCCGTGAGAGCGTTTCCTTGGCCAGGAGGAGGGCGCGCAGCTGCCGCCCGAAGGACTGCGGGCTGAAATAGTCGATTGAAAATTCGGCGCCGTCTGCAGCCCCGCTGCCGCGAAGCACGCTGTTGGCGCTGCCGTGCGCACTGCCGCTCCCCGCGCCGCCGGTGGAGGCGTGCTCCTGGCTGTGCCCCGAGCCCTCGCTGGCGGTATGCTGCAGCGCAGCACCGCTGGAGCCTCCGTCACGGCTGCCGCTGGACGCTGCCCTCTCGTGTGGCGACAGCAAGACAGACAGCGGGATCGGGGGCGGCCGGCGCGCGCTCGTGTGCCCCGTGCGCGCTCCGCCAGTCCCAGTAGGCGTTGTTGCTGCCGAGGGGCTGTGGCCGCCACTGTCCTCCGCCCCATCGCGGTCAGCCTGCCCGTGCGAAGCGGTGCTGGGCTGCCGCGGGGAGAGGGAGCCCCCTCGAGAGGCGGACGGGGACGCGAAGGGCGTGGGGCCGGGTGACAGCATGTCCAGCTGCGAGTACGGCTCGGGGCTGCCCAGTACTGAGGCAGAGCTCGCAGCGGCGCCACGACGGTCATAGCCCGCTGGGGAGGCGTGCTGCGAGGTCGAAGGGGTAGCGCCGGAGGGGGTCGCGTCCAGCGCGCTCTGCGAGCGAGCTGTGCTGTAGCGAGAGGAGGCAGGCAGCCAGCGCGAGGGGGATGCCCCGCTGCCCGCACCCTCCGCGGCGCCCTCACGGCGTGAGGCCGAGAGCTCGCTCCCGCCCGCGTCCCCCGTACGCCCGGCCCCCACAGCCTGCTGCCCTGCCCCGCGGCGACGCACGGCGTCCGCTGCCTCGCCGGCAGCACTCCACTCGATCGAGGAGGCTGCCAGCGCAGCAGCGGCAGCAGCGCGCGAGGCAGCCGCGCCCGCTTGGAGGGGCCGGTGAGAGTCGGCAGCTGACGCCGCTGCGGACGAGGTGGTCGCCGAAATGGCGGGCGAGGCCGCGCGGCCGCCTGCAGCTTCTTCAGCGTCGGCCCCTATGAAGGTGAATACGGAGGCGGAGGAGGCGGTGTCTGTCTGGCGGCTGTCCCCTCGGCGGCGGGGGGCGCCCTCGCCCGCTGCCGCCTCGTGCGATTGAGACCTGCTCCCAGCCGTCGCAGCCCCAGCTGCCCCAGCGATGGCGGCAGCGTGCAGGTCTTCGCTGCCCCTCCTAGGCCCCGAGTGCGCGATACTGCCCGCAGGCGTGGGCGGCAGCCCCACCATGGCTGCCCAGTCCTGGGCGGTCGAGGTGCTGAAACCGTTGGGTGACCCGAGCCGGGTGGCCTGCTGCTGCTGCGGCGGCCCACCCGACACCCCCGCGGCGGCGGTCTCAGACACGTCATGCGCCAGCGCAGGCCCCGCCAGCGCCAGCATGTGCTGGGAGCGCAGCAAGCGGGTCATGCGGCGCCGGAAGCCCGGCACCGCGGCCACCAGCTGCCGCACCGCCGCGGCGGGCTGGGTGCGGCCAGCGGCGACCTCGGCGAGCGCCTCCAGCACCTGCGGGGCAGAGCGGATGTGCCCGCACGCGTGCGCCACCACGAAACACAGCTGCAGCAGGTCCCCCGCCTGCTGCGCCGCCTCGCTGCGCCCGTCCTCCTGCGTCTTCAGCCGCTCCTCCATCGCCCGCTGCCGCTCCTCATGCTGCCGCCGCATGCGCTCCAACAGCTCCTCCGCCGTCACCACGCCGCCGTCAGCCGTGATGATCATGCCGCCCCGCCCCTCCAGCAGCGCCGCCTTCAGCTGTGCGATCTCCTTGCGGTACTGCGCCAGCAGAGCCGTCTCGTCCGCCACCTCGTTCACGCGCGCCTTGTTCACCACCTGCACGCAGTGAGAGCAAACAACAGTGGGAGGAGTGTTGGGTGCGGGAAGGCATTGCAAGCCGCGGAGTGACAGCTGCAACTCTGCAACCGCGTGCGCAGCGAGCCCAAACAGCCAAGCATGCGGGCGCAGCCGGCTGGCAGCGCCACCAGGCTGTGCGCACACCAACCCAGCGTCATGGCAGCCCCTCCTCGCTGCCACCACCGGTCGCTGCCGCACCCACCTTCATCGCCCTCTCCGCGAACTGCAGGGAGGAGCGCGTCTCGCCCAGGTTGCCCCACGCAGGCGACACCGTCGTCAAGACGGCTGTCATCGCGTTGCCGCCCAGGGACGTGGACAGCAGGCGCGTGAGCTTTGAGTCCCGGTAGGGGATGTGTGCGTGCGCCTCCCCTGAGATCAGCTTGTTGATGACGAGCCCCAGCGTGAGCAGGGAGGCGTTGATGACGCCTGACTCCTTGAGCTGCACCCCCGTGGTGCCCGTCTTGGACACGCGCTCGCTGCCCGCCAGGTCGATGAAGTGCAGGCTGGCCACCCGCACCATGGAGGAGGAGGACGGGGAGGGCGACGCTGCAGGCACGGGCACCGCGCCCGCCCCGCCCGCGCCGTGGCGCTGCGGCGAGCTCGAAGGGCTGGGCCGCCAGCTGCCACCCGGCGCCTCCACACCGTCTACCTCCTCGCTGGCGCCCCCGCCACCCGCCCCAGCCCCTGCCCCATCCACGCGCCGCGACTCAATCACCATCTTGAAGAGGGTGTGCGAGCGGCTGCTGTGCAGGTTCATGTTGGTCGCTGCGGTGTGTCTGTGCGCCTCCCCGATCGCCATCAGCTCCAGCACGCGCTCCGGGGACAGCACCACCTCCTCCGTCAGTCCGCGCACGTACGGTCCCGTGATGGGGTCGTCTGCGATGCGCAGCACGCCCGCCTCTGGGTTCAGCAGGTCCCGGATCTCCTCCTGGTACAGCTCCAGGTAGCTCACGCGCACGAGGAACTCCAGGCCGCCCGCGCCCTCCATGCGGCGGAAGGTGTCGTGCACCGCCTGGATGACGAGGCCGGGCTCGTCGTCGTCAGCTGCGGCGCCGTCTCCACCGCCGGCTGCAGCTGCAGCAGCCGCCGGGGCAGCTTCGGTGAACGCCAGCTCGCCGGTGCTGCTGCGGCTGCCCATCAGAGAAAAGGTCTTACCGCTGCCCGTCTGACCATCTGCAGGATTCAAACGGAGCGCGAGAAAGCAAGGTGTGGCCAGCATGGCCGGGGCTTGCAGGCAGGGTGCACGACACGTTGCAACCGCACCATCAGGAGCCCCCGCTCGCTCTTTCTCGACACCAAACACGCAAGAACACTCGTGCCACAGCGCGCAATGAAACCACTGCATGCCCCACCCGCAGGCTGCGCAGCCTACTCACAGGCGAAGAGGGTGGAGTTGATGCCCTCGAGCGCAGCGCACACGATGGGAACGCCGAGTCGTTCGTACACCTCAGTGGTACGCACAGACGGCGGAAACACGTAGTCAAAGGCGTGCTCCTTCACCGTGGCGCCCTCGCGGCGCTCAAACATGACGCCTGCGGAGGGGTCGTAACCCCACGCGTCGGCGTCCCCGGCAGCCCGCTCCGCCTCGCTCAGGGGGCGGGCACGCACCCCCACCAGCACGTTGCACGGCTTGCTCGCAGCGCGGTTGGCGGCGATGGCGGCAAGCGAGCGCGTGCGCGCGAGCTGCAAGTCGGGCGACGGCAGAGCCCCGGCGCCGCCGCCGCCGCCACCGCCGGTGACGACACTGCCCGGACCAACCCCGGAGCCGAAGCCGCCGCCGCTGCTTGCAGCGCCGGTGCCGACGATGGTCGCACCCGTGTAGTCTCCGGCCAGAGACAGCCGCGGGCGAGGCACTGGCGCAGGAAGCGGCGGCGCAGAGACACCGGCGCCGGGCGCAGGCGCAGCCGCACCCCACATCGGGCCGAACGGTGTCCGAGGCGTCCCGCCCCCGAAGGCGCCCAGCGACGCCTGCTTGCGCAAGACGCCGCCGTGCCCGACAGAAGTCGCGCGGGCCTGAGACGGCGGACTGTTTCGCCAGCTCACGGCGCGAACGAGAGGTGCACTGAGGGGCGGGCTGCCGCCCGACGTTGCAGAAGCCGCTCCAGAGGCGCCAGGAGACAGCAACGCCGGCATGGCTGCTGCCTGACTTCTGTTTGAAACTACGTAGACAAGCTCATCATTGGGACCAAGCGTTGTTGCGACTCCCGTTTTTCGCGACGCTGTCGCTCTGGCGGATGGCGGCACTGGGGGCGTCGCTCTCGACGGCACGCTCACATTGCCGGCATCATCCATGCCAAACGATGGAACCCGAGCCAGTAAGCTCGCTCCAACGCCACCAGAGGGCTTGCTCCTGAACGAGCCAAAGCCCACTGGTCGCATCTTGTGTGAGAGACTGCCGCTAGAGTAGGGTTCAGCTCGGCGTGCGACGAAGTTTGACGGTCATGTTTTTTCCTTCCGGAAGATGCGAGTCAAGCAAGTAGGATTGAAGGTACACACGCAAAAGAAGACGAGGTGCACCCCACAGGGCGTACACACGTCGCAAGCGTGCAATGTCCAAGCATGCGCGTTGCAAAACTCTCCGACAGTCTGCGGAGAGTCGACTCGACGTCACACCCAAGTTGACGAACAACGGAAGCATCACCGGAAGTCTAATAATCGGCAGCATGCTAAAAGCAATTCCTATGAATCGTGTTGTGACGTGTCCCAGGTAATTCGGCCAGGGCCGCAAGCGGTCACTGAAACGAATGCAGGCAGCCTAGCTGCCGCGCCGCACTGGTTGCTGTCACCAACAAGCCGCAACCAAATGCGAACGCAAGGTTTTGAAGCGCGAGTGTGCTAGGGAGCGATGGGTTGCCCGCATAATTGTATTGATCGTCAATATATCCGACGGTGATACCCTTCAAGTTCGAATCGCTGACACCGGCGGTGGTGTTGATATGACTCGTGCTTGCGGGCGCAATTAGCAGACTGAATCGTTCTAGTTGCGTTGCCGAGAGTTCAATGCCGGGCGGCGCAGAGCCCCCAAGAATCGGGGTGTGGCGCACTGCAGGCTGTTGCAGAGCTGCCAGTGGACAGGCAGCAGCAAAAGGAATAGAAGTGCGGTTGCTATGAAACGCGAACAGTGTCATGCATCGAACGATGCCCGCACAGGGGACTCGGCTTCATGCTGCCACTTGCGACAAACCAGACGCGCACACGGGACACAGCGCCGCACGTGGCGCTTTCACGCATGAGGGCACGTGAGCGCGGAAGCCACGGGCAAGGGAGGGCGGAGGCGTCGCCGCCTCGTCCCGCCACCAGAGCACATGCACACAAGTAAACGGACGAGAGGCAGCGTTGCGAGCCGCAGAGGGGGCGAGGCGCGGCGCTGCACCGACCGCTAGCCTCACCGCCGGCCTTGGCCGGGTGCCGACCGCACTACGCCCTCCTCCTCGTGCTCCTCGTCCTCCTCCTCACCAGCGTCGTCGCTGTAGCCCCCCGCCTCCGCCGCTGCAGCCTCCGAGGAGTACGGCGGCAAGGCAGGCGGCTGCCGGCCCTGCAGCGTGAGCCGCCGCGCCTGCATTGCGCGCGCAGCCCTCGCGTTCGCGGCTGCAGCCACCGCGTGTGTCGGCCCGTATGGCGCTGGCCCCGCCAGCGCGCCGCCGGACGCAGCCTCGCTGCCGCCGTCGGCTGGCCGTGCGGCGTAGCCTGGGGTGGGGGCCTGCGCCACGCGCTGGGCGATGGAGGTGCGGGCCATGGCGGGGCCTGGGGAGGACCAGGGCTCGCTGCCGCGCGCGTACGGCGGGGGCCCGGACTGCGGGACGAGCGGAGCTATCGGCGGCCCACTGGCCTGTGCGGCGTGCGCGGCACCCCTGCCCCCAGCTGCTGCTGCTGCAGGGGCTGCTGCCGGGGCTGCAGCCTTGGGCAGCACGCTGAAATAGCTGGCGTGGCGGCTGCCCAGCCCGTCCAACGCCTGCTCCTGCTGCTGCGCGGAGTTTCCTTGGCGGGCTCCGCCCGCGCCGCTGCCCGTCTCGCCGGCAGCGAACGCGCTGCCGGTGCTGCCCCGGCGCTGGCCGCCTGCAGGCCGCGCTGCCGTGGAGGTGCGACGCACCGACAGCGCCGCCGGCGTGCCATGCAGGGTGCTAGCAGGGGTGAAGCTCGCGCCGTAGCCCGCGGAGGGCGCGCCGCCCGAGGCTGAGAGGCCGTCCAGGGCGCCGTGGATGGAGCGCGGGGACTGCGCCGCCTCGTCCCGGTGTCCACCTGCGGCGCCCTCGTCGGCCCCCGGCCACGCCTCCCCCTCGGCCTCCGCCCCCTCAGCGTCGACCCCGCGGGGGTCAGCGGCAGGCCGCCTGCTTCCGTGCGCCTGCCCCCTGTACTGCTGCTGCTGCTGCTGCTGCGCCGCCTGCCACGCGTAGTAATCGCCGTTCACATACGAGGCGGCAGCGGCGGGCGGCCCCGCCAGGGGTCCCATGCCTGCAGCGGGGATGCCGTGCCGCAGCAGCACGCTGCGCCTCACCTGCGCGTGCGCCGCGTTCGCGTGCCCGCCCATCACATAGGGCGACACGTACCCGCGGCCCGCAGCGCGCGCGGCGGCGGCAGCGTGGTACTGAGCGGCAGCCGACGCGGCGGCGGCGGCGCCCGAGCTCCCGTCCGCCCCGCCGTGCCGCCCCAGCGCCTGCTGGCTGTGGTGGTACGCCACGTGCGCGGCGGCAGCGGAGGCAGACGGCCGCCCCTGCTTGAGCGACATGCGCGCGTCCGCGCCCAGCGTCGCCGCGACGGGGCTGCGTGCCGCCCCCGCGGCGTCTGCGTCCTGCTCGATCACCGCCTCGATCACGCGCCGCTCGAAGCGGTCCGCGTACGCGTCGGGGGGCACGACGGACATGCCGCGTGGGTCCTGCAGCAGCAGCACGCGCTTCAGCCAGCGCTCCGCCTTCTTGATGAGGCTCCACTCCTGCAGGATGTCGATGATGCCGAGGTAGAAGACCCCCGGCCCCTCGATTATGCTCGCTGACATGC
>Ga0208629_100712_pt1 | contig 14956 bp, 13 predicted proteins | sample LakWasMet19_HOW5_2_FD_183865 | JGI IMG/M metagenome (GOLD analysis project Ga0208629, IMG submission 183865) | Freshwater sediment methanotrophic microbial communities from Lake Washington under simulated oxygen tension - Sediment Metagenome... | ecosystem: Environmental > Aquatic > Freshwater >...
GCGGTGTTTGCAGTAAACAAGACATAAAGCACATCCGTGAATATCTAGCCAGAGCAGAGATCAGCTTGTCAAAGTACGAGGCGGAACATCACAAGTCGTCATAGCCGAAAAACAGCAATTTCATCATTTGTTAGGCATAGAAGTTAAATACCAAATGATGGTGATTCTGAGCTGACGCTCATAGGGATTTCTTAAACGCTTGGTATCGACCCTAAGCTGGCATCGGGATAAAAATTCCAATGTCAGCTCTAAGTTTATCTCCGTCCATTGTTGTCGCGCAAAGAGTAAGTTTTTTCAACAATACCCTCACACAAAAAAACGCCCCGAAGTAACTTTTATCGTCTGGGGTTTATAGTATTGATTAGGCTGCTTTGCGGCGACCGAACAGACCAAAACCAGCCAAGACGGAACCGAACAGCCACAGGGCACCAGGTAATGGAACAGGTGCAGCAAAATCAAAAGAACTAAATGGCTGCCCATTGGCAGTGTTAAATGCTTTAAGAAATGTTCCGGAAGGATTGTATTCAAGAATTGAGCCGGTATTTTGAAGTTGTCAGGTAAATATTTCCGTCAGGGCCAACTTTTAAGATACCCGATCCAGGAGCTGTGCCATTCGAGCTTATTAGTGATCCCGTGGCTGTGTTAAAAGACTGAAGAGTTCCATTGGCTAGGCCAAGCAGATTCAAAGCGTTTGCAGGGGTAGCCGTAATAAGTAAGGAACCCAAAATTATTGTATATATAAGTGATTTTTTTTTGGCGCAATATAATTTGTAATCCATAACAGAAGCCTCATTGTTGAATTTAAATCAATATAACCAACATAAAACAAACCGTTGGCTTTTAATATTTCTTCAAAAGAGGCAATCTGGTCATCCGTGAACACGAAGCCTATGACTTTCCTTAGCGAGCCTAGCGGCTCTGTTTAGCTTTTTCTCTTTCGCCTGATTCTAGCATTCAATTTATTACACGTTAATTACAGCAAGACAAAAACTGATGTGTTGGCTCTTCGGCAACAACCCGACTTTCACTGAGATAAGCATCTGACGGCTTCTGGCCGGGTCGAGCCGATGACGACTCAAGGTTGCCTGCCGAAAAGCTGTCATTCGCTGATCTTAGGGATCGAAAATTTCGCCAGCACCCTAAGTAGCCTGTTATGGCCGACGGCAGTTATTCAGGGTACATGGAAAAAGTCATACCGGAACGTCGGCTTATCGAAGAGCCCATTGTCCGCAAAGACCGTTTAGGCTACATGTGCTTTTCCGCTTTTTATTGCCGCTCCGTCCTACCAACGGAGCTTCGACAGATTAAATAGCGGCTGCTGCTGGTGACACGACTGCTTGTTTTACCCCTATACAAAACACTGCCAACCAGAATCAAACACAACTTTGTTTTCTTATACCCAGGGACTTGTTGCCTTTTACGATGAGCACAAAACATGCACGACAACATATTAGTGATTGTTGATCACTCTATAAGCCGCAAATTGTCCGAGTGTCAGGCGTCAATAATCTTTTCCATTTCATTAAAACTAAATCCCGCATGGCTTTATTTTTTTGCACCAGTGCCGCCGCAGAAAACCATTTTACTGGCATGATGCGCCCAGTCGCTATGCTTTTTCAAGGCGGCAATCTGCCGTTGCACAGCACACTGAGTTTTGATTCTTCATAAGTTGCCCGACACCTTAGGAATTTCAGATACGAGCATTAGTGAGTAAGTACATTGTTGTAAAAATATTTCGCTTATCGACTTCAGCGTGTTTTTATCAGCACCGTTTTCCACGAGCTTATGTTGTAATCCAGGCCAGACTGCAATTATCTTTTCTGCCAGCTGCTTCAGCTCACGACTGACCAGTTTGGGGTTCAATAGACATTCATCAGCCATTACCGCCCAGTCATAGGCGGTCAACGCGGTGGGATTGAAGTTATCACCAACAGCCATTGCCAAGGTGTCGGCTATTCGATCATCGGCATACAGCAGGCAACACACAAGATCGTAAGCGGGGGTTAAACTCAAGCCTCCTGAGTCCATAAAAAACGACAGGTTTTTACCATGGGCATCGGTATTGCCAATCAAGACCTGGAAAATAGCCCAACGCAACAAGGCCAAGCGATCGGCTGCCGGTTTGGCACTGGCTTGAGCCACTAAGGCAAATAACTTCGGCAGAGAAGCACCGTCGCGGATATGTTGAACATCGCGGTTATCGCCATAGGGACGTTCGTATTTCATGCTAACGCCCAGACCTAAGGCCTGGCAGCCATCGATGCAATGCAGACGCTGGATTCGATTGCCATTGATCGTTCTATCAAAACGTTTGATCAACACGATAGGCTCTGGAATCCATTCCAACCGGATCTCGGCAGTTGGTAAACCAATGGCTTGGGCAAGTCGCATACAGGCCAATTCGTTACTGGTCATGTGTTGCAAACGACTGCGGAGCGGATCGGGTTTGAGGATATGCGTGGACGCCAAACCTTCCCCATCAACCAGATACCACTGATCGTTTTCTTCCAGCACGGCGATTTTGTCCTGATGACCGGCAATCGATAAGCGTACCTTGCCGTTCCAGACGGTAAAGGCATCGTCCGGGCGCGAGCGAATACGCGCTGATAATTCCTCACGGCTGAGTAGGCGCTTGCTTGGCTGATGCTGCGATGATGAGGGTGAATCAGACAAACTGATAATCAAGGCACCTGCCGTTTCCTGGCCTAAGGCAATCAGTAATCCCATCAGGTTGGATTTTGATACCTTGTTGGCTTGCGCGGCATCGTCCAGTGCTTGGCCCTCTGGCAACAGGTTCTGAAAAAATTGCCGGACTGCCGCGCTATGATGTTCTGCTGAGAGTGTGCCTCGATCCAATGGGATAGCAGGGCTTAACGGAAAACGAACGTCTTGGGCTAACCACTCGGGCGCATAGTCAAAGGCAAACAGACCGCTGTCATTATCCTGACTAAGCGAGCCGACCTTCTGCTCGTTGGCTTTAACGTCAAGCTTCATAGCGGCGGCTGAGTTAAATCGGCCAAGCGCCGACGTGCTACATCGCGTTGCGCTTGGGGTATCACCAGCAATGACACACCCACCCCTTGAGCCACTTGCAGGATTTTGCCGATACTCACCCCCGGTTTTCCGGCTTCAATATCAACCAGCGTTTGTAAGGCAACCCCAATACTCAGTGCGGCATCTTCTTGACGCAACCCGGCCTGGGTGCGGGCAGCACGAATCGCAGCACCCAATGTTACAGGGCTATCAATGCAGGGATCGGTAGGAAAGGCAGTAGCGACAACACGTTTCATATAATTCTCCAATAATGGATTTATAGGAGCATTATGACGGCGTGTCAATATAAATATGTAATAATAGATTTTATTAATTCGCTAGCCTTAAAACATATATAACTCTGGATTAATAGAATTATAGGGTAGATGGGAAAGTTCATATCAACTCAATGCACTTAAACAGACCCCTTATCGACCACCACTGCAAGGAATGGCTATTTATTACTGTTTGGCCTTTTGGTAAGTGATCAGTGCGCCACGAATTTTCCCCAGCAGATCGATCTGTTTGCGAATATCGGCAAATTCTGTCTCAAGCTCTTCCACCAGCTTGGCTTCCCACTCCGGTTCGCCCTGGAGCATCCGGTCCAGGGGATAACGGTACCCTGCCCCCTTTTTGAGATACTGAGCGATGGATTTTTGTTGCCCGTGCTGACGAATCATCGCCATTCGAAACCACTCGATGCTGAACGACAGTGTCACTTCCCGGCGTCGCACGCGAACGCCAATTCTGCCCTGTTGCGCGGGTTCATATTTCTTTTTCTCTATCTTCCAGCGCCGCCAATAATCATCAGTGAGCAGTTTTGCTTCCGCATAAAGCTGCTCGACCTTCGCTTCTAACCAAGCCAGTAAATGCGCTTCGGTCAACACAGACGGCAGATTATTCTCAGATTCAATTTTCATGCTAAATCCCTATTACTTACTGTAGGGATTGAAGTCGTTAATCCCTATGGGGTGTTGTGGTGATAAAAGGGCTAATTTTGACTCAGTCAAAAAACAACCTTGGCGGTCAATCCCTTATGAGTTTTCACTCATCCAATCCCTATATTTATAGGGATTGGATGGCTAAAGTCGCTGAGGTTGTTACGCCAGTAATTCCTATTCAACGTGGATACTTTTCAATGCCTATTGGGAACAGTGGCTTTCAATTCATCAGGATTTTTAGTGCTTAAATCCCTATAAATTAGGGATTTAAAGCCATGAATCCTATTCGTGATCTGTGCCCCGGATCCCAAGACGAAACGAGGAGACCGTATGATCATTCTAGGAAGCGGACTCGATCAAATACCGGCCGCAGATGGTCTAAAGCGACATGAGTTACACCCATTTATCCTGGCAAAAAAATCGACGTAATTTGGGTACAATTAATAGCCCAAACGCCCATCTGCTGTACCAAAATCGCATTCGGTTTGGCAGACAATGCGGCTATGAACCAAAACTACGCCTCATTGCCGATTTTGATACTCCTGCAACTTCAGGTGACTTTTGCCTGGAGTGCGGAAGTCGATACGCCGGAAGTGTCGTATTTTGCAGACAAACAGCGTGGGTGGTTTTGGTATGAAGTGTTGCCGGAACCGGTCAAGAAACACCTGTCGGAACCAAGGCACGAACAGACTAAACCCATCCCGACTGATCAGGAAACCACCCAGAATCAATCTACGGCCATAGCGTCTCAACCCAAACCAATTACCCCAGCAGAGTCTGAGCCACTTTCGTCAGCGTGGTTGAAACAGAACATGGAACGGTATCTGAACCAGGCTATCGATGATCCGACGCAGGAAAATGTTGCCGCGTTTTATTACCTGCAACGGGTGATGATGGATAAGGCCGAACGCTTCACCAATGCCGCGCGTTACGTGGTGATGTCCGATCCGCAACTGGATGAAACCGTTCGAAGACCGGTTGCGACCTTTGCCGCCAATGAAGCTAATCATCAGGCCAGTTTGATGGCTGAAAAGGCCTTGAAAGAGATTGCCGCTCAAGCCGGCGTTTTGTTTTTCTTTCGTTCTGATTGCCCTTTTTGCCATCTACAAGCGCCGATCCTGAGCATGCTGGAAAATGCCTATGGTTTTAAAATCTATCCGGTGTCACTGGATGGTTTACCGATGCCCAATGGTCTGTTTAGTCAGTTCAAACGCGATCAAGGTCAGGCGGCGATGTTGGGTGTTGAGCAGACACCGGCATTATTCTTGATGAAACCGCCTCGGCAAATCGTGCCGTTAGCGCAAGGGGCGTTATCACTGGAGGAAATCATCGGACGCATTTTATTGGCTGCTAAGGAAGCCGGTTGGATAGCCCCTTCGCAATACCAAACCACTCAAGGCATCCGATCCACACCGATGTTATTGCCAAATACGGGCAGCATTAGTTCCGCCACTACTCAAGATCCTCGGTCTCTGATTCAAGCACTGCAGCAAAGTGCGCAATTTGGGAGTGTCCGATGAACTCTATCGCATTGCGGCGATTAGTCGTTTTCCTACTGATAGTTGAGAGTTCAGTGCCAGCCTATGCCGACTTGCAACAGGAAATGGACGGTATGTTTGGCACCATGACCAACTTCACCGCACCGACCGCACACTTGGGACAACGCCGAGGCGTGATTACCGGTGGCAGTCTGGTCGCTCGCAATGGCATCACCAACACCAACTTGGTGTCGTTCGTGCCACCCTCGTTCAGTGCCGGGTGTGGGGGCATTGATTTATTTGCGGGCAGTTTCAGTTTCATCAATTTCAATCAGTTTGTGCAGTTGCTGCGTAATATTGCCAGCAATGCCTCGGGGTATGCGTTTCAACTGGCCGTCGGTGCGATGTGCCCCTGGTGCGCTTCGGTGATGACCGATCTGCAAAAGAAAATCCAGGAGATGAACCAGATGTTCAGCAATTCCTGTCGTTTGTCACAAGGCCTGGTCAACGATACCGTGAAAGCCTTTGATCTTCAGAGTAAAGCCAATCTGTCCAATGCCTCGTTTACTCAAGGCATCAGTGATGTGTTTTCCAGTTGGACCAATACCAGCACCCTGGGTGATCCGGTGCAACAAGTAAAGCAAAATGCCCCCAATGACATGACCCAGAAAATCCAGGGTAATTTAGTCTGGCGGGCCTTGATCAAGCAAAACGCCGGTGCCTGGTTTCATTTTGGCGGCAATAGTTTGCTGGAAGCCGCAATGAGTATATCCGGGACGGTAATCGTCGACGCGCCACAAGCCGCACCGGATGGTAAAGGTGAAAACAATGCCGTCAGCGCACCGCCACCAATTTTACGCATCAAGGACTTGCTGTACGGCAATGATGTCGGCAACAGTTATCAAACGGTACGGATGTATAGCTGCTCGGATGGTCATGATGCCGATCAGTGTCTTAAACCCATTGTCCAAAACGTCAATCTGGTCGGCCTGAAACAACGGGTGATGGAGCTATTGCTGGGTTCTGCCAATAACGGCAATGGACTGATTTACAAATTTGCTACTAACACTGGCCAAATCACTGCCAGCGAACAGGCCTTTATGCAAACGGTACCGGATGCTATCGGCGGCATGATTCATAACCTGGCGCGGGAGGATGTCGGTATCGCAAAACTCTGGGCGGAAGAAGCGGCACCGGTGATTGCGTTGGAACTGGCGCAACTGATTGTCAACGACTTGCTCAATGCCGTACAGACGGCCGCGCACATGAACGACCATGCCTATGCGAAGTTACTGATGGAGGCGTTGAAGGACGCTCGTGAACAGATCCAGGATGAGTACGTCACCATCGCCGGGCGTTATGGCAATCCGCAAACCTTGATGGCGTTCTATCAGCAGTTGATGAATACCGTAAAGCCTAAGCATTACGGGACCGTGGCGCAATTGCCGGCATCGGGGACGGCTTGGCCGACGCCTTAGTCTATTCATTATCTTAATAAAGGCTTACCCCCTATGTTCGAAATCTTTTCTGTTGGCGACTCAGCTTATTTACAAGCGGTACTCAATGCGGTGGCGATGATTTCAGGAACAGGCGATTACCGGACGGCGGCAGCAGTGGGTGGCTTGATTGGTGTGATCATGGTGATGCTACGCGCCTTGCTGCAATGGGATGGCCGAGGCATTCGTTATCAGGACTTATTTTTAGCGTATGTGCTCTGGCTGATGTTGTACGCACCGTCAGTCAAAGTCTTTATTGAAGATGCCTATACCGGCATTGTGGTGGCCGTCGACCATGTGCCCTTGGGACCTGCTGTGATCGGCAGTGTGATGTCGAATATGGGTTACCGGACTACCCGCTTGTTCGAACAAGGCTTTGCCACCCCGTCAATGACCGGTAATGGGTTTGCTGATAGTTTGCAGACCTTGACGGCGGTAAGAAAGAATTTATTATCCCGCGTCAGTTTGGGTTCGGCCAACGTTCCCAACTCCGGCAGTGACATGGAAACCTCCTTTGCCAATTACGTGCGGGAATGTACCTTAACGGGCGTGGATTTGAATCTTAAATCGGTCGATGCCATTTTACGAGATGCCAATCCGCTCAATGCCATCCGTTTTGACTCTGACATCTACATGACCGAAATTTATGTGGGTGGTCAGCCGAAAACCCTCACCTGTACCGATGCCTGGACGGATTTAGGCGTGGTGGCCAATGGTGCTTTTAGTTCCGCACTTGAAAGTTTGTTACAACCCACCTTGGGCGTACAGGCCGCCGCCGATACCGTGCCGAAAATTCAGGACGCTTTTGATGCCTTGGCGGGACCAGGCGTGGTCAACGCGGCCGACTACATGTTGATGTCTGCGATCATGCCGATGTTTGAAAAAGGCGTGGTGGGGCGGCATGAAGATGCCATGCATTGGACCAAGGCTTCAATGATTGAACAGGCCATCCAACAACGCAATACCCAATGGGCGGCAGAACAGACCTTGTTCTCCAAAATTGTCCGACCAATGATGGCTTTTATTGAGGGCTTAAGTTATGCCATCGCACCGATCATGGCGTTTGTGGTGTTATTCGGCAGTGTCGGTTTGCGAATGAACATTGGTTACTTTTCGATGTTGCTATGGATACAACTCTGGATGCCGATCTTGGCGGTAATCAATTTGTTCATCCACATGTCGGCGGCTGGCAAGATGGCAGCATTAACCTCAGCCAACTATCACTTGCCGTCGATGATGGGCATTTACCAGATGGATATGGAATTGCAGCAATGGCTGTCGATTGGCGGCATGTTAGCGGCCTCCACCCCTGCCATAACCTTGATGCTGATCTATCGCGGCGCGGTCACCGCGACCCATTTTCTGGGACGGATGGATGGCGGCGATGTTATAAACGAAAAAATCGTTACACCGGATGTCATCAGTCCGGCACCGGTATTAAATGCACAGCCGCAACATCAGTACAGCCCGCTGTCAGCGGTCACGCAGACCGGCGCCGACAAGGTGCTGCCGACTTTCTCCGCAGGACGTGATATGAGTGCGGCGGTGGCTTCGGCTTATAATGCTTCGGAACAAGCGAGCAGTAGTTTCATGCACAGCGTCTCGTCAACCGCTTCAAAGTCAGCCAGTATCAATAACGATTCCTTCGATAGCCACTCGTTGGCCAATCAAATTGCCAGCAGTAGTAGTCATACCGATGCCTACAACCGCCAGTTTGGTGAAGCTTTTGCCAAGAAACATAGTGACACCGGAATTTCCGCCGATCACTTTTCAGCACTGGTGGCGGGCAGCGCCAATGCCGGTGCGAAGTTATCCGAAAACTCTATGGGAGCGTTGATTTCCGGCAAATTGCAGAATGATTTTAAGGTCGGCCAGGATAAGTCTGACGCCATTGCCTCTGACATCACTCAAACCGTTAATGACACCCAGGGCTATCAGGCAGGCCTCGCAAAAAGCCTGGCCTTGGATGCACAGTCTGGGACCCGTAATGTGGCATCAATGGGTTTACAAAATCAATCTCTGTCTTCACTGCAGCATAGTGCAACCGATGCAGTTTCTGCTTCTGAGACTTATCAGCAAACCGTTTCTGCACAACAACGATTTGGTGCCCAGGCCAGCTTTGGTGCTGCTGAAACCGGCCTGAAAATAAGCGGAGACAGCACATTGATGGAACGACTAGATCAAACCCTGGATCAATATGGCCTTAGAGGCGATGCGCAACGTTTGGCATCGCAGTGGAAAGCTTCAGGCTGGATCAGTAAAGGCGATCAGGCTTATGCGGCCGCAGGCATGTCCTTGCTGACCGGATTTTCATCGCCCAGTTACCGGTCGTTGGACAATCAACAAGCGCGCAGTGCTGAAATAGCCGGTTACCAATTATTGGGGGACGCCTTCAATGCACCCCAGGTCGATTCGAACTGGAATGCCAACAAGAACGAGGCCATCAAAACCATGGCACCAACTATGGGCAATGCACAAACAGCTGTTGAACAAGCCGACCTCGCCGATCCACGGTCGGAAACTGAAAAGGTTAGCCGGCGTGTGCAGGGTCGAATGAATGCTGCCGGCAACAAGATCGCAACGGGTGATCAGGCCATTGACGGTCGGCATGATCAAAATCTTGACATGCGGGAACAGTATTCCCATGACGGCTTTGCCGAATTGGCACATATCAAGGCTGAACATTTTAGAGCTGCAATTGCGGCAGCAGCGAATGACAGCCCTTCCGCCGCGGAGTGGTCGTACAACATGTTGGGTGGCAGTCTTTACAATACGGCCAAGAATATTGAAGCGACTGGATTGGCAGGTAATCAGGCCATTAAAGAATTTGCAGTTCATGTTCAAAACGCTTATTCGGAAGGTGCCGATTTTTGGGACTCAATTAAATACGGCGCATCACACTCCTATTCCGGATTTTTAGACGCAACAAAAACTTGGGCCGATGAACGCGTTAACGAAGTAGCAGATAAATTGACTCCTACTCAACAAGCCTACTATCGGGCATCCATGTTCGAAGCCTTTGCAGGCATAGCAGTTGGTGGTGAATATAATGGCAGTACAGGAGAGGCCAGAAAACGACTAATTGAAGAAGAAGGTAGTGTAGAAGGCAATAATATCGCTAAGCTATTGAGGAGTGCTGCTGGTCAGAACCGAATGGATCTAATCGATCAAATTGGTAACTTCAACAGAGCCCGCGGCCATGTAAATTATTAAAGGCCCCATTTACAAGGCGCACTACGGGCTTGCGCAACGCCAGCAATAACAGCTCTTATCACCATAACAAAGGAAAATAAAACGATGAAGATGGTAAGGTCATGACGTGTGTTAGCTGCAATTATTCCTACTAATACAAGTGCAGCCCAATAATAATTACTCTCGTGAGATAGTTTGTTAGCCAATTGCTCGACGCATTGATATAAAAGCTCTGCCAGTGCCAAAGGAGTCAATATGCTGGTTCCTAATATAGCGATGAGAACCAGAAAGTTAGGCAAAATACCATTTAAACTGGCAAACCACATCAGACCAAACCCTAAAGCACAAATTACAAGCCGGTTAAATACATCAAATGAGAGCGCTCTATGTTGGAAACTCTGCACGAACTTCTGAAAACCACTGGGAAACTTCATAAAGGTCGTTCCACAGAACGGGCAAATCGAGCGCAGAGGCTGACCATAGTAGCTGACTATTCTGGGCACCATAGTCCGATGACAGACACTGCAATTCACCGTAGCATGATGATCCGTATACATCGATTGCTTCGGGCGTTTGGATGTCAACAGCCTGGTTGATAATTTTGAGGAATTGGATTTAGAAAGTTGCAACGCCATCACTAAACTCCGGTCGGAATCAGTGGCTGATGCTACTGCGAAATATCATTTTTGCCAAGTACTGTGCATTGTTGTGGGCTATTCAATCAACGGTACTGAAGGTCTTGCTTGCCGACTTTTGCGCTTTTCGCGCTTTCGATCAATGGCACAAATTTGACAGATTAGTTGCCGATCGCTGTTTTGGATAATCAATGAATCCCCATGGCAATCCTTACAATATTCGATGACTGCCAGTCCATTGGTGAGCGACTGGGCGATAATCCAGGCTTCATTAAAATTGGCAGGACGAATTTTATAGTAAGGTCGGTGTTCGCGGATGTGATTGGGGAAGCTTTCACAGAAGAAATCCCAGGCAAATAGGATGGCGGGAATATCAATTTTTGTCTTGATGTCCAGCAAGCTTGCTGACCGATAAATCGAGGCAAATAGCGACATGTAAACATACGACTCACGATAGTGAGGGATGGCTTGTATCGTTGGTGTTATGCCAGGTCGCGGGCCCCTGCCAGAATGGATCATTCGATACATGGCCCGGAGATCATCAAGACTGATTGTTTTTGTGACTTGAGTGACATAAGAAGTTCGTAGCCTTCGTTTCAGTAATTCAAAGACAAGTTGGTATTCTTGTAGCTGCGCTTCAAAGGACAGACCGGCGCTAATCTTCATGATTTGATAGCTTGTCTGGACACAATCATCCGTAATTGCCGGGCCTGGTGTTCTGAATACGTCTGATTCTCTGATTTGTTAGTCAGATGTATTGGGAGACTCCCTTGGGGAAATCGGAGAGCGAATCTAAGCACGTCACTGCGCGCCAGTTCCTTCAATTGATGGATGGGCAGGTTGTAAAGCATTTCCACAGTATCTGACGTTAAGCCAAGGCAAACCATTGCCTGCTGTTTCTGGCCGGTATGGATCAACTCATGGGCGAGCATCAGATAATCCAAATTCAAGTTGTAGATGACGTTATCAATGGTCATCACAACCTCATAATACCGTTCTAATTTGGTCCGCCACCGAAAGTACCCGTTGCCCGTAAGCAATTGATGCCTGGTTATTTTGCCAACTGTGATAACGACCGATACCCAATACAAGATTGTTGGGGGAGGAGTGAATGGCTTCGGCCAGTAACTGGGCACCAATAGTTAGGTTGATAACGGGGTCAAGCAGATGTTCCGGTTTGGTAACACAATGTCCATGCCAGCGAAGGTTGATTTGCATCATGCCTACATCAATATAGCGACTGCCCTTGGCAATTGATTGATGCAAGAGCACGTTAGCTTCCTGCTTAGAAGCCGGTGTAAAGGATTGTCCGGATTTATTAATAGCCCAAGGCCACGGAGTGATGTGGTCTGGATCTTTGTTTTTGGCTGATTCGATCAGGGCTACGGCATATAAAACATAGGGATCCAATTGATGACTTTTGGCAACCTGCCACCACAGCGTATTTTGTAATTTTGCTGGTGCAGTGTTGACTTTTATAGGATGAAAAACATAACCAACGTCTTTTTTAGCATGATGAGTTTCTGCTGCTAAACATGTAGCCCCGTTTAGGCAGCAAATGACCAGAACTGAGGCAAATCGTTGCCCATGTTCAAATTGATTTGATAAATGACGTCGTTTTTTAAAATAGGCGATAGACATGACAGACTCGATCGTTTGGGTTGATGCGAGTGTAAAACGATGTCGAAAGTTCTATATGTTCGAAAAACGACCATTAGAGGCGTTTTTAGATGAAGGCTTAGCGTGTGTGAATAAGGACCCCAATTCGTTTCGCGCTGTATTCTAATGGAATTTAGCTACTCTGGATATTAACTTCCAACTCCATATTATCCAACGATATTAGAACAAGCGAGTCGCTATTTTTGAGTAAAGATTTTTCTGGGTGTCCTACCCAAAAATCCTCAAAAATTTAGCGACGGTTAAATTGCTACGCAAGCCCGAGCCGTCCTGCTCCAATATCGTTCTCACCCAACATGGGATTCGAACATCGCAGCAATGACTCTACGCCCTCGGCATCGACCGGTTGCATTTTCCCTTCGCAAACAGCATGCTCGATAAAACGCCGGTATCGATAGGGCTACTCGCGACTAAAATTCGAGCAGCTCCCGACTCCGGTTCGGTGCATGTTGAGTAGACCACAGGCACTTCCCCCGCAGCCTCTCGCAGAACGGTACGTGAACCTCTCGATTCATACCGCTCCCATCAGGCAAACGCACCTATCATTCCGGCTCGCCAATGCGCGAACAAGTTCGGATATTGATCTGCAATCTTGTTCAGAAACAGTATTGCCCTGATCTTGTGCTGACGAAGCACCTTGAACTTACGCCTCGCCCACCTCACCAGGGTCATGTTAACGTGGCGACACAATCCGTATAACGCTGAGCGAGTGTAGCAGCCATAATAGGCTATCCATCCATTAATGATGGGGTTCAGCCATTTAGCGACTTGCCCTAAGCTCAACTCGGTACGTGTTCTCACCCTTAACGTTCTGATCTTTAGCCGCATTAACTTCAGCGCCGCTTTACTCACTGCGGGCGTAAAGTTTACAAACACGCTGTTTCTCTTGCGATTTCTACACAGTCGCCGCCTGAACGTATACCCCAAATAATCAAAGGAGGTATGCTCATAGTGCCCTTTGCGACTACCATCTTTACAATAAACGATCTTGGTTTTCACCGGATGAAGTTCAAGTCCACAGGCCAAAAAGCGTTGCTTCAGTACTTCCAGCATGTGTCGGCTAGAGCCGCCTACTGTTGGTGGGCTTCTGCCTTACTACGGCAATGCACCAGACCATCATCAGCATATCGACACCAGGGCGTATTCGGGTAATGATTTTGCAACCATTTGTCGAATACATAGTGCAGAAACAGATTACTGAGCACCGGGCTGACAACCCCACCCTGTGGCGTGCCTTTTCCCCGGCTGATCAACTCCCCATTTGGCATCTGCATCGGCGCCGTCAACCAGCGTTCGATAAACAGCGTCACCCAAGGCACATCCGTATGTTTATGGACCGCTTTAAGTAATAAATCGTGCGGTATATTGTCGAATAAGCCCTTAATATCAAACTCAAGCACCCAGTCGTAGCGCCAACAACGTTCTCGCGTGACCCCCACCGCATCCAATGCTGACTTGTTCGGCCGATAGCCATATGAGTCAGCTAAAAAGTGCGGCTCAACCTGCGGTTCAAACTCAAGTTTAACGACCATCTGAGCAATACGATCACTCACTGTAGGGATGCCCAAGAGTCGTTCTCCGCCCGCTTTCTTCGGTATGGCTACCGCTTTCACAGGCGGTGGGAAGTAACTGCCGGACGACAGCCGATTCCATAGCTTGTAAAGATTAGCTTTCAGATTTCTTTCAAAATCCAACAGCGATTGCTTATCAACGCCAGCGGCACCTGCATTGGCTTTCACCAATTCAAATGCTCGCATGACTTGCCATTTCGAAATGACATATGGTTTTGCCTCGCTCACGTCATCCTCCTGCCAGTAGACAGTTGTGACATCAGCAAAGACCGCCTGATGTTGCCCCTTCGCTCCACGTTCATTACAAACGCCTCAACACTACTACGAGCAACTCCGCCCCAGTATCACGCATCGGTACTCTCATGCTCATAAATTTAGTTATTTGCATTCTCCCTTAACATCATGATGACTGGTTCCCACAGTTCCCATTGAAAGCCCAATATAAAGTCACGCCTACTACTATACGCCGGACACCGCCTGCACAGGCTTCGGACTCGCTTGCAGACTAATCCCAAGAGTCATGGACGCCCTTGGTTTTGATGCCTAATCTCTGAATAACGACGCGTCAACATAGGTTCGGTTTAACTCGTCTCTTTATACCCTACCTGCTAATTCAACATTAGCTTTTCCTCAACGCTCACTACCTGCACTCTTAATGCAAGCAGCTTGAGGTGGTTTAAAGCCAGTTTCCGACAACAGACTTTGATGGGCCTACCATCATCTTCCAATGAACTTATACACATCTGACAGCTATTTCCGTATAGCGTCAGCTTGTGTGCCTGTGGCACACTCCCTGAATTTCAGCGATTGACGAACAATGTTTTTTCAATATCTACCCGCGCCGAAATTCCCCTGGCGGCATGCCAAAATGGCGCTTAAAGGCCTTGCTAAAGGCTGGTACCGACTCATAACCGCAACGTTCGGCAACTCGTT
>Ga0208629_100713_pt1 | contig 14932 bp, 4 predicted proteins | sample LakWasMet19_HOW5_2_FD_183865 | JGI IMG/M metagenome (GOLD analysis project Ga0208629, IMG submission 183865) | Freshwater sediment methanotrophic microbial communities from Lake Washington under simulated oxygen tension - Sediment Metagenome... | ecosystem: Environmental > Aquatic > Freshwater >...
AGGCAGCTCTGACGCTGCGAGCGGCAGCAGTGGCGCCGCCTCCGCCTCGGCATCGAACGACACCGGGGCGGGACGCATCTCCGACAGCCGCAGCAGTGGTAGCAGCAGCAACGGCAACAGCGCCATGGGCATGCAGCTGGATGGGCCAGCTATGGAGGGCGGAGGTGCAGGTGCAGGCAGCAGTAGCGGCAGCGGCGGCGGCGCCAGCGGTGCGTCAGCTGCCTCTTCAGCGCTTGTGTCCAGGGCAAGCTGCTCCAGCGCAGGAGGCGTCGGTGCAGGCGTGGGAGCAGGCGTGGGGGCGCTTGCCCTCGCAGCACTGCACGTCGGCCCGCCGCCCAAGCCGCCGCTGGCCCCGCGGGACATTCGAGACGCCCGGCTGCGGCAGCGGGTGGAGGCCCACTGGGCGCCCTGGCTGCACGCAAACCCGCTCCTGCTGCCGCCGTGGGCCATCGACGGCCGCCGCGGCGGGCTGGTGCTGCTGCCGGGCTGGGCAGTGGATGCCGAGACGCACCCCTGGCTGTGCTACGGTGCCTGCCAGACGTACGACGATCCAGTCTTCGTCCCGTCCCGCATGCTGCAGCTGCGCATCGTGAACGAGGCGGCGTACATGCAGGGGTACAGCGTCTGCCGCGCCTGGTATGCCGCGGGGCAGCCCATCCCCGCAGAGGCGGTGGCGACCGTCATTCGGCGCGCGCACCCGCGCGGCGCTGGCGGCGGAAGCGGCGCGGGCGGCGACGCGAGCCTGTCCGCGAAGCTGGGCCTGGGCAAGATCACGGTGCCAGCGCAGCCGCTGCCGCTGCCCAGCGTGCACCCCACGCCCCAGGACCTGCGTCGCAAGGTTGATCCGGTGGCGGGAGGGGTCTCTGAATACGCGCGTCACTACGGCGGCAGCGCCGGTGCTGGCGGTGGTGGTGGCGGCGCAGGGGCCGCTGCAGAGCAGGGGTATGGCGCTGGCGGCGCTGCTGCAGCGGCTGAAGCGCTGCGAGCCGCCCTGGCGGCCTCCGCTGCCATGAGTGCTGCCAGCGGCGCGGGGGCAGCCGCAGGCGGCGCGCCCAGGCGCAGCCACAAGAAGGGGCAGGGCCTCGCAGCGCTGGCTGCCGCCGAGGCATCGGCGACCGGCGCCGCCGCTTCCTCGCGCGGCGCGACGGCGGCTGGCGCCGCTTCGATCGCCGACACTGGCCGCGGCAGCGCAGGCGCCGCCGGCCGCCCTCGCAGCCACCACAAACGCCCGACCGCGCAGGCGGCCGAGGAGGAGGCGGAGGAGGAGGAGGAGGAGGCCGAGGAGGGGGAGGAGGAGGAGAGCGAGCGGACGGACAGCGAAGCCGCCAGCGACGCCGGCAGTGGCGGGGGCACCCTGCGCGGCAGCCGCGCCGGCGCCGCGGGCGCCCGCCAGAAAGCTGCCTCTGCGGCAGCGCCCGCGCCCAAGCGCGCGCGCAAGCTGAAGGTGAAGCCTGCCTGGCGCGGGTACACTGTGGTGGTGCGGGAGGCTGACGGAACCTGGACGTACGGCCCGGGGCAGCCCCTGGTGCTGAAGGACTGGCCGCGCGATATCACGCCCACTCGCGAGGACCCGCTCGCGCTCGAGGAGGCGTGGGAGCACCGGGAGGCCGCCCTGCGCCTGCAGCAGCGCGTGCTCGTTTCACGCTGCAGCCCCTCCTACGCCGCCCTCCTGTACGCCACGCTCGCGCTGACGCCCACGCTCGGCCCGCGGCCCTACGAAACCGCAGTGCAGCTGGAGAAGGTTGAATCGTCTGCGGGATCGGGCCGCTTCGTGCCGCGCTTCAAAGGCGCGTACTGGGACGGGCAGCCGGTGCGGGTGCGCTTTGTGATGCGGGGGGACGGCGAGAGCGGGCCCGGCGGCGCGGGCGCCGGCGCGCGCCGCAGCACGCGTACTGTGGCCGCTGCCGGCTCCTTCGGCGCGGCGAGCGCAGGCAGCGGCTCCAGCTCCGCGCGCTCCGCCGGCTCTGGCGGCGCCGGCGAGGGGGGGCCCGGGGGCGGCGAGGGGCCCCGCATGAGCGCTGCGGAGGCGGAGGCGCTCGTGGTGGGGCTCGAGCCGCAGTATATGATCGCCATGCGCACCTATGAGCTGCGGCCGCCGCCCGGCGCCGCGCGCAGCGCGGCCGACGCAGCGTCGACAGACTCAGACGACTCAGGGTCGGAGAGCGAGGGCGCTGGAGATAGCGATGGCGAGGGTGACGCAGGCAGCGGCAGCGACGGGGCGGTGGAGGAAGAGGAGGAGGGAGAGGAGCTCGAGGAGAATCAGTCGGGGGACGCGCAGGGCTCGGAGGACGGCAGCGGAGATGAGACCAGCGATGACGGCGACGGTGGTGCGACGGGCGCGGGGTCAGACGCGGAGGGAGCGTCGCCGTCTGCCTCTGGCAGCCCTCGCGCGGGCTCCGACGCCGGCTCCGATGCAAACGGCGCCAGCTTTAACGACGATGACGAGGCTGACGACGCCGAGGCTGCGGAGGAGGAGGAGCAGGAGGATGAGGAGGAGGACGAGGAGGACGCCGGCAAGGCCTCTGGCGGAGGCGGTGAGGAGGATAACGATGACGATGAGGGCGACAGCGGCGCCGCGGGCTCGACAGACGGTCGGAACGATGCCGGAAGCGGCGACGGTGACAGCGACGGCAGCGCTACCGAATCCGAGGTTGACGCAGGCAGCGTGGAGGCGGGCACCTCTGAAGAGGAGGAGCGGGAGCCTGCGCCGCCGCCGCCACCCTCCGCCATCCGCAGCAGCGCACGGCAGGCCGGGCGGGCGGCTGCAGCCGCCGCGGCTGCAGCCGCGGCTGCTGCGTCCGCCGCTGCGCCTGCAGCCGGCAGTGTGCGTCGCCGTCGCGGCAGCAGCGGCGGCAGCGACGGCCTGCCAGCGGGGCGCGGCAGCAGCCTGCGGGCCCCTCCTGCGGAGGCTGCACGCGCCTCACCAGACGCCAGCGCCAGCCCCAGCAGCAGCGACTTCGCGACCGCCTCCTCGCCCTCTGCCAGCCCCTCCGCGTCCATGTCGCCTGCCGTCTTTCGACCGTCCTCCGCGGCTCGGCCGTCAGCTGCCTTCGGCGCCGCCACTGCCTCTGGTTCCGCCGCTGCCTCCGGTGGTACCGCTGCCTCTGGTTCCGCCGCTGCCTACGGTTCCGCCGCTGCCTCCGGTGGTACCGCTGCCTACGGTTCCGCCGCTGGCACTGCCGGCACCTCTGCCTACGGTTCTGGCGCTGCCGCCGCCTCTGGCCGGGCTCGCCAGCCGCAGAGCACGCACGAGCCGGTCGTCGCCGGCGGAGGGGACGCGAGACGAGACGGCGTTCGAGGAGCGAGTATTACCTCAGGGCTGGGGAGTGGCCACAGCGCAGCAGGGGCAAGTGCAGCCGCCGCAGCAGCAGCGCCCGCCCGCGGCCCGCAGCTGGCGGCCCTAGCGCCGCCTCCGCCGCCGACGGCGACGGCGACCCCCCAGGCAGTGCCAGCCGCGCCAGCAGCTGCCTCCCAGCGCAGCAGCGGAGGAGGAGGCCTGTTTCAGAAGCTGCTGGGCACGATGACGTTCGGACTCCTCTCCCCGCCCCCCGTCGCTGCCGCTGCCGCTGCGAGTGTGGGGGCTAAGCCGCCCGGGCCTCCGTACCTGGGGGCGCTCGCTGCGCTGCCGCCCGCTCCCACTGCGGCTGCTGCAGCTGGCGCGGCTGCCGCTTCCGCTGGCTTCGCTGGCTCGAGCAGCGGCGGCCGGCTCCCCAGCGCTGGCGGTGGCGCCGCAGGGCTGCAAGCGCAGACGCTGCCACAAGGGGGAAGCGGCTACTCGTTCAGCCGGAGCAAGAGCGTGCCGCGGGAGCTGGCGAGCGCGCGGCGGCCGGGGAGGCACGCGCCGCCCTCCTCCCGCGGGCCCTCCCCTCCCCCTCCGAGCAGCGGCAGCGGCAGCGCTCGCGGCGGCCGGCCTACGCCGGCGCTACCGGCAGCGTCTGCGGGGGCAGTCACAGGCCTCGGTGGCCAGGGCCACTGGCGCAGTTCTGGCGGCGTTGGCGGCGGCAGTAGCGGGGGGCTACTCGCCAGCGCCCACGGCCCCCATGGCCCGGGCACACGAGGCGGGATGCGAGAGGCTTCGCCGCTGCCGCTGCCTGCCTCTACCTACCCCTTCTCGTCCCCCGGCTCCGACTCCGCTGCCCAGCGCTGGGCTGGCGCCGGAGGCTCAGCTGCAGGGGCAGGGGCGGGGGCAGGGGGACGCTCCCCCTCTGGAGTCACTCCCTTCCGTCGCTCGGCGTCAGCCGCGGCAGAGCCGCAGCGGCGCCAGCGGCAGGCAGTGGGCCCCTCCTCCGCCGCCGCCGTCCGCTCTGCCGCCGCTTTCGATGTTGGGGCCGGCTCCGGGCCGTTCCACGCGACGTCCTCCTTCTATGGGGCCGGCTACTCGGCCGACCGACGGGCGGGCCCGGCGAGCGGAGCCGCCTCACGGCGGCGGGGTGGGCAGGGGTAATCGCGGCGAGCGCTTGAAACTGCGTGAGCTTTTAGAGCACCAAATGCCCGTCGACGTCACGACATGTGCATGCGATATCGATATCGCCGCGGCCGAATTCGAACTCGAAATTTCATTGGAATTGCAATGCCATGATGCACCGAGCCACCCATTAGTGCCCACAATGGCTCCTTGTCATGGACGCGTCAAGCACCTGAATGGTACTCGAGCTCGAGTTCGGTTCGCATGTCAACCTCGAGGTGCGAATCCGCGGCCGTGACGCCGGCTAATCCGTTACGGACACTATCAGAGTTCAGCACTCCTCACCATGTAGCAGCGCAGCTATAGCTACACGACCGCTTCGCGGAAGCGCGGAGAGTTCATAATGCAACTGCTCAGTATAGTTTGCTGAGAGCGCGTTTCTTGCATCGGCAACTGCCCACACGGAGAGGCGCTGGCGGTTCTGAATGCAGGAGAGATCGAAGGGGGTTTTCACAGCACATTATTGCGGCGTCCAACACTGTCCGTTGCGGAACAACACGCGGAGCGAGGCGAGCTGGGGTCGGTAGGTGGACCTAGGTTGGTGCAGCAGCGGGGCTCGGCTCGTCCGGAGTCCCCACGACCGCTCGCGCGAAGTCGAATACCGCCACTAGCTTTGCAGCAAACGTTGGGATATCAGCAAACGTGAGCGTGATTTTCGCGCGCTGTGCGGTGGTCAGGCAGTGTCCGCGAAAGATGCCGCACTCAGGGTACGCGACATTTTCAGCAGCGTCGTTCAGGAGACAATGCACCGTCTCAGCCATCTCCGGATCGACCAAGCAGCCACGCCACTCGCAGAGAAACGTTTCCGCGCCAGCGCTCGCGCCAATCGCTCGGAGCACGTCGGCCACGCATTCGGCTGTCGGAGAGGAGTATTGTGCTTCAAAGTGCTCGAGCGGAAGGAACGGCACGGCGTAGTGAAGAAGCAGCAGCACCGCGGGCGCCACGGCTTGGTACCACCTGTCGCTGCGCACGGGATCTCCGCAGCTGTCCACCTCGAGGGGGAAGGTGGGCCATGCGCACGGACGGTCACACAGCTCCCCGCCCGCGTTCATCTCACAGAGAACCGGCGCGCCACAGCCTGACCTGACCGCACTGTCTCTCGCAGGAGAGCGCACAGGCTGAGCGTCGCAAGCAAGGGATGGTGCCTCAACGACGGCAGGTATGCATGCCACTGTTATGTCGTCCGGAGTCCCCACGATCTCTCGCGTAAAGTCGAACACCGCCACTAGCTTTGCAGCAAACGCTGGGATATCAGCAAACGTGAGCGTGATTTTCGCGCGCTGTGCGGCGGTCAGGCGGTATCCGCGAAAGATGCCGCACTCAGGGTACGCGGCCTTTTCAGCGGCGTCGAGCAGCAGACAATCCACCGTCTCAGCCACCTCCGGATCGACCAAGCAGCCACGCCACTCGCAGAGAAACGTTTCCGCGCCAGCGCTCGCGCCAATCGCTCGGAGCACGTCGGCCACGCATTCGGCTGTCGGAGAGGAGTATTGTGCTTCGAAGTGCTCGAGCGGAAGGAACGGCACGGCGTAGTGAAGAAGCAGCAGCACCGCGGGCGCCACGGCTTGGTACCACCTGTCACTGCGCACGGGATCTCCGCGGCTGTCCACCTCGAGGGGAAAGGTGGGCCATGAGCCTCGCAGCGCAACGAACGCGGCGGCGGCGTCGACGGACAGGCTGCCCGCGAGCACCTGGTCGCCACTCGCAGCAGCGAAGGCCACGATGGAGCGGTCCAAGCAAGCGGCGCTGGCATCTGACGCCGCGGACGACTCACTCGCCATCGCCGTAGAGTGTTAAGAAACAAGCTGGTACATGCGCAACAGCCGGCGCAACGAGCAAGCTGATGCATGCGCAACAGTCCACGATAATCGGCGGGCGCGCGGAGAAGCGAGGAATTCAGTCTACATTTTTGGGATCGGGCCGAATGTTTGTTTTGACCGTTGTGTCGGGATGCTTCGGGTCGTCATGTGTGCAGTTGGCTCCCTGATTGCAGCGCGGGCGTTGGAGTAATGTCGTGTTATCGCTTGTCTTGACGTTTAAGGCGTTGCGACTCGGTCATAAAACTGCTCTCAGCCTGAGGCTGACTGCCACTCAGGCTGGCAGTGGCGAGGGCTCATGCTTGTCAGTGACTGTGGGGCGCACGCCGCGCCCCACGACGCCCAGGGCGCGGGCCGGCCCGTCGGTGCGGCCGCGCGCGGGCGCCTTCCCGTCAACCGCACGGGTGGGGCCTGACGCCGGGCAGGCGCGGCTCTTTGGGGCGTCAGACTACGACGGCCGCACCGCGGCGCTCAGGCTGCACTGCGCATGCGCGGCGGCGGAGGGCGCAGGCGTCGCTGCGTTGCTGCTGCTGGTGCGCGGCGCATCAGTCACGGCGCGTGACCGTTGGGGCATGACGCCGCTGCTTGCAGCGCTCGTAGCAGGGCACGGGCAGCTCGCACTCATGCCGCAGCGGCTGCCATGGTCGCCGCCGCAGTGGTGAAAGCCATGAAAGTGCGCTGGAACGACAGACTGCGGCGCTCACGCCCGCGCAGCGGCAGGCGCTTGAATAACTCACGTGCGAGATGGCTGCTGCAGGCGACGCGGCGCTGGCATCTCTGTATACATACCGAGCCATTCCGGCCGCCATTGCTGACTACGACGGACGGATGCCGCTCCACATTGCGTGCGCGTGCGGGCATCCAGAGTTGGCTGCCGCGCTGGTGCAGGCGGGCGCGAGCCCTGGGAAGCGTGACCGGTGGGGCTACACGCCCGAAGTTGATGCACGGAACGCCCGCCCAGGCCACGTTGTAGAGCTTCTGCGCGGGGCTGCAGCGCCGGCGGCCACAGCTGCTGCGCATGCAGGCATTGGTGTCTCATACGATGACGTGTATGGAACAGCTGACGGCCTCTCCGAGTCGCCAGCGGCCTCCGAGTCATCCGTGCCAGCGGGTCGGCTCAATCCGCTCCTCAGGCTGCTGGCGCAGTCTGCATCATCCGAGGAGTCCTCGGCTGTGACTGCGGCTGCCACTGGCAGTGGCCCGCGACGTCCCCATATTACACATCGCGAGGGGCGCCGCAGACGGAAATGCGGTCTGATTAGCGGGCTGTGAGGCTGGATGGATGGGTCGTACAGGCAGCGCAGGCGCACGATGTCGGCTAAAGCTTTCTGGGGAGACTTCGAAACCGACGTCGTCTCGAGAACTGTATACGTACGTGGACTGTCAACTTCCGCTTGCTCCCAGATGCGGGACGTCGCCACGTTTGTTTTGCTTGAAAGTGCACATGGTTCGAAGTGCTGATTGGCACGGACACCCTGAGCGAGTTTGAAGTTGGCAACTCGAATGCGCGGGCACACTTGCCGCGATCGATAGTCGTTTTATGCACCGCACTCGCTCGTGCTATTCGTGGTCCAGCTGGAGAACAGTCAGTGCATGTGCATCCGGATGAATGTGGGACATGAACGCAGCGAGCTGGAGCAGCGAATCAAGGCACTGTGACAGGTACCACTGATGCTGTGGGAATGGAATTGTAAAGTGAAGCGCAACTCCCGCCGAGAGCGGTCGCGCTGAGCATACTCCCTGCTCACGACACGGTTGTGCGCCGCGCCGCCGTCCCTGTGGGCTCCACAGGTCTCTACTTACCGATAGTACGCTGCGTCTCCATCCATGGGACCTGTGCTCACAGCCACGCCGCCTGCAACCGCGCCCTTGCCAGGCCCCGCCATCTGTACGCCAGTAGCACCTGCGGACCCAAAGCCGCTGGGCGCGAACGCCGCGCTAGGCGCCGCCGCTGCTGCTGTGCCAGCACCTGTGCCCTTGGTCGCACTCTCCATCTGCTGCCGGCGCATGCCCGCTGCCTTGGCCTTGGCCATCGGGTGCTGCGGCTGCGAGCCCTCTCGCCGGCGCGCGGCTACGGTGGCGGTGGCGCCGGCACCGCCGTTCGCTGGTGCGGGCGCAGCTCCGGAGGCGTCGCTGGAGCTAGTGGGGCCTGCAGCGCCGGCGGCGCCGCCCAGCGCCGCCTGCATCGCAGCGAGGGTGCTGACGGGGGGCGGGGACGTGCTCAGCTCTGCAGCCGCAGCGGAGGCAGCGACGGTGAGGCGGAGTGCGGAGCTGGCTGCACCCGCTGCACCCCCCGTGGCTCCGCTGGTGGGAGAGGCGGTGGCGCTGCCGCCGTCAAGTCGCATGCGCATACCAGAGGAGGAGCTGAGGCCGCGGGGCAGGCTGCCGACGATCGCACCGAACTTGGGCGACGGCGCCGCGGCGTCGCTGCCGCTGGAGCTGCGGCTGTTGACCCCGCTCGCGCCCGCGCTGGGGCTGCTGCCGGAGAGGGCGCGGGTGGGGGAGAGGGCGCCTGACCCCGAGGCGGGGCGCGTGAGGGACATACCCACGCCGCTGGTGCCGCGAGGGGGCCAGCGCGGCATCGGCGGCGCACCTGACGCCGCGCCGCCGCTCACGGCCCCGGGCGTTCCGGTGGAGGCCTGCGGCGAGGACGAGGCGCGTGAGGGCGAGAGGGCGGCCCCTGCGGGAGCGCCGGCAGCGGGGGAGTCGCTGCCGGCACTGGGGGAGAGGGGGCGGCTCTGCGGCGGCGGCGGCGCGCGCCACTGGCTGTCGTCCACCGCCGCGCGCAGGCTGTTCGGCTTCCACGCAGGCAGCGCCAGCCCCTGCGAGGCGCTTGAGCTGCTGCTGCTGCTGCGGTCGATGCCGCCGCTCAGCGCACCCACCGTGCTCGCCGCAGCCGCTGCGATCAGGCGCGCGCCCGGGATCTGCAGCCCGGCAGCGCTCACGGGGCCTGAGAAGGAGCCGATCCCTTGGCGCATGGAGCCACCGGCCGTACCGCCGCCACCGCCGGCGCCGCCAGCACTCGATGCAGTCGTGCTGCCGCTGCCGGCCGCAGAGGAGCTGTTGCCGCCGCCGCCGCCGCTGGCACCACTGCCGCCGCGGCCTGCCAGGAGGAAGCCGCCAGCGTGGTCGTGGTCGTCCCTGTCGTCATGGTGGCCGGCCGGACCCGCGGGGGCCTCCGCGGAGAGGTTGAGGCGCGTGGCGACCTTGGACAGGTCGTCATCATCGTGACCGTCATGCCCCGCGTCGTGTCCGTGACCGTGCGGGCCGTCATGCTCCGCGTCATGCAGCGCGTCGTGGCCCTCGCGGCTGCTGCACATGGCGCGGCCCACGCGGCAGCGGCACAGCGGCAGGCACGCGCGCTGCGCGAGCCGCACGAGGCAGCCGTGCCCCGTGGCGGCCTCATACGCCGAGTAATCGATGGCGCGCCCGTTCTCGCCCACGAACAGCGGGCGCAGGCGCCACGACAGCCACGCGGCCGCCAGGGTCGCGAGCGCGCACATGAGGGCGAGGATGATAAAGGTGAGGCGGTAGCAGTCGGGCCCGTAGCACTTGTTGCCGCCGCCGGGCGCGATGTGGCTGTTGTAGATGCTGGTGGCCAGCTGCGCGTAGAGCACGAACGAGCCCGCTGCGGAGGAGAGGTTGGACACCGCGTAGATGCTGGCGAAGGAGCGGCTGCCGAAGCGGTCTCCGAAGATGGACGGACCGAGCGCCCAGAAGGAGCCGTACGAGAAGCCCGTCCACAGCGCGGCGACGTACAGCATGTTCAGGGTGGAGAAGGCCGTCAGCACCATCGCCCCCGTCATGCTGGCGAGGCCGACGACCAGCCACGTCGCGCGCGACACGCGCTGCGCCGTGAAGTCGCTGATGAAGCCGAAGAACATGCGTCCCGCGCAGTTGAAGACGGACAGCAGGGTCACGTCCAGGTCCTGGCCGCCCTCCACGGCCCCCAGCGACAGCGCCAGCCCGCCCAGCGAGTTGATCATGACGAGGCCCGCGCCCGTGCCCGCGAAGAGCAGGTACATGAGGAGCCAGAAGTCGAGGGACAGCAGCGCCTCAAAGAGCGCCGCGCCGCTCACCGGCTTCTCGTTCGCGGCGGCTATGGCGCGGGCCGTCGCTTCGCGCCGCGGCAGGCGTGACGCGCTGTGGCTCGCGCTGTAGGCGGAGGTGGGCGAGAAGAGGGAGACGCGGTTGAGGGACAGAGACAGGTCCCCGCTGCCGTCTGCAGCGCCGCCCGCGGCGACAGAGGCCAGGACGCTGTAGTGCGCAGCGGAGCGCGGCGGGGAGTCGTACTGGCCGCTCGTGTTACCGGCCGCAGCGGCAGCGGCGAGGGCGGCGGGGGACTCCACGACAATGACGCCCGTGCTGGCGCCCGGGGCGCTGAGCATGCTGACAGACGGACCGCCCGGCGCCTCCTTCACGCCCACGGTGTGGCGGCTGCCGTCCGCGCCGACCTCCACCAGCAGGGGCACCGCCGCAGGGTGGCTCGCGTCCAAGCCGAGCAGGTGCGCCTTCGCGCCAGCGTCGCGGCCGCAGGGCATCCACGCGAAGAGGCGGGACGGCGCGCCCTGCAGCGCGAGCGGCAGCAGCACCACCGGCAGCACGACGCCGTAGGGCAGCAGGTTGGTGATCTTGCCCCACGTGAACAGCGCCGAGACTGTGGTGACGTACACCGCAATCGCGCCCGCCGTGCAGAACCCGAACCACAGCTTGCTCGTGTCCTGCGCCGTCATGGGCACCACCTGCTCCGGCTTCACGACGCGGTAGAGCGTCGACATCGCGAGCAGCACGCAGGGCACCATGATCGCCAGGAAGCGCAGCAGCGAGTTGGCGTTGCCTGGGAAGTACGAGTTGTAGACAATGGTGAGCACGCCCGCCGACAGCCCGAACGTGCTCTTGATGAGGCCGAGGACCATGCCCTTGTTGTGCGAGAAGTTGCGCACGTTCGTCGCCACCGCCACCGTGTCCGCCCAGCTGTTGCCCTGGGACCACAGGAACGTGAACAGGCACAGCAGCGCACGGTCGTAGGAGATGGTTTGGCTCACCATCGCCCACATCGTTGCATAGCCGCTCGCGGTGAGCCCCGCGGCGATGACCATGGTTGCGAAGGGTCCGTAGTGGTCGTACACGAAGCCCGCCACAATGGAGATGTAGCCACCCAGGTTCATGACTGAGCCAACCAAGTTAATGTCACCCTGCGAGAGATTCAGCTGGTCTTTTACCTCTGGCGAGTACACTCCCCATAGATACGAAGTGCCGCTAGCTAGCTCCGTGAACAGGGCCGCCGGCAGGCCGCTCCACCGCGTCGCCCACGGCGCCGTCATCGTAATGGAGCTTTCCGAAACCTCGAACCAGGAGTGGCGACGACGCTCCCTGGACTGCGATCTCTCGGAACGCCAGTCACTTTCACTTCCCGACCACCAAGTGTGGGAGACATCGCTCACCGCCAGGTGGCCAAGAGCGCGGCTGCCACACGGGTCGTGCGTGGAAGTTCAAACCAGTTTCACAGCAGGAAATCTGTTAGTCCGCGTCCAATGTCCATTGGAATGGACCAATGGCCATGAGAGGACATCGCCGGCGGACACGTTTTCATTGATCGCCATCGAGTCAAAGAGCTACGTACGTTCTACACAGCGAAAAAGCAATCGCGATCCTGCACCCTAGTTGATACACGGTTTCCGGCCTTCATCAGTTAGCCCGAGACTTCGACATGGAGGAAAGCACGGTCGCTGATGCGATCAAGCGTGGTAATCCGGTAGTTTTCTTCGATCTCACCATTGGCGGGGAGCCGGCCGGGCGCATTATGCTGGAACTGTTCAAGAATCTCTGCCCGAAGGTCAGTCGCTCACATGCTCCAAAGCGCAACAGCAGGTCCCCGGGGCGAGAGCAACGACACGACGGCTTCATACAGCATACCAAGCAGCTCCACACACGCGATCTGAATTGCTGCGTGCTGAATGCGGCTGATCGCGCTGCCCGCGTGCAGACGGTAGAGAACTTTCGACAGCTCTGCACTGGCGAGTTCAGAAAAGGCGGGCTACCGATCGGCTACAAGGGCTCAAAGTTTCATAGAGTCATCAAGGACTTCATGATACAAGGTGGCGATTTCGTCAAGGGGGATGGTTGGTGCTTCCACAACCGCAGAGCAGTGGCCTGGACGTTTTCCTGTCCGCTCGAAAGGACCTGGCGACACGACGCCGTCCACAGCAAATTGCCAGCTGCAGTTGCTCGCGCTCAGCTCGGAGAGGCCCAACGCCACCTGTGGCTACTCGAGTGTCGCCTTGGTTGCAACGCGGTATCGCTGCGTGCCCATTCTGCCTGCAGGGACGGGCCGTCTGAGCATCTACGGCGAAAAGTTCGCAGACGAGCCCACTGGGCTAAAGGCGCGGCACGCGGGGCCTGGGGTCTTGGCGATGGTGAGGCGCAGCATGTGAAGCGCTCCGCAGCAGGGAAGCCAGGCGAAATATCACGAGCGTCGTGCGGAGGAGCAGCTTCATGGCGGCCGCCTGGCCCTCACCACAACCACTGCCGCTGGCGGAAGCCGTGCACTGCGGCCATGCCGTATTGCTCTCCAGCACCCTGTGCCCCGCCACGCCATGTTGCTCTGCGGTACCTGTGCGCCTCCCATGCGTCCCCGGCAGCTCTCCGCAGCATGGATATCCATGGACACCATGGACACCTCCACGGGTCTGCGCACCCACCTGTTGTGAACTGCAGGCTAACAGCGGGCCAAACACAAATTCGTGCCAGTTCTACATCACGTGTGCGAAGACAGGTGAGCCGCCGCCGCCGTGTGCACGGCGAAGTTCACTGCAGGTACCACGAGAGAGTTCGGTGGCATCTTGCCTGCCTGTGCGCACACGCATGCGTTCCTGCGACGGCTCACGCTCACCGCTGCCCCACTTTTCTCTTGTCCACTGTGTCACCCGCGTTCGTGGCGGTGCAGACTGGCTGGACGGCAAGCACGTGGTGTTCGGCCGGGTGCTAAACAGCGAATCACTGCTGGTGGTGCGGAAGCTAGAGGCGGTGCCCGTCGGTGCCGGCAGCCGGCCGAAATACGACGTCGCGGTTGCAGAGTGCGGGGAGATGTAAATGTGATGGTTTTCGCGGTCGCGGCCAGTAGGCTGCGTACAGGCTGCGTACAGCCTGGCACCAGTCTGGTGTGAGATAGTTCGTGTGGTGCTCATGCAGCACAGATGGAATTGACGCAGATAGCGACAAGTGATCGACATCCGAACCGACGCTGCGAGGCGAGCGCACTTGCCAAGCGCGAACTGAATGTCAAAGTCGCGTGATCGGCTGGCACAGGGTGTCGGTGTGTGTCGGCCCCCAGTCCACATGCGTAGCTGCTAACGAAGTCCGCGTGCAATGGATTTGCAACCTGGTTGTTGGATGTAACGACCTCGAGCAACTCTACCCGCGTGGAGACCACTGCACCGACTGTCTGGGCACTGCAACCACTACATCGGCGAGTGGCCGCAGAGCTCGAATCACACAGCGGGTCAGCCACGACAGCAGCCCGTCCGCGGAAGCATTCTTCAAGTCCCTCCAGAAATTTAGCCGCTAGTCTGCGTGCGACTGGTCAGTAGCGGTTGTACTTGACCGAAAACACACCCGTGACTCTGCCAACTTGTGGAGATTTCTCCACAATGTCGTCTCGACGGACAGTCATCGACTCCGGGGATTTCGCTGAGCCGTTCTCGATCACTCTGCAGCCTAAGGAACTTCAGGTGGGCATAAATTTCCAAAGTCAACGCTTCTTTTGCGCGAACCGCTTGGATCGCGCGTTTCTTCTCTGGCTGACCGTAGACTCGCGGGTAGCATACAGCTGGTGGACAGCCGCATCAAGCCCGGACGCTCGGTCCTGGACGCGCCGGGAATGGATGCCGTGCCAGCATTAGGCAGCAAGCGCAAACTTCCGCTGGTTGAATCGTGCGCATCGCACGAAGCTTCGGACATTCCCGAAAAAACAGGCCACGAAGCTGACAACTCGAAATCCCAGACTCGCAATCCTGCTGCGGAACAGCTGTCGCGCCTGGATTTTGTGGCCGTGGAGGGATGTTACGGCGAAAACACCACAAGTCTTCCGGCATCGGCGGCGGGTGGCAGCGCAAGGCCCACCCCGAAGCGCCCTCGGTTGGCTGAGGGAACGTATGCAGCGGACGAGTCCGCGTCACAGCCAGCCGCCGGATCCTGCAACCTCAGCACCTCCGATGCCCACATGCCTTGTGAGTATACCTAGCCTTTGCCCAGACTGCCGACAGAGTCGTCATTCTCGCGTGCGGGTTTTGGGCGGTTGCAGTTGACAGGTGCCGCTTGTGGCTCTCATGACTGAGATCCGCTCGCCCCACTTCATCCGCTGTTGCGACCCTCCCTTCCCGTGTTGCTTTGATTACAGGTGTTGGTGCTCGTGGCGAGGCGACGTCTGTGACGCGTGACTGGGCGGGCGCAGCCGTTGCTCACATGGCTGCTGAGGTGCAAGGTGATCGCGCGACTCTGCCCTCGCCTGCATCAGCGTCAGCGCGGGCGGGTGCCCCCATGGCCTCCCCGCAACTCGCAGCTCCAGTCTCCGGGGGCGTGCACCTCTCGCTCAGCTCGGCAGGCGGGGCGGTTCCCGTGGCCGGCGCACCCGCTGCCGCTGTCTCTGCTG
>Ga0208629_100714_pt1 | contig 14911 bp, 9 predicted proteins | sample LakWasMet19_HOW5_2_FD_183865 | JGI IMG/M metagenome (GOLD analysis project Ga0208629, IMG submission 183865) | Freshwater sediment methanotrophic microbial communities from Lake Washington under simulated oxygen tension - Sediment Metagenome... | ecosystem: Environmental > Aquatic > Freshwater >...
GAAGGAGCTGCGTCGTGAGGTTGCTTGAGAGACCGAGCCGCCCAGGGCAGCATACCGCTCGCTGAGGGGCGCTTCCAGCCCCTCCCGAGCAGAGAGCGGCGCAGCGTGAGCGCCAAACAGGAACAGCTGGTCCGCGACCTCGTCGCCCCCCACTGCCGCGTGCGCAGTCCGAGTGCGCCCGGGCGGTGCTGCACCGAGTGGCGGCACGGGCGCGGCAGGTGCCGGGGCCACGGGCTCTGCGGTCGCAACGCGGCAGCGCAGCAGCGTCTCCCGCAGCGTGGAGAGCTGGCGCTGGAACACCGCGTCCGAGTCCCGCATCACAGCGTTGTACCGCGCGAGCGCCTGCATCACGGCTGGGTGCTTGGCGAGGTGCGCGGGGATGGGCACAGGCGAGCCGCTGCTTCCAAGCCGGCCGGCCGCTCCCAGCAGCAGCGCTGACACGGAATGCGCGCCCTCTACACCAGCACTGGCCGCCCCAGCAGCCCCAGACGCAGCGCCGTCATCCCTCTGCTCTGAACCGCCGGCGACGCCACCGTTGCTCACAGCTGCAGCATGCGGCGGCGGCGCGATCCCACCTGCTGCTGTATATGCGCTCTGCGCTGCGGGAGAGCGGGACAGCGCAGCCCACGACCGAGCCATGGCGTCGACCAGCGCGCTGCCCGCCGGCGTCGTAGGAGCGCTCGTCCCGCTGGCAAGCGATCGCAGGCTTGAGGGCGGTATAGGAGGGGCGGCCGCGAACGGCAGAGCCGCACCCATGCCCGTGAGTCGGGACGGAGGAGGTCCAGGGCTGTACAGCGGTGGCCACGCAGGTCCAGCCGGCCAGCCCGCATACCCCTGGAGCCCCGCGTGGAGGGGCGGCCCCATCGGAAAAGGGGGGTACCCGCCCGGTGCTGCGGCGGCGTACGGGCTGCCGTACACGCCGCTGTACCCCGCTGACGCTCCCGATGGGTCGTATGCAACGTCGTAGCCGCCAACGTGCGCGTGCAGCGGCTGGACGGCACCCGCGTGCAGCGGCTGACCGGTGTAAGGGTCAAAGCGGGGGGCCATGCCAGGGTGCGGCGGCGGCGGCAATGCAGCAGTCGCAGCAGCGTGTGCGCCAGGCGGGTAGGTATGCGCCGGGTACCCAAGTGGCGGGTGTGGCTCTGCGTGCGGCCCCCCGGTGTGAGCAGCGCCGGGAACGGGTGCGGCTCTGCGTGCGGCCCCCCGGTGTGAGCAGCGCCGGGAACGGGTGCCCTCTGGTGATGTGGCTCAGCCTGCGCAATGGCAGCATTGGGACCGGGAGCCGGAGGGTGAGGCGGGCGAGCCTGGCTGCGCATGGGCGAGACAGAGTGCTTCGCGAAGCTGATGCTGTTGGTAGTCTGGTCAAAGTCTGCACTGTATTCCATCACCCCGGCCGCCTCCTCTGCCGTCCCCGCGGCGTCGACAGCATGCGAGGGGATGGCCGCAGCATTGAGAGCTGCGCGAGCAGAGGCGCTGGGTGCAGCCTGGGCCCCGCTACCGACACGCGGGGCTGCTGAAGGGAAGCCCAGGTGAGCTTCTGAGCTGGGCACGTCACTCGCGCGAGGGTTAACCCGTTCGCCGACGGCGCCTGCTTCCGCCGTGCGCGGCGCAACGGCAGCGAGCGAGACCTGGCGCGGCTGGGGCTGCTGCCCGAGGGGAGCGCTGGCAGCACTGGGGCCCGCCAGAGCCTCCTCCTCGGCGACTTCTTCCTCCTCAAAGCTGTCCTCATAACGGGGAGTAGCGTGGCCCTGAGCCGGCGGTGCAGACACCAGGGCAGCGTGTGCATGCCCTGAGAAGCTCGCTTGCGAGTAGCTGGGCGCCGCGGCTGGAGTCGCATGCACCGCTGACCACGCCGGAGGCGGCGGCGGCGGTGCCGGCTGAAATTCCACTCGGTGGGGCGCCGGGGCGGGCTGCGCAACCGCGTGGCTCGCCAGCGGCGCCCCGACAGGCGGCGCCGTGACGCGCAGGCAGTCCGCCATCACTCCGTCCTCTGCGTCGCCGTCGTCGTACAGCACCGCGTAGGAGCCGTCTGGGAGGCGCTGCACGATGGTACCCGGGTACCAGTCCTCGCCGCGCCGATAGCGAGCCTCCACTTTGCTCCCAACCGCGATGTCAGCGGCTGAGGGTGCATGCTGTTGCTGCGGCACGCTTGACTGCGCCGCGTGCGGAGTGGTGTAGTGCGCCGGCGGCTCATCATGCACCGCCTCCGCACTCTCCTCTGCAACCTCGTCAACGGGAGGCTCGTGGGAGTGGAAGGCAAGCGCAGCCCGCAGGTTCTGTGGGGGCTCCACGTTTGGCGCGGCCGCTCGGCTGGCCAGCAGGCTGTCCACTCCGAACGACACCCGGTTAAATATGCTGCTCGTTGGAGCAGCACGTGAGCCCGGAGCGGCAAAGCCTGAGACCGCAGTCGCGGGCGTTGGTTCCTTGTTCTCCGGCTCGCGGCTGCGCAGCATGACCTCCTTGGCTGCTTTGTAACGCGAGGCACCAGCGGTCCCACGGGCCGAGGGGCTGCTCACGCCCGGTGCGCTTCCCATCCCGCTCTTCCAGCCTGCTGTTCCCATCCGAGCCGCAGACCTCCCGGGCCCAACGGACTGGTGAGCATCCAGACCGTCTTGGTCATCGATGTCAAAGTCGGCGGAAGACTCGTCGTCGTACGTTCGCACCGGAGGCCGCACCGGCGCCTGCTTCCCACGAGCCTGCCGATACTTTTCTAGAAGCTTGTCGGCTTTCGAAGATGCGGATACCGCTCGTGAAGCCACTCGGCTGGCGGCACCCGTGCCAACAGCGTGGCCGTTATCGCTCCTTCGCGCAGCGCTGGTCCGAGCGGCGGCAGCGGCTGACCTCGTAGCAGCCGGAGCAGGCGCATCGTCCTCGATGGAAAAGTTCCACGGATCCGCCGCTCCGCCACTGAACCCCGCAGTCGCGTGGTCGTCGTCGTCTTCAATGACGAAGGCCATTGCAACACAACGTTGCAACGGTTTCAAGTCCTTGTGGTTTTCATTGACGATGACATTTATCAGAACGCTGTGGCGGTGCTTTTCGTTGGTGGCGACATGCTTTGGTAATTCTCCCGTCTTCGCGCAGCTTCAACCAGTAGATCACGCTAAATCAACATCAAACGTCGTGTCAGTCCATCCGTGCGACCCCGTGTCAAGACCCGGCTTTTCTCTGTAGCAACGATGCGTTCGTGCGCGTTCATCGGCGTTAGCGGGCTCGCATGTCGCGTCTGCTTTAAAAGGAGGCTGTGAATTTTCGGCAACAATTGCGATTGCCGCACAAATCTGCCAACACAGCCCACCAAGAAGCCCCACTCTCGCGGGGCAGGCCGATCTAGGATGGCAGAAGCGCCGGTGGTCAAGCGGAAGGCGCTTAAGATCTTTTACCAGCCCATGCACGAGCGGAACATACACAATGTGAAGATGCTTGTGTCAACAGTGCTGCCGGTCACGTACGCCGACTCCTTGTTCAAGCGGTTGCTGACATACCCGCAAGAGTTTTGCAAGCTAGGTGGGCTCCCACAGCAGCGAGTGCCACAGTTCCTGTCATCCAGACGTATACTGGAATTGATGATCGCATTGCCAAGATTGCCGCCCACCCCGGACCTTCCTGGGCTTCATGAAATGTGCAGCTTTCTTTGACGACATCTTTGTCGGCTGCGTAGCTTGTCGCCTGGAAGGAGAGGGTGCAAACAAAAAGCTGTACATGATGATCTTGGCGGTGCTTGCCCCATACAGAAATAGGGGGATCGGTACGTTCTTGCCGAATCTGGCCGAAACTTGTGATGCACTGATGTCGCTCCCGGCCTGCGAACACCTCACCGGCATCCTCGCGGTGGCTCGTTGACCCACGTTCTGCTGCAGGCAGCGCAATGGTGAAGAACATGCTGGAGACGGTGGAGGACGGCAAGCACGGCGACATCCGGGAGGTCTTCCTGCACGTGCACACCGTCAACGAGAAGGCGCAGGCGTTCTACGAGGGGTTCGGCTTCGCTCGCGCCGGAGAGCTCAAGGGGTATTACACTGGCGTGGAGCCCCCGAATGCATTCCTGTACAGACGGGCGGTTAATGGGGCATCCCTCGACGACCTGTCGGCCCCAACCGGGACGGAATCTGCGGGCGCAGGAGCCACCTCCGCCAGCAGCACCGCCTGAGAATGAGGGCAAACCAAAGCATATCGGCAGCTGTTGTCGGTATTCGCATGCGCCGCCTGCGGATCGCTGTCACTCGTGCTGCGATTCTGGAAAGTTCGAGGCCGACGGCCGTTGAACCCTGTTGGAGTTGTTGAGGATCATTTCACGCCGGCGCACGCGCGCTGAGCCTCTCGCTTGGTCACGCAACTTCGTAGACCAGTCAGCGTTGCTTTTGAGGTGGCTGATTGCGAGTCAAAGTTTTTCTTGCTCGGCAGTGCTCCCGCGGTCGTGTCGGAGCACGGCACGAGTCCGCAAGAGTCCGGGAGCAGTGCTGCACTCCACGAACTGTCACCGAACAGCGCGAAATGGACGGCGTTAGTGATGCCGCCGATCTCATTGCTGCGGAACGCATCCGCATCGCTGTGATCGGGGCACCAGGAGCTGGCAAAACCACTCTTCTGAAGATGCTTTGTCGGGAGACGTTTTGTGCTGGCAGCGCTCGAAAAACACCGGTTGTCACGGGCGTTTGCATCGGTGGCATTGATGGACGCACGTTCCCGGTGGAGCTAGTGGAGGTGGCGCCATCCCGCACGGGCGTCTCAGCAGATGTGCTCCTGCGCAAGCCGTTCGACGGCGCGATCGTGCTGGTTGACGCGTACACTCCACTCGCCCGCATTTACCAAGATGCCTGCAAGTTTGCCCGTCTGTTTTTGGAGTATCAGAGTGATCGTGGAACAGCCAGTGCGGCGAACGGGGGCCGTGGACTCGGTTCAGCGGATGCCGCCGCTGAGAGGCCTCCTGTCCTGCTTCTTGCAAACTGCAGCAGACTCAGCGCCGATGATTGCCGCCGGCTGGCAAAGCCGCCCACGGCCGCGGCCGCTGCTTCTCTCCTGAGCTCGCTGTCGGCGCTGATTGAAGACACGCGCGGAGACCCCGCGCTGGCGGTGTCTCCCGAGTTTCAGCGGGAGCTGGGGGCGGTGATCGGCGCGCGCGCTCTCGCCCTTGCCGGCTTCCCCGCTGCTGATGGCTGGGACACTGCAGCTGCGCCGGTGCGGTCGACGCGCGTGGACGTGGCTGCCGCGCCGTCCCTGAAGGCTCTCTACCAGAGCATCGGGGCGCCGGGCTCAGCAGACCCAGACCGCTCTATGTGGGCGCTGCTGACGCGCTGCTGTCGCAGGCAGCGGCCGGCCGCGGGCTCGCGGCATGACGCGGCCGGGGCACGGGGGCGCGCTGGCGCCCGCACCGCTGACGGGGACAGCGTTAGTGCTGGCCGGCGTGCTGCCCGGGAGCTGCTGCCGTCGCACGAGGCTGTCATGCTGTCCGCCTTCTGGCGGGACGAGGTGCCCTTCGCTGCGGTAGACAGCCTCGTGTCAGCCGCGTACGCCTTTCGTGGACGGACCCACTCGTAGTGGATTGCGGCTGTGGCCAACGGTCAGTGCGTTGCACCCATCGGAGGCGGCATCGCCGGCGCAGTGGCTCGAGAGGCAGGCTGCAGCGACACATGCTCTCTGTCCTGTTGGGTGGAGCGGTGCCGGAATCTGAGCGGCACGGTGTGGGCGGCACCATGTTGTATGCAGCTCGGAGCACGGGACACGGTTTGAATGGCGCTGGCCATGCATGTGGAACGGGAGCTCCGAGGAGGCCTCGAGGTGGGCGCGTCACGGCGCCAGCTACAGTGTGACCATGATACCCCAATCGTCGACCCCTGCTGTTGCGCCTGGATGCACACGAAGTCATCGAGTCGTGACCATGTCGCTCGATTGTTTCGAAGCATGCATCGAGTTGCAGTTGAGGTCTTGATTCGCTGATTTGAGGTCGACGTCGACCCTGGACGTCCGCTATCGACATCCATGACGTTGAACCGCTCGTCGACGAACATCACGTGCCGTCAAAATCACACGCCTGTTTGGCAACTCCCATCGTCAGAGGATCCGAACGGGGCACACACGTCGTTTGAACATGGCAGCTAGCGCTCGCTATACCTTAGCTTAAACACAAGCGGAGAGACGCAAGCCAGAGTCTGTCCGTGGACGTACACACGCACTCGCTCCTTGCCTCCATCCACCACATGCGCTCACTGCTGGCGGTCGTCGACGCAGCCCCGCTTCCCGTGCTAGCGCAGCCCTACCTGGCGCCGCCGCTCAGCCGGCGCAGGACGGCGGGCAGGGCCTCCGCCTCGCGGCTGAGCAGGTGGCGGCGCCAGGCGCGGTTGCGGATGGCCTCGAGCTTCTGCCGGATGGTGCGCTCCGCGCTGCCGGCGGGGTGCGCGGGGTCGGCAAACCAGGCCTCCACCTCCGCCGCTTTCTCCCGCGTGTCGAAGGAGCCGCAGGCGGCGCCCACCAGGCTCTGCCAGAGGAAGTTGCCGCCGCCGAAGCGCTTGCTGATGGCGTCCCACTGGCCCGTCAGAAGGCCCCACGCCGCGTCGCGGCCCGCGCTACCGGGGTTGCTCGCCACCGCGTCCAGCACGAAGGGCGCGTCCTGGGACCGGATTTCGTCGCTCAGCATCATGCCGAGCGTGCGCTGCAGCAGCGCGGGGTCGCTCGCGCGGCCCAGCGCCGTCATGAGCCGCCGCTGCTCCTCGCTGCTGCCCGCGGCTCCAAACAGCTTGTGAATCGCGTGCCAGCGCGCGGCGCCGCCGCTCGCTGCCGCTGTGTTGTACACCAGCTGCTTGAGGTCTGCGGAGATGGGCGCACCCCCGGCAGCGTAGGCGTCGAAGCGTCGCAGCGCCTCTGCCACGACGGTCTCATTGTCTGCGATGGCGGCAGCGCGCAGCACCAGGGCGCGCAGCAGCGCCACGTTCGGCTGCTCTGCGGGGTCCGCCTCCCAGCCCACCCGCTCAACCACGGGCTGCAGCAGCGCGCGGGTGAAGGCGGTGACCTGGCCGCCCAGCTCCTTGGACACGCCGTCTGCGGCGGCCTGCACGGCAGCGAGCGCGTCCGTCATGGACACCCAGACGGTGTACTCCCGCTCGTGACGCATCTCCCACAGCAGCGGCAGCACGTCCGCTGCAGGCGTGAGACCGATGGACACGGCTGCACCCACGTCGCCCACGAGGCCGAGCCGGTCGTTGATGCCCAGGGCTGGCTCCCCCGTGCCGTCTGCAGGCGTGCGCACTGCCGCGTGCAGGCGCGCCAGCAGGGCGCCGTCGTAGACGGTGCGGAAGAAGGCAGCGTGGTCTGCGTTCAGCTTCACCCAGCTCGCGCCGCCCTCCGCCGCCGCCGCCGCCACGGCCTCTGCGGTGGCCGCCAGCGTCGCCTCGCGGGACTGCCCCTTCTTGGGGTCGTCCAACATCAGCACGCCCAGCTTGCGGGCAGTGCCTGCGGCCGCAGCAGCGCCCCCCGCGCCCCCACTAGGCCCTGCGGTGCCCGTCACAACGCTGATGGGGATGTTCCAGTCGTTGCACGCCTCGGCGGAGCCAGCGCCGCCGTGCGCGGCGCAGGCCGCTTCAAAGCCGGCATGCCCCGCGCCTCCCGGGAAGTCGGAGGCTGCGGGCCAGGCGGTGGAAGAGGCGGCCCAGGGCGCGGTGAAGCGCTTGCTGGAGAGCTTCAGGGAGCCGCGTGCCAGGGCGCCGCCGTCAGCCGCCTGGCTGCTGGAGACGGCCACGAAGGGGTGGCCGGGCAGCAGGGTCCAGTTGTGCATGACGTCCCCGACGGGCAGGCCCGACGCCTCCTGCAGGGCCGCCCACAGGTCAGTCGTCACCGCGTTGCTGTGGGCGAAGCGGCTGAGGTATGCGTGGATCCCCTTCAGCCCCACCTCCGTGGTCAGCCAGTCAAACATCATGCGAATGACGGACGCGCCCTTGTTGTAGGAGATGGAGTCGAAGACCTCGTTCACCTCGTCTGCAGGAGCGGGAGGCGGTGCGTGTGGGCACAGGTGTGAGACGCAAGGACCAAACCACCGCCGAGGCGGGAAAGGCGCAGCAGATTTCGGGCTATCGCGAGTTCGTAGGCCGGAGGTTGCGCAGGGCGGAGCATGAGCACGCAGCGGCGCTTGGGGTGGGCGCGCACGCACCTGGGTGCGCCACCGGCACTTCAATGGGGTGGGTGCTAGCGAGTGAGTCCAGGCGGAAGGCGGTGGCCTGCACCATGCTGGTGAAGTGGCTGAAGGTGTTCCACTCGGGGAAGAGGCGGCTGGTGGCCGCGTACTCACACCTGCGCAGCGCAGAGCAGGCAGGGGACAAGAGTTCGAGTTGGTCCCCCGATGCGATTTGCAGCTCCCACAGGAACACAATCCCACTGCCACTCGGGCTGCAAAAAACTCAGAGAACTTGTTCGAAGCCGTCTGCCCGCCGCACTGTTCCGCTGCAAACAATGCAACATCGGCCGCTTCCACGCACCACTTCGCGAAGCCCTCGTTCAGCCACAGCTGCGACCACCACTCCATGGTGGCCAGGTTGCCAAACCACTGGTGGGACAGCTCTGCAGCATGGCAGGGGCAGAAGAATGGAATTCTACATGGGTTAGCGCATGCCGACGGAAAGCTACCGTACGATGTGTAGACAGGACCGCCTTCGAGGGCAAGCTACTGCAGCGACGAGCACCAATGCGCAAGCCCATACCGGTCACGCACCATGGCACACCACCTGAGCGACGCGCTGCTTCATGGCGAGGGAGGACTCCTTCTCGTCAATGAGCAGGGCAGCCTCTCGGTAGGTGATGCAGCCCGTGTTCTCCATGGCGCCGGCGGCGAAGTCGGCGATGGCGATGTGGTCGCACTTGGACCCCCCGAAGTACGGGATGCCAAACAGCTGCTCGAAGAGCTCCAGGCCCGCCACGCCCACCTTGAGCGCGAAGGCGCCCAGCGCGCTCTTGCCCACGGGGGTGTACACGGTCGTGCGCACGCCCGTCTTGCCCATGGCTGACACGCAGTCGAAGTGGCCCACCACGAAGGCGACGAGGTAGGAGGCCATCTTGGGGGTGTCAGCGAAGGTCCAGGTGCGCGTGCGCCCGTCCGGCGACGTCTCGCAGCGCGTGACGATGCCATTGGACAGCACCGCCTCGTCTGCGGCGGCGGTGATGGTCACGCCGAACACGGCCTTCTTCGCTGGCTCGTCGAAGCAGGGGAACGCGCGGCGGGCGTCCGTCGCCTCGAACTGCGTCACCGCCATGTACCGGCTCACGCCGTGCAGCGTGTACTTGGAGCGGTAGAAGCCAGCCAGGTCGTCAGACAGCTTCCCTCCGAAACTGCAGCGCAGCGTCGCCTTGCCCGCGGGAATGGGGCTGGCGAACGTGAACTCTACCGTCTGCATCGCCAGATCATAGCTGACGCCCTTCAGGGGGATCTCCGGAGCTCCGCCGTCAGGGTGCAGGTGTACGCTCCCCGCGTCAATTGACAGCTGGTGTGCGTGCAGCTTCAAGGAGGCCGTTGGGCGGTGGATCTCGATGTGCACCGACTCCGAGCCCTTGAAATCGCACCGCACAAGATCCGGCTCGAGCGTCAGCGCGTATCGGATGGGCGACACATTCGAGGGCAGGAGCACCTCCTCGAGAGTTACTTTGGGCATGGGATACGTTACCCGAGGCTTAGAGTGGCACGGGGTGTGATCACAAGTTCCGAGGAGATGTTCTGCTGCGGTTTTGCAGGCTGTATCGCGACCGGATCAAGGCGGGGCGACGGTCCGCTGGAAACAGGTGCAAGTTTACTCGGACAGCTTGCAGCGATGTTGACTGACACAAACGGTGCGTTTCAAGTGATGTTCGATCCAATGTCAGAGTGTCTGCACTTGATTGAACACGCAGTTCAACTTTACGACTGCTTGAGCCCGCACTCCAAACGGCAGGCCGAAACGCTCTTTCTCAATGTTTTGCGGCTCGGGGCCCATTACGCGACCGCTCGCGCCCGAACCTTCGCTGAACGGCGCGGCTGAGCCGATCCGAGATGGCCACAGCGTGGGATGCGTACGTGCTGGATGACGTCAAAACCGCTGCCTATCGCCTGAAAGGCCCAGCTGACTTTGTGCTCCAGGCTCGCGACGCCGATCTGGCTGCTCGAGTGCAGGGGCACCGCCCAAGCCCGAGTGCAGAAGCAGCCGAAGCGGATGTGCATGACGCCGGGTTGGAGCATGGCAGTCAGCCCAGCGCAACCGGTCTCGCGCCGGAGTACCTGGCAGCCAGCGCTGCGGCCGTGAGCAGCGCGGCTGCAGCGGCCGCGATTCTGGACGAGTTGGACGCCAAGCACAAGTCCATCGCTGGCAAAACGACATCGCTGCACGGGCGCTGCAAGGAGCTGGCAGAGGAGTCCTCCAAGCTGCGCCAGAACTGCAGCCGCATCGCCGAGCCGCTGTCCTTCTTTGACTCGTACTACGTGCTCGGCGCCGCGCTGGGCCTGGACTTTGCCGCGGCAGCTGCGCACGTGGCGACTGTTGTGTCGGGCGCGCCGCGCCTCGACGCCGCTGCCGAGCAGGCGGAGATCGCCGCCGCACTCACCGCCGCCGCAGACATGGTGGCAGTGGGCCTGCCGAACCCGCACGGTGTGCCAGACGGGTCTCTGCGGGAGCTGGCGGCCGCCTGGGCGGCGAGGAGGGGGTCGCAGGCGCCCACCCCGCCCCCGACCGCGCTGCTGTCCCCCTCGCGCGACCCTGCCGCCTACGAGCGCGCCGTGGAGCGCATCGAGGCGTGCCTGGGGTTCGTGGCTGGGCACGGGGGCTTCCGGGAGGCGACGCTGTACATAGCGCGCTACCGGCACCTGCTGCTGTTCGCGGTGCAGCAGGTGCAGTCGCTGCTGGCAGGAGACATCAGCGCAGCCACGGGCCGCGCGCTCAAGAACCTGCGCGCGCTGTACGCGCAGCAGGCGGCGCAGCTGCAGCAGCAGCTGACAGCCGGGGGGGCGGGTGCTGCCGCCAGCGCCGGGAGCGGCAGCGGCGCCGGAAGCAGCGCGCTTGCGCTCTCCCCCCAGGAGGTGGAGCGAGCGGAGGTGATGCTCACGCAGGTGGGCTTCAAGGCGGACCTCGCCGCCACGCGCGCGCAGGTGCTGCTGGTCGAGCGCCGCTGCGGGCGGCAGGCGTACCTGGAGGTGCTGAGGGGGGTGTATGAGGTCTACGCGCGGGAGCGGGCGCGGCTGCTGGGCGAGCTGGTGTGGCGCAAGCTCGTCGCCGTGTCGCGCAGGCACGCGCACCTCGCGGCCGCCGCCGCCGCTGCAGCAGATGCGGAGGCCGCGTCGTCGGGCGGCGGCGGCAGCACTGGTGGCGGTGCAGGCAGCAGCAGTGGTGGGAGTGCCTGGGGCGGTCGCGAAGCCTCGCACGCGCAGGAGCTGCTGGCTGTGGACGCCATCCGAGACAGCTGCGCCATCATCGCCCGCGTCGCTGCCGCAGAGTTCACCCTCTTCCACTCCCTGTTCATCGCGGCGCCGCCGGCGGCAGGCGACGCGGGAGCGGCGGGAGGCGCCGCCGCCACCGCGCCGCCGCAGTCCACCCGGGGCCGCGCAGGGACAGGAGCGTTCGGCAGCGGCGCAGGGCATGCGCCCGCCACGCCGGGCGGAGGCGGCGCAGCTGCGGTTCCTGCTGGCGGCGCCGGCAGCGGCAGCAGCAGTAGCAGCGGCAGCAGCAGCATGCCATCCCACGTGCGCGCGGCTGCAGACGCCGCCTTCCAGGCCCTGATGGACGACGCGTGCGGCCTGCTGGGCGACGCGCTGCGGCCGCTGCTGCTGTCCATGGCGAGCCTGGAGGCGCTCTGCGACGTGGTGCAGGTGCTGCGGGGCGAGGTGATAGGCGAGCTGGCCGCCCCGCGCGGCCCGCAGCTTGCGGCGCTGGCCCGCGCCGCGGGCAGCCTGGTGCGGGACGTGCAGGAGCGACTGGTGTTCCTCTCGCAGGCGTACATCAGTGAGGCGATCGAAGGGTTCCCGCTGTCCGGCGGGCCACAGCAGGGCAGGCCCGCCGCGGGCGCGGCGGGCGCGGGACGAGCTGCGGCTGGCAGCGCCCCGCTCACCGCCGGCGGCTGGCGGCCGGTGCCGCCCTCCTCCCGCTGCTACGAGCCTCTACACGTGCCGCTGACGGCGGCGGACGGGCGGCGCGCGCTCGTCACTGCAGCGCTGGTGGGCGGCGAGGGCGTGTCGCAGACCCCCCGCGTGGTGACCCCCGCCCCGCACACGCTCGACTACCCCGCAGCCCTCGTCACGTATTACCTGCGAGCGCGCTCCGCGAGCAGCGCCGCCGCCCCGTGCAAGCCGCCCTCGCCGTATGATGCCTGGTTCCCCGTGACGGAGCTCGGCCTGCTGCTGCTGTCTCGGCTGCAGCGCGCGCTGGAGCCGCCCTCCTTCGAGGCGCTGGCGCAGGAGACCGTGGCGGCGGTCACGCGGGTGCTGCTGGAGGCGCACCGAGCCATCGTGGGGCGCGCGGGCAGCGGCGCCCTCAGCGGCGGCAAGCTGGTGCTCAGCAAGCTGCGGCCGCCGCAGGAGCACGCTACAGGCCTGGCCGCTCCGAGCAGCAGCGGCGGCGTCGGTGCAGGGGCAGGGGCGGGCGCTGGGGCGGGAGCGGGCGCCGCTGCGGGCGGCGCCACCTTGGGGACGCAGTGCGACGCGTACATGGCCAGCCGCCTGAAGCTGCAGCTGGAGCAGGCGCCGGAGGATTCAGGCGGCAGCGCCTCCGCCGCCCTCGCTGCAGCGCCCGGGCGCGGCGGCGACGTCGCGGCGGCGCTGCTGCAGCCTGGCGCGCTGGCCACGGGCCTGTGTTCCGCAGCGGTCAACCCGTGGGGCGTGGCCAGCGCCGCGTCGGGCGGCGACTGCCTCGCCGCGCTGGACGGCCTTCTCTTCCTCATCAAGAACCTGCTCGTCCTGCGCGAGCAGCTGTCGCCGTACAGCCTGCACACCGTGGCCACCACGGCGGCGCTTGACTTCTCCTCCACCTCCGAGTCCTTCGCGGCGCTGCTGAGCCACATGGGCTCCGTGTTCCGCCTCAGCCGCGACAACCCGCTACTCACATTTGTGCTCTCCGGCCTGCCGCGCGTGGCGGACCGGCGCGTGGACTGCAAGGCGGAGCTGGAGGCGCTGCTCAAGTCCAGCTGCGACAGCTTCATCGCGCTGTGCCACGCGCTCGTCGCAGAGCCGCTCACCGGGGTGCTGGCGGAGCACGCTGCCGCGGCCACGGCAGCGCTCGCGGCGCGACACAAGGCCGCAGGGGCCGGAGGCAGCTCCGCCGCCGCAGCCGCCTCCGCCGCCGCTGGTGGCGCAGCGCCGCCGCCGTCGCCCGGCACCCCCGGCGTGGTGCGAGGGGCCGAGCTGGACTTCGACGCCGCACGCCGCCTGCTCACCCGCGCGGCGCAGGCGAGCCAGGCCAGTGCCGCCGCTGCGGCAGCCCTGCTGCCGGCGCTGCGCCGCCGGATCGGGCTGTACCTCGGCTCCGCCGTCACCGCCTCCATCCTCTTCCGCCCGGTGCGCGACGCGCTGCTGCGCTCCGCCGCTGCCGTGGACACGGTGGCGCATGAATCGCTGCGGTGCACGGCCACCAGCGCCAGCATCGACGCCGGCAGCATGCTGGTTCCGCTGCAGGAGAGTGCCGCGCGCTCGCTGCGGCACCTGGTGGCGGTGGTGGAGGCGAGCGACCAGCTCGTGGCCGACCCTTCGCACGCCATGTTCGGGTACGACGCCCTCCCGCTGCCCGCGGAGGTGGCGGCAGCGCTGGCGCAGCACGGCGAGCCCGCGGGGCTGAGTGCGCTCGGGTCCGGTGTAGGGGCGGCGCGACCGCCTGCGCCTGGCGCCTCCCCTCGGGCAGGCGCGGCCGGTGCGCAGGTTCAGGCAGCGGCAGCGGCAGCAGCTGCTGCTGCTGCAGACTCGGCTCCCAGCCACGCCGCCCCCGCAACTGCTCCGCTTGACGCGCGCGGCGCCGGTGGCGACTCGCACCCACACTCTCCCCCCGCTCCGCCTGACACTGCTGCGAGTGACGCCCCAGCTGCAGCAAGCACCGCCCCGGCATTGCCGGTGCGAGAAGACCAGGAGCATCACGATGGTGCTGTGGAAGAGGAGGAGGAGGGGGAGGAGGAGGAGCGCGTCACTATTTGAGCGCGCTGCACTGGGCGCGGGCTGCCGACCCGTGGCTGTCGAGTGCTGCGCTGCTGTGTTGAAGCTAGAGGCTCCGGGGCTTCCCGTGCGAATCGTTCAGTGGGCGTCAACAGCATGCATCTGCACACATCGCTGCACCGCAGCCGGATCCGGAGGAAGGGCCCAACGCTGTGTTTGCTGCGGGGTGCATCTTGACGTGCAGCGCATCAATATTGCAGCGCATTCGCCTTCGCGATCGCACGTGCAGCGCAAATGCATTCGCTCTCGACATTTTGAGTCAACCATGGCCACCAATCAACCGGGCCGCCATGCAACGCTCTCCGACTCGTAATTTTTGCACGTTCCAGCAAGCTTAAGTTCAAACCCCTCAAATGTGTGCTCGCGCTGCAGCAGGCCTCGAGAGCGGCGCCGCACTGTGTGACCCACGTGCAGCACACCCGCGGCACTCGGGCGCCCGCACCACAACAGGAGCGGGCCGCAAGTGCGTCCAGAGCAGCCAGCGGCCCTTCGTGCTGTGCGCTCGTCGCCGACGAAGCACGCCCCCCACACCCTCCGCAGCGTCCATCGCGCGTGATGGCCGTGCGAGCGGCCCCGCTCCGCCTGCCTGGGCCTTGCGGCTGTCTTTCACGGCAGCGAGCGCGCTGGGCTGCGGGGGCCGCATCTGGCGGTGGTGGAGACCCTCAGCGAGCGCCGCGGGCATTGTGCCATGCCACCTTCACAGACGCTCCCTGTCCGCTCGCCCGCGGGCTCCCAAACACTGCGGCCCAGCGTGCTGTAGCAATAACACGCGGG
>Ga0208629_100716_pt1 | contig 14893 bp, 15 predicted proteins | sample LakWasMet19_HOW5_2_FD_183865 | JGI IMG/M metagenome (GOLD analysis project Ga0208629, IMG submission 183865) | Freshwater sediment methanotrophic microbial communities from Lake Washington under simulated oxygen tension - Sediment Metagenome... | ecosystem: Environmental > Aquatic > Freshwater >...
GTAACCGGTGAAGTGGAGCGTCCCGGTGCGGGTCTTTACCAGTCATTCTGTGCGAAATGCCATCAGGTAACCGGAACGGGCGAACCGGACAAATTTCCGAAGCTCGCCGGGAATTCTATCGTTCTTTCCGAAAATCCTGGCTCGCTGATCCGTCTGCTGCTGGAAGGAAGCAAGACTGCGCAAAGCAGCGGGGGACCGGAACCCCGGAAGATGCCGAGGTTCGCGGAAAAGTTTTCCGATAGTGAGATTGCCGAGGTGCTTAGCTTTATCCGCAATAGCTGGGGCAATGCGGCGTCTCCGGTGACGACGCGCCAAGTGTCATCGTTACGGCGTGCGCTGCAGAAGAAACCGTAATATAACTGCTCATAAAAGCCTTTTATTCACCACGAAGACACGAAGGACACGAAGTTTTAATTCTTCGTGTTCTTCGTGTCTTCGTGGTGAAAATTATTATATTTAATTGGTTGTCTCAGCTCCTTATAAATCACGATCAAGATACCGATCACGCTCATCATTGCCGCATTCATCCAGAGAATCAAACCGCCGATTTGTTGGTCTGTTACAGGACTCATGCTGGTGAATGTGCGTCCGCAGAGGGTGTAAATCGGGTACAGCTCGTGCGGCGTGAAAAAGAGTAATGCGCCGATCATGATTTGCGGCGGAACCACGGCCAGCATCATCGCGATGCGGCTACCGGGAGATCGTATGGTATGTGAATCCAGCGCAATTCCCCAAAACATCAGGCCGTTTAAAGCCATGCTCCAGTTCATCAGGCGATAGATGCGCCAGTCGAGCATTGCGATAAAGTGGATAGACGGCAGCAGCCAGAAAGCAAGCAAGCCTACGAACACAATAACGGCGACGACAGGATGGGTTAAGACCTTAACCGAACATTGCACCGGCTTTCGCCCCGAAATCCTGCGGATTAATCGCTTGCCCGCCGTAGGGAAACCTGCCGACAGCGCGTCTTTAGGGCAGGCCAGTACGATGAAAAACGGCCCTAGATGATGGAGCACGAGACTTTGGAGCTGATGAACAAAGAATTCATGTTCAGCGTAATAATCGATTTGAGTTTGAGTGACAACATACAGGGATAGCAGCCCGGCCCCAAAGTATAGTTTTTGCCGAAAGAGGAGCCGACATCTCAAACAGCCCCTGATAAAGATGATGGCTGTAACGGCCGTTACGACGGCAATGGAAAAGGATATTTCCCACGGGGCGAGCCATTGCAGCGGGGTCATTTAGCTACAGCCTCAATGAATCCAGCAGATGCCGCAAATCGTTCGCAACCGTTTCAATCGTATCATCCGGAGTTACCAGCAAGCGCGCATGACCTTGCGTATCGAAAACATAAACCGCCGCACTGTGAACAATGTCGTCGGAATCCGGTTTTTTAGGACGGTAAGCGGCCCGATAGCGTTTTGCGAGATTTTCTATGTCACTGTCGGTGCCGGTCAAGCCAATCGCATGTCCGGCATCGAAGGCCGTTACATAACGGTGCAAAGCTTGTTGGGTATCGCGACCGGGGTTCAGCGTGACAAATAGAATACGGGTGCGATTTGCATTAACTCCCAAACGCTGCACTATTTTTGCCAAACGGAACAGGGCGGTCGGGCATTCTGCCTGACAGTTCGTGAAACCGAAAAACAGTATGACCAGATAGCCGTGATAGGTTTGATCGGTTACGGGTTGACCGGTATCGGACATCAGCGAGAAACGCAGGTCCGGCAGATGACCGGTAATCTCCTGCAATTGCCACTGTTTTTCAGGACTACAGCCGGTCAACATCAAAACGAGACAAAGAAGTTTCAGGCCTCGTGTCCCGAATAATCCGTTAGGCATGTGAGAGGCTCAATAAAATGACCGATTCAACCAGTCATTAGCTATGACTTAAAGCGCCCGGCATCAAAATCCTCAACGGCTTGCCGGATTTCTTGCTGGGTATTCATCACAAACGGTCCGTAACCGGCTATCGGTTCGTCAATCGGTTCCCCGTTCATGACCAGCAGCATGGCCTCTTTGAGCGTGGTCAGGGTAATTGTTTTGCCTAAACGCTCAAAGAACGCCAGCTCGGCATCGTTGATCGTTGCAGAATTATTGATCTTTACGCTGCCTTTCAACGCAAACAGCAGCGTTGTGTAATTTTCGGGGAAATCAAGCTCAACAGTTTGCCCGGCCAGTAGGCGCAGCTCCCATAAGTTAATCGGAGTATAGGTGTTCGCAGGCCCTTTAAGACCTTGATAATAGCCTGCAATCACCCGCACGACACTGCCTTCGTCATCCAGCTTTACCACCGGAATCCGGTCGGAGGTGATGGACTGATAGTGCGGCTCAATCATTTTATATTGGGCGGGCAGGTTGACCCAAAGTTGTATCGCTTCAAAGGTGCCGCCTCGCCGGGTAAAGGCGGGGGAGTGCATTTCTTCATGCAGAAGACCTTTTGCCGCAGTCATCCATTGCACATCGCCGGGGCCGATCAGGCCGCCATGGCCTGCGGTATCATGATGTTCGACTTCACCTTGATATAGAAGGGTGACGGTTTCAAAACCGCGATGCGGGTGCATGCCGACGCCTCTGGGTGTCGATGCGGCTGGGAAATCGGCGGGTCCTGCATAGTCCAGCATTAGAAACGGGCTCACCTCGGCGTCCGGCGTGTTGTAGGAAAACAGCGTGCGTACCGGAAAGCCGTCTCCTACCCAGTGCGTGTCATCGGTGCGGGTGATTCGATGCAATTGTTTCATGGCTTTATTCCTTATCGTTGTCCAGCAATATTGGCTGTTCCCGGCCTAGAGACATCCGTCGTAGGGCGTGCCGTGCGCGCCTTGGGTTCTAAGGCGCGCACGGCACGCCCTACCCACGGAAGATAAATCCGCCTGATCTGTGTCTGTTTCTCCATGAACTTGACCGTTACAGCTTAGAAAAAACAAAGCCTTTGTACAATATGCAGAAATACCTAGGGGCATTGGCAATGGAATCGTCAACTCGCAAGCTAACAGCTGATATAGGTAGCGATACGGATTTTATTGATTTTATTCACATGTTATAAATTTTCAGATGCGGGTATATCGGCATTAAATTATCCGTAGCAGGAAATATTTCAATTGTTCTCGCCGATAGTCACCAGGGTGGTGGGGACTAGCCTTTGATGCCCAATCCACAGTGTGAGACGTGCCGCCTATGACTAACAAACGAAAAAGCACTGATCAAATCGAGTTGGGCGAAGGCGATGCCTTATTAATCAGCGATATCCAAAATGATTTTCTGCCCGGCGGCAGTCTGGCTGTGCAGGAGGGGGAACGGATCATACCCGTCTTGAACGGCTATATCGATCGATTCAGCCATCGTCAATTGCCTGTATTTGCAACCCGCGACTGGCATCCGGCCAACCATTGCTCGTTTATCCGGCAAGGCGGTCCTTGGCCGGAACACTGCATCGCCGGTTCTAAAGGCGCAGAATTCGTAGCCGATTTGCATCTTCCTGTCTCTGTTTACATCATTTCCAAAGGTACGGATCTCGAACGGGAAGGCTATTCAAGTTTCTCAAACCGGACCTTCAAGCAGCAACTGGATAATGCGGGTGTCCGCCGTTTGTTCATCGGCGGACTGGCTACCGATTATTGCGTTTTAAATACGGTACGCGATGCACTGAACTACCATTTCAAAGTATTTTTATTGATAGATGCGATACGCGCCGTTAATGTTCAGAAGCAAGATGGCGAAAACGCAATCAACGAAATGATTGAAAAGGGTGCGATACCTATTACCTTGAGCATGATCGGATAATGCCCGACAGCGCCTTGCTTACCGATCTGTACCAGCTAACCATGCTTCAGGGCTATTACGAACAGGACATGGAAGAGCTTGCCGTATTCGAATTTTTTGTCAGGAAATTACCGGAAAATCGGGGCTATCTGGTTGCGGCAGGCCTGGCCCAGGTTTTAACGTATCTGGAGCAATTGCGATTTTCTTCGGATGAGATTGAATGGCTGGCCAGTACCGGGCGATTCAAACCGGCAATGCTGGCTCGGCTTGAGGCATTAAAATTTACCGGCGATGTTCATGCGATGCCCGAAGGCACGGTGTTTTTTCCTAATGAGCCTATTTTACGCATCACCGCGCCGCTGCCCGAAGCGCAATTGATCGAAAGCAGGATCATCAATCTACTGCATTTCCAGACCCTGATTGCCTCCAAAGCCGCACGCTCGGTACTTGTCGCGCCGGACAAGTTGCTGGTCGATTTCGGCATGCGCCGCGCGCACGGCAGCGAAGCCGCGCTATTGGCAGCTCGGGCCAGTTATCTCGCGGGTTTCACGGGTTCAGCGACGGTGGCTGCCGGGATGCATTTTGGCATTCCCATTTTCGGCACGATGGCGCATTCTTTTATCCAAGCATACAGTTCAGAGAGCCAGGCCTTTGCCGATTTTGCAGGGGCCAATCCCGATAATGTCGTGTTACTGATCGACACTTACGATACCGAAGCCGCTGCGCAAAAAGTAGTCGATCTGGCTCCCGCATTGCATGCGCAAGGTATAAAAATCAAGGGCGTGCGCATAGACAGCGGCGATTTGGCCGATCATGCCCGGAAAGTCAGAATGATTCTTGACCGCGGCGGCCTTAACGATGCAACCCTCTTTGCCAGCGGCAATATTGATGAACATAAACTTGCAGAATTGATCACTGAGCAAGCCCCGATTGATGGTTTTGGCATCGGTACGCGGTTGGATACCTCAGCCGATGCCCCTTATCTCGACTGCGCCTATAAATTGCAGGAATATGCCGGAATTGCCCGGCGCAAGCGCTCGGAAGGCAAAGCGACCTGGCCCGGACGCAAGCAGGTTTATCGTAATTACAATGGTGATGGCATGATGTCCGGCGATACCATAACTGTTGAGAATGCGCCTTGCGCAGGCCAACCGTTGCTGCAATGGGTTATGCAGGGCGGAAAAACTGTAGCCGGACAGCCTACGCTTATCGAGGCCAGAGAACATGCCAGGCGCCAATTGAATAGTTTGCCAATGTCATTGCGTCAATTGAGTCATACCCCGGAATACCCGGTGATAATTTCTGCCGAACTTCAGGCGCTGGCGAAAACAGTGGATGAACGAAACACAGGCTGAAGCCCTTATGGTGTTTTGATGTCAGGTTCAAGATATTTGCTTGGATTAGACCTGACACTGACGGTCTCAGTTCGGCCAACTTCTGCCGGTCAGAAAATGTAAGTGAATGTCCACTTAACCTTGAAAGCGGTCATTCAGATGTTAATCCTTATCCCTCTTCTTTACCGATAACCCGATAAATAGTCGCGCCAAGGCAGGCGCCGATGATAGGCGCTACCCAAAACAGCCACAGCTCTTCAATAGCCCAACCGCCAACAAAAATGGCGACGCCAGTACTACGCGCAGGATTTACAGAAGTATTTGTCACAGGAATGCTTATCAAATGAATTAGGGTAAGGCAAAGACCAATAGCAATTGGAGCCATACCTTGAGGCGCTCGTTTATCAGTAGCTCCCATAATGACAAATAAAAACATCATGGTCATGACAATCTCTGTGACCCATGCTGAAAGCAATGAATAGCCGCCGGGTGAATGGTCGCCATATCCATTCGATGCGAAACCGGCTGATAATTCAAAACCGGTCTTGCCGCTAGCGATGAGGTAAAGCACACCCCCGGCAACGATGGCGCCCAAGACTTGTGCAACAATATAAGGCAATAATTGGTTGGAAGGGAAACGACCGCCAGCCCAGAGTCCAATAGAAATTGCTGGATTGAGATGACAGCCGGAGATATGTCCAATTGCATAAGCCATGGTCAATACCGTCAAGCCAAATGCTAATGCAACACCCAACAAACCGATGCCGACATCAGGAAACGCCGCAGCCAAGACAGCACTTCCACACCCGCCAAGAACCAGCCAAAATGTTCCTACAGACTCCGCTATATATTTTTTCATAACGCTATCCCCCAGTATTGTAAATGTATTTCCGAATTTGATTGTTGTCTATTACCGTTCTAGTGGCCAAAAACTAAAACCCCGTTGGCTCATCACGAACGGTTTTTTATTTCCTCACAAGAATAATTTTGCGTTAACTATTTTACTTGCTTGCATCAGTGACACATTTCTTGGTAAAGCTATTCTTCGCTGCCCCCTTCAACTTCTTCTCAGCAGCTTTCGTATCGCAATCTGCTTTGGCAGCATTTACCTTGGTATCTTTCTCACATTTTTTGATAAAGCTGTTTTTAGCTGCGCCCGCCAATTTCTTTTCGGCAGCTTTGGTATCACAACTTGCTTCGGCCGCATAAGTAGTCTGGCTTGCCAAAAATAAAACCACCAGAGCAAAAACTATTTTTTTCATCTTGTTCGCTCCAAAAATAATGAATGGAAATCTCATTCATGGGGCGGAATCCGTTGCCCGGTTCCGCCCTATGCATTTATCGTTTTACGTATTGAACCCTGCCTTTCACGCGAACCTCATGCGACACCAATCAGCCCTGCTTGATTTAAGGTGCGCGATGAGTACCCCAGACTATGCCTGCTTTTTTCCTCAACATTCTATCTACCAGCCGAATCCAATAGCCAAAAATAATAAATAATCATTTTTTCAAAAATTAATTAAAAACCTGAGAGATTTTGTTTATCTCAATGCTGATGGTGTGCTTAACGTTAAGGGATACGTAAATGTTGCCCAGGGGATATGCGATCCGGATTGTTTAGAATGTCGCGATTCGCATCAAAAATGCGTTGCCATTGATTGGCATCGTTGTAAAACTGTTTGGCAATCCTGGAAAGCGTATCGCCGCTGACTACGGTGTAGGTTCGACCGGCCGATGTTACGGGGGCACTTTCACTGACCTCAACAGCGGCTGCAGTAGTTGTTTGTTGCTCAGGTGTCGATGATTGTTCCTCACCTTCTTTGTTGCCAAAATAGGATGCCGCCGCTTTCGCCGCTGCTGCAACCCCTAAGCCTCCCAGAAGAACTTTGCCTAAAGTCGCCAAATTGCTGGATTCGGGCGCCTTACCTTCCGGCGTCAATTTATCGACCATGGTGGGTAAAACTTTAGAAAGCACCGACGCGCCCTCAGATTCAGGGATCCCTGCTTGTTGGGCCAGGGTTCTAATCTGGTCTTTGCCCAATACATTGGTCAATTGGTCTGGCTGTATGCTCTTATTTTCTCCAGTGCCAACCCATGACGCCGCAAGATCGCCCAACCCGGATTGTTGAAATTTGTTAACTAATCCATTGATTCCCCCCATTGACTCCAACATTCCCAATGCGCCATTCACTAAATTTTGGGTTTTAGGTTCAGCTTCCTCCGAAGTATTCGCGCCGATGGCGGATTTGACTATTTCTGTAAAAATACTCATAGCGATCTCCTAGTGATTCGGGTTGATAAAAAATTTTTGTAGGGCAATGTGGCTGAACACAAAAAAAGACAGTTCCAACCTAAGTTAAATTGATACCCTCTGTTCAAGAAAAAAAAGATTTTACGGAAGACGTAAAACTGTCCCAGCCTTTTTCTAATTTAGCCGAAGCTTCGTCCCAACTTGCCTCTAGGGAGTCTTTAACATCATCCCATTTATCATCCGCAGTATCGGCAATTTCCATTGCCTTGGCTTTGGCTTGCTCGAGTTTGGGCTCCAACTCATCAATTGCCGCACGAATATCGTTGGCCGCTTCATGGGATTCGTCCTTTGCCCTATTTTTAAGTTCTGTTAATTTTGCTTGCTGTTCATCAATAGAGGATTGGATTTTAGATAGCAGTTCGTCTTTGGTCATCGTCATATCTCCAAGAGGTTGGTTTAATGGAAGACACAAAACCTGTATTTGTGCCAAATAAAAAGCCGAATTACCTTACATGTCCTTCTTTCTGGTCACGCTTGGCAGCTCGGCTTTCCTGAATCAGGATTCGCAACTTTCTGCGCCTGATTTTTTCCCTAGGGTTAGCTCTATCATATGTGAGCCAAAGAGTATTACTTGAGTAGGTATATGGTAATGAGTGGTTATACGTATTTTTGTATAAGTTATCGAAAAATATCGATATTTAACTAAATTTTAATCTAGAATTAATGAAGGTATGAGGTTGGGGTTCTGCCTTGGAACGTAAGTTCTGAATCTGGCTAAAGACCGGTTTTGGCCGGTACTGCTAGTTGGTTCGCTAGAATTGACTGTCCGCTTTCCGTGGGTATGCTGCCATTCGGAAATCTGGATTGAATGTCAGCAAGGGGTCGAACGCGGTCTTTCGCGAATGCCGCAGTTCGGCCAATTGCCGACTATCGCAATTTGTAAAATTCTTTTTTAAACAAATGCGATACCCTGAAAGCAGTCGCTCAGTATTTTAAAAGCCAAATTCAGTCCTAAATTTCATTTTGTTCTGGATATGGGTATTCATGAGGTTCTGCCGAGAATTCAAGAGTAAAAAGACGGGCTGGGCCAACACTTGTTCAAGCTCCAGTTGCCCAAATCGCGGAGTTTATAATCTACTGGGTCATGAAGAGAATGCACCCGTACATTACGCCAATATCGATCCAGATTCAGAACACTTTGCGTGGCTCGGGCACCGGTGATATCAAAAAGTTTGCTGCTGACATCCAGGCCAACGCGCGAGGTAATCACTTTTGCGGCAGCAATCTCCAGTGCTAATTCGCCGCGTTCTGTAATTGTCAAATCATCGCCACGCTCCCAAGCAAACTGGAGCTGAGTCGCCGTTGACTCAGTGAGTGCAGCGGCTGCCCGTATCTCGGCGCTCAACTCACCGACACGATGGAGAATATACGGATCGTCACCGATTTGTTTTACCCCTGAGCTAAACCATGGCCGACCTTGTGTTTGCGCGAATTCGATCGCTTCCTGAAATGCGCCCTGGGCTATTCCCAGAAAAATATTGCTCAGCATCAGCTGGGCTATCAGCGGTCGCAAACTGGAAAACGTGCAGCCCAATGGTCCTGGCGGCCCCAGGATTTCATCTTCAAACAGCTCTACCCGATCAAATGCCACGCTGCCGCTGTCGGTTTGGCGCTGCCCCATATTGTCCCAGTCGTCGTACAGTGTGATACCTTTACGACGACTGGGAATCGCGGCAACAACCAAACGCCCGCTGTCATCCAAGGCGGAGATCAACAACCTGTCGGAATCGCGCGCACCCGAACAAAAACTTTTGCGGCCGTCAATGAACAGTCGGCATTCTGCCTGAGTGTACACGGTACGCTGATCCAAGGGATTCAAGGCATTACCCCAAAACAGGTTGGCTTGACCGGTTTCGGTAAAAAAACGTTCGGTTTGTTGATGGGTACCAAATAGCTGAATCGTTGCCAATATCAGGTGTTGAAAGCCAAAGACATGCGCGAGCGAGCTGTCGACGCCGGCAATTTCTCGCACCGCTCGCAGTACAAATGGCCAGTCTTGCCCTGAACCGCCAAATTGTTTCGGCAAGAACAGCTTCAACAAGCCACTGTCCCTGAAAAGCTGTCTTTCCTCGAAAGCGGTTCCACCTTGGCGATCCCTCTGGGCCGCCGTTTCTTTCAACTGCTTTTTCAATGCAGAAAGTCGGCTCTGAATTTCCGCAAGCTCATTTGGAATTGACATATAGGCTCAAGAAATTAAGTTAAAGATTGAGTTTCAATAGGCGTTCGGCATTTTTGAATAACACGTCATCTAACACGTGTTCTTGAAAACCCAGATTTAAAAAGTCCTCGACAGTCTGGCCCATGGCGCGAAAGGGGTAAGAGCTACCGAATAGCAGCTGGTCGCGCAGAAAACCGTTGGCCGCTTCGACGTACAATTGGCTACCAGGAAGAAAAATATACATATCGGGAACCAAGTAGACATTTTCATAGCGAAACGCCACGCCAATGATTTCGTTCACATACGGATAAAAACCGTGATAACAGACAATCGACAAATTCGGAAACAACCGGGCAACCTTGCTCACCGCTTCCGGCCTGGCATAATTGAGATCGGGAGTCGTGGGCCCCGACATCAAAAAAACCGGTATCTGGAGCTGGTCGCAGGCATCGTAAATAGGATAGAGCGATGGATCGTCCGCGCTGAGCGGCGGGTTGCCAAATCCTGGTTCGATGTTAATGCCGGCCAGCCCAAGCTGGTTCACTGCGCGTTCTATTTCGGCAAGGGTATTGGATTTTTGCGGATCGACCGAAGCGATGCCAATCAACTCTGAGTGCGGCGAGGTGATTTCCAGAATCCGGTCATTGGAAATCGTCAGATTCGGCGTGTCGCGCCCGACGACTACGGCCGCAGTAATACCCACCTCGCGGACCTCCTCGACAAAAGCCTCAATGGTACTTGAACGAATGAAATGCTCGTCGTTTTTCGAACCCACGCGCCGATTCAGCCATTTGGCAACTTCAAACTCACTGGTGCCGGGTGTCGCACCGTAAAAATCATGCAAAAACGCCGGTCTGCTGCGCATGTCTACTATTTTTCTTTTCATTGATGTTTTAATTTTAATGGATTAAGGGACTTAAATTTCCGGTATGTTCAACACGCGATTGAGTATTTCTTCTTCCAGTTGTATCCATTTGGGGTGATCGCGATGGCGCGGACGCGGCAAATCTACAGCGACATCCAGATCAATTTTTCCACCATCGAGCAGAATCACCCGATCGGCCAGTGTTACGGCCTCAGAAATATCGTGGGTCACCAAAATGGCGGTGAATCCGGTTTCCAGCCAGATTTTTTCTATCAACTGTTGCATTTCTATGCGGGTTAGCGCGTCCAGCGCACCTAGCGGTTCGTCCAGCAATAACAAACGCGGTTCATGAACCAATGCGCGCGCCAGCGCCACACGCTGGCGTTGTCCGCCTGAGAGTACCGATGGCCATTCCTGGGCTTTTGACTCCAGGCCGACATGTTGCAAGGCCGCCAGCGCGCGGTCTTTTTTTTCCTTGCATAGCCCCAGACAGACGTTATCGAGCACTCTTTTCCAGGGCAACAGGCGAGCCTCCTGAAACATGACGCGGGCATGTCCATTGAGTCGCTTATGAATCTGGTCGTCGTAAAAAACGGTGCCGGTATCCGGTTGATCCAGTCCGGAAATCAGCCGTAACAGGGTGCTCTTGCCGCAACCGCTCCGACCGACGATAGCGACAAAACTACCGGGCTGGATATCCAGATTCAAATTTTCCAGGACGGTGAGATCGCCAAAGTTTTTACTGACTTGTTCCAGTTTCAGAGCAAGATTGGATGAAGTCTTTAAAAATGCTTGTGTTGTCACGGGATAATCTTCATGTTTGGTTATAAAAATGTCTGTATGGGTGCTTTCGATGGCGCTATGGCCTTGAATTTAACGGTGTCTAAATCCCGGATGCCATTGCAAAATGCGCGACTCCAGAAAATGCACCGCAGTATCGGCCAGCTTGCCGAGTAATGCGTAGATCAGAATAGCCAATACCACGACATCGGTCTGCATAAACTCCCTGGCATTCATAGCCATTTGACCGATTCCGGAGGTCGTGGCGATCGTTTCCGCGACGATTAATGTCAGCCACATTAAGCCCAGTGAATACCTTAGCCCCACCAGAATCGAAGGCAATGCACCCGGAAAAATGATCTGGCTGAATAATTGCCATGGATTCAGGCCATACACGCGCCCCATTTCAATCAATTGCGGATCGGTGGTTTTAATGCCGTGATAGGTGTTGGCGTAGATCGGAAAAAACACCCCCAGAGTGACCAAAAACACCTTGCCCGCTTCGCCGATGCCGAACCAAATAATTACCAGAGGAATCAATGCCAGATGAGGTACATTTCTGATCATTTGTACGGTAGTGTCCAGAAAGCGTTCGGCTGTCCTGAATAGTCCATTGAAAAGCCCCAGCAAAAAACCGATGCTGCCGCCTATCAATAAACCCCAGCCGGCGCGCTCGGCGCTGGCGGCAATGTTTTTCGCCAGTTCTCCGGACACAGTCAAATTGATCGCGGCGCGAACGATGTCGGTCGGCGCCGGCAAAATCTGCGAGGACAGCCAGCCATACTCGGTAGCCACAGCCCAGAGGATAATCAGGAAAACCGGCAATACCCAACCCGTAAGACCTGTAATCCATCTCGGTAAGGAGCTACCGGTGTTCATGATGCCGCCGCCAGTTTGGTTGACATATCGACCTGGCCTGTATCGCCTACCGGACTCATATAAACCACGGCATTGTCATTGCGTTTTCCGGCGTTGACCGGCAACAGCGGAAACAATAACTCGGCAACCCTATAGGCTTCTTCAAGATGCGGGTAGCCGGAAAGGACAAAATTGTCTATGCCTAAGTCTGCGTATTCCTGAAGTCTGGCGGCCACGGTTTCCGGTGAACCGACGAGAGCTGTACCGGCTCCGCCCCGTACCAGACCGACGCCCGCCCACAAATTTGGCGACACTTCCAAGGCTTCGCGGCTTCTTGATGCGCCCCATTTGGTCAGTTCCGCCATGCGTTGCTGACCTACGGAATCGGAGCGTTGGAAAGCCTGCTGGGCTTTGGCTATCGCATCGTCGTCGATATATTTGATCAGCTCATCGGCGGCGGCCCAGGCTTCCTCATCGGTTTCGCGCACGATCACATGCAAACGCAATCCGTACTGCAAGGTTCTGCCATTTTTTGCCGCACGCTCACGAACATCGGCGATTTTTTCCGCCACTTGCGCCGGCGGCTCGCCCCAGCTCAGGTAGGCGTCCATCTCGTTAGCGGCAAACTCATGCGCCGCAGGCGACGAACCGCCGAAATACAAGGGAGGATGCGGTTTTTGAACCGGTGGAAACAACAGTTTGCCGCCTTCGACTTTGGTATGTTTGCCTTCAAAGTCGACGGTGTTGCCCGCCAGCAACTCCCGCCAGATATGCAGGAATTCCTCGGCATACTGGTAACGGTCGTCATGGGATTGAAAAATGCCGTCCCCGGCCAGTTCCTTGGAGTCGCCACCGACCACCACGTTCAGCAATAAGCGGCCATCGGAAAATCGATCCAGGGTCGATGACATGCGCGCTGCAGCTGCCGGGGTCAACAGTCCTGGACGCAAGGCGACCAGAAATTTCAGACGCTTGGTCAATGCGACCAATGAAGAGGCGACGATCCAGGCATCTTCGCAAGTGCGTCCGGTTGGAATCAGCACGCCTTCATAACCCAGTTCGTCAACGGCGCGGGCAATCTGGGTCAAATATTGATGATCAGCAGGACGCGCGTGCTTGGCGGCACCTAAATAACGTCCATCGCCTTGGGTAGGTAAAAACCAGAAAATTTTCATAATACGTTTGCTCCTAAATTTGAATCATTGCTTCGTCTTTTTGATAGTCAGACACTCAAGCTCATGAATGCCGGGTTCCAGGCTTTATTTGGCTTTGGGTTGCCAGACCGCATCTTCCACTTTGATGGCTTTGGGCAGTAATTTGATGTCCAGCAAGGTGTCGGCAATTTTTTGCTGCGCAGCAATTACGTCCGCTGTGATGTGTTCCGGGCCATAGTTGCTGCGGCGCAGGGCTTTTTCCAGAATTTTGGCATCGACGCCGACACTGACGGCCAGGTTCTCGGCGGCGGCAGCGGGATTGTTTTTTACCCAGGTATCGGTTTTACGCACTTCATCGAGTACGATTTCAAGCAGTTCCGGGTATTTTTCGGCGAAATCGCGTCTTGAGGTATAGAACGCATAGTTGTTGACGATGCCTTCACCGTTGGTCAAGGTGCGGACGCCTAATTGCACTTCCGCCGCTGCGTAGAAATAATCCCAGATCGCCCAGGCGGCTACATCGCCGCGTTCCAGTGCGGCTCTGGCATCAGCCGGTGCCAGATAAGCCACTTCAACGTCGTTCAGCGTCAAGCCTGCTTTTGTTAAGGTCTGGATCAAAAAATAATGCGCATTGGCACCTTTGGCGACTGCTATTTTTTTACTTTTTAAATCGGCTACGGTTTTGACATCCGATTCCGCTTTTACGACCAGGCCTTCGCCTTGTGGCGAAGCGGGTTCATTGGCGAGGTAAACCAGAGGTGAACCTTTTGCGGCCTGGGCAAAAACCGGTGGTGTTTCACCGGTCACGGCAAAATCCAGATTGTTGGTATTCAAGGCTTCCAGCATCGGCGGGCCGAACTGAAATTCCGCCCATTTGACGGTGACGCCTTTTTCTTGCAGACGTTTTTCCAGTTCGCCTGTTGATTTAAGAATGATCAGAGGGCCGTATTTTTGATAACCCAGACTGATTTCTTTCGGCCAGGCTGCGCCATCGGCAAAAGCGGTGTTGCCCATGACTGCCGCCAAAATAACGGTTGATGTGAGTAATCGACCCCATAGAGAAAAAGATTTGTTGTTCATAAATGCTCCAGATTATTAAATTAATGTCATGCTGCAATTTCTTGTTGCAAGGCGAGACTTAAGGAAGCTGCCAGTAGCTCAACTTGTTCGCCCAGCCGTTGTTCGGTTTCGTCATCCAGCGACAGCAAGCCGAATTGATCTCTTTTGGCGCGTTCATCCGAGACAAAGAAACCATTCAATATATGTGTAGCTCCCAGTGCTGCCAGCACCGGCTTCAGCGCATAGTCAATCGCCAGTAAATGCTTGTCTGAGCCTGCCGTCATAATGGGTAAGATCACTTTTCCGGCCAGCGCTTTTTGCGGCAGTAAATCCAGAAAGGCTTTCAAGGCGCCGCTATAAGCCGCTTTGTAAACAGGTGTTGCGATCACCACACCTGCGGCGCGTTCAAGGTGCTGCGTTACCTTTTTAAGGTTTGGGCTATCTTGCTCCGCGCCATAAATCAGTTCCTGAGGGGAAATATCTCTCACCGAGAGCAGTTTTGTAGTGAAGCCCGCTTGCTCCAATTGCAGAAAAACTCTGCGTATCAGTTCTGTAGATTTTGCGTTGTCCGAGGGACTGCCTGCTATAGCAACGATATGTGTCATGGAATAT
>Ga0208629_100717_pt1 | contig 14885 bp, 12 predicted proteins | sample LakWasMet19_HOW5_2_FD_183865 | JGI IMG/M metagenome (GOLD analysis project Ga0208629, IMG submission 183865) | Freshwater sediment methanotrophic microbial communities from Lake Washington under simulated oxygen tension - Sediment Metagenome... | ecosystem: Environmental > Aquatic > Freshwater >...
GCAAGATCAGGTCGATTCGGCAACGCCCCGCGCTTGCTGACACATCACTTCCAATCGGATTGTTTGACTGCCAGCCGAGCTGAACCCTGAAACTCGATTGATGGGGTCAAGCTCGGTGTGCCTATCAGTCGGTGCATTTCAGTAATGGAGTTCAGACTTCCAGCCAGGGGTGATGCTGTCGCGAGACCACCCCGGGAGATTTAAATTTATCAGGTGTGAACTGATATGAACATTCCAGCCGCTCCACAGACCATCTCACAGGCCCTGGGAGGGGCGGGGGGAGACAGCGCAGTAGCCGCCGGGCGCTGAGCAAGCTTCCGAGGCAGTCCGTGCAGCAGCGCCACGGCTGCAGACATGGACTCAAATTCACTCCAGCATGTAGTCGGTATCGATGCACACATTAAAGCTCGAACAACAGCGGCGAAATGGCAAACAGCGCGCCGCCACCGCAGGCACACCGAGATAGCGTGCCTTGTCAACTGCGCTGGCGTGGCGCGGCCGGCAGCAGGGACAGGTGCCGCAGCAGGCGCAGGTGGAGCTCACGGGTTGGTGGCTGAGGTGACACACAGCCGACGCGGGCGCTCAGCCCAGAATAGGGGCACACTGTCTCACGCGCTCGATCGGGTGCGCAGGGGACGAACGCCAAAAGAGTTGACATGATTTATGGCAGGTCGCGGGAGCAGTGGTTTCAGGGCCTCAAAACATCAGCCCTGCCACGTCGCTGCGCAGGAGTCGGCGCACCAGCTGAAAGAGGTCACTGCTGGTGTGGGTGCACATATCGTGCCCACCGCGCTACATGGCGCTGCTGTCCAGCAGCGGTGGCCGGAAGCTGTCAGCCGTCCCGCGGGTACGCAGTCAAGCATACGATAAACCTGCCTGCGATAGGGCGGCTGTAATTTTCGGCTGCTGCAGCGTTCCTGCTGGGATCTAGAAAAAAGTGCCAGCCGCCGCGCACAACGCCACGCGGAAGGAACGCAACAGCCAACGCTGCTGCCTGCAGCGGCAATAGCTCGGGATCACCGTCGCGCTTCTCGCACTCTCACTGCTGACGCGGATGCTGTCTCAGACACCGCTCCGCTGCCGTGCCCGGATCGTTTCCGAGCGCCGTGAGCACGAGCAGCAGTTGCTCGCACTCAAAATGCACGCGGAAGTCAAGGCCCAACACACTTTCCTGGTCTGCTTCGAGCGGTCCACAACGTCTCCGCCCCAGCAGTGGACGGGGAAGCCGTCGCTCGGCTCCGGCGCCGCGAGCGAGAGGCAGTGCAGAGCGGCGGCGTCAAGCATGCCCTTGAGGCAAGTAAAACGAGCTCCCACGACGCGGATTCCTGTCATCTGCACCGCCCCTTCCCCCATGGCTCGCTTGATGGCGCTGCGCAGCGCCGCAATCAGCGTCTCGCCACCAGTCTGCGCCCAGCCCAGGTCACCGTCGAGCCGCACCTTGCTCACATGAGCCACTCAGGCTGCAGCCACCATCTGGTCCAGCACTGCATGTCACGGACCGTGAAGTCAGGACGTGTTGCGACGACCCGCTTGCTGATGTTCGCCCTCAGATTGCGCTGCGGCAGTAGCAGCAAGCCATCGCCGTCAGGGTCTGCGGCGTGCAGCTCCTGGCCAACGAAGTTGATTCCAGGTCACCACCGTCCCCGTCGACTGATACGGCTTGCCAGCGCCATCCGCTGTCAGTCGCAGCGAGTCGCGAACAGAGGGATCATCCACTCCTGTGTGGCGCCGCCCACAAGTGGGGCGGAAGGAGAATCTGCGCCACAGAACGTTGCGGCGGACGGCGCTGAGACGAACGCAATGTCGATGTCTCCGGCATTCGGGTCCTTCGGCAAGGCAGCGGCGCTTTTCGCAAAGTCGAGGCCCTGACTGTCGAGCGCGTCGCGGCAAACGCTGCCATGAAAACGTGGGGAAGAGAGCCACGAGCGCCTCATTTCGGCGACGCGCGACAGTGTGCAGCAGTGCAAAAAGCTGAGTCCTGTGACTCGCAGTTGAACGTGGCAGTTTTCGTTGCTGGCCTGATCAGGAGCCAAATCGTGACACGATCATCTCAGATGCTTCATCTTCCAGCGAGGAAAAACTCTCGGGGCACGGCGCTGCCGCCAACTGGAGTGTAGCAATGCAGCATCAGAACAAGTGCTTTTGGAGCAAAAATGAGGGATGAGAGATTCGAACTCCCGACCTTGAGATATGTTCCAATCGCTTGGAATCTCACGCGCTACCAGCTACGCTAATCCCCCAGGTGATGAAAGTTGGAATTTTACAAACATACAGATCAAACTTACCAATCAATCACTGGCACCAAGATAGCCCGGCCCGTCAGTCACTGACGCTCCGAACGGCCTGTGGTGGCCGTTCGCGCTGGCAAAGCGAATGGTGTAATGGCTGTCAGCGGTTGGGTCAACCCGGGGGTCCTGCAGCAGCCGATCCACAACACATGAAGGTGGCCGTCTTCGCTAGCCCGGACAACGGCTGCGTTGTCGTCATCCGCCGGATTCCTGCGGGTCCTGCAACAGCCGATGCACAACTGCCGGGAGCTCGGGTCTGGCGTCCGCCTGCCGCCCATTTCTCGCTCCCCCTCGCCCGCTCGACGCAGCGCCCGCAGCGCGGCAGGCGACGACGGCAGGCCGCGGGCTGCAGCGGCGCCTGCGGCGAGGAGCGGCAGCCATAGGCGCGTGTATCACAGCCGACGGCGACTCCAGGGCCACAATACGAATCATTCATCGCGCCAGCTCGCCATGGAGCCACATGCACTGTAACCGTGCTCGTCAGCATGATTTTACCGGGGTCGAATTAAGGGCTTCATGCATGTTGATCCCCGGCTACCCCCCACACAGCCGCCAACAGTAGAGTTGCCGGCACTGCAGTCCGCGGGCCGGCGGGTGACCCTCCCGACCTGCAAACGATGCTCACCGATGCTGTGGACGTGAATTCCAGCGCCCAGGCATGCAGTGCGCCCAAGTCGCCTATGCCCGTCTGTGAGCTGGGCGGCTGATCCAGCACACAAACGCCAACAGTAGAGTTGCCGGCACTGCAGTCCGCGGGCCTGCAGGTGGCCCTCCCGAGCTGCAACCCATGCCCGCCAATGCTGTGGACGTAGACCCCAGCGCCCAGGCATGCAGTGCCGGCAAGTGTGCTGTTCGTCCAATCCGGATGAGATATACAGCTACTTGACAGGCTGATCCAAAGCACTCCTTCAAGGTACAACCGTAATCTGAGCGGCAACAGGGCTCTCTCACCTCAGATAGCTGTGTGAAGGCTACTGAGGTGAAGAGAGCTAGGAACAGGACGGCCAGACGTGTGTGGGCAATCGCCACACTACACACCCCCTTTCCCATTTGAGTAGAGCCATCGTCGGGTCTACCAAAGTAGTAGAGTTGTCCACGCCAGGACTCAGCACTGTCAGCTCACAAGAACATACAATCCGCCCCAAAATCCATCCGTCCGCCGGACGGCGTCATCCAACATGCAACATGCAAGGACACGAGACAACACGAACATGCAACAAGAGAGAGTGCGGCGAGTGCCGGGCGTGCTACCTTCCACGGGTGGAGGCGGCACGGCGAGCGGCTCGCGCAGCTCTAGGGTCTGCGGGACTCGGGCTGTGGCGGTCTGCAGCGCGGGCCTCCCTGGGGCCAGAGGCAGCAGCGGAGGTGCGGCGTGCAGCGCGCTCAGCTCGAGAGGCAGCCGGCATAGAGGGGGCAGCAGTGCCCTCCTGAGGGGCTGGGCTAGGCGGCGTAGGTGCAGGCGCAGCCGGTGTGGCAGCGGGTGAGGGCAAGTCGTCGGCAGCCTGAGGTAAGGTGCCTGATCGCTTGCGCTGGGGCTGCTTGAGAGAGAGGCCATGCAGCGCGCAGTAAGAGCGCACTACAGCGACACGCTTCAAGTCGCGTGCTGGAAGCCAGCTGTCCAGCGAGGCGTCGCACCCCTTCCACCGGATGAAAAAAGAAAGCCCGTCATCCTCCTGCTTGTGCTCCAAAACAGAGTCAACAATCCCATAGCCCTGCGGCACCTGGGCCTCGATGGCCTCACGGTCAGTCGTCCTGGACGCGTCGTAGCGCAGCATGCGGTCCACATGCGCCTCCACAAAATCATCAACCCGCACGGAGTTGACGGCCCGAAGCTTGTAGCGGTTGCCATGCACACGAGCGACCACAACGTAGGCCGCGTTGTAGTGCGAGTCGAGCTTGTTCTCCAGCTTCTCCTTGTAAAGGAGTACGCGATCCCCCGGCTCAAAGGCGACGAAGCAGTGCGTGGCGTCGTGGGCAGCCTTGGCGCGCAGGTATGCCTGCTGCTGTACCCGGTTGACGTAGTCTTGCCACTCGCGCACCAGCGTCATGTAGTCGTCGACACCGCGGAAAAGATCGTGCGGCTTGCCCATGCTCGTAGACAGCTCGGTCGGTGGCTCGCGCCCGAAGAAGGCGGTGAAAGGCGCACACCCAACGGAGGTGTTGAGCGTCGTGTTGAGGTGCCACTGCACTGCGGGCACGTGCTGGCCCCAGTCCGCAAAGCGCTTGCCGACAGCGGCTCGCAGCGCCTTGAGGATGGTGCGGTTGGCGCGCTCTGTGACGCCTTGCCCTTCCGGGTGGTAGGCCGTGCTGATGGTGTGTTTCACGCCCTTCGAGGCGATGAAGGCGGACACACGCTTGTTGTCGAAGTGGGAGCCCCCGTCGGTGCGGATCTCATCGGGGAAGCCGTACGTGTAGAAGACGTCGTGCTGAAGCGCGTCCACAACGACTCCGCGTTCTGCGCCTTGCAGGGCAGCAGCAGCGAGTAGCGGCTGAAGCGGTCCGTGACAATCAGCAGGTACTGCACCTTGTCGGCCTCGCGCGCGCCGGCGCGAGAGACAGAGGGAGAAAATGGCCCGAGGAAGTCGAGCACTAGCATGCCCATCGGCCTGTCGGTGCGGAGGTCACCCATCTCGCCATGCGGCAGTCGGCGGTCAGGTGCCCCGGCCCGCTTGCAGGCAAAGCAGCTGTTGCAGTAGCGGCGGACATCCTCATCCATACCCGTCCACACCACCTGTGCCGCACGCAGGCGTGCAAGCGTGCGCTGCACACCCGGGTGCATGCCCTCGTCGTGGGCCTGTCGCAGTAGCATCGCCTTGACATCGACCGCGTGCTTGGGCACCCACAGGTGACCGCCGAGAAGAAACACGCTGACACCGCGCCGCACCGTCGGCACAAGCAGGCCCCCGCGAAGCCCTCCAGCGAGCTCTTCTGCTCCCGCTGCCATCTGGCTCGCGGCTATCAGGCGAAGGAGTTGGAGGCTGCGGTCCTCCTCTGCGGCGGTGATACGCGGCAGCTCGTCGCCAGGCACACCGCTCGAGTCAGCCTCGAAGATGTTGCAGCAGTACGCTGACACCGGGGGAGGGTTGACGCGCGTGAATGTGTCAGCGACCACGTTGTCCGGCCCAGCGATGTGGTCCACCTGCCTGACGTCGAAGCGTGAGAGGAGGTGCACCCAGCGCTGCACCTTGGGGTTGGTGCTCTCGCTCATGAAGGTCAGATTCGCGTGATCCGTCTCCACCTGAACAGGCGCGTAACGCAGCATGGGCTCGTAGCGCAGGAACGCAAGGACGATCGCAAAACACTCCTGCTCAGTGGTGTTCCAGCGCCGCTGGATGTCGTTGAAGCGGTGGGAGTAGTAGCAGACCGGCCGCCAGCGCCCGTCACGGAACTGCATGATCGAGCCACCAGCAGCAATCGTGGAGGCGTCGGGCCGCACGAGGAAGGGCTGTCTGAGGTCAGGCGCGACAAGAGGGTCGGCCTCCAGTACCGCCGTCTTGATGCGGCCAAACAGCTCTGCGTGGTCAGGAGTCCACTTGGGCAGGCGCGCCAGCGCGACGCAATCCTGGAACGGCGCGACTATGGTGGACATGCTAGGCACGTACCGCGACCAGTAGTTGCAGACACCGAGGAACTTCTGCAGCTCCGTCTTGGTGGTGGGCATGCCCATGTCTGCCAGCCCTTGCACGCGTGCAGGGCTGATGCGGCACGTCTTGCCGTCCACGATCTGGCCCAGGTATTCCACCTCGCGGCAGAAGAACTTGCACTTGGCCAGGTTGAGGCGGAAGCCCGCAGCACGGAGCGCAGCGAAGACGTCGCCCACGTGGGACAGATGCTCCTCCCACGATTTGCTCTTCACGAGGATGTCGTCGAAGAAGCCCGATACGAAGCCCGCGTTGATGAACTTGTTGAGCACCCGATCCATCACCACCTGGAAGTCGGAGGGGCCGTTGATAGGGCCCATTGGCAGGCGCTTGAAGCGGAAGATGCCGAACGGCGTGTTGATGCAGAGGTAGCGGCGGCTGGCGGGGTCGACAAGTAGCTGATGGAAACCCGCCACCATGTCAAGCGCGCTGAACCACGAGAAGCCGAAGGTGCTGTCCAGAAGCGTCTGCATGTCCGGGAAGTCGTAGTGCTTCTTGGCGATGAGGAGATTCAGCAGCGTGAAGTCGCCGCAGATACGCACGCCGCCGTTGCGCTTGGCAACTACCACTACCGGGAAGGCCCATTCAGAGACCTCGGGACCCTGCTCCAGGATGCCCGCATCCACCATGCGGAAGATCTCAGTGCGATACGCGTCCATAAGTCGCGCGTACGCGTCCATAAGTCGCGCGTGCACCCAGCGTGCGCGGCGGAAAATCGGCTTGTCCTCCTTGACCTCGATGCTCACGCTGAACTGGCACTCCTCGTCAGGCGGCAGCGAGCCGAAGAGAGCCCCGTGCTCCACCAGCAGCGCGATGAGGCGCTCACGGATATCGTCAGGCAGCGTACTACCGCTCTCCTCGACAGCAGCCGTGAAAAAGGCTTCCGCCTGCTCACGCGTGGAGCCAGGCTGGAGGAAGTTGAGACCGCCTTCAGCGGTGGAGGCCATAGCCTGCGGCTCAAAATAGAAGCCGTCGGGCTCCGCAAAATCAGAGGGCGCAGGGACCGACGCCGATGCAGCTGATGTAGAGGCGAGAGTGCAAGCTTGCATGAGGGCTGCGATCATACCCTCAGAGCTGCGCGAAGCACTCGCAGAGCGGCGGCTTGCTGCACCCTCTCCACCACGCAACAAAGGAGGTATGCCAGTAGAGGCGGAGGCAAGCGCCAGCGCAAGAGAACCGGCCGCAGCCGAATCAGAGATGGCCTCAGAGGGCAGCGCGACGCTGCCAGCAGAAAAAGAGGGGTCCAGGGCAGCCCCAGCATGCGCCGCGTCAGAGCCAGCCGCAGCTGAGGGAAAGTCGGCGGCCGGAGGGGCCGCCTGCGAAAATACGGGGTCACGCAATCCAGCCGTGCCACCAATGCGCAGATTTGCGCGAACATGCGCCTCGATGTGGTCAGGGTGCACCATGTCGAAGCCATACGGGGCGGCCTCGCTGCCGCCCAGCTGGTGTATGCCAAGGAGAAACTCGTCAACGTCTCCATCATCCACCGCCCAGCCACAAACATCAAGCTCCACATCGTCCTTGGGCTGTACCAGCGCCCGCGGAACAAAAGTATCCACCCTCACGTTAGACGCTCGCCACTGGAAGACGGTGCCAATGGGCCCCACACCGAACATGGTCTTGCGGTCTACGAGGATGTCAGTAATGGCAGCGCCTCCAATGTCAAGCACAAACAAATCCATCTCAAAGCGCTGATGCTCATGAATGCCCTCCTTGCTCACGTGCAGCTGCAGGGGCAGCCGTACCACGCCGAGAGGTCGGCCCTTGCCATGAATGCTCACGACGTCACCCACGCTGCTGGGACAGGGCAGCATGACCCGTAGGTGCGGTGGTAGGCGGTTGAAGGCGGCAAAGCTGATGACGTTGCCGAACGTGTTGCCGCTGTCGCAATACAGCGCCACAGCCATGTTGCCGCCGCTGTGCAGCGGGTCACCACCATCCACCACAGCCACCATCTCAGCCTTGCTCCCATCGTCGTTGATGGCAGGGCCCTCGATACTGCCGAAGCGGGGCCTGTGCTTTACGCACACTGGTACGGGTCTGCCCAACGACAACAGCACCGATTCCCAGCGCGGCCCGCGGCCACCCCCAGCCCGTCATAATGCTCTGCCGCCAGCCGCTCCACTGGCGGTCGGGGGACCTCCCGCGCCCGCAGGCGCGCTCGCTGCGGCAGCGGCTGCCTGGGCCTCCCTCATGCGCCGCTCGGCGTCGGCTGCAGCCTGGTCCAGAGAGACCGCCGCTGGCTTGCGCTCCGCGGCAGCCGCGGCTGCGAGAGCACCGTAACGCGCCTCAGCGCTGCTACCATCCGCACGGGCGCCGGCTGGCCTGCCAAAGAGCGGGCCTGGGAAGCCCCGCTGAGGGGCGCCGGGTCCGGGGCCGGGGCGGAGCGCGTCAAGGCGGGTATCACCTCCAAAGTAGGGGCCCGGAGCGGGGTGGGACGCATAGACCGAGGCACTCGAGGGCAGCGGGGGCGGCGCGGTGTCACGGCGCCCAGCTGCGAGCTCGTGAACCAAGCCGCCGACCAAGTCTGTCAGCATGTGTATCGCAGCCGTGTCCCCGCGCTGGTTGCTTCGGCGCCACTGCTGACCCCCTCGAGAGTCTCGCCCCCGTGCAGCTGGCGCGACATAGGGCGTCCCGGCGAAGTCCGTCGACGGCTCCGCCTGAGGCTCCTCTCGGCGGGGCACAACCGCAGCGGCGGGCGCGGGGGCGGGGTGGTGCGCAGCGGCTCCATCCTGCGGCCCGCCAGGCAGGGAGTTGAACAGCCTGTCCCCGGAGCGCGGGGCCACGAGTTCAGCCATCAGCACCTCGGCAGCGTCGGTGGCGTCGTAGCTGCTGCCGGCTTTCTGCTCAACCAACTCGCGTGCAAGCTTGCCGGCCCTGCTCCCGAACGCGTGGAAGAGAGCTCTGCGCTGGTCCTCGACGTCTGCGTCAGAGATGGGGACAGTGCCCCCGTGGACTCTGCTGAACCAGGCCAGGATGCGGCTGACTTCGGCAGGACGGAGAGCGGGGTCGGCGAGAGCCCTCTCGTCAGCGCGGATCAGCTTCACGGGCCTGAGCCCCTCCATCAACTTGTCCAACAACAGCCACCGGCCAACATCATCCCGTTCCTGGAAACCCATGGCTACAAGCTTCCGCACGATGCCCTGGTACAGGTGGCGCTCGCTGGGGTGCGGCGTAGGCAAGACACACGGCACCTGCGCTCCCGGGTAGCGAGCGCAGTACTTGCGCATCTCCTCCAGCCAAGCACCCAGAGGGCCCTCCTCGTACGAAGCCAGCGCAGGGGCGGGGGGCAGCTGTTGCACGTACGCGACGGCAGGGGACAGCGCGGCACGCGTGAGACCCAGGTCACGCAGCGGAGCAGCTACACTCGCGAGAGAGAGCGCAGTGGGCACGGCTGCCGCCGGGGGCGTGGCGTACGGCTTGAAGGCTGCCACGGGGCGCACGGCAGCGGGCCGCGGCGCCGTGAGGGTGGGGGCTGGCAGAGGCGTTGCAGCCGGCTCCGCATACAGAGCAGCAGGAGTGGAATGGGGCGGCGTCATGGCACCGAACCCAGGCAGCTCGCGCTCGATACGATCAGGGAGCGTCAACAGAGCTCGCACCACACGCTCCAGCTTGCTCCTCATGCTGCCGGTTGTGCGCCGCGAGCTCGCGCTCGGGGCCGGGCTGGCGGTACCACGCGGAGTCAGCGACGCGACCGAGAGTGCCAGGGTGCCCGACGCGTGCAGGGTCATAGGGGTCGCGGTGGCGGCGGAAGCGCGGGAGCCGTGGGTCACACGACCGCCGTGCCGCTGGGTCGGTAAGGGGCGGGGCAGCAGAGGCGTTGGCAGTCGCGGCTGCGCCTCCGCTTGGCGCTGGGGTGAACGCAGGGCGCGACAGCTCCATGGCCGCCGAGTACGGGCGCGATGACGCCGAGGCCTCCCTGTACAGAGATTCCACGTCCACCGGCGCCTGATGCTTGATCACTTCGCGCGCAAGAGCGAGGCAGGCCTCCCCAACTCTGTCCAACGTGCCAAGGTCGTCGAGCGTGATGGGTCGGCGGTCCATCCGGGCGAGCTTCTTGGCGGTGCGCGCATACTCGTCCCCGTAAAGAGCGCGCTTGTACACCATACCGTCCGGCTCCGCTCCAGGGTCGTCGCTGAGGGCCTTCCCCCAGCTGTCGACCGCACGCTCGTACAAGCTCATCACACGCGCGACATCCCTGGCGACCGACGCGTGTGAGACCCGAGCGATGTTGTATTCGCTGCCCTCAGGGGCGTCCGGCGCGGGACCGGCTGCTGAGTGAGAAGCGGGCTGTAAGGCCATGACGCGTACTGAAGAGCGATGAAGAGCGACGAAGAGCGCCGGCCCGCGGAGTTCGGACTCGCGAGCGCACCACAGAAACGGTCGGAATCCTCCAAAATTCCGTCAATCAATCTCCCAAAAGCTAGTGTTAGCCGAGGTAGCGACCCTCTTCGTGGCTACACCAAGCTCCTGAATCGGCACTTCCTCACTTCCTCCAAATAAGCGTGAGTGTTAACACTGTGCTGTTCGTCCAATCCGGATGAGATATACAGCTACTTGACAGGCTGATCCAAAGCACTCCTTCAAGGTACAACCGTAATCTGAGCGGCAACAGGGCTCTCTCACCTCAGATAGCTGTGTGAAGGCTACTGAGGTGAAGAGAGCTAGGAACAGGACGGCCAGACGTGTGTGGGCAACCGCCACACTACACAAGTAGCCCGTCTGTGACCTGAGCCGCGTGTCCAGCATACAGACGTCAACAGTAGAGTTGCCGGCACTGCAGTCCGCGGGCCGGCAGGTGGCCCTCCCGAGCTGCAACCGATGCGCACCGATGCTGTGGCCGTGGATTCCAGCGCCCAGACATGCAGTGCCGGCAAGTCGCCTACGCCCGTCTGTGACCTGAGCCGCATGTCCAGCATACAGACGCCAACAGTAGAGTTGCCGGCACTGCAGTCCGCGGGCCTGCAGGTGGCCCTCCCGAGCTGCAACCCATGCCCGCCAATGCTGTGGACGTAGACCCCAGCGCCCAGGCATGCAGTGCCGGCAAGTCGCCCGTCTGTGACCTGAGCCGCGTGTCCAGCATACAGACGTCAACAGTAGAGTTGGCACTGCAGTCCGGGGCCGGCGGGTGACCGTCCCGTGCAGCTGATGCCAGCGGCGCGTTGCCCCTCACGTGTAGAGGGCATGCATAGCTCTACTTGAGGCCCCTGGACATGTGTGCCCGACATCTGGGGGCGGAGCTGCAGCAATGCCCGATTTGCTCTCACACACCCAGGCGGAAACTGCCGGAGCCCATGCTCGCGAGCAACTGCGATCCGCAGCGCGTTGCCCCTCACGTGTAGAGGGCATGCATAGCTCCACTTGAGGCCCCTGGACATGCGCACACCCAGGCGGAAACTGCCGGAGCCCATGCTCGCGAGCAACTGCGATCCGCAGCGGCGCGTTGCCGCTCACGTGTAGAGGGCATGCATAGCTCCACACATCTGCCAGTGGGGGGTGGAGCTGCAGCAATACTACCCCGACCAACCAATCGTACTAACGCGCGCGATCAATACTTGGCAGTGACAGCCCCGGGTAGTGGAGCTCAGAAGCCCGTGACAGTGTTAGGATTTTGCAGTACTATTCCGTGAAGGTTGTGCTAAGGGCCAGCTGTTGATGCCGTGTGGGTGCGTATTGATGGTGTGAATCAGCGAATAAGCCCGTTGATCAGGACAAACGAGTACGACGGTCAACGGCTTTTAAAAGCCGAGGTTGCGAGCATGATCCGACTGCGGATGGCCGCCGTTTCAGCCTTGTGTTTCGACAAAATCTGTCCAATCCCCAATCGGCCGCAGGGCCGAAACTCATCGTTCGGGTGTGTTGCATGATTGCGAACAAGCTTGATGCGCCTGTTACCAAACGTGCATTGCTCTTTCTTTCCCCAAGCTGCTCGGCTGTCTCGTTTCGCCAGTCTCATCGGCGGTCGTTTTCGATTGTTGGAGATGTCGTCCACCTCTCTCGTTGCGGCTGATTTGACTGTTCTTCCGGCGCCCGAGCAGGCGACTGTTTATGGTTGCGCGCTTTCGAATGGCTCCTACATCGTGATAGACACTGGTGCGGCCTGCTCCTGGAATGTTCAGGCAACCAAGCCGGCAGCGGACGCCTTGATGGTGCTGCCTTGGTTCGCGGAGCCGCGCAAGTTGATCAACCTGCAAGGCTTATCCAAAAAATGTGTTGCTGGCGCTTTCGCTGGCTCCGATATTGCTTGTCTCGCCTTCCTGGCTCCTTGTAAAACTGGCGGTGCTGGCCCCGGCGCGCTCGCTGGCGAGCCCGGGCGAGTGCTAGTTGCATGCAATGGGCCGCAACTGCGGGGCCACTTCATCGTGGCTGGCAACCGGGCCGTGTCGTTCCTGTTCACCCTCATCCGCTCGTTCTTGAATCAAGGCGTCGTCCGGCACGCCGTTCGTTGCGCTGTCGCCAGCCTCGATGGAGCCGCCGCGTCACCGATCGCCGACTATGATCTGTTGGTGCGACCTGCCGAGCGTCCACTGTGGTTTCGATTTGCGGGAGACCGCGATGCGATCCGCAACAAGCCGATGTGTACAGTTGTGGCCCTGCTGCGGAACCTGTGTGCCGGCGCGTCTTCAAGCACGGTCACGCACGAGGCATTGCAGCGCCGCGCCCCGGTCCCCGCAGGCGCAAGCACCGGCGCTGGATCAGGCGCAGGTCAGAGTGTTGCGGACGAGGGCGGGGAGGAGCCTGGTTCCGCCATCGGCCCCGGCGTGCAGCCCGCGCCGCTGTGCTGCGCGCCCACGCAACACCGCGGCCCTGACGCGAAGCCGGTCGACGTGTGGGAGGTGGAGCTGCAGCGCACGAACGCCATCCCCGAGCTGCTGCAGGCCGTGAGATTAGGCTGGACGCCCGACAAGGAAGAGGCGGCGCTGATGGCGGACTTCGCCTTCGCCTGGTTCGTTGTCCGGCTGCAGGAGCTCACAGTCAACCGCAGGCCTGCGCTCAACCGCCCCCAGGAGTTTGGTCGCCTGCTAAGCCTGTGCGACTGGCTGCGCTCCTCCCCCGACGGCGCGGGCATCGACAGTGCCAAGGGCGCCATCGCCGCGCTGCGCCAACCCGGCATGCCAGGCCTGTTGGGCTGGCCGCCAGCGGCAGCTGCCGCTGCCCCGAGCAGCAGCGCGGGCGGTGGAGCGTCCAGTGCAACGTCAATGGACGGCAGAGCTGAAGTGCCGCCGGCGGCACATGTGGCGTGCCAGCCGTCGCGGCCGGGCCCCGCTGCCGCTGCTGGTGCCTCGTCCTCCTCGTCGGCTGCCGGGCGCTCTGCGGCCGCGGCGGCAACCCTCGCCCCCACCAGCGGCGCCTCTGCCTCACGGTCTGCCTCCTTGGCGTCGGTTGCAGTGCCAGCGCCGTCGTCTGGGTGGGTTGGCACCGGTGCAGAACCCTCGCCCCTGCGGCGGCTGCTGACATCGCGATCTAACGCTTTCGGTTCTGTCACATCTTCAGCTGCAGCCGCATTGCCGTCGAAGGCCGCAATACCGCTGGCAGCACGTGTCCGATCAGCAGGCAGCGGGGCCGCTGTGACGTCAGCCTCGCACCGCACTGGACTGCCGCAAGGCTCAGGCGTGGCTCGCGGAGAGGCGGGAGACGCTGCCGCCGCAGCGCCAGCTGGCGTTGCGGGCGCATCGAAAGCCACTGCAATCCTCGAGGGCATGCATGTGGAAGCGGCCTCAGGAGCGTTTGCGTTCACACGCTCCGCCAGCGCGCAGCAGGACGAGATTGCGGCAGCTCGCGAAGTCCGCAGGGAGTGGCTCCGCAAAGGGCGGTGGCAGGACAGTGGAGAGGCGTGCAGGGACGCGCACGTTCGGCTGGGGGGCGCGCTGCGGCGTGAGGGGTCTCCGTTTTATGTTGACTGCATATCATTTCTGCTGCGGGATGCGGAGGGCGGAGAGGCGTGGGCGGTGGCCTTGGCCGTGCTTGTCTCGCAGGCCGGAGCGAGGCCCGAATACAGGTGCTTGCTCCATGCAGGCTTCAGTGACACCAGCTGGCACGCCGCTCTGCTCTCCGCCGATAGATGTCTGGGCGCTGACATCAAGATCGTAGAGGTGCCGGTGGAGCACGAGACCGACCTGGGCGCAGCAGACGCGGGCATACAGGCACGCTACTCTGGCCTGGCGACGCTGCGCAGCCTCGCGAAGTTGGAGGAGATTGGAACCGCACAAGGCATCACTGCCGCTGTGACGGCAGCGGCGCAGCAGAGCTGCGCACTCATGCGCGCAGGTGACGCGCCGGATCTCGCGATCAGGGGCGCAATCGCTCGTTTCAAGCAATCGCGCGGAGATGAGGCGGGCAGGGCGGCAGCCGATAGTCGGGGGACGGTTGCGGCGGCGACAGGTGCTGCCGCCAGCAGTTCTGCCGCCAGCAGTTCTGCCGCCAGCGCGGGCGACAGCGCTGGCAGTGGGAGCTTCCTTGACGCTGTCGCTGCAGCTGAAGCAAGAAGCAGTTTCAAGACAGAGAACAGGGCGGCAACCCATGAGCCAGCGGACGCCATCGCTGAGCAACAGAAGGCAGCAGCTGGCGCTGCTGGCATCAACGGCGCCAGGCGTGTGAGCTTCGCGCCGGAGCGGCCGGCGCCCTCTGGCGCGTGGAGGGAGCTGGGTCAGCACGCTGGCGCACCGTGCGACCACGTCAGTGCAGCAGTGGAGCCGACTAGTTCGGCGATGCTGGAACATCACCTGAGCGGCGGCAAGCGTGGCCGTGCGGCCGCAGCGCTTCCTCCCCCCGCAGCGCTGGTGACAGGCAGCGTGGCCGAGCAGCCGAAGCGACCGAGGATGTAAGGCAGGGTTAGGAAACTTCCCGTGAATGCTCTCCCCCGTCCTCCCCCCTTTCGGATCGCCCTGGAAGTTTGCGAGTGGGTAGCCATGAGCACTTTGAGGACGCCTGCCACAGGAGGCCTCCGAGACTCTTG
>Ga0208629_100718_pt1 | contig 14867 bp, 3 predicted proteins | sample LakWasMet19_HOW5_2_FD_183865 | JGI IMG/M metagenome (GOLD analysis project Ga0208629, IMG submission 183865) | Freshwater sediment methanotrophic microbial communities from Lake Washington under simulated oxygen tension - Sediment Metagenome... | ecosystem: Environmental > Aquatic > Freshwater >...
CCATACACTCCGCAGCAGACCTCGCCCGCGCCCTCAGGCTGCCAACACGCCAGCCAGGCAGCCACAACTCCCCAGGCAGGCGCTGTGCACTCTGCCCAGGGCCTGCCTGCACCGGGCTTCGCTGCGACCTGGCTCAGCGCCGGCATTGCACTGCACCCGATTGTGTCGCACCTGGGAAGTGTGGGCAGCGCCCGGATTGTGCTGACGCTTGCGCGTACCGGTCTGCGGGATGGATTGGGCGAGCGAGCAGAGCGGGTGAGAACACAGGCTAAGGCATGCGACTTGGGATGCCGGCAGCACACAGACCTAGCAGCTGCAACCATGTCCTCAGCGCCAGCACACGACAGTCAGACAGGGAATCAACGGAAGATGCGGTAGCTACAACAGTGCACGCACCTTGATGCGACAGAACCGAAACACGGCCATCGGAGGAGGCTGCGGCCAGGTGGAGGCGGGGCCCACGCCACGCTGTTGACTGCACGGGTGCCGGTGAGCGCAAACACGAAATAGATTCACACAGATACCGGGCACACGTCTCGCAGTTGCTGGCTGCTTTTCGGCGAGCGACGCGAGCCCACGACTACACAACTCGAAGGTCGCACTCGGCGAGGCCTCAGCCTGCCGAAGCAATGTATTTACACCCGAGTCGGATCACTTGAAGCTCGTCCTCAGGCCATGGTCATGCCTGCATCGAGTCAGTTCTGTGTCTAGATAGCCTGTCAACGCGGCTGCCTCCTCGCGACGGCGTCGGATCGATTGTGTGTGCAAGCTGCGGGAGCGGTCATTGCAGAACTGCTGCCGCGGCGCTCCCGGCCCGTGCTGGCGGTGACCGAGGCCAGCTGACACCAGAAGCATCCGACCCGAGCGCTTCGTGCGACCACTTCAGTCAGCAGGCTAGTCCGTCGGTGTGCCTAGCGGGGGCAGCTGCTTTCGACCAGGCGGTGACTCCTTGACCCCAGTCGGGGTGCGCTCGGGGGGTGCGCTCGACCCTGAGCCGAATGCAGCTGACGCGCGAGCGCTATGCCGAGATGTGGCTCCTCCAAGTGCTGCCTCCCGGTACCTGGATCCAGACGCTTCCACAAGCGACTGCACCAAGGCAACAGAAATGCCGGAGGTGCCGCCGCGCTTTCGACTCGTCTGGGCGCCGATGGGATCGACCAAGGCCTCTTGAGCGCCCTTGTTGCTCAGGTTAGCAACGGTTGTGAGCTGCGCCGATGACTTGGCCACCGCGTCGGCCAGCGATAGGTCCAGTGCGGGCAAGCGTGCGGTGCTAGCAGCGCCGTGTTGCGTGGAGCGAGCAGATGCAGCGCCGAGTCCGTGCAGTCGTGACCCAGAGCGGGCCGTCGAGGTGACAGTTTGTACCATCGACGTGTCACCGTGCGCCCCAGTGCTCATTGCAGAACCATGACTGTAATCTGGACGCTCTTCTGCTGCCGCAAGAGCACCTGACAAGGCTTCCAGCGCCAACGCGGGCAGGCCAACTGACATGCCCTTGCGAGACGTCACATCGCCCGCAACCAAGTGCAGAAGCGAGCTGGCGGAAGGGGCGCCACGACCTGTCAACACGCCTGCAACCCGGTGGTCTGGAGCCTCTGCGGATCGTGCGTGCGTCGTAATCAAGGGTTTCGACGCAGCTATTCCGATGCTACCTAAAGCAGGTTCCAGCACGCGGGAGGTTCCGCCGACCTGCGCTGCAAGCGACAAGTCCGCGCGGCCCGTGGTCTCCCCTCCGTCGTGCATGCTGTCGTCCTCAGAGATACGGAGCAGCGGCAGTAGGTTGTATACGCCTGCGCGAGAACCACCACTACCGCCCGCTGCGAGACGGGCAGAGCTCAACGGCGGCACCGTGAGCACTGGCTGCATGTCTGTAGCAGCGGTGGCAGCGACGCCGGAGCTGGGCGAGGGTGGACGCAGGGTGCCAGCAGCAGAGTCTGCGAATGCCAGTTTGCGGCGAGATCCATCGCGTATAGGTAAGGACGACAGCATCTCATGCGCAGGGGAACCGGGATGCCGCAGCTGACCGCCGTTCAGACCAGGCAGATTGGACCGACTGCCGCTGGCGGCGATGGGACCGGCCTGAGGACTCGGCCACGCGCCGTTGACACCCAGCCTTGTCAACAAGAAGGTGCTCGGCGCCAGATCAATGTCTCCGCTTTCTGTGTACCGCAGACGGACGGCCGCGAGCCCTGCACCACGTTTGACCGACGCAGAATTTTCTACACGGCTGACTGCAGTGTCGGCGAGGCCTGTCCCGCCGAGATTGCGGCCCCCCTCAGCGCGCCCAGCCGAAACTCCCGTCACGGCCCGCTGCGAGACTGCGATCGGCCGGTGCACATCCTGTTGCTGCTGCAGGAGTTGCAACTGCTGGGCTGCACTGACACGCATGGCGGCTGCCGTCACGATGGGTGCACCGGACGAAGCATGCGTCGTCGAAAGCGACGAGCCCGTGAACGCCGCGCGAGCAGCGCCGGTGCGCCCCTTCTCTCGCTGTGCATGCTCATAGCGCTCCATGAGCGGCTTTTGGCCTGTGCGGGCGAGGTGCGCCGCCAACAGGGTGCCCGCCTTGCGTTCGTTGGAAAGCGACTCGAGCAAGAGCTCCGCTGGGAGCAGCGCTACCTTGGAGCCGCCCACGCCGCTGCTGGCAACTTTCCCACTTGCTTGCTTGCCACCACCTCCAGCACCGACCTTCGCGCCTTTCACTGCACGCTTCATCGGCCCCTCTAAGATACCTGGGTCGAGCAGCCCATCCAGCACCCCTTCCGGGGAACCACCGTGGAAGTCGAGCGTCAGAACTGAGCCGTCGTCAGCCGTGCTGGCGGCAGTCTTGGATGCCGCCGCGGCGTGGCCGTCAGAGTCTGCCCCGCTGCCTGCGGTGCTGTCCTTGTCCCCGTCTTCTTCTGCACCCTCGCCTCCCTCGCCCTCGTCGGGGATGTCTTCCAGCGCCTGCGACTCAATGAGGCCCCTCAGCACCGTGAGGGCTTCTTTCCGTCGGCCCACATAGGCTGCCTCAGCGGGCGCAGCAGGCTGGATGCTCGCGGATGCCATCATTGCAGTGCTGTCAGAGGCACCGCTGGCTGCGATCATGGTATCAGGGCCTTTACCGCCGCTTACAGACGCGGGAGCTGTGCTAGCTGCTTGCAGCACCGATGAGGATGCCGCGTGACCCAAAGCCAGCACCGCGAGCCGCGACTCCTGTGTTGAAAGTAGGTTACCAAGGCTGATACCGGGACGCGGCAACAGGGGTACGGGCGGCGCGCCGTCGTCCTCGTCAACAGCCGGCGTCTCTGATGCAGAAACGGAAACACCGGAGGAGGGCAGGCGGGCTCTTGCCTGTCCACCACCGAAGCCCGAGGATGGGCGGCCTGGTTCGCCAAGTGGGCCAACCCCCCCACCCACGATCGTGGTACCTGTGCCGGTGCGAAAGCTGCCAGGAGATGTCAGGCCGAGGCTCTTTCCCGCGGCAGCCATCTCCTGCCGCAACTTGGCTTGCCGTTCCTTGCGAGCTAGCGCGCGGAAGGCAGACTCCGCCTCTGCGGCCTGAACCTTCAGCAAAAGCGCATTCGCCTCAGCCTGCAGCGCCGCGGCCTCCGCCGAAATGTCGAGGGAAAAGCGCCAGGGCAGCTTGATGTGCAAGGTAGCATCCTCAGTCCCTGCTGCCCCCGACACGCCACCAGCAGCAATGCTCGCACCTGACCGCGCGCCGGGTTCGCGTGACGGCGATGACGGGCGGATCGCACCGGCAGCGCCGGCGCTGCCTGCAGCGGAGGCACTGTGCCGCTTCGCGGCGTCTGCTGCGGCCGCTCCAAGGGTCTCCGTCGGCACCAAATTGCCCAGCGGCGCCCCCGTATACATGTCCCACAAACGAACGGTGCCATCCGCTGCGGCGGTCATCAGCGCGGGCGGTTCGTGCTGCGCGATCACCTGGATGCTGCGGATGACATCGCCGTGCGCTTGCCACTGCAGAAGAACGGGCACCACGGGAGTGGCATCCACAGCAGCAATCATTGCACGGGCAATGGCGGCGATGCTGGCGAAGGAGTTACGCCGGTTTCGCTTGGAAACGGTGATGGAGGCTGCAGGCGCACCGCTCTCGTCCATGCGAGCGCTGCGCGCGTGTTGGGAGCTGGAGCGGCGCTCAGGAGGGGGCCCCAGGGCAGGGACGTCGGCGGCGTCTGCCGGAGGCGGCGGGGGCGCCAGCGACGGAGTTTCAGGCCGGAGCACACCTTCCATATCCGCCATGGTCAAACTACGGCGCCTGACGTTGGCAGGATGCAGAGGCTGGTGCTCGGGACTGCCGAACTCAATCGGGCCGCTGCCGCCCCTGCCATCATGCACCCTGCTGTGCCGGGTTGGGCTTGTCCCTCCGTCTGCGTGTATGTGCTCAAGCTTGGGCCCGGGGGCATTGCGCTTGTGGTGACCCTCCTCCAACAGCATGGCCCCAAGCTCCAGCTCGCTCTCGCCGGGCCCGCCGCTCAAGCGCCGGCTGCCGGTCGCGCCACTCCGACCTGCAGCGAGGAGCTCTGCCTGTCGCTGCTTACGAGCCCGCATCGCGACAGTTAGCGTGTCTGTGGAGGAGCTCTGCGGGCGCATGCTGTGGGCAAGCACAGCATCTTCATCGTCCTGATCGAGCTGCGCCACGCGGCCGGTGCTGCCTGCTGCTCCTGAGCTGCCAGGCCGCAGCCGCCACGCTCCAGCGCCAGACACTGAAGTGCGGGCGCTGGTTGCGCGCCCAGCTCCGCCACCGCCGCCGCCCGGCCCAGTGCTGCGGCTACCACGAGAGCGGACGGAGCCCTTCGAATCTGGGCGCAGGCGAGAGCTGCTGCCCGGCCGCGAGGAGAGGTGAGAGGATGGGCGGCCTGCGTGCGCGCGGCCGCCAACCTCCGCAGAGGCGAAGTCGGCGCCGCGTTGTCGCGCGCCCAGTCTCACAGACTCACTCACTGTCGGAGGCCGCGAGCCCGAGGAGGGAGGGCGCTCCGAAAACGATGCGGACGCCGCTCGGCCAGACGCTGCCGAGGAAGGCCTGCCAGCGCTGGACGCGGAGAGCGGCCGGCTGCGGTCTGCGACGTCGCGGGTGGGCGAATGCGGCGATGCGGCGCGGCGACGACCGCGCGGAATGCCATCTGTGCGCCCTCCGCGCCCAGTGCCATCTCCTGGATGGGCGGCGGAAGTCGAGTGCCGCAGCTGCTCAGTCTTTGAGCGGTGTGTGCCAGCGCCCGCGGGCCCGAGGCGGGCGCTGCGAGCGAGCGGCGGCATCCCAAACCCCGCTGGCGGTGGAGCGCCACCAAAGAGATGGTCTCTGTCAACCTGCTTCGGAGGGATGCCAAAGCCAACGTTGAACTGTGACCCAGGGAACAATCCGCGATGATGCGCAGCAGCGTCCACGCGGCGGGCCGAGCCCTCATCGCGTGCGCTGTCCGTCTGTGGGGCCTGGCCGCTACGCTGAGAAGCAGCGGAGCGTGGTCGGCTTGACAGCGATGCAGCCGACCCCGGCCGGTGGCGCAGCGGTGGGAAGGTCGCAGCAGTGGCCGAGGAGCTCGTGCCGGTGGCAGCGAACCCCTCCGGGCCCCCGCGAATTGGAGAGACGCTGCTGCGTCCTTCCCCGCCGCGGCTGCCGCGGGCGCGAGCAGTGCCGCCGTCACGAGAGCGTGCGGTATGGGCGTCCTCGCGCGCGTGGCGCAACGGCGAGTCGATGGGAGCGAACGCCTCAGACAGCGCGCCACCCATGACCACCTTGTCAGGCGACAGCGGTATGCGCCCTACGATCTGGAGCGAGCGCCGCCGATGCGCCATGCTCTTAGCCATTTGCAGGATCTCTTGAGGCACCGTTGCCAGCAGCTCCTTGCGGGTGGATGGGAGCCCGATGATGCGGCTCGTCTCGTCCCCGAGAGCCTGCAGCGCCGCGGCGGTCTCCTCGGAGCTGCGCGGTTTGCTGACGTCGCGGTGGCGGATGGAGGCGAGGTGCAGCATGTCCCGCAGGTTGGGGATGCCTGTCTGCTCCACGGCAGCGGAGAGGTCCAGCACCTTGATGCGGCCTGCCTCATCGCCGATGATGAGCACAGATTTGGTGGCGGCAGGCGGAGCTGCGGCAGGTGCGCCCGAGGACGCCGCTGCTGTGGTCGAGCTGGCATCCGCGCCAGGGCTGCCTGAGGTTGCGCCGCCATCTCGAGAGGGGGCGGCACCCGCTGGCGGCGCTGGACTGGCAGCACCGCCAGCGCGACGATGGCTGCGTGAAGGTCCTGAGTGCGGCGGCGGCCAAGCCAGGGTGTGTTGCGTCATGGCTGTAATCGGCTGGCCGAATGCCAGCGTGCGGTCAATCGCTGTTCCGTGGCGCAGCAGCGAATACGCTGACGATGAGGCGGGGGGAGCACCAGGCGCAGCACCCCGTGAGGATGCTGTCGCGTTCGTCGGCGTGTCGCCGCGGCCCTCAGCCGGAGTCTCGCTGCTGGCTCCGTCTTTCGCCTCCCGACGCAGCACCCGCTCTCCGCGACTATCGTGCTGCGGCGGCAGGTGTTTGAACGCCAGCACGGGGCGGTTCATGTTGCTCGGCAAGCACGGCCGTGTGGCCCAGAAGATGATGGCCCCTGACGAGTCTGCGCTGACCACCAGGGGGTACCCGTCCACGAACTCGAGGCAGGTCACCTCCCCCATGTGTCCCTCCAGCAACCCCTCCAGCCGCAGCGTGTTGAGGTCGTGGAGGCGCACAGCGAAGTCCGCACCGCCGGTGGCGATCAGGCCCATGTGCTCGGGAGAGGAGACCGCAACGGCAACGATGTCGCCGCCGTGCACGCCGTCGAGCTGCTTCAAGCCCTGAAGCATGTGAGAGGGGCGCTCATCGTGAATGATAACGGAGCGATCCCACCCTGCGCTCACCACCGTCTTGAGCTTCGGCACGTAGCGGAGGCATGACACCTCGCTCTCGTGCCCCGTGTCACCCAGCTTCAGCAGTCCTCCGCCGGAGGCGTTGAGGACCACGACGCGGCCGCACTGCGTGCCCACCACCACCTTGCGCTGCCGGTCGTCAAGGGTCAGAGAGCAGATCGGCGACGGCACCACGTTGAGCCACTGCGCAGTCCTCTGCCCGGAGGCGTCAAACACGCGAATGGAGCGGTCTGACGCAACGTAGAGGCTGTGCGCCACGCTGTTCCACACAGCAGCGGTCAGCTGTCCGGTCCCGCTGGTGGCGTCGTGCGCAAAGGGAGCGGGGCGGAACAGGCTGAGGCGCGAAGCGCCGACAATGAGGGCACCGGTCGACCCGGCCACCGCAACGGCACGTGGCCCGGTGCGGCCGGAGGAGATAATCTCCGCTGCGGCAGCTGCGGCCGCAGCGGCGGCAGCGCCCGCCTTGGCGAGCGACTTGAGCGAGCTGCCCTCAGCGCCGCCTGCAGCAGCGCCGGCCGCCCCTCCGGCCGTAGCAGCGCTTCCAGCAGCGGGGCCGCCAGACGCATCCGCCGCGGCGGACGTGCTGATGACGCTGGGGCCTGACGTGAGGATGTTGAGGTCGATGGTCATGAGACAGAGGGCTGCGCCAGTGAAGGAGGGGCTCAGGTCCCACAGCTTGACGATGTTGGCGAGGTCGAGGGTGAGGGCACGGCTGATCGGTTCGTCGTCCCCGCGCTTTCGGCGCCTGCGGGGGTCCCCACGGGACGCCGGCGGGCCACTTGCACTCGGCCCCGCGTTGAGCGCCGCGGCGGCGGACAGCAGCGTGGCTGTGCCGCTGCTGCCCGCGCTGCCGGCGGGAGCGCTGGAGGCCGTTGCCGTGCCGGTGCTGTTGACGGCGAGGACCGGCACCTCCTGTATGCTTAGGATCGGGCAGCGGTGCCCGCGCAGGCGGAGCACGGGCTTGAGGGTGGACAGGTCGTAGCCGATGGCGTCCAGGTCGTAGCCCGCCGACAGCAGCAGGTCGGCGCTCTCCACGTACACGATGTGGCGCACGCTGAGGGAGTGCCCGCCCATGCGACCGAGCAGCGGGTAGCCCACTGCGGCGCCCTCAGGGATGGCGACGGCAGCGACTGCCGAGGAGCCGATGTTGCGGATGGGGGAGCGTGGCCGCGCTGTCGCCGCCGGTTTGGCACCCGCCGCCTCCGCGACAGCGGCCGGAAAGAAGGCCGCCCTGGTACCGCTGGCGTTCACCTGCCCGCCGACGCCGCTGCCGCGCTGCAGCGAACCTGCAGGCGAGGTTGGGCCCTCATCGGCACCCTCCGCAGAAGGTGTGGGAGGCGCGGATGCGGCACGGCTCGCGGGCTGCGCGGGGCTGCTTGGTGCTGACGTCGCCGCTGCAGCGTGTGGCGGAGCCGCCCCAGCCTTTCCCGGCGCCAGCAGCGTCTTCACGAAAGCGGTCTTCGGCAGCGGCGTCGCGCCTGGTACCCCGCCCGTGTCCACGCCCTGCAGCGTGCCGCTGCGGGAGGCCATGACGCGGAACGCCTTCCCAAGCAGCATCTCGTCGTTGCTGGCGTCCGCGCCGCTGCTTCCCGCCTTCTTGGCCTTCTTCAGCGGCGACAGCGAGCGCGCCGCGTCCGCCGCGTTGCCCGTACCCCCGCCCTCCTCGCTGTTCCAGTCCCGCAGCTGGTGCACCCACAGGCTGCCCTCCATACCACACGTCACCAGCACGCCATGGGAGGGGACGACAGTGATCCCCGTGATGGCGTCGTCGTGCGCCCGGAAGCGCGTCATCAGCGAGCAGTCCTGCGCGTCCCACACGCTGACGACGGAGAAGCCCACGTGGTGGCTCGCAGAGAACAAGGCGCTGCAGCCGCCCGCAGCGCCCCACGCGAGGTGCATCGCGGGTGCGCCTACCGTGGCGATACCGGCCAGCAGGGAAAACGCAAACTGGGAGCCCGGTGCGGCGGCAGCTCGGCCCGACGCCGCGCTATCCTTGTGCCGCGCGCCCTCCCCGCCGTCCTCCCCGCCGCCGCCTCCGCTATCAGCAGACTCCGCAGCGAACTCTGCTGCTCGCGCCGCCTCCAGCGCCTGCGCGTGCGCGAGCATCCCCGGGCTGGACCACAGCACAATCAAGTTGTTGCTCTGCGCCACCGCGACAATGCCCAGCTCCGGCAGCAGCTCAACGTCGTTCACGAAGGGTGCTGGCAGTTTGTCGGCGCCGGCCTTCTCCCGCCGGAGGGCTGCCGTAACAACGCCGGGGATAGACGCACCGAGCTTCAACCGCGTGCTCGAGCCTTGGGCAGCCGGGCGCGCAATCGTCGACTGCGCCTCTTCCAGTGCGGCCAGGCGTGCGGCGTCAACGGTCTTGATCACCGCCAGCTGCCGCAAGCTGGAGGGGTGGTAGAGCTTCGCGGACACGCTGTTCTCCTCCACCACAGCAACGCAATCCAGGGGTGCAGGCAGATACTTAATGCGCTGAATCGCCGACCGCGTGGTAGTGTCTACGTATGTGTCGCAGTACGCATACTTGTGGCCCAGCGGAGTGTACACTTTGCGCGTTGCGACCAACCCTGCCTCGATTGTTGATGCCAGAAACTCGGGCCAAGAAACTGAGCCGTCGCCGTTCACATCAATGTCAGAAAAACGCGCAATGAGTTCCATGATCGTCGCCATGTCTCCGCGCTCGCGGCGCCAGTGCTCAAGTACCGACAGCATCACCGTGACGAATTGCTGCTTGGTCAGCCCGACGCCCACACCGACACCGTCAGCACCCAGCTCCCGGAATTTCTTGTGCAACTGCGTGAGGACGTTGCGCCCAGACAGGGCGTGCATGATCTGCAGGACGAACGACGAACCAGATGCGGCGAGCATTGCCGAGCAATTGGAAGTTGCGGTGCCGTCGTCAGTGTTCGAGCGTTTGTGCAGCTGGTGTCGATCCCGGTCAAGCTGGACTCACATCCATTGTGGAAAAACTGTGCACGATAGTTCGCTCGTGAGGCAGCTGGGCGACAGCGCTGCCTCGCCGGGATCAGACGGTACTGAGACTCGTCAGCAGACGCGACTCGACCAGACGATGGCTGCTGACCGCACCCTCAGCAAACACCGTCTTGCAGGGGCTTCGTAACAACACGTTTGGCACGAATCCGTTCTCGGCGGACAGCTTCACAGCTGCCAGCTCGCGGCCACGCAACGGCACGTTCGCGCTTCACGACAACTCGGGGTTCGCCTCGAGTAGGTACAGACGTTCGCGTGCAAATGGCAGGCGGGAAAACAATCGACAGGCCATCAAGGCTGCACTGGCCCTCTTCGCTTCACTCCCTACTTTCTCCCTTCTGCGCGTGCGCTGTGTGACCCCGGAGGATTCAGTTGCCACGCACGGCCTCCCGAAGCGCTTGAGCGCAACTCGGCAGCGAGACCACTGCGCTGTGATTCCAAACAACCGAAAAGGCGCCACGAATGTTGATGGTGTCTATTTCAGCTGCCGCTCTGCAAAGTGCGTTCGATACGGAAAGCTGGCACGACTCCGCAGCATCTGTAACCTGCGAGCTCAGGTCAGAGGTCACCGCGTCGGGCTGATACAAATGGCTTGAACCTGCGTTGTGACACCGCTGTCAAACAACCTCCAACGTTGCAGGTTGCTCAGTGCCGCCATGACGGACGAGATTGCAGCCAGCCCGGCACGCCCGGCCGCCGAAGCGCAGCCCTCGCCTCAGGGGTGGGGTTGTTTCCGTTTCATGCGGCGGACCGGCAATTTTGGTGTGCGCGACATCTCCTTCATCGGTGGGCTCTGCCTGATGAGCAACAACATCTGCGGATCGGCCATGGTTCAGCTCCCCGGTCTGTTCTCTTCCGCCGGCTGGGTGCTGACGACTCTCGCCTTCGCGCTCGTGGCCCTGTGGACGTCGATGTCTGCCCTGTACCTTGTCCGTACGATTGCTTCCTTCCCGGGCAACGCGGACTTCAGCAAGCGGTGGGAGTACGGTCGCATCGCGCGCGACCTGCTGCCGCGCTGGGCCTACCTCTCTACCGTCTTGTGCCTCTGCGTCTCCTTTGCGGCCCAGAACGTGAGCAATATCATCGTCTCCGCTCAGGTCATGGACGACATTTTGCTGGCCGCTGCTAAGAAAACGTGTGCCCTCACTCTGTACCCCCAGACCGGAGGGTCGCCGTTCTCTTGTGTGAGCGCGGACAACGACAGTATCGTCACCGACTCCCCCTTCGGCAACGCGTACGTCGTCAGCATCGGCTTCCTGATCGTGCTGGTGACCACCATCCCCTTGTCTCGGCTGAACCTCGATGACAACATCTGGGTGCAGATCGGCGGCATGGGCCTCCTCACGCTGTGCGTGGCCGTGTGGGTGGTTCAGTTCTTCGCGCTCGGGTTTTCGAATGGCAGCCTGCCGGCCTTTGCACCCCCGAATACAGGCGGCGCGCAGGCGTACAGCTCTGTCTTGCCGACCGTCCTCTTCAATTATGGGTACATCGCCACGATACCCAGCTGGCTCAACGAGAAAAGCCCACGAACACCTGTGACACGGACCCTCTTGCTCTCTGTGGTGCTCGCAACCACCCTGTACCTGCTTCTGGGCTTTTTTGGCGCCGCCTCCATGAATTTCTCCTCGGGCCAAGATCTGCTGTCTCTGATTGCAGACGGCGACATTCCCGGCATGTGGCAACTCTCCAAGATCTGCACTTTCGTGTTCCCGGTGGCGAACCTCATGAGTTCCATCCCCGTCTTCGCAATCATTGTGAAATACAACCTCATTCAGACGGAGTGGATGCGACCTTGGATGGCGAGCGCGCTGGCGATTGGCGTGCCGTGGCTTCTGTCTCTCGTATTCTACAGCGGAAACCAGCTGACGGAGCTGATCAACTGGTCGAGCGCTCTGCTGTTTGTGCAGATCAACATGATCGTCCCGCTCTGCCTCTACCTACGCTCTCCGCTTGGCCGAGCTGCCCGGGCAGCGCTGACAGCGGTGGCGAAAGCGGCAAGCCGGGCTGCCAGTGGAGGATCTGGCGATGCGGCCCTCCCGCTGCTTGCGTCATCGGACGCGGAGGTCGGTGGAAACCCGGTCGCACAGAGCACTGTCGTGGTGCCGATGGGTTCTGCGTCGATCAATGGTTCAGCCGGGTGCACGAGCGAGACGTTGGCGCACAACGATCTCGTGGCCGCCGACGCTTCTATAGCTACTCGCCCCGAAATAGTTCCCGCAGATGCGGCGGTCGTTTCCGCAGAGGCATTGATCCTGCCCGAGGTGATCCGCCCAGCACCCGAGTGGTGGACTACCAACGCGCTGTCTGAGCATTCCACAGCAAGGTTGCTGCTGGCTGTGTCAGTGGTGCTCGCCATCGCCGCAATCAGTCTCCAGGTCTCGAGCGAGATTCAGGCTGACACATCCTAATCCACTGCACTGCATGGCATGAAGCCTCGTATTCCGATCAAGGAGCGAGTCTGCCAGTGGGCTGCGTAATTTATTGCGACGCCACTACGTGCTGCAACTGCAGCGTGCGCAGCTGAGCCTGGCCTTGGATGTTTCTTTGTTCTGGGTGGAGTGGGTTGGCAAGGGCCCGCTCCAGTTCAGTTGGGCTATGAATATGCGCTGCGCGTTTCGTTTTGCATCCTAAACATGTATGTTGCCCACCTCTTCCAAGCTTCACAAAAATGGCAGTAGACACGCCGCCGGTGCTGGCACGAAGCCGCAAGGCGAAGTCGAGATGCAGTGCTCAGCAAACAACACGATCAAATAAAATTCATCGCACAAGCCGTCCAAGTCGACAGACGATCTCACCACCACCACGGCGCGAGCGTTTCTATTATATGACAACCGCAGTGAAATGGTTAACGCAAGTGGACGAGTGCCCTCGCAGCGTCAACTCAAGCTGGAGAATCTCCATCACGGCACATGCATGCTCAGCCGGTGAATATCGATAACCCGCACAGTGCCCGTATTAGTGCGTGAGCCCACGCGTGTGAGAACTGACCTATGGTAGATCGCCCAGCCTGCTGCCTCATCCCAGTTAAAAAAATGCTCAGGCTCTCGACGCATCGCGCAGATGCCATCCCTCCGCATGTGCCGCGCGATACAATCACGGAGCGCCACGACCGTTCACGCCTTGGTATGCAGAGATGGCGTTCTGCACAGCGACTTGCAGCGTGTCCGCAAGACGCTTCTCGAGCTGAGCTACGTCAATACCACTGCCTACACCGTGGTGCTCGCTAGCCCGGTGTCTACTGCCGGACCACCACAGCCAGACCGTAACCAGAACAGCGAGCACGGCGACAATGATGGCGACGGTGGCCGGGTCAAGCGGAAGTGCTGAGATGACGCCGCGCGCCTCAACGCGCGCTCGCTGAAGCCATGCCGCCCCGCGACCAACAAGCCCATTGCCGGCAGCACTCGCTGCGCCCGATGAGACGCCAAGCGAGCTGTCCCGAAGGGATTGGGCGTTCACATTGCGGAGGCGCTTCAGCTCAGTCTGGTGCGCAGCATACAGCTGAATGTAGTTGCGCAGTAGAGTGGGCTGGTCTGCAAAGGCAGCAGCTTCTGGGGTGAGCCACGTCGCCATCAGGGCGTCAGCAGGAATAGCTAAGGACAAGTTCGCTGCAGCCGCTGCCATCGTGGGGCTCAAAAAGCTGCCAGTGAACCGGTGGCCCTCGATTGCCTCCCCCGCTACGCTACCAGCGCCGCTTGCTCCACCGCCGCTCCCCGCCCCACCTGCCGCTGCCAGGCCAAGGCCAGCACCGAGAGGTGCCTTGCCAGCGCCATCTTGCAGCGGCGCAAACACGCGCTCTTCCACGTAGGCCGCCGCGTTTCGCATGTACAGGGTGTAGAACGCGCGTATGCCCTCCTCACTCTTGCTGGTGATCCGCGACTTGAACATGGTACTCTTCTGGAAGTCCACGCGAGCACACACGACGATGCGGGTGAGGCATGGCTCGTCAGAGTCTGCGCCCAGCCCGCTGCTGGCGTGCTGCCGGTGTCCGACTGCAGAGGGAGAGATCATGCTGCTCGGCGGTCCGTGCGGTTCTTGCAGCGAGTATACCTCGCGCCGGCGCTTCTCTGCCGCAGCGAGATCTGCAGCAGGGGCGCGTTCGTGGCCGGCGAGGGGCAACACTGCCGCTGCGGGTGCCACAACCATTGCGTCGAAGCACAGGAAGCTGTCTGCGTACGGGATGTCGAAGCTGCGGGTGGAGCTCTCAACCACGCACACGTGGCCCGCGTAGCGGCCCATGCGCTGCACCTTCTCAACGGCGGTTTCCTTGGGCACGAAGGGCCCAGGCTCGAGGGGCATGCGCAGCCGGATGGTGCGCGAGTAAAACGTGTCCCCGCTCCCAAGAATACCGCTGCTGGCACCGGACGCTGCATCTCCAGCATTTGAAACGGAGCCGGAGCTGCCGGCGGCCCCGCCCTTGAAAGCTGCCCACTCGCTCCCATTGACTGCGAAGTCGCCTCGCGACCGGTGTGCCTCTGCCACTGAAAACCCCGCAGAATCGGCAATAAAGTGCTCAAAAAACTGCTGCGGGGAGAGCGGCAGCACCGTGTCCACGATGACGGTGGCGGTCTTGAGCCCCTCCCACAGCGCTGGGGGGGCCGCGGGCAGGGGCGCAGAGGTGCCGCTGCGGCGTGGTGCGCGGCCACGGGCAGCGGCGCCAGGCAGCGAAGCGCTCGACGCGGACGCCGCAGAGCTGTCCGATGGCGTGCGTTTCAGGGCGAGTGCAGAGCTCTCTGGTGCGGGGGCCGCTGGGTCGGCCGACTGCGAAGGCGACCCCGCGGCCACCGCTGCACTTGCCGGCGTCTCGCCCCGAGTTGGCAGCGCATGCACAGGACCGAGCGGAAACGCGATGGACGCCGCGCTAGAGGCGTTAGTGCTGGTAGCAGCAACATTCTGCTCTCCGCCCGAGTCCACAGACACCGATGCTGCCGGATCCGAGTGGGATTTGCCGCTGCCCAGCGCCAAGGGCGCCGCCGTCGCGCTCTGCAGGGCCG